>ERZ1066118.165-NODE-165-length-70164-cov-30.728380_pt1 | contig 70164 bp, 61 predicted proteins | sample MGYA00382765_ERZ1066118 | MGnify/ENA primary metagenome ERZ1066118 (study PRJEB33369, sample SAMEA5778348) | biofilm metagenome | biome: Industrial cooling water; feature: Water cooling tower basin; material: Biofilm | place: United Arab Emirates | collected...
AGTGGACAGTGGACAGTGGACAGTGGACAGTGGACAGTGGACAGTGGACAGTTGACAGTTGACAGTGGACAGTTGACAGTTGACAGTTGACAGTGGACAGTGGACAGTGGACAGTTGACAGTGGGCAGTGGACAGTGGACAGTTGACAGTGGGCAGTGGACAGTTGACAGGTATTATGGATGGCTAATGGCTAATGGCTAATGGCTAATGGCTAATGGCTAATTGCCTTGGAGCTGCTATTAGAGATTAGCTATTAGCAGTTTTTAATAGATTTTGTAGGGGCACGGCGTAGCATAACTTTTGATTTCTACCAACAAGTTATACAATGCCGTGCCCCTACAGCGTGAAATCTATGACAAGACTATTGGGACTAGATCTAAGTAATGGGTAAAAAACAGTTACCAATTACCCATTACCCATTACCGAATTGGTTACTCGCTTTTTTTGCGGCTGCTTTCGCCACCTTTGCGACCAATTTCGGACATGTGTTCGCGGTTTTGGCTTACTGCTTCGCCACCCTTGCGTCCGGCTTCTCTAGCTTCTTCAGGGGTGAACTCGTGGGCGGTACCTTTTTCATGGGCAGCTTTACCACCCTTGCTGGCGATTTCCCGTTGCTTTTCTTGATCCATTGACGCAAAGCCGCGCTTGCTTTTCTCGGGCTTGCTGTTCTCTGACATAACTCAACTCCCATGCTCAAAGTATTTGATTTATTAATCACATGCTAAAAAGCTTGGGGTAACAATCTCGTCATTCTACGGACGCATATATTTGGTTGTTTTATATACCGTGTGGTAGATACTAGAATAGTTGGGCGGTAGGGGAATGGGTGGGAAGCGATCGCATAATTTATTTCTTGCATCAGCAGCGTCTGGAATTGGAGGCGCTTTTTTTGTAGCAATCGAATAGAGGATTATACCAAAAATTTTCCATTAGTTCCAAGTTTGGGACGGGGAAATTTTCTGCGCCGATGCATCAGCGACGGTATACCAAACCTGAAGCTTAACCTTTCCCTAACGCCAAAGGTTGCATCAAGGCGGAAAGTTACTGTTAAGGTTAAATTTTTTGTTCGGTTTATCAACCGCTAGTTCCTTAAAAACTTGAGGCTATCAACGATGTCTGCAAAAAAATCAAATCTGCTAGTTCCTATTGGTATTGGTGCTACTTTTCTGATTGCCGGAGGTGCGGCGGGCTACCTTTACTTGAGAGGTGCTTTTAGCGATGCTACTACTCCCCTAGCGAGCGCTAAAGTGGTTCCAGATGAAGCATTGATGACGGGTTATATCTCCACAGATCCGCAGACTTGGTCAAAATTGCAGCAGTTTGGTACGCCTGAAGCTCAGAATGCGATCGCCAAAAGTCTTGCCAGCTTCAACCAACAAGCCTTTACCGACTCCAAAATTGATTTTACCAAAGATGTACAGCCGTGGCTCGGTAGTATCATGTTTGCTGTTTTGCCACCCAGTACCGCTGAAGCGCCTTCACAACCCAATTACCTGGTTGTGGTCGGAATTAAAGACAAAATTAGCGCCTTTAACTTTGCTAACAAGCTGAAATCTCAATCTGGCGACAAAATCAAAGAAACCGACTACAAAGGCGTCAAAATTCAGGAAGATACGAGCAATACTGAAAAAACCTACACGGCTATTTTAAATGACCATTTAGTAATATCACCGCAACGAAAATCTGTAGAACTCGCCATTGATACTTTTAAAGGCGAACCTTCGCTTGCCAATAAAACCGAAGCGAAAGCAATGCTTTCTAAGGGCGTGGATCTGCCCAACTCAATTGCTCAAATTTATATACCAGATTACGGTAATTTAGTCAAGCAATACATGGCAACCAATCCCGAATTTTCCCAATTGCCTCCCGAATCTATCAACCAATTAAAGTCTTTTGCTATGGGGGTAGGGATTGATAATGCAGGCGTAAGGATGAAAGCAATTGGGACATTAAACCCATCGGCAACTTTAATCGAATACAAACCCAGTCCCGGCAAGGTAGTCGCTCAATTTCCTCTAGAAACGATTGCTTTAATCAGCGGACATGGGATTAGCAAAGTTTGGTCAACCGTAGCAGAACAGTCTAGCAAGAATCCTCAACTTCAGCAACAACTAGATCAAATGCGGCTGCAAGTAAAAACTGCTACCGAACTCGATCTAGATCGAGATATTTTTGGCTGGATGGATGGCGAATTTGCAGTGGGAGCGATCGCATCCAACGAAGGAATTTTAGCACCGATTGGTACAGGGGGAGCGGTAGTGTTGCAAACAAGCGATCGCCCAACCGCAGAAGCAACCTTAAATAAACTCAATGCTCTCGCCACTCAGGGTAATTCTGTCACCATCAATCAAAGAAACGTTGGCGGTAAAACCGTAACCGAATGGACAATCCCGCAACAAGGAGCTTGGTTGAGTTATGGTTGGCTAGATGATAATTCGCTATTAATCGCAATTGGTAGCCCAATTTTTGATGCGATCGCCAGCAATTCCAACAGTTTGGAAAGTAGCGAATCGTTTAAAGCGATCGCCGGTACTTTACCCAAACCAAACGCAGGCTACTTTTACCTAGATGTAGAGAAAGCCATGTCTGCGATTAATCGTACCTTACCGCCGGAACAAAAGAATACCGTACCGCCAGAAGCAAACGCTATTCTCAACTCAATTCGGGGTATTGGTGTTACTGCTATGCAACCAGATGCATCTACCAGCGAGATGCAAATGTTATTAGCGCTTAAACCTAAAAGCGGGAAATAGTTATTTGGTAATGGGTAATGGGAAAGAAAACACTTTACCCATTACTAATGACGTATTATCCATGATACGTCTATACAAACTTGTGTCCGTCCGAGTTGGGAGCGATCGCATTCCTTATTTTCCTTTTTCTTCTTCCCCAGCAGGCAGGTTAGGGTTAGCAGCAGGTTCAGTATATTCGCAATAGATATTAAGTCCGATTTTGACGATGTATAGGACTATGATTGTGGCGATCGCCGGATCGAGAGGCAACCCATGCGCCCCAGCGATGCCTACCAGAGAGACAATCAAACCAGTCAACAAAGGCGCACTACCTGGGTTATTGGTGTAATCCTTCATTTTGCCGCGAAAGCCCTCATCGCCGCAGAGTTCTTTGCGTAGTTCCCCAAGCGTAACTTGCCAGAGAGATTTTCGCTCACCAAATATCTGTACCCCGTTTTTATACTCCCACATTTTATCAAAACTGGTATCGAATCTGCCGTTATTTTGTTCTAGGATAGATATTGCCTCTTGAGCATAATCGTACTCTTGCAATAGCTGTTTCTTTTCGAGAATTTCAGTTTTAGTTAATTGAGTTTCCATTTTTTTATGAAATCCTTTTTAATCACTTATATAACTTACGGATTTCTAGATAACGCGATCGCAACCTGTTACCCCATCATCTTCATCTGTGTCTCGTTCCAAAGCAGCAATAATCGTTCCTTGTAAATGATGCTGTTTCTGATTTTTCACATAAGCCACAGCCTCATCCAATTGCTTGCGTCCCAGAGAAAATACACCGTACCCACGTTGCCAACCAAATTTTGTTTCCGAACTGGGTAAAAGCTGATTCATCTCATGGGAACTGCTACCTTTGATGTTTTTAACAAAATCTACAATCGAAAGAGTGGGTGGAATAGAAACTACTAAATGAATGTGGTCTTCTATACCACCGATGGCATGGACAATACAACGATGTGAATCAGCTTTCCCAATGATATAATTATAAAGGTCTGGCTCTGTTTTTGGGTTGATTAGCGGTTGACGTTCTTTTGTTGCCCAAACGATATGATAATAAAGCCGCCAAAGAGCCATAAAAATCTCTTTTTTGCATTGGCATAATTATACAATATTTTGGCAATCTTGGGTTGGGTTTGCCAAAAATTTCTGCTTAATCAGCTACACCCGCCTTGAAATCAATTTCAAGGCTAATAGCTCAAGTCCGTTTAAACGGACTCAATATTGTTTTCCAGTCCTCTTGAGAGGACTTCTGCTATTAGCCTGCGATTTGAATCGCAGGCGGGCAAAAACCGCAGGCGGGATGATTCGCAGAGGGGATGAATCCCAGAGGAATTGATTTGCAGACAAATTAATTCGCAGGCACAGATAATCGGTCATCCTAATAGCCCGCCTTGAAATCAATTTCAAGGCTAATAGCAAAAGTCCGTTAAAACCGACTGAATTTTCCAGATTATTTAGTCCTCTTGAGAGGACTTCTGCTATTAGCCTGCGATTTGAATCGCAGGCGGGCTGTTTCGCAGGCGGGATGATTCGCAGGCGGGGATTGATTCGCAGGCGATGATGAATCCCACACGGGGATTGATTCGCAGACTGTCTGTTTCCCAAACAAGATAATTAATTCGCCCCTTGAATTTGTCATCTTACACCATATTTCCCCTATCATTCTGTTTCTAGATTATCCCGCGCTGACCAAATTGCTACACGCACATCTCCTGCACACTCTGAACCCGTTACCTCGCGCCAAATTGCCTCAAATTCGCTTTCGCCTAACAGCTTGAGCATTCGCCCTAAAGCCTCGATATCCTCGCCAATCCACAGTTTATTGTGGTTGTGCTGGATATCAATTATAAAGGCGTCAATGTATCTTCTCATAGCGTTTATCCAGTCTTGTTGAGTTTCTAGAGTTTTGCCCCATTCTATGAGCGTTGCTGCTACTTTGTGCCAATCTTTTACTGCCGATCTTATTTTAAAAGCTTTTTCAAAATAAGCTATTGCATTATCAAAACTTCCTTGAACTTTTGCTACTTCACCCAAGCATTGATATTCATCTGAAGCATTGTAAAAATCTTGCCGATCTTCATAAATTTGAAGTGATGTATAATAATAATTAGTTGCCAAATCCAAATTTCCTTGTTCTTTAGCTAGCTGTCCCAATTCGTGATAAGCACCAGCAGCCAAGTAACGATCTCCAATTGCTTCGATGATTTCGACACTTTTTTCAAAATTAAAAGTGGCATTTTTAAAATCATGCTGGAGTCGTGCTATTGCACCTAGCTGATGATAGATACCAGCAATTCTATATATATCTTTAGCCTCTTGGTAAGTTTTAAGAGCTTTTTGGAAATAATGAGTTGCTAAGGCAAAATTACCTTGGCCTTGTGCTGCGAGACCCATCTCGTGATAAATAGCAGCGGCTCTCTCAGAATCAACCTCATCTTCTTCATAAATTTTTAAGGCATTTTGATAATAATTAAAAGCAGTTTCAAAATCCCTTTTCTCCCGTGCCGCCATACCCAAGTTGGTATAGGCAACTGCGATTTCATTATTCATGGATGGGTCGTTTAAGGCAATGAGTTCATCCAAAATTTCTTGATTAATAGCTCTTGCTTTTTCTGGATTACCTTGTCGAACTGCTTCAAAAGCATCCATTCCCTGTAGATAGCTCCAAAAATTAAATGCTCCTAGACCCTTGGTTTTAGCTTCCTTAAGATTTTTCCCTACTTGGCTGAATGCGGATTGTCGTAGCGACCTAAATTCTGCCCAACAGCCCCGAAGATCGTACACTTGACCTAAAGCTCTTAGAATCTTTAGCGCTACATACCATTCTTGCTGCTGTTGAGCTAATCGCAGGTTTTGCAGTAAATTTGGCTCTTCAATTAACAAAACCATGATTGCCCAGTCAGCATTAGCATTTTCATCAGGGTCATTTGCACTAGCTAAAAACATATAGAAAATGAGCAACTTTTTTTCTAGTTCGCTCACGTCCTCAGCAGCATGTTGTTTAGACAACCGTTGGCGCAGATACCAAGGCAGAGCAGGATGAATTTTGTAGATATCTCGATCGAGATGTTCTAAAATGCCTGCTTGAACTGCCTCATTGAGAATTATCAACCAATCGTCTTTTTGGAGACTTTGCTGAAAAACATTCTGATATGCTTGTCTATAACCCAAGGAGTCGTCAACATCAACACCTTGGCAGAAAGTATGAAGCCAGTGAGCATTAACTCGCTCACAAAACAAACCCAAAAACGGCAAATGCCGCCGACACCTCTCCGACAACCTCGCAAACGAATAATCCAACGACACAATCAGAGACTTATCTCTCCCTTCCTCCTCCGCTCCCTTAAACCTATCGCCTCCCTGCCGCAAATCTTCAATCAACTGCACGGGACTCTGGGTTTTCAAATGCGGCAAAACCACCCGCAACGATAGCGGATGTCCGCCCAGCAATTTCAACAATTCCAAATATTCTTTTGGCAATTTCGCCCTATCTACTCCAACGGTTTGCAACACCTTGGCTGCAAACTCTTCAGCATCCTTTTCATCGAATCCCTTAAGATTTAATAACGTATAACCGCAATCCAGCCAACGTTCCTCCCGCCGACTGGTAATCAGCACCCAGGATTTTCCACCGCGCAACTCTTTAAGAAACCGCTGCAAATTATCTCGCTCATCCGCAGGTAAAAGCGGCTCATTTCCATTCGGAAACCCCGCCACAGGCTCAAAATTATCCCAAATCAGCAAACAAGGCTGAGTTTTCAGATATTGCAGTACGGCGGCGCGTTGTTTCTCCGTGGGATACTGGGAGAACTTATCGCCCCAAACTGCCCGTCCCACTTGATTCACCACCGCACCTTCTCCCGCACCCCGTTCAAAGGAAGTAAAGAAAATCAGTCCGGCGCGTCCCTGCGTCTCCTCTAGCCACCGCGCAAAGCCACATACTAACTCAGTTTTACCCACCCCAGCCATGCCTTGCAACAGCACTACCTGGTTTTGGCGAAACGCCCGTTCTAACCGCAAAATATCGTAATCTCGCCCAACAAAACCGTAAGCTCCCTCCTCTGGTATTTCTATCAACTTGGTGGTAGGCTCTAACAAATCGTCAATGTCGGGAACTGTATCTGAATTGGAGACAGTAAACGGCTGATAAGATTGCTGTTGATATAACACGGGAACCAGCCAATCTTGCAACGGCAAATCGCCTTTGGGACTGGGGCGCAAGCGTTGATTCAACATTTCCAAACGTCCCGCCGCTACCGCCTCGGCTAAACTCTTTCCCCGCACCAATTGTTCGTACAAGCGCCCGATAAAATGCTTCGCACCGACAGCGTAAACGGAATAAGCCATCGCCACCACGCCTTTCGCACCTTCCGCCACCAAGCGCGTCGCCACGGATGAAAAAGGTTCGCTTCCCTCTTGGGCAGATTTGCAAGCATTCAACACGAAAATCGGCACGCCGCAATCTGTTAAACTCTGGGCAATTTGGGCAGCAGTAATATATTGTGGCGAACCATCGGGATTTTCAAATACAAGTAAACTCTGTCCCGCACCCCCAAAAGAGTGCTGAAATCCTAAACTGTTGGGGTCAAATTGCCCGTGTCCGTCAAAATGAACTATGTGATAAAAACTTTTATTATTATTCAGTTCCCGTTCAAATTCCTGAAAGCTGGGAGGACGCAATACTTTAAGATTAACTTGCTGCTGAATTGGTTTGAGTGCTTCCAACATCGGACGAGCAATGGTTTGAAAACCTATCTTATCTCCAACAGGACGCGCAATTACCAGCAAAATATTCAACTTTTCCTGACGCATTTCCCCCATTTCTCCTCGCACCTTATAATCGCTGAGACTGCGATACATTTGGGCAAGGGAGGGCGCGAGAAATTTTCGGTCATCTGGCGAATACAGCAACTCCCAAGGCAAATTCAGCACCGCCGGATCGTCGGAAGTTATGCTAAGTTGGCACTGATTCAGCCCGTCATAAGTCGCCGCCTGAAAAAATTGCCGCGTTTTCTCGCTGCTGCGAAACACCAGGTTAAATAGCTGTTCTCCCCATTGCTGTAACTTTGGTTCAATTATTTTTTCTGCCTTATCCGGGAAAATGCCATAGGGAAATCTGAGATATTCTTCCAGATACCAGCGTAAGTCGGTTAGTGCCTCTTCATCAAAGGGATGCTGGAAGGGGACAGCATCGGCAAAGCGGGGGTTTTCCTGTCCCCGTTGCCAAGATAGCCGAATCGTATTATTTTCATGGGTAATTACTAACCGATTTTTCGCCATCACAGTTTCCCTTGGCGCTACTGGGATGTGTCTGTTCTAGCACAGCGAACCACGTCTACAATGACATTGGTATCTAGCAAGACTTTCACAGATTATGTTCCTCCTTTAAGGCTTCCCAGCGAGCTTGATTTCGGTCAAAATTAGGTGGGGCAGGCTGGGTTTTCTCAAACCAATCTTGGAAAGCCTTGATTTTGGTGCGAGGTTGTCTTTTAGGTGTGGCATCTTCTGCGTCACTTTTCGCTGCTGTATCGTTATCAACTGTCTCAGCTACCTGCAAAATGATGATTTCTACTTCGCCTGGTGGCATTTTAACGGGAGAGGCGATCGCTAAGTTACCCGCTTCATCAACTATGCCTTTGAGTTTGTAAGCTTGCATCATATTTCTCAATTCTCTCTGCTTCTAGATTATGCCGTGCTAGCAAAAAATTTGTTGGCTGTCACCCCTCATCAAGATGCGTCCCAGGGGGATTAAGATAGCATGGGGTTATGCGATCGCACACCTACCATCAGTCGCCGTCACCCTCAAGGGTGCGGCTATACAAACAAAGTCCGCCTGCGCGGACTATAAAATCAACGGTTTTAAAGCCTGCGTAGGCAGGCTTTGTTTGTGTAGTCCTACCCTTCGAGGGTAGGTGATTCATCCCACTCCATCATCGTTACCATGCCCACCTACACCGGAATCGCCAGCAACGCCTTTCGTCACCCTCTAGATTTGGAAGCAGAACAAAGCTTACGCAACTTACCCGGTTTCGATCTCGTGGCGCGAAAATTTGTCGAATTTCTCTACGAACGTCCCCAATTTGTCTTTCATATGGGCAACAGCATTCAAGTGGGGCCGCGTCAATATTCTACCCTTTATCAAATGTTTCGCGAATGCGTGCGCGATTTAGATATCTACCCGGAACCATCTTTATTTGTCAGTCAAGATCCCATCTCCAACGCTTATGCTTTAGGTCAAGAACAACCTTCGATCGTTCTCAATTCCGGCCTATTAGACTTAATGGATGAAACCGAAATACGTTCGGTAATTGCCCACGAATTAGGTCATATCAAATGCGGTCACACTACCTTAACTCAAATGGCAATTTGGGCGATCAGTACCGCTTCTTTAATCGGTGAAATGACTCTGGGATTGGGAAATGTCATCGGCAGCGGTTTAGTTTTTGCCTTTTATGAGTGGAAGCGCAAAGCCGAATTATCTGCCGATCGGGCGGCTTTATTAGTTGTGGATGATATCAATCCCGTTATGCGTGGGATGATGAAATTGGCGGGCGGTAGCAGTAAATATGCTAACGAATGCAGTTTAGAAGAATTTATCCGCCAATCGGAAAGGTATCAAGAACTCGACCGCGAAGAACTCAATCAAGTTTATAAGTTTCTGCTTTATAATAACTTAGCTCAAGATGTATTTCTCAGTCATCCTTTCTTAGTTGAACGCATCGGACACCTGCGCCAGTGGTCAACTTCAGAAGAATATCGCCAAATTCGCAACGGTAATTATCAACGATCCGCCGCCGAGGGTGCAGTTGACGTTGAAGCTAAAGCCCCTAACAATCAAGTTAACGATTTGAAACGACAAATTGAAGAATTGCAACAAGAAATTGACAGAATTAAAAAGTCTAAATCCAATTAACGCACTATCCTGTGACATGAGAGGGAAAAAATTACTAAGGAACCTATCACCTTTGTAACTTGGCAGCGATCTAGAGACGTTACATGTAACATCTCTACATCAAAACGATTTTTCATAGAAACAAAGGTGGATTTGCGTAAGTATTAAATTAGTAACTGCGATCGCATGAACCCAAAAACCTCTTTTCCAGCCAGTCAGTCCATAGCCGCTCCCATCGCAGAAGTAACAGTTTATACAAATCAAGCCTTGGTAACTCGGCGCGGTATGGTGTCGCTGGTGGGTTCTGAGCGCGAATTGATCGTTTCTGGATTGCCGTTAACTCTCCAGACAGACTCAGTACGGGCAAAAGTTAGCGGTAACGTTCCAATTAAATTACTGGGCGTGCGAACGGAAAAAGTTTTTGCTTCTGAAACCTTTGCCAAGCGTGTCGTCCAGATTAGCCAGCAAGTTCGGCAGTTAGAAGAACAACAGCGCCACCTGCGGGATTTACTGACATCATTTGGATTGCAACGGGATTTTGTCGAAGGTTTGGGCGAAAAATCGGTCGAACGTTATTCGGGATTAAATAGCCCAGAAAAAATTAGTTTGGATGAGATTAAGGAGTTCCTCGACTTTTTGGGAAAGCAGCACGGCGAATATGCTAAAACAATTGCCCAACGGGAAAAAGAACAGCAAGAAATTGACAAACAATTAGAAGCATTGCGTCAGCAGCGACAGCAAATGGTGCAACCTGCTTATAAGGATACGTTGAGCAGTTACAGGATTGTAGTTATTGTAGAGCCTGCCAATGCTGTTGATTTTGAGCTAGAAGTATCTTACCTGGTGAGTCGAGCGATTTGGACTCCCGTATACGATTTGCGGACTAGCAGCGGCAGTAAGCGCGTAAATTTAAGCTATTTAGCCGAAATTAGACAAAAAACAGGGGAAGATTGGATGGGTGTGGCTGTGAAACTTTCTACCGCCAAGCCAGCGCTAACTACCCTACCTCCCAAGCTGAAACCCTGGTATATTGACACCCTGGATGCGGCTCCAGTACCGGCGCCCGATTTGAGAGATGATACAGATTTCGCCGAGTTAGAAGCGCTGTTGGCAGATGAAACCGATGCGGTGAAGAAACAAAATGTACTAGAAACGCAGAAAGTGGTGAGTTCATTGGGTAGCGTCGTCACATTCTGCGTTGATGGGGAGTGCAATATTCCCGCCGATGCGGCGGCGCATCAAGTGGTTATTTTTAGCCAAGATTATCCTTGTCGCACCGAGTACGTCGCGGTGCCGAGATTATTTAGCTTTGCCTATCTGGAAGCTACGGTAAAGAATAACTTGCTGGGGGCGACGCTGCTACCGGGTAAGGCGAATATTTTCCGCGATCGCACGCTGGTAGGTACGACCCAGCTCGAGAAAGTGGCACCGGGAGAAGAGTTTAAACTGAACTTAGGCATTGATGAGGGTTTGAAAGTTGAACGGGAATTAGCTGAACGCGAGGTAGAACTGATGGGGAATTATCGCCGCACCACCTATGGTTATCGATTGGTAGTTACCAATTTACGCGATCGCGCGACTACCATAAGACTAATAGAACAATTGCCCGTGAGCCGCAACGAGCAAATTAAAGTCCACCTTAAATCCACCAATCCCCCAATTGGGCTGGGCAAGATGGGTCAGTTAGAATGGTTGTTGGCGCTGCCACGTCAATCCAGAGGCAAGCATAAACGGCAATTATACTATCAATTTACCGTTGAGCATCCGGCGGATTTAACTGTCGTAAGTTTGGATATTTAGGCGTTGTTTGTAAAGATAACATAAAAACATTAGTCCCTTGGCGTCCAACCTCCGATCCTGCTGTATTATGTGAGTAAAATTACTACTATAGAACAATCCAAAGCCGCCCAAGTAGTTGATCAAAAAAAGCAATGGTAGAAGATGGATACTAGAAACACGACAATCTTAGTAGTAGATGATGAACCCAATAACCTCCGGGTTCTATCCACAATCTTGAATAAGCGGGGTTACAAAGTTCAAAAAGCCATCTGCGGCAACCTGGCTTTAAAGGCAGCGATCGCAGCTCCACCCGATCTGATTTTGCTCGATATCATCATGCCAAAGATTAATGGTTATGAAGTTTGTAAGAAATTAAAATCTATAGAGAATACTAAGGAAATCCCCGTAGTTTTTCTGAGTGCTTTAGACCAAACAACCGATAAAGTAAAAGCATTTGAAATCGGCGGAGTTGATTATATTACTAAACCATTTCAAGTTGAAGAAGTATTAGCCAGAATTGAAAATCAACTAACGATTAAGAAACTGCAAAATAAACTCCAGCAACAAAACGATCGCTTGCAAAAGGAAATAGAAGCCCGCAAGCTGGCAGAGGCAAAGAAAGATGAACTGATTTCGATTGTCAGCCACGAATTACGCACGCCTTTGGCTTGTATCAGGACGGCGTTAGAATTATTGAGTACGGGACATTATGGCGTTTTAGAACCGAAGGGACATCAATTTATCGATATTGCCCTGACCAATAGCGATCGCTTGTTACGCCTGCTCAACGACCTTCTGGACTTGGAACGTATCGAAGCAGGGATAGACTTAACCTCTAGAGAAAACTGCAATATTGCCGATTTGATGGAGCAGGCGGTAGATAGTTTGCAAGCAATGTCTGAACAATCTGAGGTAACATTATCGGTTTCTACCATCCCTGTAAAGCGATACGTTAACCCAGACCATATCATCCAAGTTCTAACCAATCTAATCAGCAATGCGATTAAATTTTCCACCCCAGGTAGCACGGTGTGGCTAACAGCTGAATTGCCAGAAGCTGATAATGAGGAAGTTGGATCTAATTCCGAGATACAAAACTTAGTAATCAAAGTCAAAGATCGAGGACGAGGCATTCCATCAGATAAACTCGAAACAATTTTTGGTCGCTTCGAGCAAGTTTATCCTTCCGACTCACACCAAAAAGGCGGTTCTGGACTTGGTTTAACCATCTGCCGCAGTATCGTCGAACAGTATGGCGGCAGAATTTGGGTTGAAAGTAGTTTGGGTGGAGGCAGTACTTTCTACTTTACATTGCCAGATTCGCCAGCAAGTTATCCTGAATTTTCTCCAGAATCTGAGCGAGAGATAGATTTGGCGGCAAGGTAACAGTTGATAGTTGATAGTTGATAGTTGATAGTTGATAGTTGACAGTTGATAGTTGATAGTTGACAGTTGACAGTGGATAGTTGACAGTTGACAGTTAACTCTCCCTTAAGTTTGTAGGATTTTGGGCGAGGTTAACAACCGATTTTTTCTGGTAATAACTTTTAGCTGGCACTTGTTGGGGAAATTGGTTCGGTATATTCGCAAAAAATGCCGAGTCCGACTTTGAGAATATATAAAATGATAATAGTAGCGATCGCAGGATTTATCGGCAAGGTTGTAATCTGAGATAAAGTTACGACCAAGGTAGTCAATAAAGCCGCATTTCCTGGATTTTTGAGATATTCGTTGAGAATCGTCCGAAAACCTTCGTGTCCGCACAGTTCATCCCGCAGCACTTTCAGCGTCACTTGCCAGATAGATTTTTCAGCTTCTAGTGCTTCGGTGCCGTTGGCATCAGTCCACAACTGCTCGAAAGTAGTGTCGAGTCTGCCGTTGTGTTTTTTGAGTAGTTCCATTGCTTCATCAGCGGGGGGATAATCGTGCAAGATTGCTTGCATTTGATCGATTTCGGTGAAATTTAATAATATTGGGTTCATAAGTTTTTTGGGATGAGGATGCAAGCGATCGCTGCTTTATTCCATCCTAATAAAAAGCTGAATAAATGCGCCATAAACCGGGTTTTTGAGAAAAACCCGGTTTCTTTCCGTCAATTTTTGCCAAAGCCTTTATAATAGAAATTTGCTATCAGCCGATGCTGAAATTAACTTTAGCATCAGGGCGCAAAGCGATCGCTTATAAAAAATATCACCATGTCCTCCGATCAGTCCCCCAGAGAACACGACTCAACCCTAGAAGAAATCCGCGCTACCCGACTAGAGAAAGTCGAACAGATTAAGCAACTCGGTTTCAATCCCTACGCCTACCGTTGGGAGTGTACCCACCAGGCAGCGGAACTTCAGCAGAAATTCGCCGAGTTACCCAGCGGTGAAGAAGTTGACCTAGAAGTTGCGATCGCAGGACGGATCTTAGCACGTCGCGTCTTCGGGAAACTCGCCTTCTTTAGCTTGCAAGACGAAACAGACACGATACAGCTATATCTGGATAAGAAAAGAATCTCCGAAAACATGGCAGATATCGATGGAGAAGCTTTTAATCACCTCAAGCAACTCACCGATGTCGGCGATATTATCGGCGTTAAAGGGACGATTAAACGCACTGAAAAAGGCGAATTATCGGTTTATGTGAAGCAATACGCGATTTTAACTAAATCCTTATTACCTTTACCCGATAAGTGGCACGGACTCACCGATGTTGCTAAACGCTACCGTCAGCGCTACGTTGATTTAATTGTAAATCCCCAAGTGCGCGAAACCTTCCGCCGTCGCGCTCAAATTACCGCCGGAATTCGCCGCTATTTAGATGAAAGGGGTTTCTTAGAAATAGAAACGCCGGTACTGCAATCAGAAGCAGGCGGTGCAGATGCGCGTCCTTTTATCACTTATCACAATACTCTGGACATGCAATTGTACCTGCGAATTGCGACAGAATTGCACCTGAAGCGATTAATTGTAGGTGGGTTGGAAAAAGTGTACGAATTGGGGCGAATCTTCCGCAACGAAGGCATCTCCACGCGACACAATCCCGAATTCACCTCGATTGAAGTTTACCAAGCTTACGCCGACTACAACGACATGATGGCGCTGACGGAAAATTTAATTGCTACCGTCGCCCAAGAAGTGTTAGGTAAGCTGAAAATTACTTATCAAGGGCAAGAAATCGATTTAACACCGCCTTGGCGTCGCGCTACGATGCACGAGTTAGTACAAGAAAAAACCGGCTTAGATTTGACTCGTTTCCAAACAGTTCACGAAGCTAGAAAAGCTGCCCACGAGTTTGGTGTTGAAGGTTTGGAAGACTGCGAAACGATGGGACATTTGCTAAATGAAATGTTTGAGCAAACTGTAGAATCCCATCTAATTCAACCTACCTTTGTGATTGATTATCCGGTGGAAATTTCTCCTCTGGCGAAACCTCACCGCTCAAAACCAGGTTTGGTAGAAAGATTTGAGCTATTTATAGTAGGGCGAGAAACTGCCAATAGCTTTTCTGAATTAACCGATCCCATCGATCAGCGGCAGCGACTGGAAGCGCAAGCGGAAAGGAAGGCGGCGGGAGACTTGGAAGCGCAAGGCGTGGATGAAGATTTCCTCACCGCGTTGGAATACGGAATGCCGCCGACGGGAGGATTGGGAATTGGTATCGATCGCTTGGTGATGTTGCTGACTGATTGTGCCAGCATTCGGGATGCGATCGCTTTCCCCCTCCTCAAAGCAGAAAAGTCTGAAAATTAAACCCAATCAAAAACCGGGTTTTTCTAACAATACCCTTGCCAATTTTCTTAAACGCCCCCAGCCCCCAGGTTAAAACCTGGGGCTACACAAACAAAGCCCGCCTACGCGGGCTAAAATTCTTACAGGCTGCGTAGGCAGCCTTTGTTTGTATACTCAGATCTTGCACCACTATCAACAAGCCTTCAAACCCTTGTTTCTTGACGAAAAATCTAGGCTTCCAAGCTGAGCTATTTGCAAGAAACCCGGTTTTTAGGCTGCGTAGGCAGCCTTTGTTTGTATAGCGATACCCTTTAGGGTATCGGCTTATTTTGAAAGCGCTCATCTATGAATTATCTCGCTCATTTACTATTAGCAGAAAACCATCCTGAATCCCGCATTGGAAACATAATGGGCGATTTCGCTCTCCTGCTGGAATTACGGCAATTTTAGCACCGTAGGGGCATTTTGAGCGATCGCACCACAATTGCGAAGACACCCCGCCAAAGTAGGAGTCCTTCCAGTTTGCAAGTACCCATTATTTCCGGTCAAAAATCATCTTTACAAGTTTGGCTAATTTTTTTACGTAAACAAGCCAGGTTTATCTTAAAAATATTTTACTTTGGACTAGAGATTGCCGCAAAAAACCCGGTTCTTACGCCTAAATTTGGGCTAATTTTGGATGCGATCGCACAAATTATTAGTCGCGCGATCGCTCTGTTTAAATTTTACATTATTCTGCAAATAATCCCGTACCCAAGGCTAGTATAGGTACGACTTAAATTTGGCAGTTGCTAGCTATTAAAGCTCAAGTTGATAGAGCCAAATCGTTTCTTCAATTCCCTCAAGTTCCTGTTCTCCCAAATCAAGCAAGTCCAGGGGAAGATAAGGTTTGACTGCTTCGTAGACTGCATGGGAAATACAAATTCCTCCAGAGGGAGCTTTCCCTTGCAAGCACTCGGCAATCTTGCTCCCAGAGCCGCTAATATCGGTGTAATTGAAAATCACCTCTCCCAGATGAATACCAATGCGATGAGTTAACACGGGTTCTGTTGCGAGTTCCGCTGCCTGATTAAATGCCCGTTGAATTTCTCGAGCGCATTTTACTGCATTGGTTGCATTCGGAAAGTAGATCGATAACCCAGTGCCAATCGATTTAAGTACCTGACCTTCAAACTGCATAGATAGCTCGTTAATCAGCTCTAAATCTTGGTAAAGTTGAGTTTGGATTCGTTCTGAATCCGTTTTTACCAGCGTCGCAAAATTGACCGCATCGGTGACAACAATTGTGACGAGACGACTTTCTTCTATGATATTCAACTGCGATCTGCTGAAGCATTCTCGGAAATACTGACGATATAAATCGCAACTAGGTACGAATCCTTGATTTTGTTCCCGCACCAATCCCATACTTTGCAATTTAAATGCCTGCACCGGCTCCAATTTGAGCGGATTGGGTGACAGCACCACTCGCGTCAGCGCCTGCATCAATTCTGGATACTGTTTAAGATTCCATAAAAGTTGTCGCAGATAATTGCTGTAAATGCCGGTTTCTGTAACTGAGGTTTTTAATAGCTCTTCTAGGGTAATTTTTTGAGAGCTAATCCGATACATTGCTATGTGCAATAAATAAGGGTTCCCGCCAATCAAACCCATTAACTGTTCTACTTCCTCGCGCTGCCAATCCAGTTGGTAAAGACTGGCTAACTCTAATACCTGTTCGCTGGTAAACTCTGGCAGATCGATCGATAATCCCACATTAAAAGGCGATTGATTGAAATTGAGCGGGATATAAATCTCGGTAGAATGTACCACTATTAACCGCAGTTTTTGCCAAACATAGCTGCCCTCATCCCCATACTTACTTTTTTCATACCAAGCTCGCAGCAACCCGAAAAAATCGTTAGCAATTTCCGGATAATTAAATACTACGTCCACTTCGTCTAATGCTAAAACCAGTCCATTGTCAACGTTTGCTAACAAATAATTCTCGAAGTAATCCGTACAGTTGTAATTAGCGCCAAAAATTTCATCCCAATAGTCGGAAATTTGATTGGGCATTCCCAAACTGCGAGTCACAATCGCACAAAACCATTGGAGAAAGCGATTTAAATCGGTAAAAACCGTAGTATCCGCGAGCTGCAAGCTTAAACCCACTGTTTTTAGCTTGTTCGCTCTCGCTTGGTGCAGAATCGTCGCCATCAGAGAGGTTTTACCCATCCGTTTGGGCGCTTTGATCCGAATTAATGCTCCAGGCTGTAAAATAGTTTCATAACATAGCGATTCAATAGGGGGACGCTCTACGTAACAAGGGGAATTGAGTGATTGTTGATTTTTTAACCAGGTTTTTGGGGGATTTTCTAGACTTTGATGCAAAAGTCTCGTAAAATCCATATCATTCAAAATTAAATTAAACGCACTAAAATAATATTCTAGACTTTGCCGATCTACGGCAGCTTTACGGTTTTGTATTCTAGTGATGGTATTGGTACTCAAGCGAGTGCGATCGCTCAATTCTTCCAAAGTGTAAGGTTTGCCAGAATTTTCTGCAATTTCTGACTGCCGCTTTGCTGCTTGCAAGCGCTGCCAACCTTCAATAGTTAGGATCGCACCTCGCTTCCGCTTTGGTGGTTGATGTGTTGGGGACACTAAAATAAACCCTCTCAAGTGCTGTATTATTGCCTTTGTTAATTGTTAGCCCTACAAGGCAAGCATGTTGGTTTAAACTTTTTCACCAACAATTTTATTGCTTATATCATAACAGTTTACTCTTGGGATCTGTCCCAGGATAGAAAAAATGGGGAACTGACCTGCCGAGCGATCGAGGTAGCAGGGATGGGACTCCTCTTTTGAAAATAACCTTCTGCCTGCTGCAATTGATTGAATCTAAAGAAATATAAATTTTTGTGCGGTAGCACTTAATTTGCACAAATTTTGCACAAATTTTGCTTAAACATCCGAGAACCTTTAGGGTATATCTGAGAGTGCAAGTATTGCAACTCAAGCAAGTGCGATCGCATCACCGGATAGAAAGAAATAGTCTTAACTTGCGTGCTTAACTTGCGATCTTGAGTTGCACAACTATTCCATTGGATACAGACTATTGATACGGCCTATCAGAAAAGGATCTACGCATTGTCCAGGGCAATCCCAGTAAATTTAGATACAATTGCTGGAAAAAATCCCGTCCATCCATATAGTTTGTCCAATGAGGTCAGTAGCAAATTTAACTAATACTTGCTCAAACATGAATGAAAATTTAGTCAGTGCAACTGGAAGCACCCTGTTAATTATTGATGACCGTCCACATAACCTGTTATTGTTATCCACATTACTGATAAAACAAGGGTATCAAGTTCGCAAGGCATTAAGTGGAGCAGCGGCAATCAGAACCGTGGCAGCGCAGATGCCAGATTTAATTTTGCTCAATATGCATCTGCGAGATATGAGCGGTTATCAAGTCTGTGGCGCGCTGAAAACCAATCCAGAGGCTTGCTCAATTCCGATCATTTTTATGGATGTTCCTAATCAGTTCCATGAGGTGGTTAAAGTTTTTTCTATCGGCGGAGCCGACTATATCACTAAACCCCTTAAGGTTGAAGAGATTTTAGTTAGGATTTATCATCAACTGACGATTAAAAAGTTGCAAACTCAGCTCGAAGAAAAAGATGCCAAATTGAAACAAGAAATACTCGCCCGAAAACGTGCAGAATATTCTCTTAAAAAATTAAATAGATATTGCTCTGGGTCGGAAGTAATATTAAAACGCGGTCAAGTATAGCAATATATCTGTCTGGTGCTGCGATCGTACTTATGGGGTGCGACCCGCTTTTAATCTAAAAAGTCTTAATTTTTGCAAAGTAGCAATTCATTTGCACAAATTTTGCACAAATACTTGCTTAAGTAGCAAAGAAGCTGGAATGGTCTAGGGGGAAGTATGGGAAAGTAAAGCAGCGCGATCGCTCGCCTACTAAAGAAAAAATAATTTTAAGTTGATCGACTAACTTGCGAGCTTGAATTGTCCGCTTTTGGTAATTCAGAAAAGCTCAAATATAGAATTGCCAGGGTGATTTGAAAAAGATTTGTAGAGGTATTTTATGTTGGTAACTGAGGAACTAGATCGGGCGCTGCATTCTCAAATTGAACTGCACGAACATATTTATTCTGCCTTAGACCTAGAACTGGCCAAAATGTGCCAGCAGATGTTTCTCCGTTATTCGCCGCACTTTCCTACCTCCATCTTAGATATTCGATGCGGTTTAGGCCGGGAACTCAATGCTTTGTCCCGCATCTGTTCAAACTGTGTAGGGATTGACGATAGGCTGCAAGTTGTTCGCTATGCTCGGTTTAGATATCCAAACTTGAAATTTAAAGTAGGCGATACAAGTTCGTTCCGCTTGCAGCAGCGCTTTGATGCGATTTTATCCTTAAGATGGGTAATCAATTATCAGCTAACCGAGAGGGATCTCGATAAGACTTTACAAACCTATGCCAGCCATGCAACACCGGGAACCTTGCTGATACTAGAAGCTTTGAATCCAGAGGGTTATAAGGCTGAAAACAGGTTGAGTAAAAAGCCATTAAAGAGCGTTACAGAAAAATTTTATGGGCAAGCGATCGCTAAGTCTATTTTCCGACAGCGCAAACATTTCCTGGATCGCCAGCGAATTTGGAACCTTCCAGGGCAAGCAGCGATAGAAGATTACTGTAGATATCGTTTTTTTTCGTCTAAGGAACTAGAAATTATTTTAAGTAAAAATGGTTTCCAGATAGCCGGAATGTTTGATAATCGGGATTTGGACTACAGCGATCTTTCCGGTACTGAGCTATACGTTGCCGCGATTTTTCACGGCTAACCATCTATGGCGTGAATATGTAAAAATAACTTATGACTGAATGCCGCAATTTTAAACCCGTTCAACAGTCTTGAGTTGCTCGAGAAGGAATGATGATTTTCACAAAAATGCGTCCTCAATAATTTTGCACCTGGAGAAATCATGAAAAAGGTTAATATACTCAACGTATCTATAGACAACATCTCCAAACAAGAGTTGCTAGAAAAACTGGATCAACAGGGTGGAATTTTAATGACATCTAACGTAGACCATTTGATCAAACTCCAAAAAGATCGAATCTTTTACTATATTTACCAACTATGTAATTATTGTGTTTGTGATAGCCAGATTATATTTTTTGCTTCAAAGTTTCTGGGTTGTCCTATAAAAGAAAAAATTTCTGGCTCTGATTTCTTTTCGGAGTTTTATTACTATAATAAAACCAATCAAGCTACTAGAATTTTTTTGTTGGGAGCCGCTGAAGGTGTGGCAAAAAAGGCGCAGGAAAAAATCAATCAAAAGGTAGGCCGGGAAATAGTTGTTGGCGCTTATTCTCCATCTTTTGGCTTTGAAACAAATAAAATTGAATGTCAAAAAATAGTTGATATGATCGAGAAATCGGGAGCCACAGTACTGGCAATAGGTGTAGGATCTCCTAAACAAGAGAAGTGGATTTTTAAATACAAAGACCAGTTAAAAAATATCAAAATATTTTTACCAATTGGTGCAACCATTGATTTTGAAGCTGGTACTAAACCAAGATCGCCTAAATGGGTGAGTAAGCTAGGATTAGAGTGGTTTTATCGACTTCTGTCTGAACCAAGGCGTTTGTGGAAAAGATATTTAGTAGACGATATCCCCTTCTTCTGGTTGCTGATTCAGCAAAAGTTAAACTTATACCGAGATCCTTTTGCGCTCAGAGCCGTTGACGTAAAACCTTTGAAGGAGTTGAATAAGATCGGCGAAATTAATCGTTCAGGTTTTAAATAAGTAGAGATTGGTAATAGCTAATTGCTAATTGCTAATTGCTAATTGCTGATTGAGTAGCTGTAGGAGGCAAATTTTATGAGTAATATCATATCCGGTAGCATCGGTAGCGTAAGCAAAGGAAGGGTTTAAAAAATTCCTCGCTGGCAGAAACCGGGTTTCTTAGTATATCTATAGTTTCCAAGTCGAAAATTAATCGATAGAAACCCGGTTTCTTTAGGTAAAACCCGCCCCTACTCCCGTCAAAAATTATACACAACCTAAGCTAGCGGACATCATATAAAACCTGCTCCTACAACTGTAACCGGGCATGATATAGGTAAAGCCTACCCCTACTCACCCTAATCAAATGCTCAGGCGCTGATACACCTGATCTAAATGTTTCAAATGATGCTGGGGATCGAAGCAAGCTTCTATTTCTTCTGGCGATAATACCTGAGTAACTCGAGGATCTTTGGCAATCAAATCGTGGAAATTACCATCGGGTTGATTCCAAGCTTGATGCGCGCAAGATTGTACAATTGCATAAGCTTCTTCGCGATTTATTCCCTTTGCTACCAAGGTTAATAAAACCCGCTGACTGAATACAACGCCGCCGTAAACGTTCATATTCCGTTTCATGTTTTCCGGATAAACTAATAGGTGTTTCACCAAATCGGTAAAATCCACTAACATGAAGTGCGTTAAGATACAGGCGTCTGGTAAGATTACCCGTTCGACCGAACTGTGAGAAATATCTCTTTCGTGCCAAAGCGCGACATTTTCGATCGCAGCCACTGCGTGTCCCCGTATAATTCTTGCCATCCCCGTCAGTCGTTCCGAACGAATCGGGTTGCGTTTGTGCGGCATCGCCGAGGAGCCTTTTTGTCCTTTCGAGAAGAATTCTTCGACTTCTAAAACATCTGTGCGTTGCAAGTTGCGAATTTCCACCGCAAAGCGTTCGATGGAAGCTGCGACTAAGGCTAAAGTTTGGACAAAATCGGCGTGGCGATCGCGCGATACTACTTGAGTAGATGCGGTATCGGGTTGCAGTCCGAGTTTTTGACAAGTGAGTGCTTCCACACGCGGTTCGATATTGGCATAAGTTCCCACCGCACCGGATATTTTACCAACGGCGATATCGTGGCGCAGACGTACCAAGCGATCGCGGTGACGCAACACTTCTGCGAGCCACCCTGCTAGTTTAAACCCAAACGTAATCGGTTCGGCGTGAATGCCATGCGATCGCCCGATCGTTACCGTATTCCGATGCTGTTGTGCTTGGTAGCGAATCGCTTGAATTAAATCTTCCAACCGTTCCAACAATACATTGACACTCGCTACCAATTGCAGCGCCAGCGCCGTATCCAGCACATCCGAACTCGTCAATCCCAAATGGATATAACGTCCCGCGTCCCCCACATATTCATTAACATTTGTTAAGAACGCAATCATATCGTGGCGGACTTCCGCTTCAATTTCCAGCACCCGTTGGGGGTCAAAATTCGCCTTCGCCTTAATTTCCTCTACCGCCTCAGCGGGGATATAACCCAGTTCCGCTTGCGCCTCGCAAACGGCTATTTCTACCTGGAGCCAAGTCTTCAGTTTATAGGTTTCCGTCCACAGGTTGCCCATTTCGGGCAACGTATATCGCTCAATCACAGTCCGCCACAGAGTGCAACCGTCTTATTTTACAACTTAAGGCTGGACGACCTATTTATTGCAGTTGACTTTCGCCGCGATCGCCCAAACCTTTTCGGATATTTCGTTTCTTGCGAATATTGCATTTATTTTAAACGAGTGTTATGCTCTAGATACAGGAAGCTGCCTGCTCGAGCAAGGTTCGCCAAAGCTGTATAGGAGCCTAAAATTGTCGAATTGCTAGGCTTTCATGAGTCAGTGGTATAAACATTCCACTGTCTTGATTCAGCTTGTGCAGTTTTTTGTCGCGCTAGAAGGTTTTCTATAGAAAACCTTCTAGCGCGTAGATGATCCCACCATCATCCTGGCATTATGTTGAAGCAAAAATTACCATTAGAATCAATTATTCAGCCACAAGAAATAGACTTGATTGCCCAATTGAACCGGGTAATGAGTCTGGAAGCTTCTCATGGGAAAATTGTAGGCAGTAATGGAGAAGAGGTTTTAATTCCTGAGTCTATTTACACAGTACTGCTTCAAGTCGTTAGTGCAATGGCATCAGGTCAAGCTATTACCTTAGTGCCTCATAATCGCGAACTGACAACCCAGGAAGCAGCTGATATTCTGAACGTGTCAAGACCTTTTCTGATCAAGTTACTAGATCAGGAAGAGATTCCTTACGTAAAAGTAGGAAAACATCGGCGCATTCGTTTCCAAGATTTAATGGCATACAAGGAAAAGCGAGATAATAAGCGCAGTAAATTGTTGGATAGTTTAATCCAGATGAGCCAGGAAGCAGGATTCTACGAGTAGGAGCGATTCAACTTATAAAATGGCTGAGTTTCCTGTTCTGTTAGACTCCTGTGTTATGTTTTCCCTGTACCTGCGCTGAAGTTCCTGTTGACTTAGCGGAAAAGATGACAAATCATCCTGACGAGCGTCATGTTGCCGATTTACTCGATCTGTTGAGCAAAGAAGTCCCAAAGTTCGCCGATATAGTTCGGTTATATCAATAGTGTAATAATCAAGAAAATATGAATACTCAAGAACTATTCCAGCAGGTAAAGTTTATTGTAGACGCCGAGGGAAAGCGAACGGGTGTCCTACTCAGTATGGAAGTTTGGGATCAACTACTCACTATTGTCAAAAATGCAGACAAAGATGAAAAAACCCATCAACCTCCAAAAGAAGAGATTGTCCCTTGGGAACAATTTCAAATTGAATTGGCAGCAAGAGGTTTACCTAGAACCTATAATTCACCCGAAGATTTTATTAGCGCAATTAAATCTGATTTTGAGCGCGGTGGTTTACATATAGCACGTCAACTAGCTTTTCGAGCCGTTGAACTTTATCCCGAACACGAACAAATCCAGTATTACGCTCATGTTCTCGCACCTCCCAAAGTTACTGTTGTTCCGAGTAACCCTGAGCGCCGTAAAATGGTTGCAGCTAATCAAGATTGGTTAAGAGAAAATAGACTTAAGTATCTGAATCGTTGGGTAGCAGTTCGCAACGGTAACCTGTTAGCCGATGCAGCTTCTCTTGACGAAGTAGTGGCTCAGATAGATGATACAAAGGATACTTTAATTACTGTACTTTATTAATGGTTCTGTTTTTTGACAATGGCAATCCTTTTGCTACAGGTGCTACTCGTTATCAGTATCGTCCAGCTACCCAAGGTGAAAGCACTAATCGCATTTTTCTCCAAGTAGATATAGCTGGAAATATTATAGAAGCTGTCGTTGATACAGGCGCGCCTTATGTAATATTAGCGCCTTGGATTGCTCAACTTGCAGGACTTAATCCGGCTTTTGCTCTTGCTAGAGATAGAATGCTAATTAGAGGAATGTGGCTGGATGGAAATATTTATCGATTGAATTTAAAGCTGGTCGCAGAGTTAGGTGATGACTTGGAGGTACAAGCGACTATTTTTGTACCCGATAGAGAAGAATTATGGGGAAACTTTCCTTCTTTCATCGGCTTGGGTGGTTTTTTAGAGAGAATCCGCTTCGCTTTCGATCCAGCAACCGATACTTTTTATTTTGGTTCTCTGACGTAGCGATCGCATTTACTTTGATGCTGCTAATTACCAAGTGCCTGTATTTGATTAATTAACCAAGCGTATAGCTGACTTCTACCAGTTTCACGACTCCGTTGTAAAGCTTCTTGGAGTAAACTAAAGGGTAAATTCGGTAAAACTTGAGATTCTGTTATTTGCCTACTCCCACCATCAGCAATAGCAAAAGCAATCAACAAGCAGCGGCGCACGTTTACTACCCAATATTCACCTACTCCTAATCGTTCGTAGAGCATTCGCTTGCTACCGATATCATCTGAAAGCGAAGTTTTGGCAATTTCTATCACCAGATCGGGAGGCGGGTAAACATTTAAATCAACCACAGATGTATCGGGTGGAATAATTTCAGCCTTGTCGCCAATATAGAAAGCTAAATCTGGTTGAGCTTCCGCTTCATTAGCTTTCCGAAAAGTACAGTTAGTCAAAGCACTCATAGGAATTGCTCTGAAGCCGCCGAGCAATTGTACAGCAAATCCAATCGTGGAGTTATCGTAGGAGTGGTCGTAGCCTTGAGGAGTCATTTCAATTCGCAAGTGTCCGTTATAATAATAACATTTGGCGTTTTCTAATTGCGGCTCGCCAGTAACTTGTATGTACTCATCCCAAGTCGCGGTTACCCATTCGTCGGTTGCTAATTCGGTTGCTAATTTTGTTTGTGTGTAACTCATCAGTTACTACCATTAATTGACAATTTTATTCTCATTGTAGCTGAAATCTTAGTTAAACTCCAGCCTACCCGATCTCATATCGGCAACTTTCGCACGCGGATAGCTGTTTCGCTCGCAGTAATAATAGCTCCTAATTCTAATTCGTTGGCAAACTGTGACAGCACTTCTGCTAATATTTGATTCACCATTTCTGGTCTTTCATCGTTTAGCCGTAATAAAATTATACTGGGCGATAGTTCGCCGCTCATGACGATGAGCGAATCAATGCCAAAATCTCTGGTTAAGATAATCCGCTCTTCTTGGCGGGCTTTGATGACAATTTCTTCATCGGTTAAAAACTGCCAACCTTTTTCTACCAAACGAATGGCGTCGTGTCCTTGCGATCGCAACCACTTAACGGTGCGGGGAGAAATCCCCATATTGGCTAAAAATCTCATTAAATTTCCTCACCCTCTCGGATAAACTTGTTCTTTAGCTAACCAAGCCGCATATTCGAGGCATTGTTGAATATCTGCCGGTTCAAGTTCGGGATAATCTGCGATAATATCGTCAATTGATTTGCCATGTGCTAGCAAATTTAAAACCAAAGAAACGGTAATTCTCATTCCCCGAATGCAGGCTTGTCCAGCCATGATATTGCGGTCAAAAGTAATGCGATCAAATCCTAACATTTGTCCATCTCCTAATTTACCTAAATTAACTCAAGTTGCTGGCTAGTGGCTAATGGGTAATGGAAAGATATTAGTGTGAAGCTATCTCTCTTTCCCAATTAGCAATTAGCAATTAGCAAATCCCGTTAAATTACTGCATTCGATCGATAGTGCGATATTGAATTGCCTCGGCTACGTGGTGGGATTTAATCGGCTCTTCGCCAGCGAGATCGGCAATTGTGCGGGAGACTTTTAAGACGCGATCGCTCGCCCTAGCCGAAAGTCCCAATTTCCTAATTGCTGCTTCTAATAAATTGCGAGAAGCATCATCCAACTGACACCATTTTTGTAAGTGATGGCTTTGCATTTGGGCATTACAGCGCACACTTGGTTCATCTTTAAATCGCAATCTGGCGCGATTTCTGGCTGCTTGTACCCGATCTCGCACGGGTGCAGATGGTTCGCCTTGTGGTTGTTGAGTAATTTCCTCAGCTTTTAAACGATTGACGGCAACTTGTAAATCTATTCTATCCATCAAAGGGCCAGAAAGTTTCGCCCAATATTGCTCGCGTTTATTAGCAGTACAAGTACAAGGTTGAATCAAATCGCCAAAATAACCGCAAGGACAGGGATTAGTACTTGCTACTAAGGTAAACTGAGCCGGGAAGCTAACAGATTGTTTGGTGCGAGAAATAGTGACGATACCATCTTCTAATGGCTGACGTAAAAATTCTAAAACATCGCGTTTAAATTCAGCTAGCTCGTCCAAAAAAAGAATACCTTGATGGGCTAAAGAAATTTCACCTGGACGGGGGAAACTACCACCACCGACGAGAGAAGGACCAGAGGCAGAATGGTGAGGACTGCGGAACGGGCGATCGCTTACCAAAGTTCCTCTATTTTTAAGTAAACCAGCAACCGAGTAAATTTGCGTTACTTCCAAAGCTTCTTCAAACGTCAGCGGCGGTAAAATTCCCGGTAAGCGTCTCGCTAACATTGTTTTACCGCTACCGGGAGGCCCAACAAAGATTAAATTATGTCCGCCAGCAGCGGCAATTTCTAACGCACGTCGGGCGTGCGTCTGACCTTTCACATCTTTTAAATCTGGCCCAGCAAAAGCCATCTTCGCTAATTCTTTGATGCCATCGAATTGCACTGGCTGGTAACGTTCTGGCTGGTTTAAAAAATTAGCTACATCTTCTAAATGTTTAAATCCGTAAACTGCTAAACCCTTAACTACAGCAGCTTCTTGTGCATTGTCGGCGGGAACAACTAATCCCGCAATTCCCATGCGTTTGGCAGCAGCAGCAATAGGCAAAACGCCAGCAACAGAACGCAGGCTGCCGTCGAGCGAAACCTCACCCAAGAATAAATAATCCCCCAATAATTGAGCGCTCACTTGTTCCGATGCTGCCAGAATGCCTACGCTGATAGGTAAATCAAAACTTGGCCCTTCTTTGCGTAAATCCGCAGGAGTTAAATTAACAACAATTTTACGCAAGGGAAAGGCATATCCAGAATTTTTCAGCATTGCCCTTACCCGTTCTCGAGACTCTTGAATTGCTACATCCGGGAGTCCTAAAACCACAATTCCTGGCAGTCCTCCCGCCGATACATCAACTTCCACCCCTACTTTAACCGCATCAATACCGACGATGGTTGCACTCCAAACTCTGGCTAGCATGGTAGTTTCGATAACTTGGTTTGTTTTTAGGGTTCCCACGAAGCCTCTCCCCCAAACACAGGACACGCAAAGAAACCGGGTTTCTCTGAAAAATCTTTGATTTGAAAACTAGAGATCTATGAAGAAACCGGGTTTCTGTGAAAAATCGTTGATTGGGAAACTACAGATCTACGAAGAAACCCGGTTTCTGACCTCGTCGTGCCTAAGTTCTGAAACAGCCTAGCAGGTAGAATGCTGCTAGCCGAATTCATCATCCAGCATGACTCAAGCCAAAGAAACAATTTTCAGCAAAATCATCCGCCGGGAAGTTCCCGCCGACATTGTCTATGAGGACGACCTCGCCCTTGCCTTCAAAGACGTTAATCCCCAAGCCCCCGTTCACATCCTCGTTATACCCAAGCAGCCGATTGCCCAAATATCCGATGCCGAATCTCAAGACCACGCCCTGATGGGACATCTATTATTGACGGCTAAGCGCGTCGCCCAGCAAGTCGGACTTGATAACGGCTATCGCATCGTCATTAATAATGGCTCAGATGGCGGACAAACCGTATACCACCTGCACCTGCACATTCTCGGCGGACGGCAGATGAAATGGCCTCCCGGTTAGGGGAGCTGGGGGAGCTGAGGAAGCTGGGGGAGCTGAGGAAGCTGGGGGAGCTGAGGAGAAATTGTTGTTGATTCCCCCTTGTCCTCCTTGTCCCCCTTGTCCTCCTTGTCTCCCTTGTCCTCCTTGTCCCCCTTGTCCTCCTTGTCTCCTCTGCTCCATCCCCAAGAAAATGATAAGTTTTGCTAATATAAAGTATCAACAGCAACAATCAAAAATAAACGCAACAGATATTTACAAAAAATAACAAGTAGTTTAATCTAGAAACATCGGTAGAGATTCCACTACCGAGAACCTTGAAAAATCAATCATTCCAGCAATCATACACTCATGACCACCACCCTACAGAGTCGCCAAAGCGCGAACGCTTGGGATCGGTTCTGCGAGTGGATCACCAGCACCGACAACCGCCTATATGTAGGCTGGTTCGGCGTACTGATGATTCCTACCCTGCTAACCGCAACCATCTGCTACATCATCGGCTTCGTAGCAGCTCCCCCAGTAGACATCGACGGCATCCGCGAACCCGTAGCTGGTTCCTTGCTGTACGGAAACAACATCATCTCTGGTGCTGTTGTACCTTCTTCTAACGCCATCGGTCTTCACTTCTACCCAATTTGGGAAGCAGCTTCTCTCGATGAGTGGCTGTACAACGGTGGCCCATACCAGCTGGTAATTTTCCACTTCTTGATCGGTGTATTCTGCTACATGGGTCGTCAGTGGGAATTGTCTTACCGCTTAGGTATGCGTCCTTGGATCTGCGTAGCATACAGCGCGCCAGTATCCGCAGCTACAGCTGTATTTTTGATCTATCCTCTGGGCCAAGGCAGCTTCTCTGATGGTATGCCCTTGGGTATCAGCGGTACCTTCAACTTCATGATCGTGTTCCAAGCTGAGCACAACATCCTGATGCACCCCTTCCACATGTTAGGTGTGGCTGGTGTATTCGGCGGTTCTTTGTTCTCCGCAATGCACGGTTCTCTCGTAACCAGCTCGCTGGTACGCGAAACCACCGAAGTTGAATCGCAAAACTACGGTTACAAATTCGGTCAAGAAGAAGAAACCTACAACATCGTTGCAGCTCACGGCTACTTCGGTCGTTTGATCTTCCAATACGCTTCTTTTAACAACAGCCGTTCGTTGCACTTCTTCTTGGGTGCATGGCCGGTAATCGGTATCTGGTTCACCGCTTTAGGTGTGTCCACGATGGCGTTTAACCTCAACGGTTTCAACTTTAACAACTCGGTGATCGACTCTCAAGGTCGCGTCATCAACACCTGGGCTGACATCATCAACCGCGCTAACCTGGGTATGGAAGTAATGCACGAGCGTAACGCTCACAACTTCCCCCTCGACTTAGCCGCTGGTGAATCTGCTCCCGTTGCTTTAACTGCTCCAGTTATCAATGGCTAAGGTCTAGGTTGCTAGAAGTTTAAAAAAGCGCTCTCCTTTGGGAGGGCGCTTTTTGTTTTTGGGGGTATTAACTACCGTAAATTTGTTTGAGGATACCTTTCTTAGTTTTTCCACCAATCATCATCAGCCATAAAGTTTTAAATTGCCATAAATACAAAATCGGTTCGTGGTGAGCGGCACGATTGCGAAGGTCGCTGATTTGGTCGATTAAGGATGCGGCAGTTTCTCCTTGAGCTAACCACTTCGATAAAGGATGCTGCCATTTTTGCAGGAATTGTTTTACCAGCTGGCGATCGCGATCGCTTACCTCAGTCCCCCAATACATTCTCTGGTACAGTAGAGGAGACTGGGGGCAATTTTCCATATCTAATGCATCTCTTCTGTAAGTTTCCCACTGCTCCGACAGTAAACAAGGTAAACTGCCTAACGTATACTTGCCGCGCTGTTTAAACACCACTCCACCAACCTCGAATTTTCTTTCACTTATTTGATTACTAGCATTCTGATTGTGAAGCAGAAATTGATAAAAACTTTTACAAAAAGGATTCATGATTTCTCGTTCCGCTACAAGACTAAGTCCCATAGCCGCTAAGGAATAATCAGTGATTTCTGCCGTAAAGCTTTCTGCATTTACTAGCTTATATTGTCGGTAGGAATCGCAGAGTTCCTTTCGGCTTGCATGTGCTAAACAGTGCCAAACTGAGTTACCAATCTTATCAATAATTTCTCGTTTAACTTGTTCTATATCTAGCTGATCGGACTGTTCTAGCTTGGATTTAAGCTGCTGGCTGCGTTCTCTTTCTTCTTGAATTTTATCTTCCAGCTTTTGGTTTTCTATTTTAAGTTTTTTGAGTTGTTGCTGCTGTTCGTTTGATAAATGACCGAGTTTGGTGTTGAGTAAATTTATCTGTTGATTGAGATTTTCGATCTGCCGATCTTTTTGGGCGCTGATTTTTTCTATTTCTGCAATCATCTCATTTTTGTCGAAAATTAACTGACTTTTCTTTTCTAACTCCAAAGCATTAAGCGCTGCTTTAATCAGATTGTAATAACGAGGCTGAGATACATCCACTTGTTTAGCATCTTCACGTTTTTTTCCCAAAAGTCCAGTTTTCTGACCTTGCTTAACAGCTAAAACTAAGCCTTCAATATTCTTAATTCTTAACTCCTGCACCGATTCTACTTGATACAGGCCGCAAGTATATCTACGCTTGTCGAAGTAAAATTCTGTTTTCATCAACTCACTCACTGGGTATAATGGCACGCAAGGATAAGTGAGGATATCGCCTCGATAGTATTATTCCCAGGTCGAGTTTAAAATTTACAGCGATCGCATTTCAAAACGGCAAGTCATCCAGATCGTCTTTCCTCTCTATTTTTGGCTGATGTTCCTCCGGTAATTCCACCACCCCCGCGATTAATTTCCAGCAAGGATCGCCTTCTCCTCTCCAATCATCTGGACGCCAAGGCATACTTAAACTAACCGTTACCAAACAATCATTTTTAGGCCGATATCCTAAATCTAATTTTCGGACAAATACCGGATCGGTAATAGTTGTTGTCAATCTTTTACCGCTTTCAGTTACGATTGTACCTTCCCATTTTTGGCTGCCTTCGTATTTCGTTCCCAGGGGTTTAACCGATAGTTTTATTGCTTTGATTAATTCCAAAGTCCGTCTTTGAGGGACTGGCAATGATTGCAAATAGGGAACTTCTACGTATCTCAAATCGTTGTGCAAAATGAATTCTTCTTTGCTACAAAATTTGAGTAAGTGTGCGGGTGAAACTTGTCCGACTCGCTCCCATTTTCCTGGCAAAATTGAGATGTTTTCGCTTTCAAAACCGTAATCTGGCCCGGTTTTAGCTAAAGGAATGGCTAAAATATCTAATAACGCTGGTTCTGTGCCGCCAATTTGTCGCATTTCTTTGGTAATTCGACCATCGGGTAAATCGGAAACTACGCGAATCCATTGGCTTTTAATAGTAGTAATTCCAGCAATGCACCTGTCGCCGTGTTTCCACGAATTGGCTAGACAAATTAACCGGGTTAAAGATGGCATATCTTGACATTTCCCCACTTTTCGTTTAGGTATTCTGCAACTAAACGGCGATGGCAGTGATGGGGTTTGGCTTCGCTACAGAGGAGACATCCACCCTGTAGAATGTCTGGTGAAATGCGTTCCTCGATTTGGCGATCGCGCATCAGTTGCAGAAACTTCTTTTCATAGGTTTCCCAATCTCCACCGTCTTTTTTATAGGCGTCCAAAATATCTTTTGTCGGGGCTAACTCCAGCAAGTGAATGTATTCAATATTTCCAATCTTTCCGAGAAAATACTTAAGATCCTCCCGTTTGGCAAATCCAGCTAACTGGGATACATTATTCAGTCTGGTATCGACAACTCGTTTAACTCCCGCTTTTACCAGAGTATCGAAGAATTGTTGGGCGCTTTTTTTCGTAAAGCCAATCGTGTATAAATCAAGCGTCTGTTTCATTGGTTTTTTCCTGGTAGGCAATCTTGTCGCCTTGTAAATGATATGCTTCTTTGAGCCTGTCTTCTTTAGGGCGAATTGAGGTATTTGTTGATTCTACCGCATCAAAAAGGGAAAGTTGTTTGGGTTTATTTTGTTGCGCGTCGCTTAACCCATGCAAATTTAACATCCTTTCTTCAAGTTGATTGTGAGATTCTAAATTCCCATCGTTGAGAATATGATTTATTTCTAGTTGAAATTCGCGTAAATTTTGACAAACTAAAATAGCGCGATGACAGGTAATCGGATCTTTTTCGGCGCACATGAGGGAGATTTTATAAGTTTCTGCGCCTTTGAGTAAGCGTTGAATTCCTTCTGCAAATAATTCAGTGGCAGCAATTCTTTCGTAAAGTGCTTTGCCATCGACATAACAGTCGGGATTATTTGGTCTTGCACCTAACTCTTTTCCCAGGAAAACATAGCGAATTCCGGCATTTAAAAGTGCCGTTTTTAAAAGGGATTGACTGAAGTGGGGTAAATAGCGACTGTAGGGATGCGATCGCACATCCGCCAGCGCCGTTATTCCATGTTGTTGGAGTAACCCAATAAACGCTTCAATACTCAGATTAGAATGACCGATTGTGTATAGTTTTTTACTCTCGTTCATGCCGATAAGCTCCGATGAGTTTGATTATACTGACAAGATAAAAAAAGAAAGCGCTCGCGCTGCTTTAATAAAAGTTTAAGAATTGTTGCGCGAATCTGGATTGCCGTTCCCGATCAAGATTAGTACTACAGATTCTAAGAGGAAATTTGACATGGCGATCATCGAAGGCACTAGCTATAACGACAACAATACCTTTCAACTGCTGCCAACTCCACCTGGAACGCCACTTAGAATACAGTTTTTTCCCCAAATCGACGGGACGGCTTTGTCAGACAATATCTATGCATATAGTGGTGACGACATTGCTAATGGTGGCGGTGGTGATGACTATATTGATGGAGGTCAGGGAAACGATACTCTTTCTGGCGACGCTGACAATGACTTTATCGAAGGGTATTTTGGTAATGACCAACTTAATGGCGGTACTGGTAACGATACGCTCAAGGGTGGTCGCGATAATGATATTTTAAGGGGTGGCAGTGGAAATGATGTTTTAATTGGTGCTGGATCTGAGTCATATAACACTGGGTTTGAAGATCCTCCTCCCGGTCGAGGTGAAATCGATACCCTGACTGGGGGAACAAGACGAGATACCTTTGTTCTTGGGGATGCTGACAATATTTACTATGACGATGGTAACAACCCCTGGTTCTTGCTCGATCCTGAACGAGGAAATAGCGATTTCGCCCTAATTACCGATTTTACCAATGGTCTGGATACAATCCAACTTAAAGGCGGTGAGACATACATATTAGAGCCTATTACTGTTGGCTCAATTTCCGGTATCGGCATCTTTGTTGATAAAGGTGTTCTCCCTAGTGACCTTTTCTCTATTGACGGTTTTCCATTCCCAATAAACCTACGACGACCAATTGCCGACGAACTAATTGGAATCGTCCAAGGAGTTAGCATGTCCGCTCTCGAAATCAACAGCGGTTCCAGCATCACCACCATCACCTAAAAAATTGTCAGATGATATTACCAATCAACAATAATTGCCCAGAGGCTGACTGCTAAAACGACTGCTGCCAAATGTTGGGGTAGAAGCGATCGCACAGACTGACGGGCAATTTTTTGCGTCAAGATCGCCGTTAAAAACGTTGAAAAAATTAGCGTCGTTCCTTGCAAAAAGGCAATCACTGCGGGATGGGCAACTAATATCGGTAACGCTTCACCATTCATGCCGAAGGTTGCAAAAGTAACTGGAATAATTCGCCCTGCTTCCCCTAACCCCAAACGCAAATAATGCGCCAAACTTCCCCCCCATACTAAGGGTAAATATCCATAAGCTAACTCGACAAACGAACGCGATTTTAGGCTGCCATGAAACAGTTTTATTAATCCATAAGCTAAGAAAGGAACAGTTGCTGGAACAATCAAAGCTGCCAGGGAAACCCCCAAATGAGGCCAAAATTGAGTTAAATTCAAGTTCAACCCTAAAATTGATTGGATTTCCGGCAATCGATGCAGAAATATCCCTCCCAAAAGTAACATTAATAGCGCTACTTCATAACTACGAGGTACGTGAGTTGTCCACAATTCTATCCCTGGGGGACGCAAGTTTAACTCAACCGAACGGTGAGGACAAGCTTTGAGACAAGTCATGCATAAAACGCAGTCTCGGTTATCTTCCAACTGTGCGGGATGGGAATATAAAGGACAGCCATCAGTTTCCATTCCTTCCCCTTTTTGCGGGCCACCTTTATAACATTGATAGGTGGTGCATTCGGCGGAACAAGTACCCTGTTGTGCCCTCAGTTCGGTCATTGATAATTTAGCAAATAGTCCGTTCATCCCCCCAATTGGGCATAAATATCGGCACCAAAAACGACGTTCAAAAATGGCGGAGAAAATCATTGCCCCGGCGGTGATTAATAGAAGCAAGCAGGAAGATAGATAGGCGGTGTTTTCCAAATTCCAGAGTTCTTCCCACAGGAAAATTAAGGTAAATAAGCCAAATAAAAACCATCCACCCCATTTTTCAGCGGTTTCTCTAGGCCATCTTTTTAATTGTCGAGGCCATAACCAAAGGGAAAGTTTTTGAGTGACTTCGCCGTAAATCATGAAGGGACAAACGGCACACCAAAGGCGTCCCACGAAAGGAAATGCTAACAGTATTAAAGGCCACCACCAAGCCCAGAAAGCATTTAAAGCAAAATTGCGATCGCGCGTTTGCGGCCCCATAAATAATATGATGACAACTAGGGCAAAAAACCACAAGGTAAACCCATAGTTAATGCGATCGGGCCACCAAGGACTGCGTAAAAATCGCCGCAACCAAGGATTGGCGTTTAAAAGATTGACGCGAAATTGTTTTTTCTTGGGTTGTGCCGACCAGAAAATTTCTTCGGTTAGTTCTTTGGCGTTGACGCTTTGAACTAACGCGCGTTCTACTAAACTTTCTAATTCCCTCAGATTATTGGGGAAATCATAAGCTTGTAATCGCCGCAATGCTTCGGGTGTTAAATGCGGTTTGGCGATGCCTTTGGCGCGACATAAAAGGGTAATGTAATATTCAACGTGGGCGCTAATATCTGCTTTGCGTACTCGCAGCGGGGGGACTTTGATTAAATGACCGACTTGGCGTTCAATTGTGGGTAGGTGTTTTTCTGCGATCGCCACCACCCGCGCCACACAAGAAATAGGCTGTGCTGCCTCTTCTTCGTTGCGAGTCACAGGCGTATAAATGCCTGTTTCTAACAATTGCGCCACCTTGGGCGTCAATTCCTTGGGCAGTTCGTGAATGTTGTTTAAAATTATCGTACCCGTGCCGATCCATTCGAGCAATCCGGCTTTACCGTTGGCGCGTCCAAATAGTTCTGAACCGCTAACTTGCAACGTACTACAATCTACTTTAATAATCGCTTCCCTTCGCTGTGCTGAATTGAAGTGAATTAAAGCCGCCAGGTTATCTTTTTCTAACCCCGGTTCGCCGAAAATTAAAACTGGTTTGCGTCCGTTAGATGCTTCTTTAATTTGTTGTCGCAGGCGCACCGCGTAGCGACTTTTTCCAATCACTCCCCGTTTGGCTTTAGTAACTAAATAAGGTCGTAAAACCGTTTGCCGTTCTTGTTCGTAGCTTAACTGGGAAGAAAGCTGCGCTAGTTCCATCGCCAGTTGTTGCGAGAAAGCTGGCGCAATCTCAGGATATTTCTCTAATAATTCGCGAAACTTTTCCGCCGGAATAAACCATAACTGAGATTCGCTCAGCGCTACAATCGTTCTTTGAGCCAGTTGTCCAAATAACAATTCTTGTAAGTGAATAATTGTTCCGGGGAGGAAACTAAGCGCCCAAATCGAGCCAGTTTGGGTAATGCGATCGCCTTCTAACCTACCGTGTTTTAAAATGTATACGCCCTCGGGCTGTGTATCTTCTAACACCAGGCGCTGGTTGGGCAAAAGCACTTGCTCTTGCATGTTCTGCGCCAAGTCTTCTAATACTTCTGCCGAAAGAATACTGAATCCCGTTCGCTCTTGCAGCCATATCACTATATCTTTTGATGTCATAGCTGGCTTTCCGATAATATATTCTGTATTCTACTATTTATTGTCCAATACAAAAATGATTAATTTCATCGACCTCTGGGTTCCCTTGGTACTATTAGGTTTGATTGTTATGGCGGCGATATTCTTTAGCCGTGCCAGTCGTTGATATGTTAAACTGATTTAACAATTTTTTATGAACAGGTTATTTTTCGTATTAATTATAGTTTTCTCTTTGCTAGCCAGGATTAAATTTTCTCATTTACCTTTAGGTGGCGTTCATTATTTAGGTTTAAGTTCATTGGGATTATTAGTTATTTTCTTGCATCCTGCCCAAGTTAAAATCCTGTGGGACAAACGGCGAAGTTTATTGATATCTCTGGGACTTTTTTATTTATGGATGTGGGTCAGTGCCTGGTTTAGCGATTTCTCAAGTACGGCGCTAAAGTCCGGCCTGAAATACTCGGTTTATCCTTTAGTATTTTTAGCTTTTTTAGTGATTACATTTGAAAGCAAAGATGGTTTGTTAAACCGGCTGGTATTTTGGTTGCTGATTCTAATTGCTGGGATTGGAATTCTAGAATCTATTTTTCCCCATAGCGACATTTTAAATTTGATTAGATATCCAGACGCTTATCCTCGGATTAGTTCAATTATGCAGGGGCCTAATCAGTTTGGCGTCTTAATGTCGATTGGAGCAATGCTGGCAGTGACGTTCTATAGAAATGGATCGATAACAAAGTTAGAATTATGCCTCAGTTTACCGCTTTTTATCTGGTTAACAGCTCAGTCGGCAAGTAGAAATGCCTGGTTTGTTTTTAGTATCGGCATCTTGCTGTTGTGGTTAATGAGAATTGTCCACTGGCGCGCTAGCCTTCTACTCGCGAGTTGTTTGGCAATCTGCATTATTTTTTTACCCGTATCGTATCACCGATTAAATTTAACATTATTGCCAGCTTCTGCAACTGTTAATTCCCAACCAACACCAGAAATCGTTCAACCTAAGAAACTGGGAACTGAAGCGCCTTCATCATATAAAGCAAGGCTAGTTTTGTGGCAGGCTGCGATCGCTGAATTTACCAAAAAGCCCGTAACTGGAATCGGTATAGGAGTATTCGCAGAACATGTGGGGATTCGCTTCACGGGGCGGACAGGGTTTCACGTCCATAATATATTTTTGCAAGTGTTAGTAGAATTAGGCATTATCGGTTGTTTGCTGTTTATGCTTTTTTTGGCTAGTTCGATCAAACAGATTAATCTGGATGATGCGAGTAGTATAATTACAATTAGCCTGCTTTTATTGTCTCAACTGGTGGATTGTTTTATTAATGATTATGGATTTACTGCGATCGCATTATATTTTCTGGCAGCAGCAGTGAATTCAACCAGGGAACGAGAAAAACTAGGAACGAGAATTTTCTTGAGCAGCAGCAGCCGCTAACAGGGATAATGCATTAGAGGGTTTTTGGGTAACAATGACTATTGCTACTTTTGTGAAATCTTGGCGGCGTCTGGTTGCCAAATGCCTGTTGATACTGACAATTGGACTGGGTTGTCTGCTGGTAGCCGATGCTCAACCTGCATTAGCAAAGTTCGACAACGATACCTTTGATGGCAATATCTTTGTGCTTTATGCGGGGAACGGTTCCCTAGTACCCCCAAAAGTGACGCTGGCGCAGTCTTTGAAGGGAGATAAGCCAACGCTGTTGGTGTTTTACACTGATGACAGCAGCGATTGCAAGCAATACGCGCCTGTGGTGTCCCGGCTGCAATCATCCTATGGTCGGGCGACAGATTTCCTCCCCATCAGCGTGGATGCAATTGCGCCTAAATCTTCCTATACGCCCGATGAACCAGGTTATTACTACTCTGGCTTTGTGCCGCAAGTGGTTCTATTCGACCAATCGGGTAAAATTGTCCTCAACGACAAGGGACAAGTGCCGTTTGAGCGGGTAGATGATGCTTTCCGGGACGTGTTTAACTTGCTACCCCGCGAGGAATCGGTAGAGTTGAAACAGCGACCAATCAACGAGTTTAATACCGAATTGGTCAAATAGGTGATGGGTAATTGGTAATTGGTAATTGGTAATTGGTGAGATGCCGATGACCGATTACCGATTACCAAATTCAAACAGGACTTAGGCAAAGAAACCGGGTTTCTATGAAAAATCGTCGGTTTGGGAAGGAAAGATATACGCAAAAACCCGGTTTCTGGGATCGTCCCGCGTAAGTCTTATCAAAAAATTTTTTTGGCAGATAGTGCCCAAAATAGACTTATGTAGTTATCATCTCTGTCAAGGCTTATTGCCTTTAAACGCGATCGCTCTCTTGTAGGTGTGCTGATGTCTAAAGTCTACAGCACAGACGAACTACTCCAGATCTTGGCCTCCGAGCGCCAAGCTTGTTTGACGGGAAAACGCCTGAAACTGACGACAAAGGTTTCCGGTAACCCGGTGATCGATATGTTTCTCAAAGCCGAAGGGTTGCAAAAATTCACGGCATATCAAGATTTTAAAGCCGCCGTTCACAACTACCAGCGGGAACATCAGGTTTCTGGTATTGTCTGGCGACAGATGACGGTGAAGGGCAAAACCCTCAACTATCCCGCCGTGGATGACCAGCTAATTGCCATCCCCAGCGATATTGAAACCCTCAAAGCTGCCAAAACTTCCATGCTGGCATTCTGGCAAGAAGTGACGGCGGGTATGGATTTATACCTGAGCATGAATAATGGCAGAGATTTCCGCCAGATTATGCCCCCTGATGTGGAGAGAATTTCGGATCGCACCGAATGGGTTAATCTGTGCAAGTGGGAAAATGCCAAAAATTTCCTCGAAATTGTGATGCAGCTGGGATGGGGAAACCCAGAGGAAGCATCTTACAAACGAGGATGGCCTAATTCTGGCAGCGAATACGTTCACGCGGTTAATCCTGGAAATCAACCGATTTGTTAATGGGATTGAAAAACGCGGCACTTCGCCAAAATCCGACACCCTTAAGGGTGTGGCTACACAAACAAAGCCCGCCTACGCGGGCTGCAATTTTTATAGCCTGCGGAGGCAGGCTCGTTTGTGAGCAAGATGCTTTAGACACCCTCAAGGGTGTGGTTATACAAACAAAGCCGTAGCTTAGCAGCCTCAAATCCTTACAGCCCGCGTAGGCGGGCTTCGTTTGTGAGCAAGATGCTTTAGCGTGGGGGCTTTAGCGTGGGGGCGTTGCAGAAAATTGGCGAAGGTACGATTATAGAAACCCGGTTTCTCGGTAAGGAAAGCGATCGCGCTCCGCAGTTTGAAGCTATATTACTAACGAGCTGTATAATTTACCCGATGAAATACTGGCGCGAAACCCTGGCTGTAGCCCAGCGAATCTTGATTGAACTGTTGCGGCGGCGGCGCAGCTTGATTTTTTGGTTGATTTTTCCCCTTGCTGTCCTGGCGATTAACAGTTTAGTTTGGGCAGAACAGGCACAAATGTCAATCGCTCAAGCTTTTGAATTTATCGCGCCTTCAGCTTTAGTCGGGAGTGCGTTATTTTTTAGCTGTCTTGGCGGTACGGTAGCAACTGTTGTGTCAGAAAGAGAACAGCAAACCCTCAAGCGTTTGTTTCTTTCTCCTCTCAGCGGCACTTCCTACTTTTTTGGCATTTTTATCGCCCACAGTTGGATCGGAATGGGTCAAGTTTTAATAGTTTATAGCGTGGCAGCATTTTGGGGCGCGCGGTTTCAAGGTTCGCTCCTCCTGGGTGCAGCGCTGATCTTATTAAGTATCGTTTCTTACGTTGGATTAGGCTTTATTCTGGGTACGCAATTGGGGCGTCGCACGGAAGATGTTAACGCCTTAGTCGCGACGTTTGGCGTACCTTTATTAATTTTAGGTGGGGCGTTTTTTCCTTCTTCTCTGTTTCCCGATAAACTGCTACAAATTGCCCGGATAAATCCGATCTATCACATGAACGAAGCTTTAGTGGCAGTGGCTGCAAATGGAGAAAATTTGAGCAAAATTGAATCTCATTTTTGGTTTTTATGCGGCTTTTCTGCTTTCGTAATCCTGGGGGGATGGCTGTCTTACTGGCAGATGTTAGAGTCGGAACGCAGCTTGTAACAGAAGCATTATGATTATTAAAGAAATGTCTTGCGATCGCTGGATTTTTCGGGTAAATTTAATTCCTAAGACAGCTCGGCTTGAATGCTCAACAAACTTCTGATGGATATATTTCGCCAGATTGACCACTATTACCCAAAAACCCGGTTTTTTTCCAAAAACCGGGTTTCTTCTGTTGCTTGTCATGTCGCTAAAAACAATGCCGCACTGGGGAACTCATGCTTAGTATAAAAAACTTGGTTAAGTTTTACGGCAATCGATTAGTTCTCCAAAATTTGACGCTGCACATTCGCCCAGGGGAAGTTTACGGTTTGCTAGGGCCAAATGGCGCGGGAAAAACGACTACAATCAATATTCTATGCAATCTGCTCAGCCCAGATAGCGGCGAGATTACTATCAATAACCAACCAATTTCTCAAGCTACAAAAAAGCTGCTAGGCGTTGCCACCCAAGAAAATTTATTGTATAAAAGTCTGAGTTGCGAAGAAAACCTCAATTTCTTTGCCCGCATTTATGGATTATCGCGGGAAGAAAGGCGAGAACAAGTGCGGGCAGCTCTCAAAGCTGTAAAATTAGCAGATCGGGCAAAATGTCCCGTGGAAACTCTCAGCGGCGGAATGCAGCGGCGGTTAAACATTGCAGCCGCTTTGGTGCATTATCCCAAGTTATTGATATTAGATGAACCGACAACGGGTTTAGATATTGAAGCGCGTTACGAAATTTGGGAATTGATTCGCAGATTGAAAAGTCAAGGCATGACAATTTTGCTGACGACGCACTTATTAGAGGAAGCAGAGCGGCTTTGTCAGCGCATTGGTATTCTGAAAAATGGTAAAATTATCGCCGAAGGCAGTTTAGAACAACTGCGAAAGCGCATTCCGGCGGAAGATATTATTATTGTACAAACTGCGGAAGAAGATGATGCGATCGCTCGCGCTTCAAAATATGGCTTCACCTACCGACGCTACGGCAACGATATCGCTTTTTGGTTACCGAAACATCTAGAATTAAAAGAAATTATTGCCTGTTTCGATGGCATTCCTATCGAATCAATTTCCCGCCAACCCGTGCGATTAGAACATATTTACGTTGAGGTAACCAAATAATTGCAGATTTTAGATTTCAGATTGCAGATTTGATTTAAATTTACTCGTTTTTGGGCGGAATCATGAGTTTGATTGAACCGCCAAGACGCGAAGGACGCGAAGGAAGAAGGAAGATGTATAAATTTTATACGCGGAAAGGTATAAAAGGTGCAATCTTTAATTTGAAATCTAAAATTAATCGAAATACTATAAGTTTTATCTAGGCTAAGCATCAGTATATTTCAATACTGCGGAGGCGGCAGCCACCAGGGTAATAATGTACATTTAACCGTAAATTAACCCGGTTTTGTGGTTGAGGAGTGCTTGTGAATAGATATTTTCTGCCATTTCTTGGTAGAGTAGGTTTGTCGATTTCGATTGTTGGTTGTGCATCATTGGGGATTGTGCCTAGTGCGATCGCTTTTGATGCTTTACCTGCTGAAAACTCTGACCCAATGGGACAGGTTACTTCAGTATCGCAGCTAACCGACGTAGACCCCACCCACTGGGCGTTTCAAGCTTTACAATCTCTGGTCGAACGCTACGGTTGTATTGAAGGATACCCAGACCGCACTTATCGCGGCAACCGCGCCTTAACTCGCTACGAATTCGCCGCCGGATTAAATGCTTGTTTAGACCGAATTCAAGAATTAATTGCCGCCGCAGTTTCTGACTTACCCAGTAAAGAAGATATTGCCACAATTCGGCGATTGCAACAAGAATTTGCCGCCGAACTCACTACCCTGCGGGGACGAGTAGATGCGTTAGAAGCACGTACCGCCCGCTTAGAAGCACAGCAATTTTCTACTACTACTAAACTGCGAGGTCAAGCAATTTTCGCCATTAACCAAGGTTTTGGCGGCGCACCGAATGGAGACGATACCCAAACAATTTTTGTTGACCGAGTGCGGTTAAATTTAATTACCAGTTTTTCCGGTAAAGACTTGTTAATCACAGGTTTGCAAGCGCATAATTTCAGGGGTAACGCCTTCGGAGAAGGCAGCGTTCAAGACACTTTATTTCCCGGTTCTACCCTGACTTCGGGGATGTCTAAATTAAGTTTTGAGCCGCAATTCCCCGAATTCAATCCCAAAGATTTAAGTCAATCGGGATTTGGTAACAACGACATTGCACTGTACAAACTGCTCTATCTTTTCCCAGCTACTGATAGGCTGTCTTTATTTGTTGCCCCTGCGGTTGAAGTTTCCGATGCCTTTCCTGCGATTACTCCCTTTGCCGATGAAGGACAAGAAGCACTTTCTAGATTTGCCGGATATAACCCTGTAGTTCGCGTTTCTGGGGGTACTTCGGGTTCTGGTTTGGCTTCGGCTGCTGGTTTTATTTGGAATATCGCTCCCCAAGTTGATTTAAGGGCTTTGTACGGTAATGTTACCGCCAATTTAACCTCAAGCGGGCCGGATGTATTGCCAAGCGTTTCTGTTAATCCTCTGGGAGCGGGATTTTTTAGCGGCAGTTATGTTGCAGCGGCACAATTGACGCTCAAACCCGTCAAAAGCTTGGATATTGCTTTAAACTACGCCCACAGCTATCACGAAATTAATATTCTGGGCACGGGTTTATCTCAAGCTTCAGAAAATGCTTTGGGAGGTTTGCCCCTGGGTATTCCTGTCCACGTTAATTCTGTGGGCGGTACTTTAACTTGGCGCATTACGCCTAAAGTGGCTTTAAGTGGTTATGGGGCTGCTTTTTTTGTCGATGATTCTTCTGGGCGGGTGGAGGCTTCTTCCACGCTTACCAGTTGGATGGCGGGTTTGCATTTCAAAGATGTTTTCATCGGCGGGAATAGTGCGGGGTTGATTTTTGGACAGCCGCTATTTCGCGTCGCCGCAGATGGGGCTGCGAGTCTGAAAGCAAATCCCGATGTTGATAGGGCAACTCCCTATCATTTAGAAGCTTACTATCGGATTCAGGTAAGCGATAATATCAGCGTGACACCGGGAGCTTTTGTGTTGTTCAATCCGGAAGGAGATAAACGCAATGACACGACGACTATTGGCGTAATTCGCACGACTTTTAGTTTTTAATGCCAGTTGCTAATTGCTAATTGCTAATTGCTAATAGAGGATTTTTACTCCCATTAGCCATTAGCTATTAGCTATTAGCTGCTATCACGCCTTGACTAGAACCTGGGTTTTTTAGAAAAATCCGGTTTCTTGAATTAGGGTCATTGAAGAGAAAGCCGGTTTTTTAGGAAAATTGGATTGCTGAAAAACTTGACAAATTTTGGTAAATTCTCCTAGTGCAAAAGTTCTACTAATAGGACGGCGTTGTTTGAGATTATTTTGAAGATAAATATAGTCACAAAGCGATCGCTCAAATTCGGTGTCGCTGTTGATCTTCCAATCTTCTATACAAATTCCGGTTAATATTGCCTGATTAAATTTCGCGTTCAGTGCTTGGGTGCGGCTTAAATCGGCGGCAAATAAGTCGGCTTTGCTGAAATCGGCGGCAAATAAGTCGGATCTGGTCAGATCTGCGCCTCTAAGATCTGCTAGTTGCAGCTTGGCTTCGCTTAAGTCTGTTAGGTAAAGGTTGGCTTCGCTTAAGTCTGCCATTGTCAGGTTAGCCCGGTTCAAATTTGCCCCCCTCAAATCTGCCATACTTAGATGTGCGTCGCTGAGGTTGGTTTCGCTAAGGTTGGCACTTCTGAGGTTTGCACCTCTGAGATATGCTTTTGTGAGGTTGGCGCCTTTAAGGTACGCTTGGCTGAGGTTGGTTTGGCTGAGGTTGGTTTGGCTGAGGTTGACTCCTCTGAGATATAACCCGCGCAGGTCTGCTATCCTGAGATCCGGCTTGATTTCAGGATGGGTTTCTCGCCACTGGTTCCAAGTGTCTACTCCTCGTTCGAGTAGAATTAGGTGATCCTGGTTTGCCATGAGCAGTAGCCTGTAATTTTTAATACTTGTTTACATTTACTACGCGGTTTGACCCGGATCGGGAAACCTCTCCCCCTAGCCCCCTCTCCTGCGAGGAGAGGGGGAAATAGCGGAAATAGCGGTAAACTGTTTTAGCTGACTAATTTAAGCTGCGGTGTATGACTAATTTTTTATTGGAACTTGGTACAGAAGAACTACCGGCGAATTTTGTCCCTAGCGCGATCGCACAGTGGCAATCTATCATCCCCCAAACTCTGGCGGAACAGTTCTTAACGACGGAAAAAATAGAAGTTTACGGTACTCCTCGCCGCCTCGCCGTCCTGATTCAAGGTTTACCCGCACAGCAAACAGATCGAGTCGAAGAAATTAAAGGCCCCCCCGCGGCGGCAGCGTTTAAAGATGGTCAACCTACCCAGGCGGCGGCGGGTTTTGCCAAAAAACAAGGGGTAGAATTAGCGGCGCTGGAAGTTCGTCCTACGGATAAGGGCGATTTTGTGTTTGTGCGGAAAACGATTCCCGGACGCGCGACGGCGGATATTTTAACCGAATTAATTCCCCAGTGGATTGGCAAATTAGAAGGGAAGCGGTTTATGCGCTGGGGGGATGGGGACTTGCGATTTGCACGTCCGATTGTGTGGTTGGTGACGTTGTTGGATGATACCGTGCTGCCGATTAAGTTGGAAAATGGTAGCGATGTGGTTGTAAGCGATCGCATTAGTCGCGGTCATCGCGTTTTGCACCCGGAACCGATTTCAATTCCTTCGCCGACAGATTACATTAGTTGCCTACAATCTGCCTACATCGCTGCTAACCAAACCCAGCGTCAGCAAAACATCAAACGGCAAATTCAAAGCGTGTCTCAACACCACAATGGGTACGCAGAAATTTACCCAGATTTATTAGAAGAAGTTACCTATTTAGTCGAATGGCCTACCGCGGTTGTCGGTAAATTTGAACCGGAATTTTTGAGCTTACCAGTGGAAGCGATCGCCACAGTTATGGTAACTCAGCAGCGATATTTTCCCATATTTACCGCAGCAGACGCCCAAGAATTATTACCCTTTTTCATCACCATTTCCAACGGCGATCCAGCTAGTTCTGATACCATCGCTGCCGGAAACGAACGGGTGATTAGAGCCAGGTTATCGGATGGACAATATTTTTATCGCGCCGATTTGGCTAAGCCGTTAGAAAGTTACCTGCCCCAATTAGAAAAAGTCACGTTTCAAGAAGAACTGGGTTCGGTACGCGCTAAAGTTACCCGGATTCAGAATATTGCCGCCAAAATTTCCTCACAACTGCAATTAAGCGAGTCAGACAGCAACAACATCCAACGCGCTGCCTTGTTATGCAAAGCCGATCTCGTTACCCAAATGGTGGGAGAATTTCCAGAATTGCAAGGAGTAATGGGACAAAAATACGCTTCAGCCAGCGGCGAACCGGAAGCAGTCGCCACGGCAATTTTTGAGCATTATTTACCGCGCGGCGCGGGGGATAAGTTACCCGCAACTTTGACAGGGCAAGTGGTTGGATTAGCAGATAAATTCGATACCTTGGTCAGCATCTTCGGGTTGGGAATGCTACCAACTGGTTCTACCGATCCTTTTGCCTTGCGTCGCGCTGCCAATGCGGCGATTAATATTACCTGGGCAGCCGAGTTACCGCTCAACTTGCAACAGTTATTAGAGGAAATCGTAGCCGATTTCGTCGCAGCTTATCCTCATAAAGCCAAACGCGAGGAACTGTTGCCACAATTGCAGGAATTCTTTATCCAACGCATCCGCACCCTGCTGCAAGAAGATCGCCAAATTGACTACGATTTAGTCAATGCGGTGTTAGGAGAAAACGACCCAGAATATACAGAAAGGGCGTTAAAAGATTTATTGGACGTGCGAAATCGGGCGATATTCCTGCAAGAAATTCGGCATAACGGCAAGCTGGCGGAAATTTACGAAACCGTCAACCGTTCTACCCGTCTCGCCGCCCAAGGAGATTTAGATAAGCAACAATTGGAACCGCAATCAATAGTGCGTCCGGAATTGTTTCAAAAATCATCCGAACCAGCTTTTTATGATGCTTTGGTGCAGTTAGTACCGCAAACCATAGCATCAAGAGAACAGCGAAATTATCAACAATTAGTGGATGCGATCGCTCAAATTACCAGCAAAGTCAGCACCTTTTTTGATGGCGCAGAAAGCGTGTTAGTCATGGATGAAAATTTAGACATCCGACGCAACCGTTTAAATCTGTTAGGATTGTTGCGAAATCATGCGCGAGTTATAGCAGATTTTGGGGCAATAGTCAAGAGTTAAATTTGGTAATTGGTAATTGCTAATTGCTCATGCTCCCTTCTTCCCCTAACACCTAACACCTAACCCCTAACCCCTAACCCCTAACCCCCTTGAAATTTTGATGCATCTGGGAAATATTGTTCGATTAAATTAACAATTTTTTCAGTTTCAAAATCTTGGCTAAGTTCGATTATTCGGTTAGCAAAGGTGCTAGCTTCAGGATAGGATTGTTGGATGCGGATCGCTTCCTGCTCAACTAAATCGGTATGACCAACATAAGCCGATCTATACAGGGTTATCAGTTGATCAAATGGGGGCATTACCAGTTCTATTTCTGTCGGCAATTCTTCAAGGACAGGGGGTTGAGTTGCTTCCTGGTTTTCCACCATCCAGGATAAGTTTAAATAATCACCGATTTTGTCTAGTAATTCTTCTGCTTGAATTGGTTTGGGAATAAAATCGTTGCAGCCAGCTTCTAGACTTTTTTGCCGGTCGATTTCAAAAACATTAGCAGAAGCAGCAATGATAACAATATGTTTAAATTCGGGGAGTTGCCGAAGCTTTTGGGTCATTTCTAAGCCATCCATCACTGGCATTAATAGGTCGGTGATAATTAAATTTGGTTTAAATTCAATCGCTATTTCTAAACCTTGTTTTCCATCAGCCGCTTCGCAAATTTCAAATCCGATTGGTTCTAACATATTGACGAGGACGGCGCAATTTTCCCAACGATCGTCAATTAATAAAATTTTGCGTTTTTCGCCTTGATAGCCGATGATATTATGGGTTAAAGCTGGAATTGCATCTATCGAGTTTGAGCCTTGTTCTAAATCGAGATCGAACCAAAATGTGCTGCCAGCGCCGAGGTTACTCTTAACAAAAATATGGCTTCCCATTAAAGCAACAATTTTCTGACTAATGGCTAGTCCTAATCCAGTTCCTTGGGCGCGACGGGAAATATCTCCTACTTGCTCGAAGGGTAAAAATATTTTTTCTAATTGTTCTGGATTGATGCCGATGCCGGTATCTTCTATTTGGAAGCGGATTTTGATAATTGGTAATTGGGAATTGGTAATTGGGAATTGGTCTTGCTTCCCATTACCCACTACCAACGAGCCATTACCAATTACGCCTACTTGGAAAGTGACGCCGCCGGTGTCGGTGAATTTGATGGCGTTACTGAGCAAGTTAATTAAGACTTGGCGCAGGCGTTTTTCATCGGCAATAATGAATTGGGGAAATTGGCTGAGGGGCTGGTAGGTAAAGTTAATTTCTTTTTCTCTGGCTCGAATTTGGAATATTTCTGTTAATCCGGAGAGGAAGGTAGGAAAATTAAATTCTTCGGGGTGGAGGTCTAGTTTTTGAGCTTCGATTTTAGACAAATCTAAAATATCGTTAATTAAGGTGAGTAGGTGAGTGCCGCACTGGTGAATTATTTCTAAACCCCGTTTTTGATTGGGGTTGCATTCTTTTGATTGTTGCAGAATTTGCGCGTATCCTAAAATGCCGTTGAGGGGAGTACGAAGTTCGTGGCTCATGTTAGCTAGAAAGGCGCTTTTTGCGGTGTTGGCGACTTCTGCGGCTTCTTTGGCGGCTTGGAGGGCAATTTCTGCGGCTTTGCGATCGCTTATATTGCGAATCAGAAAGATGACTCTATCCTCGTGGAAGCGAACAAGACGTGCATCAAATGTTTGCTCTCCTTTTGGCATGGGCAAGGAATATTCCATACTAATGACGGAGTCGCTTTCTAGTGCTTGTTTAACTCCTCCATAGATTTGTTGATTAACTGGATCGGGCATAACTTCCTGTAGCAGCTTACCTAGAAAAGCTTCTGGGGGGACGTATAAATCTGAGTATTGGCTGGTACGATAGTCCAAAATTGTGCCGTCGGCGGCTACGAGGAAAAATAGATCGGGAAATGCGGCAAAAATTGCTCTGAAACGCTCTTCACTGGCACGCAAAGCATCTTCTGTACGCTTGCGATCGCTGATATCTTGAATTTGTGAAATAAAATGAACCGGCTGTTGCTTTTCATCTCGCACCAGTGACACGCTCACCAAAGTCCAAATAACTTGTCCATTTTTATGCAAATAACGTTTTTCCAGGTGGTAATAAGAAATTTCTTCAGACAAAATTCTCCTACGATATTCTTGACTAAGCTCCAAGTCTTCTGGATAAGTAAGTTCCTGCCAAGTTAGAGACAGCAACTCAGATGCTGAATAACCAAAAATCTGACAGATGGCAGAATTAACATTTAAAAATTTTCCATCTAAAGAAACAATACACATACCAATCGCCGCCGTTTCAAAGAATTTTCTAAACTGCTGTTCGCTTTTCTTAAATGCCTTTGTCCGCGCGATTATTTGAGTTTCTAAAATTTCGTTATAGTCTGATAAGGCTTTTTCTTTTTCCGATAACACATCATTTAAATATTGCAGGTCTTCAAACGAACGTCGCAATTGCAATGCCATAATATTAAAAGAATTTGCCAGTTCGCCCAATTGATCGGCGCGGTCAATTTCTACTGGTGTATCCCAGTTGCCTCGAGCGATATTATTGGCGGCATTTTTTAATCTTAAAATTGGTTTGATTACCCAACCAGCGGTGATAATGCCAATTGCTGTAGACGCAATTAAAGCAGCAAAACAAAGCAAAACAGTGGTGCGGTTGTTGGCGTTAATTTGCTCCAAAAAGTCGCTTTCTGGAACCACTACCACAATCAGCCAATCTAGACCAAATTCATCTTTACAGGGCGCGATCTTGATAAATTGCCGTTTGCCTTCTATTTCAAAATCAAGTTGTTGCGCGGTATTAATCTTGGTCAAGTTGCCAAAGCGCGAGGTTAAATACTGCGCTGTTAAGCGAATTATCTGTTCCCGACTTTCCGTAGCTTGCAGCCGTTTTCTCTCTTGAGCATCGGCAGTTTTTAAGAAAGGGGGTTCTGTGGTTGAAGAAGCTACTATTAACCCCGATCTCTCGATAATAAAAGCCTGTCCGCGAATCCCAATTTTTAAACTTTGTAGAAATTCACTAATCGCTAAAAGCGATAGATCGCTACTGAAAACACCTTGCAGTTTTCCGGTTTGATCGTAAAGGGGATAGCTAGCAGAAATGCCTAAATTCCTAGAAGAAGGTATGTGAACGTAAATGGGACTCCATGTAGGTTGGCGTTGTTGCACTGCAATCTGGTAAAAAGGTCGCTTTGTGGCATCATACTTTGACAGATTTACTAACATTTTTTGTCGTTTGCCTTGGCTATCTACGCCATAAGCTCGAATCGTACCCTTTTGGTAATTTTCTGTGAATGTAACTGTCAAACCTCTTTCATCGTTTCCAGCTGCAATCAAACCGCCCTGGGGGTTGCTGAAAGCAATTCTAGTCACTGAATCGAATGCTTGAATTTGTTTTAAAAAGTGACGTTCTAAGCTGGTGGCATTTTTTATATCCACCTGATCTAGATGTACGGCATTGACATTATTTAAATTAATTTGATGCGGTATTCTTAGGTAATTCATGATCCGATCGCTCGTGCGATCGCTAATTTCTCTCCGTAGCTGGTAAGCAACATCATTCAGTGCTTGCTGTCCGTTTTTAAATGAAAGAAACCCCACTAAAGCCACCGCACCAGTAATTTGTACTACAAACGGAACTATGAGGACAATTCGCAAGGTTGCTTTACGAGAAACGTTAGTAATAATGTCGCCGATCGGTTGTAAAATCATTGAGATAATTGATAAATGCCTGCCGAAATAATTTATGTTTACATGCCATCGGGATTAAATTCGATCCCAAAATTGGCGTTACAGTAAAGATTAGAATTAATTACTTACTACGATCCTTTAACAAAAGTGGTGCAAGGTTAGATGTAGTAAATTTTACTAAAAAAAAAAGATTATGGCATCATCGTATAGGTTTTTTCAAGATTTTTATACTTAAAAATTTCTAGATAAAATTTGACAAAATACCTGAAAAATGGTAAAAATAGCCCCCTCTAGCTCGGTGTCCGGGAGGGATTGCTACTGGCAACAGACAACTGACAAGGGTAGGATAAAGATTGCGTCGATCGGGGAAAAATAAAACACAGTCTATGCCTAACGCTCATATCATTGGTTTGGGGAGATCGGGAATTGCTGCGGCAAAACTGCTAAAACGGGAAGGATACTCAGTGACATTGAGCGATCTGAAAAACTCCCCCGCGTTTCAACAACAGCAGCAGCAACTTATCGATGATGGAATTACGGTCAAGTTAGGCTATGCTTTTGAACCGGATACTTCTGATAACCTGATTGTAGTTAGTCCCGGCGTTCCTTGGGATATTCCGGCTTTAATTCGTGCCAGAGAATTGGGAATAGAAACAATCGGCGAAATGGAATTAGCGTGGCGATATTTAAATGATATTCCTTGGGTTGGCATTACCGGGACCAACGGAAAAACGACTACCACGGCTTTAATTGCTGCTATTTTTGCCGCCGCTGGATTTTATGCCCCCGCTTGCGGTAACATCGGTTATGCTGCTTGCGAACTAGCCTTAGCAGATAAAAAACCAGATTGGGTAATAGCGGAAATTAGCAGCTATCAAATCGAATCTTCAGCAGCAGTGGAGCCGCGGATTGCTGTTTGGACAACCTTCACGCCGGATCACTTGAGCCGCCACAAAACTTTAGAGAATTATTACAACATCAAAGCGCATTTATTAACGCAAGCCGAACTACAAATTTTCAACGGCGATGACCCATATTTGCACAAAAATGCGCCTGCAAGTTTTAGCAATGCTTACTGGACAAGCGTCAAAGGAAAAGCGGATTTAATTAATTCAAAAGGCGCTTATATTGAGAATGGTTGGGTAGTATTTGAAGGCGCAGAAATTGTGCCCGCGAACTCCTTGCGGATGGTGGGAGAACACAACCAACAAAACTTGTTAATGGCAGTAGCGGCAGCTTGCTTAGCGGGGATCGGGAAGGATGCGATCGCATCTGCCATTACCAATTTCCCCGGCGTTTCCCACCGCCTCGAACACATCTGCACTTGGCAAGGAATAGACTTTATTAACGACAGCAAAGCCACCAACTACGACGCCGCCGAAGTCGGATTAAATGCTGTTTCTGCACCCGCAATTTTAATCGCCGGTGGCGAAGCAAAAGCCGGTGATGATACAGGATGGCTAGAAAAAATCAAAGCCAAAGCCGCCGCCGTTTTACTCATCGGCGATGCCGCAGCAGCCTTTGCCAAAAGATTGGCAGAAGTTGGTTATTCCAATTACGAAATAGTCGAAACAATGGAACGCGCCGTACCCAGAGGAGCAGAATTAGCCAAACAATATCAAGCCAAAGTAGTATTGCTATCTCCCGCTTGTGCCAGTTTCGATCAATATCAAAGCTTTGAACATCGCGGCGACAATTTTCGGGAAATTTGCCAAAAATTAGCTAATGGGTAATAGGTAATAGGTAATAGGTAATAGGTAATAGGTAATAGGTAATAGGTAATGGGTAATTGGTAATAGAAAAACAATTACTTACTACCTATTACCTATTACCTGTTCACTGTCCACTGTCCACTGTCCACTGTCCACTGTCCACTATCAACTATCAACTATCAACTATCAACTATCAACTATTCCCGCCGTTCCTGATAATCATCAGCAGAAGCGGGATCTAATTCCCACCTGCGATCGTCGCGAGTTTCGTACTTATCAAAACCGTAATAGTCTTCTTTATCGTGCATTTCTGTACCAACAGCTTTACCCAGATCGTCAACAATATCTTGATCCGGAGTCGCAACTGTTCCACCTACCGCCTCGTCACCTACTGCCTCTGCTTGTTCCCAAGCTGCATCGATATCGCCGCCAGTTAACTCAGGGCTAGTTGAGGTATATTGTTGCATTTCATCCCGCAATCTGCGCGTGCCAATATTATAACCAGGCTCGTCTTTAACCCCGGTGCCATAAGATTCGGTAACTACCTGCGGTAAATCGCTAATTTGTTCTTCCTCTTCCGTATCCTCTGTATCTGGAGGCATGATATTTAAACCGATATTAGATTCCAGTTCATCGGACAAACCACCAGTTGTAGAAGATTTTGCTTTTTTTGCCATAAAAGTTACTCCTGAACCCCTTTTTTAGCTTAGTTTTTATCGAGCTTACCTACCTATCTCTTTAGAGCTAAACCAAATCTATCACTTTAGAGCGAAGAAGATTTTCTCATTACTGCCTACGCTTAGAAGCGTATCGGGGACAACTTAAAGATTATGAAACGCGACGAGTTTCTCAAACACGTTCAAAGCGTCGCTCAGCTTGATTCGCGTGAAGAAGCTGAGCGCGTTACCCGCGCTACTTTTGAAGTACTTGCCGAACGCATTGTAGGCGATGAAGCCAAAGATTTAGCCTCCCAACTGCCGCAGGAGCTAGGACAGTATTTGCGCGGTAGAGAAGGTGAAAACGGTCAAGCTTTCTCGCTGAAAGAATTCTATCAGCGCGTAGCGGATAAAGAAGGCGTAGAACCAAACATTGCTGTAACCCATGTCAGGGCAGTATTTACAGTTTTACAGCAAGCGGTTAGCCCCGGTGAATTTGCCGATGTCCGCGCCAATTTTTCAGATGATTACGAAGATTTGTTTGCCGTCCCGAACATATCTTAAGTGAATTGGTAATGGGTAATTGGTAATTGGTAATTGTTGCTTTTATATTATCCATTACCCATTACCCATTACCCATTACCCATTACCGAGGAAAGAATATGATATCAAACAATCAAGGCTCTCAAAAGCGGGTTGCCATTCTGTTAGAACACGGGGTGGAAGATGCCGAGTTTCAAATTCCTTATAAAGCCATCAAAATGGCGGGAATCGATGTAGTTGTCCTCGGTTCGCGCACGAATGAGGATTATAAGGGCAAGCAGGGCAAAGTTTCGATGAAAGCCGATGCAACGACAACCGAAGCCAGTCCTGAAGAATTCGACGCGGTAATTATTCCTGGGGGAATGGCACCGGATCGGATGCGGGTTAATCCCAATACGGTGCAATTTGTCCGGGAAGCGATGCAGCAAGGAAAACTAATTGCTGCTGTTTGTCACGGGCCGCAAGTTTTGATTGATGCCGATGTACTTCAAGGTAAAAATGCTACCGGATTTAGGGCAATTCGCAAGGATATGCAAAATGCTGGGGCGCATTATATCAACGAGCCTTTGGTAGTAGATGGAAATTTAATTACTTCCAGACAACCGAGCGATTTAGCCATGTTTACCACGGCGATTTTAAGTCGTTTGGGTTACGGCGGTAAAGAAGCTGCACTGCCTCATGAAAATGATACCAATGCGGAATGGTGGAAACTCGCAGATGCTTGGGGCGGATCGACTAAAGGGGAAATTGTTACCGCAATTAATACTGCTTTAGGTGGCGAGCGTTATTCCCACGAAGCATTTCAACATTATGCGGAAAAAACCTCGGATGTCGAAGTGCGTCGCCTGCTGCAAGAGATGGTTCAAAATAAACAGCATCACATTCAAATGCTGGAATCTCGCCTCAATGAATTGGGCGAAAAACCCTCTTTACCGGCTAAAGCTGCCGATACTTTGGCGAAGTTGCAAACCGCGCTTCAAGGTAGCGACGATATGGCAATGATGCGTCGCGCATTGGGCGATATTCAAACGGGTGTGGTTGATGTTTATAATCTGATGATTATGTTGACCGACCCGGTGACGGTGAGATTGTTAACTCAAATTGAAGCAGATTTATCTGAGTACGAGCGGCGTTTTGCCGAACTTTACCGTCAGCGGTTCGCCGGGGGGATGACCAAGTCACCTAAGCCCTCTACTGGCGCGGTGGTAACGGCTTCCTAAAGAATTGCTTAAAAATTGCAGATGAAAAATTTAAGCTTGCGGTATAAAAATTGAAGAAGTTATTATCTCTGCAAGCTTAAATTTAAAATTGAACTGTTTTTTTCATCTGTAATTAATAATGCAATTTAAAGATCGAACCGCAGCGGGGCAAATGTTGGCAAACCAGTTATCTGCTTACGCCAATCGTCGGGATGTTTTGGTGCTGGCATTACCTCGGGGTGGAGTTCCAGTCGCCTATGAAGTCGCAAAAGCGCTGAATGCGCCCTTGGATGTGTTTCTGGTGCAAAAGTTGGGGGTTCCTGGTTGCGAGGATTTGGCAATGGGTGCGATCGCTAGCGGCGGTTTCCGGGTGATCAACTCGGAAGTCGTCGCCGCCCATCGCATCAGATGCGGCATTTTTGAGCGCGTGGCGTACAGAGAACAGTGGGAACTGCAACGCCGCGAGATGCTGTACCGGGGCAATCGGATCTCGCTCGACGTTTACGACAGTACAGTCATTCTCGTCGATGACGGCATCGCCACCGGGGCGACCATGCGCGCCGCGATTTTAGCCCTGCGACAGCAGCAAGCCAAGAACATCGTCATCGCCGTTCCCGTCGCCCCCGTGAAAACTTACGCTCAATTGCGACCCCAAGTAGAGGAAATATTTTGCCTCTTGACACCACAACGATTGTATGCATTGAGGGTTTGGTACGATAACTTTCCAGCGATCGCAGACCAACAAGTGCAACAAATGCTGGAGTTAGCTAACCAAAGTCAACTGGCGGCGTGAATAACCAAATATAAAAAAGGAAAACAAAAAATGAAAGCAGTTTGCTGGCATGGTGCGAACGACGTGCGAGTCGAAACGGTTCCCGACCCAAAAATATTAAACCCTCGCGATGCAATTATTAAAATTACCTCAACTGCGATTTGCGGCTCGGATTTGCATATCTACGATGGGTTTATCCCCACAATGGAGAAAGGGGATATTTTGGGTCACGAATTTATGGGAGAGGTGGTCGAACTTGGGGAGCGAGTGCAGAATTTAAAAATCGGCGATCGCGTCGTCGTTCCCTTCACCATTTCCTGCGGCAATTGCTTTTTCTGCAACCGCGATTTGTGGTCGCTTTGCGATAACAGCAACCCCAACGCTTGGATGGTAGAAAAACAAATGGGTCATTCCCCAGCCGGATTATTTGGTTACTCCCATTTATTCGGCGGTTATGCAGGCGGACAAGCCGAATATGCCAGAGTTCCCTTTGCCGATGTTGGCTGCCTCAAAATCCCCGATGGGTTAACCGACGAGCAAGTATTATTCCTCACCGATATCTTTCCCACCGGCTACATGGCAGCAGAAAATTGCAACATTAAACCAGGGTATATCGTAGCCGTTTGGGGATGCGGCCCGGTAGGACAATTTGCGATTAAAAGTGCCTATATGTTAGGGGCAGAAAGAGTAATAGCAATCGACCGCATTCCCGAACGCCTGCAAATGGCAAAAGAACAATGTAAAGCCGAAGTAATTAATTACGAAGAAATCGATCCCGGTGAAGCTTTAAAAGAAATGACCGGCGGTAGAGGTCCCGACGCTTGCATCGACGCTGTAGGTATGGAAGCCCACGGTACAAATATCGATTACCTTTACGATCGAGTCAAACAAGCGGTACGTTTAGAAACCGATCGACCTACCGCTTTGCGTCAAGTAATGCTCAGCTGTCGTAAAGGTGGAAATCTATCGATAGCAGGCGTTTACGGCGGCTTTTTAGATAAAATTCCAATGGGCGCAGCCTTCAACAAAGGGTTAACTTTCAAAATGGGACAAACCCACGTCCACAGATATTTAAAACCTTTGTTAGAACGGATTCAAAACGGCGAAATTGATCCATCTTTTGTGATTACCCATCGCCTGAAATTAGACGAAGCGCCCCACGGCTACGAAATTTTCAAACACAAAAAAGATAACTGCATCAAAGTTGTGTTGAAACCATAATTGGTAATTGGTAATTGCTAATTGCTAATTGCTCAGTAATCCATTACCAATTACCAATTACCAATTACCGATTACCGATTACCGATTACCCAGGAGATTTTATGCTACTCAAAAACAAAGAATCTGGCAATTTAGTCGAAGTCCTTGACGTTCAAACGCTGATCAACCCCTCTAAAGAGAAAGTCCCTGGACAAACTCAAGAAGGACAAGAAGAACAAGATCCAGAGGGTTATTCCAAGCATAATTTGATTTTTCCTTCCGGTGAAGAACTCCCCCGCTGCTGGGTAGATGCCAATTACAACAATGCAGCTTAGGTAATAGGTAATTGGTAATAGTGCAAAACGAGCGTTGACTATTACCAATTACCCATTACCCATTACCAATTACCCATTACCAAGGAGAAACTTATGCCCGATACCAGCGTTAAAAAAGTTGATTCTGCCTATTCTCCGAAAGGGGAAATGGGGCAAAAATATCTTGCATCGGGAAAAAGCTTGTCGATGCGTCTTTGGGAAGATGAACAACCCGGTGAAGGCAAACTACCGACTCAGCGCGATTATGAAACCGTTGGTTATGTTATCAAAGGTCGCGCCGAATTGCATATTGAAAATCAAATGGTTTTGCTTGAACCCGGTTCATCTTGGGTTGTGCCGAAAGGGGCATCCCATACTTACAAAATTCTCGAATCATTTACCGCCGTTGAAGCAACTTCTCCCCCCGCCCAAATTCACGGGCGCGATGATTAATATAGTTTTGCAGCGATGAGTAATACAGTTTTGAAACAAACGCCCCCGCCCCCAGGCTAAAGCCTGGGGCTACACAAACAAAGCCCGCCTTCGCGGGCTGAAATTTTTACAGGCTGCTCTGGCAGCCTTTGAATGCAATCGCGACACGCTTGGTGGGTGTCGCATTTTGGCTTAGGCAAAGAAACCGGGTTTCTACGAAAAGAAACCCGGTTTCTTGGTGGTTATAAAGACCAGGTTTGTTAATATCTGCCTCATCCTTAAGTCGTATATTTAAATAAAAAATTTAGTAAAAATAATTACAAAATGGCTACTAAAGAAAGATACAGGAAGCACCGATTAAAGTTTATTGTAAATAAGTGTGAAGGCAGCTAAATAACATTAGTTGAGCGCCAAAGGAAGATTAAATGCAAAGCAACGTAGTTCAGATGCCGCTAACTAGCTGGAAGGAACAACTGCAAGCGGTTGATTATGATAAAGCTGAGCAGCAATTTGTGACGCTGCTGGAGTTGGAAGATTTAGATAAAAAACTGGAATTTCACCCAGAAATAGCAGAAAATTTTGAGAGAATACTCGACGGTGCGATTGAAGTTGCTTATCAAGAAGCACCTGGAGATAGCGAAGCAGCACATCGTTTTTTGCAGCGCGTTCTTTATCGGATTAACCGACTAAAACTGTTTTGGTATGACGATCTGCGAAAATATACTAACGAACGGTCTGGTTACTTGCGGATTGTACGCGATCGCATCGAGTCTGTTTGGCAACAATGGGAACTGGCACAATTTGACATAGAAGCACTAAAGCAACTAGATGTCAAGCAAGCATTGAGCGATCGCGCGGTATACGATCTCGAGCCGCCGTTGGATGAAAATAGCCGATATATCCGCGAAGAAATGAGCGAAGCGGGGTATAAACATTTGCTAGCGATCGCATCCTTCGACGGGTTAGTAGAAGCAAGTCGTCTTTCCCGCATTTTGGGCGGCGCTGCCAACGAAGTACAATGTACTTTAGTGCGCGTATTATTAGAAGAGTACGGCAGCGGTAAATTAACTCGCAAACACTCTACTTTTTTTGCCAAAATGCTTGCCGAATTAGGGTTAAATACCGAACCAGAGGGATATTTTGACATCGTACCCTGGGAAGTATTAGCAAGCATTAACCACAACTTTTTATTAACCGAATGCAAGCGTTATTTCCTGCGTTACAACGGCGGACTGGCGTATTTTGAAGTAGTTGGACCCGCCATCTATAAAAATTATCTCGCCGCCGCGCAACGCTTGGGATTATCAGAAGCAGCGATGGGATATTGGGAACTGCACATCAGAGAAGATGAACGCCACGGACGTTGGATGATCGATGATGTAGCACTACCTTTGGTAGATATGTATCCTCACGACGCATGGCAAATTGTGCTGGGATACGACCAAGAGAAATTTATGGGCGATCGCGCCGGTGCCGCCGTCGTCAGATCGATCCGCCAAGCAGAACGTCGTTAATAGCAACTTGGTCATTAGTAATTAGTTTCTTACTCATGACCAATTACCCATTACCAATTACCAATTACCATCAATATGTTCGACCAATCTATCTTCACAACACAATCCAATTCACTGTACGCAATTCCCAAAACTGCACCATCTCCCAGTAAAATTGCCAAGCGCAGTCCTTCTGGAAAAGAGATATTTATCTGCCCCGAAGAATCTAATTTTTACTCGCAATGTTTAGATACATTCGTTCTGCAAAACTGTTTGGAAGATGAAGCCGTAATAGAATTTGGTTCCGGCGATGGACTTCCGGTGATTCATGCCTTACTGAGAACGGAATTTTTAGGATGCATTCACGGATACGAACTCAATAGCTCAGCTTGTAAAATTGCCAATAGCAAAATAGCAGAATATGGGTTAGGGGAGCGCTACCTAGTTCACAACACCTGTTTCTTCACATCATCCAAACCTGCCGCCAGATATCTTGTCTCAAACCCGCCCTATTTACCAGCAGTAGATGACGATATTTACCTACCATTATTACGCGGCGGTTCAGACGGTTCTACAATTACCAGAAAACTGCTTTCGTTAGGTTACGATAACGTCATGTCGCTGGTTTCTAGTTACTCCAATCCAGTCGATACAATAGATTATGCCATCGAACAAGGTTACTCTGTTGCCAAATTTTTAGTCACCCCTCTAGAATTTGGTTATTACAGTTCCGAACCCAAAGTTAAAAACACCATCGACAAACTACGCGACCAAAAGAAAGCTTTTTATTCCGGCAACATCTACCTTTTAGCAGGTGTGCTATTTCAAAAGCGATCGTTAGCGGCTGCCAATCTATCCGATGAGCTAATTCAAATCATGACCAGCTTGTAAAAATTAGCAAGCCGAATTCAGAAACCCGGTTTCTTAAAGAAACCGGGTTTCTTGACCATAAAAATTTTGTTTAGCAATAGTACCTCATATTTATATTCCTAAAGGTTGATGAATCGAATTAATTTAATTAGTTTCCTGTTAGGTAAGAACAAACAACAAAGATTCGCAGTTCGTAGTAGACAGAGATGATACTAAATCCACAGCCATCAACCGCTTTTTCCATCAGCCTGCGTAGGCAGGCTTAGTTTGTATAGCCGCGACTTTAGTCGTAAGGAAAAAAGCGATCGCTCGGCATTTAGTATCAACCACGCATACAGAATTTCTCAGAGGAGTGTTTCGGAAAGTCACCCGTTATCTAAACGCAAAAATTACTCAAAGAGGCTGTCATGTTTTATCACACCAAAAAACTGCAATATTTCAAACCACCAGAAAAACCCGATGCAGTTTATGCCAAGAAAATTCAGGAACTGATCGGCGGTACATTTGGTGAAATGACCGTAATGATGCAGTATTTATTTCAAGGTTGGAACTGTCGCGGCCCTGCTAAGTATCGCGATATGCTGCTAGATATCGGGACTGAAGAAATCGGTCACATCGAAATGTTAGCAACGATGATCGCCCATTTATTAGATAAAGCCCCGATCAACTTGCAAGAAGATGGCGCCAAAGATCCCGTCGTCGGTGCAGTAATGGGCGGTACAAGTCCACGGGATGTAATTATGGCTGCGGCGATGAACCCGCAACATGCGATCGTTTCTGGTTTGGGCGCAACGGCTGCCGATAGCGTTGGTTACCCTTGGAACGGTCGTTTTATCGTTGCTAGCGGTAATTTAATGGCTGATTTCCGCTCAAATTTGCACGCCGAAACTCAAGGACGCTTGCAGGCAGTGCGAATGTATGAAATGAGTGACGATCCGGGCGTAAAAGATACGCTCAGTTTCATGATTGCCCGCGATACAATGCATCAAAATCAGTGGTTAGCCGCACTGGAAGATTTGAAAGATTCTGGGCTAGAAGATACCCCAGTTCCTAGTTCCTTCCCCTTGGAATTAGAGAAGCGGGAATTTGCCTATCAGTTCTGGAATCATTCTGAAGGAACTGACAGCGCCGAAGGTCGTTGGGCAAAAGGCGAATCGATGGACGGTAAAGGTCAATTTGAATATATCGAAAATCCTCAACCGCTAGGCCCCGAACCCACACCACCACAAGTCGATCCGCGTTTGCACGGTACTCCAGCAGTCAGAAACAGCAGCAACACCAATGTGTCCAATGATAAAGATAACAATCCATTGGTAGCAATTAAGAACCTCGTTACCGGCAGTTAGAAACTTGCAGAAACCGGGTTTTTTACAAAAACCCGGTTTCTCATGATGCCGATGGTAAAACCTATCATTTTCCACCATCGCAACTGTTATCCAAGTGCCACATAATTGCCGTAGAAAGCCCTGCCCATACAGGGGTATTAATATCAGCTTTTCTCAAAGCTTCTGCCGTCCACGAGTTACAATTTCTCAAAATTGAGTAAGTGCCTTTAGCTTCGTAATAGCTAACTTTTTCCTTTTGTCCATAGGGCAATCTAACTTTTTCGCCTTGTTGGTTTAAGTGAAAAGTATTTTTAATGAATTTATTTAAGTTTAAATAACCCGATTTACTCACTCCAAAACATTCAACTTCAAAATTTTGGGGCAGGTTTTTTAAAGCTTCTACTCGGATAACCGAGGGATTGGGAAGAAATAATGCTTTCATACCCGCAGCAATTTTTGCATCAAGTTCCCTGGGCGGGTTTGTATAAAATTCTCTTTCTCCCCAGCCAAAAGCTAAGTAATTATAATCGGCTTTTTTACCCATACCTAAATGTTTTCTCCAGTCAAAAATTTGATTCTGAACGGGAACGATAATTTCTGAATGAATGCCAAAGTTAATAACGCAGATTTTGACATCGCAACTGGTTGGCGATCGCTTAGCTCTTTGAGGCATCAAAGCCCCCATCAACAGCGCCAAAAAAAATAACGCCGGAACGCTAAAAAAATAATAAAATTTGATTTTTTTCACTATTTTAATCTCCCAACCAGTTTGCAAGGTGATGATATATACCAAAGATTTTACATAAATATCATCCTATTGTTAGAGGAACCGATAAAAAGATGCCTGTACCTTGATATTACTTTAAACCAAAACCGGATCGAGGAAAATGACATTTTCAGCAGCTATTTTAGACGTAGATGGAACGCTGGTTATCAGTAACGATGCACACGCGCAAGCATGGGTAGAAGCGTTTGCTAGTTATGGCTATGACGTACCCTTCGAGAAAGTGCGATCGCTGATCGGGATGGGCGGCGATCAAGTGATACCAAAAATGGTACCCGAACTTGATAGCGAAGAAGGGGACGGAAAAGCTATTTCCGAAAAGCGCAAAGAACTGATTATCAAAAAGTTCGCTCCCACGCTTCCTCCGGCACCGGGGGCACGAGATTTGATCTTGAAGATGCAGCAATCTGGTTTGCAACTGATTATTGCTACTTCGGCGACGAGTGAAGAACTTTCGCTGTTATTAAAAGCGGCAAAAGTTGACGATTTGCTCGAAGAAGCAACAACATCGAGCGATGCGGAACATTCTAAGCCAGAACCCGATATTGTCGAAGCCGCATTGAAAAAGTTGCATTTGGAACCAGATCAAGCGGTGATGCTTGCCGATACTCCCTACGATATTGAAGCGGCGAGTAAATGCGGCGTAGAAACGATCGCATTTCGCTGTGGTGGCTTTGATGATAGCCAGTTACAGGGAGCGATCGCTATCTACGACCACCCCGCCGATCTGCTAGCACACTACAACGAATCACCATTAGCCAATATAGAGCTAGCGGTTAGGAGCTAGAGTTTTGTAACTGCAAGCTTGCTAATCGCTAATGGCAGATGTGGAAGGGGAAAAAGGGGAAAAGGGGAAAAGGGGAAAAGGGGAAAAGGGGAAGAGGGGAAAGAGGAAAACGATGAACCAGCCTTTCCCCCTTTCCCTTTTCCTCTTTATAACTCTGTTTTCCAGCTTTAAGTTGGTAGCCGCAATTAGCAATTAGCCAAAAAAAAGCAGTAACGTTATCCGCTACTGCTTTGGCAGTTATATCACGCTAGACACTCAACATTTAGCCCTTAATCGCCTACACGCACTCCTCGAATCGAAACTTTGTCTTCTCACATCTTGCACCTACCCGGTAAACAGCCCCAAATTTATTTTGAGGCTGAAAGCTTAAGTTAGCTTTAGCTAACTTAAGTCAACTTTTTAACCCGTTTCAACGGGTTTTAGCTTTCAGCCAGAAATTTATTTGTGTTGGCTCAGTGCAAGATCTGACCCTTAATACCTGTTGCGGTTGTAGTAGTCGTCATCAGCGGGGTCGCCGTAAGGATCGTCGCTGGCTGGACTGATATAGCCGTATTGATCCTCGTCAGCGGGGTCGCCGTAGGGGTCTTCACTCGCCGGACGCACATCCCCAAATGGCCCATAGCCGTAGTCGGCGGGGTCGCCATAGGGATCTTCACTTGCCGGACGCACATCGCCAAATTGCCCATAGTAGCTATCAGCGGGGTCGCCGTAGGGGTCTTGGCTTGCCGGACGCACATCGCCAAATTGCCCGTAGTAACTATCAGCGGGGTCGCCGTAGGGGTCTTGGCTTGCGGGACGCACATCGCCGTAATAGCCATCAGCGGGGTCGCCGTAGGGATCTTCGCTGGCTGGACGGACTTGACGATCGTAGTCTCTGTCGCGATCGCTTTCCTCATCCCTTTTACCGAGAAAAGCATCTTGGATATCTCGCAAAAATCTGTCAACCATAACGATCTCCTGATTTGGTAATTGGTCGTGGGCGATAGGTCATTTACACTCCCTCACCCGTTCACCTGCTAACCTGCTACTGTGCAGGCACTAAATCGGTTAAATCGCGCCCGTCTGTCCTTCCGTTATAACCTTGAAAGTCGCGATATCGTTGTGCCTCTTCCACTGGAACTCGAATGCCTTCTCGCGGCGGCGTTACCCAGTGCGCCCGTCCTTGAGCATCTCGATAGTAGACGCGCCCATTCCTCGAAAGGTAATATTTGCCTTGAGCGCCCTCACCTTGTCTATTCCGATGCTGGTTGTAGAGGTAGTAAAGTGCCGCAGCCCCTGCCAAAATAGCCACTGTTTGACCCGTTGATAATCCCCTTCTCGCTTGAGGTGGTTGATTTGGTCGCGGTGGGACTACTCTTCCACCACGGGTATCATCAATCGGCGGCGGTGGTGCATACTCCTGTCTCGGACTTGAGCAAGCCGCAAAGAAAGGAACCGATAGCAATGTGGAAAGCAGCCAAGCTTTAGTACGTAAAAATCTTTTCTGCTCAGGTTGAATTGCGTTCATTGCCTCTTTTTTACCTGGGTCTAATGGACAATTTTGGCGAGTTTAACGCTTACGCATCTCGAGGCCAGAAACCGGGTTTCTTCGTAGATCTCCAGTTTCCAAGAAACCCTGATGAGTGCGCGTAAGCCCTGGGTTTATTAAAATCAGCGCTGTTGCATGAGGGTTAACTAAAAGTGCTGAGTGCCGAAATGCCGTCAACTGCTTGCCGCAGTCAGTGCCGCTGGTGCGGATTGATCCGAGACTTGGCACTCAGGACTTTTAGCTGAACTATCCTCTGGCTGCCAGGGGAGAAGCTTTTACAGCGAACTACAACAGCGGAATAATTTGATTTTCAATAATTCAATCGTGCCGAAATTCGCCCTTCGTTCCATCCAGCCTGAGATAGAAAGTTTTTTCAGCCACTTCACACCATAGGAATATACAATTAGTCGAAAATTTTAGTTAAATTAAGTCAAGTCTATGCTAATTGCTAATTGCTAATTGCTAATTGCCAACTGTCCACTGTCCACTATCCACTGTCCACTGTCCACTGTCCACTATCCACTGTCCACTGTCCACTATCCACTGTCCACTGTCCACTGTTTTAATTTATGACTCCAGACTCCGGAATTGCTCAATTCTTTGGCAAACTACCTGGCACAAATCAAGCTTGGTCAACCATCGCCGCCGTAGAATCTATTGAATCGGATGAACGGGGCGTTTGGTGCAACTGCGGCGAGACACGCCTTGGCATTAAAGTATTAGCACCTAATTTAATTCACGTGCAAATGTCGCCCACTGGGGAGTTTATCCCCCGTCGTTCTTGGGCTGTCACCAAGGACGATTCAGAATGGCCTGTCGTACCTTTCCAAGTGAAAAAAAACGATGAAAAGGTAGAAATTGAAACCGAACAATTACGAGTTTGTATCGATCGCAACCCTTGTCGCATTGCCTGTTTTGATCGACAAGGGCGTCCATTTGCACAAGATGTAGAGATGGGAATGGCTTGGCGCACGGGAGCGATCGCAGCTTGGAAACGCATCGAAGCGAACGAACATTTCTATGGTTTTGGCGAACGCACGGGGTTACTCGATAAATTATCTGAAGTTAAAACAAATTGGACAACCGATGCTTTAAATTACGGTTCCCTAACTGATGCCATGTATCAGGCGATTCCATTTTTTATCGCCTTACGCCCGCAATTAGCTTACGGTATTTTTTTCAATACAACTTTTTGGAGCCAGTTTGATATCGGTGCGGCAAAACCGGGCGTTTGGCGGATGGAAACGCGAGGAAACGAATTAGATTATTACATTATTTACGGCCCAGAACCAAAACAAATTCTTAGTACTTATACCGAGCTAACGGGTAGAATGCCTTTACCGCCAAAATGGGCGCTGGGCTATCATCAATGCCGCTGGAGTTACGAATCTGAAGCTGTGGTGCGGGAATTGGCGCAGGAATTTCGCACTCGGCGCATTCCTTGCGATGTTATCCATTTAGATATTGATTACATGCGAGGATATCGCGTGTTTACTTGGAGTCCAAAACGCTTTGAAAATCCGGCTAAATTAATCGGCGATTTAAAGCAAGATGGTTTTAGGGTAGTGACAATTATTGACCCTGGGGTGAAGTACGAACCCGAAGGCGATTATTACGTTTTTGACCAAGGGTTAAAAGGCGATTATTTTGTGCGAAAATCCGATGGGCGAATATTCCACGGTTATGTTTGGCCTGATAAATCTGTATTTCCCGATTTTATGCGCGCTGATGTGCGACAGTGGTGGGGCGACTTGCACGCCAGTTTAACCGATGTCGGCGTCGCCGGAATTTGGAACGATATGAACGAACCGGCGGTAAGCGATCGCCCTTTCGGCGATACTAATGAAGGTGCGACAAAATACTTCCCCCTCGATGCACCCCAAGGGGAGGGAAGCGACTCCACCATCCACGCCGAAGTTCATAACCTTTATGGCTTAATGATGGCGAAAGCATCTTATGAAGGAATGTTAAGACAGCGTCCTGGCGAGCGATCGTTTATCTTAACTCGCTCTGGTTTTGCGGGGGTACAGCGATATTCATCTGTTTGGATGGGCGACAATCAATCCTTGTGGGATCACTTGGAAATGTCCCTACCAATGTTGTGCAATATGGGGCTATCAGGCGTCGCATTTGTTGGTTGTGATGTGGGCGGTTTTGCCGGTAATGCTACTGCTGAAATGTTCGCCCGTTGGATGCAACAAGCAATACTTTATCCCCTGATGCGCGGACACTCGGCGATGACAACTGCCCGTCACGAACCTTGGGTTTTTGGCGAACAAGTGGAAAATATTTGCCGCGAATACATTAATTTACGCTATCAGCTATTGCCTTACATTTACACTTTGTTTTGGCAAGCAGCAACCACTGGCGCACCAATTTTACGTCCGTTAGTTTATGAGTATCCTAACGATTCCGCTACCTATACTTTGTCGGATCAAGTATTGTTGGGTTCCTCGATCTTGGCAGCACCGATTCTGCGTCCTGGTATTGAATATCGGGCTGTTTATCTGCCTGAAGGAACTTGGTACGATTGGTGGAGTGGCGAGCGTTACGAAGGGCCAACGCATATTTTAGCTCACGCACCTTTGGAAAAAATGCCGCTTTACGTGCGGGAAGGTGCGATTATTCCAATGGGGCCGATTTTGCAATCTGTTGATGAGCGATCCCCCCAACCCCCCTTGCCAAGGGGGGCGCAAGATTTACCCCCCTTGGCAAGGGGGGCTAGGGGGGATCTAACGCTACGGATTTGGCCTGGAACTGGTGAATTTACCCTTTATGAAGATGATGGCAATAGTTTTGATTACAGAACGGGTGCTTGGGCAACTACAACTTACCGCGTGCGTGCTGAAGAGTCACAATTTATTGTAGAAATTGCGGCGCGTTCAGGACAATTTTCCCCTCCTCCGCGGGAAGCGATCGTGGAATTAGTCGGGGTGGGGGAACGGCGTTTTACAGATGACGGCACGGCGCAAAATTTGGTGTTTGGTTAGTCACCAGAAACCCGGTTTTTTTGCCAAACCGGGTTTCTTAAAAAAGATCAGCCTTAAGGGAGGTGTCAGCAAACCATCTCTTCAATAAAGTAGGAAGATTAACAAGCCGTAGTAAATCTGCTCATAATTGATAAATTGATGGTGAAACTGACACGCTCCCAGGTAAGATGCTATGGTTTTGCCGTGTTGATCGTGGCGATCGCACTCACGCTGCTGGTATTTCTAAACCGCGCCATCGATGTGACGGCGAGTCCATTTGTACTATTTTTTGTTCCGGCAATCCTGAGCGCTTTGTATGGCGGACTTAAACCGGGTTTATTGGCAACTGGTTTAACAGCTTTAGGGATAGGCTATTTTTTTCAGCTTCCCAATGATTCGTCAGAGATTGATTTAGAAGAAAATTTAAGCATCTGCTTATTTCTATTAGGTGGTGTGTGGATAAGTAGCTTAATATCAGAATTAAAAACGGCTAAAAGATCCTCTGAACAATTAAGAATTCAGGAAAGCGATTTAATTATCAATATACTCGAAAGTATTACCGATGCCTTTATCCACTTAGATCGCGACTGGCGCATTACCTACGTCAATCAAGAAGCAGCTAAACTCAACCAACAAAAGCGAGAAGAAATTATCGGCAAAACTCACTGGGAACAGTGGCCTTGGTCAGTTGGTACTATAGTAGAAAAGCAATATCGCCGAGCCATGACGGAACAAGTACCTGTCTATTTTGAGGTGCTATACGAACCGTTAAATATGTGGTTGGATATACGTGCTTATCCTTGCCGAGACGGTTTAAGTATTTATTATCGGGATATTAGCGATCGCAAGCAATCCGAATCGTTGCTAGCAAAAAGCGAAGCGCGGTATCGTTCCCTGGTACTTGCGACTGCACAAGCAGTTTGGACAACAGATCCAGAAGGATTCATTATAGAAGAATTGCCATCTTGGGGTGCATTCACCGGACAAACAAAAGCAGAAATGTTGGGATGGGGATGGATAAATACTATTCATCCAGAAGATAGAGAAAAAACTGCGATCGCTTGGAAAAAAGCGGTGGAAACAAAAACAGTTTATCAAAACGAATATCGCATCAAAACCGCAGATGAAACTTATCGATATTGTTTAGCGCGGGGCGTTCCCGTTTTGGATGAAAACAATCAAATTATAGAATGGGTGGGGACGCTTCAGGATATAAGCGATCGCAAAAACTATGAAGCAGCATTAGAAGAGAAAACGGCAGCACTTTGGCAGCAACAACAATGGCTAGAAGCAGCCTTAAATTTGATGCCAATTCCCTTACTATTTATCGAACCGGCAACCGCGAAGGTAATCTTTGCTAATAAAGCAGCAGACGAACTCGCAGGCGGCGAATTTCCTAAAGATAAAACAGCCGCAGAATATCACACAGTTTATTACTGCACCGACGATAAAGGCAATCGCATTCCAGATGAAAAAATGCCCGGAGTTAGAGTAGCGCGCGGGGAACGTTTGTCAGGTTTCGAGATGAATTGGCACACGCCAGAAGGCATCCGTTCCTTACTCATTTATGCCGATACTTTACCGGAAATGTACGGTCATCCCGCGACTGGGGTTGTGGTGTTTCAGGATATTGCTAAACTCAAGCAAGCAGAACAAGCAATGCGACAAAGCGAAGCCCGGTTTAGGCGCTTAGTTGAGTCGAATATTATTGGGGTTGTAATCGGTAGTTTCTCTGGCGATATTATAGAAGCAAACGATGCTTTTTTAGATTTAATAGGATATACAAGGGAAGAAATGCAAGCAGGAAAATTGCGCTGGCTGGATATTACCCCCCCAGAATACGTGCCTCTGGATCGCCAGGGGGCTGAAGAGATGGTAAAAACAGGGGCTTCTACAGCGTTTGAAAAAGAGTATATTCGCAAAGATGGCAGCCGCGTCCCCATTTTAATCGGTGCAGCTTTATTGGAAGGCTATCAAGATCGAGCCGTAGCTTTTGTAGTAAATCTAACCGAACGCAAGCAAATGGAAAATGCCTTGCGACAACAAGCGGAAGAATTAGCTAAAACTAACCGTGCCAAAGATGCATTTTTGCGAGTCGTTTCCCACGAGTTAAGAACGCCATTAAACTCGATTTTAGGTTGGGCGCAAATGCTGCGATCGCGCAATCTTTCCCCTGAAATTCAAGCCAAAGCTCTCGAAACGATCGAACGCAACTCTAGAAACCAAAAACAGCTAATTGAAGACTTGTTAGATGTGTCGCGAATTATTACCGGAAAATTGCGATTGAACATGCGATCGCTAGAACTTTCCCCCATCATTGAAGCAGCAATTGCTTCCCTTCGTCCAGCTGCTGAAAACAAAGAAATTGTCATCATAACTAACCTAGAATCCGATTTGAGCGGCTTACCCAATGAAACCTCAAATTTCTTATCAACTCCGCCTTTGCGCGTTCTAGGCGACCCAGAACGCTTAAAGCAAGTATTTTGGAACCTCATATCCAATGCAATCAAATTTACACCCAACGGCGGGCGCGTCGAAATCACCCTGAAAAAATGGCAGATTTCAGATTGCAGATTTCAGATTGAAACAGGAGCGCAAATTGAAAATGAAAATAAATCTCAAATCCTCAATCTAAAATCTGATATTCCTTATGCTCAAATTACCGTTAGCGACACGGGAATCGGCATTAAACCTGACTTTCTGCCCTATGTTTTCGATCGCTTCAGCAAAGCTGATAGTACCACCACCCAACCTTACGGCGGACTGGGATTGGGGTTAGCGATTGTCCGCCATTTGGTAGAACTCCACGGCGGCACTGTGTTTGTAGAAAGTCCGGGTGAAGGACTAGGCACAACTTTTACTGTCAAACTACCGCTTGTTTCCAAGACAATTGCTAATTGCTAATTGCTAATTGCTAATTGCTAGTTTGGCAGTTTGTTAAAAATTATTTACTAACGGAAGTTGCTAGTTGCATCCAAGCAGACTGGTAACAGGTAATGGGTAATTGCCCAGATTAGACCCTTGATGAACCCAATTACCAATTACCAATTAGCAACTTGGGTTAATTTTACCATAAAAAATAAGTTGTTAGGCTCTGCCTTTTAGGGCAAAAGTAAAAATTAATTCCCGTCGTTCGCCATCCTATAACTTTGAGGGACAGGTAACTATCAACTATCAACTATCAACTATCAACTATCAACTATCAACTATC
>ERZ1066118.167-NODE-167-length-69743-cov-33.106876_pt1 | contig 69743 bp, 46 predicted proteins | sample MGYA00382765_ERZ1066118 | MGnify/ENA primary metagenome ERZ1066118 (study PRJEB33369, sample SAMEA5778348) | biofilm metagenome | biome: Industrial cooling water; feature: Water cooling tower basin; material: Biofilm | place: United Arab Emirates | collected...
ACTATCAACTATCAACTATCAACTATCAACTATCAACTATCAACTATCAACTATTATCATGCCGCAACTTGATTCACTTCTCTCATTAAAACTTGAACCAAAATTTTTTTCAGCTTTCTGTTGGGGTGAGCATAGATTTTATTGATAAAGACTTGCTGCAAGGAATCATCTACTGTTAAGAGCTTTTCTAAACAAGTAGATATCACTTCTTCGGCATATCGCTCATCAATGGAATTGATTGCTTGTTCTAACAGGTAAGCTTTTTTGGCACTTGTACTTTTGACCAGCGAAATTATATCGTTGGTAAGAATTGAAACATCGTTGGCTTGTAACTGCATTTTTTATCTCCCTCGATCAACTCTAGCCACACTGCCGCCCATGCACCTGATGACAAGCCAATGGCAATAGGTCGCCTATCCATATCAATAGGACAATGAGTATATGGCTCATGCCAAACTGATGTGGTGAATTACCGCATCCTCCTAAAGGAGGAAGTTGACCTATAACCGAAAAAATTAAGGAATGTAACAAACGGATATAGTATTATGATTTATATTTAATACAAAATTTGAGCAAAAATTAGATTAAAAAATTGTGAAATTTTATCGCCAAGATTGAATTTTCCCAATAATGGCGCTCTGGGGTGGTTGCAGCGACCAAGCACCCGTTCGAGGCAATTGGCAGCCTGAGCGATCGCGCGCTTTTTTTCATAAATTAAAGTTATATCAAAAAAAGCATTAAGCAAACTAATATAAGATTGGTTAACCTGAGCATAATTTAGCTCTAATGTCAAGGATAAATCGCCCCAATCATAAAATTTACTATTGAATATCCTATAGATTGGTTTTTTGGCGTTTCGCTTTGCTTGGTGATTTTCACGTAATTAAAAAGAGTAACCGTATTTTTACAGACTAGGGGAAAACAAGCGATCGCGTACTGCAAGTAGGTTTGCTTAGATGTAATTCAATTTCATGGTTTTTACGGTTAATCAACTAAATTTCAAAAATTATGGTCAAAGTTTCCGGATGAAACTTCGCGATTAAGAAAAAACAGAATAGCATCTCGATGATTAAAATCGGAACCGCTATTCAAAGCATTGCTTTTGTCCAGCTAAATCCGAGCCGTCAAAGATGCAAGTCTTACCTGGAAATATTTTCAGGGCACAAGACTGTAAAAATAATTCGCTTATTGAGAACTGGAAAAGCAAAGCTTTTGCTTGCTTAAGTTCCTCAAATTTGCAACCAAAAATTACTCAGGTAAAAACGATGGCTAATATTTCTGGTTCTTTAGGTCGCAATACAGCTTACTCGAACGATGTTACCGGCTTAAACAATTTCACAAATGAATGGCTGGTAGCAGCTGACAATCAAGGTGTCGATATCACCGGCGCCACCACTTCAACTTTCAATGGGGCAGGCGCGAATCTATCGCTGTTAAATTTTTCAACTGCTACAAATCAGAACCTCGGCAACTTAGCTCTAACTAACCTCAATCAACCGGGTAACGATACCTTCGGCAGCGTCTTGGGTATCGGCGTCGCCGATTCATTTGATGGCTGGTATAACGACGCCAGCAAAATTCGGGCTGAAATTAACCACAACCCCAATACAGGGGAATCGCAAGTTCTGCGGTTCAAATGGGCAGATAACCAATCTATTAGCAACGCATTTATTGACCTGAGTACCTTTGCTCCCATAGTTGATGAGAAATCGGGTACAGAACGAGGTTTCCTCCAGGCATTCAAGAATGGCGTTCTAGTGCCGATTACAGGCGTTCGCTACCTGGATGAAAACACCATCGCAGGTAATCAGACCTCAATTCTGAATACCGCCTCCGGGGTAAGGTTCACCGCCGATAAACTCAACACTGGCTTGGGTGACTACAAGTTTAGGGTTTTTGGTGACTTTAACGAACTGCGGTTTACTGCTCTATCCTACCTGGAAGGAACCGCTAACACTCCGCGGGGTACAAATGGTAGCGGCGGTACTGTCTTCACCGATAGTTCTGACTACCTGGTGCAGCAAATTAAATATACAGGAACGGAAGATCGGGTTTTCCTACAATTTAGCTCCCCCACCTTCAGCGTTAGAGAAGATGGCACGCCAATTGCCCAGGTAACGGTGACGCGGACTGGCAGCAACCTGGGAACGGTGTCCGCTACCGTTAACCTTGCCAATGGAACTGCTACTGCTCCTGCTGACTACAGCAACAACCCAATTCAAGTCACCTTTAATCCCGGACAAACAACGCAGGTTATCAACATTCCCATCGTGGATGACAACCTGATTGAAGGTAACGAAACCGTCAATCTGAGTTTAACCAACCCCACCGGCACCAGCCGCGTCAGCTTGGGGGCACAAAGTACCGCTACCCTGACGATTGTCGATAATGACAATCCAGGCACGCTTCAATTCAGTAACTCCCAGTTCGTCACCCTGGAAAATGGCACCCCAGTACTAGCAGTGACGGTTACCCGCACGGGTGGCAGCACTGGTGCGGTTTCCGCCACGGTTAACCTAAATAACGGCACTGCGATCGCGCCTGGGGATTACAACAACGCTCCCATCACCGTCAATTTTGCCAACGGGGACACCGCAGACAAAATCGTTTTGATTCCCATCGTGGATGACAATCTGGTTGAAACCACCGAAACGGTTAATTTAAGTTTGACCAATCCCACCGGCGGTGCAACGCTAGGGACTCAAAATACAGCCACTTTGAGCATTGTAGATAACGACAATGCGGGTAACATTCAGTTCAGCGCCCCAGTTTTCAGCGTTGATGAAAATGGCACGCCAATTGCACAAATAACGGTGATTCGCGCCGATGGTAGTGCGGGTGCTGTTGGGGCGACGATTAACCTGACTAACGGAACTGCTACTGCTCCTGGTGACTATAACAGCACCGCGATCGCGGTCAATTTTGCCGATGGAGATGTAACGCCCAAAGTCATCACCGTTCCCATCGTCAACGACTCCCTGGTAGAACCGACCGAAACCGTCAATTTAGCCTTAGCTAACCCCACCGGCGGCGCTACTATTGGCACTCAAGGAACTGCCATTTTAAATATTGTCGATAACGACACTCCCGGTACGCTTCAGTTTAGCAACCCCGAATTTGTCGTTAACGAAAATGGTACGCCCGTATTGGCAGTAACGGTGACGCGCACGGGAGGAAGTGCAGGCGTCGTTTCCACCAATGTCACCCTCAGCGATGGTACTGCTACATCCCCAGCCGACTACACCAATACTCCAATTCCGGTCACGTTTGCCGATGGAGACACTGCGCCCAAAGTGATCACCATCCCCATCGTCAACGACACTCTGGTAGAAAACAATGAAACAGTCAATTTAAGTTTGACCCCGCCCACGGGTGGTGCGACTCTGGGGACGCAAAGTACTGCTACTCTCACCATCCTCGATGATGACGTTCCCTTGTTGAAACCCGTTGTATTCGTGGGTGCCCTCGACCCCACCGCAGGCGAACCCGGTCGTGCCGATGGCAATGGTGTATTTCAGTTTGCGCGTACCGGAGGCGATATCAACCAGGATTTGACAATTCGCTACACCGTTTCTGGTACGGCAACGGCTGGCTCGGACTACAATGCATTGAGCGGCACCGTAACGATCGCTGCGGGTCAGACTGTTTCTGCGCCGGTGAATGTTGTACCCTTAACTGACGGTCGCAACGAACCCGTTGAATCAGTGGTGGTCAAGGTAGCAGAAGATATAGCTTACCAGGTGGGATCTGCGGATACTGCCAGCGTCAGAATTTTAGACAACAATCCCCTCACCGGGACTCCAACCGTTGGTGGTTTAGTTCTGCGGTATAACTCCAGCGGCGTCTATCAAGATGGCTTCGCTAACATCAGCAATGCTGTGACGGCGGCTAATGCCAACGATATTCTGGTGGTGCAAGCCGGAATTTATAACGAAGCGAATACTATTTTGATCGACAAGCCTTTAACCGTGCGCGGGGCGAATGCGGGTGTTAGTACTAGCAATGGTTCAACGGTTTCGCCATCGATTGTTACTAATGGGGTTAGTCAACCTGTTTTTACCATCGCCGGTGGCCTAAATAATGTCACGATTGAGGGATTGACGATTCAGATGAATGGCGAGAACGCGATCCGCCTGCAAGGTGCGAGCGATAATCTCGTTATTCGTCAAAATGTTTTCAGCGGTAATGGCCCGAGTAACGGCGGCGTCATCTTCTTAGATACAGGGGCAAACCCTTCATCAGGTGCGGTGGATGTAGTTGACAACTTAATCCGCGATGTGGTAACACCTGGCGGCAGTACTACTAGCGGCGTCCAAGCATTCCGGTTCGATCAAGTCAGAATCACAGATAATACGATCGCTAACCTCACCGGCCCCGGTATTGCTGCGGATGCGATTACAAACCCTGCCAGTGTAATTATCAACAACAATGTCAGCAATATAGGGGAACAGGGGATTCAGCTAGCCGGTGGCAGCGCCCGAATCGATAATAACGATATCACCAATGCCAATACCCTCAACGATATCGATCGGGGCGGCATCCGACTGCGGGATTCTGGCTTTGGTGCGGTGAACCTGGGAGCCGTAGATGTGCTGAGCAACGTCATCACCAACTCCTACAATGGGGTGGCGGTTCGTAACGGTACAAATATTACTGGTAATGTCCGGGTAAATAACAATAACTTGATCGGCAACTCGAATGCCGGTTTATACCACGGTGGTACTGGTGCGGTGAATGCGACGAATAACTGGTGGGATGATATCAATGGGCCAGTTGTGGGTGGTACGGGACGCAATGCGATCGCAGGCGCAGGTGCTGCCAGCGTCACTGGTAACCCATTCTCTACCGCAGTCTTGTAATTTCATCATCGGTTGCGCTTAAGGTTAGAAACCGGGTTTCTTGCTACAGAAACCCGGTTTCTCTTTGCCCGGTAGTGCGAAAACTTAATCTACTACCCGCTATCTTTGAGCGATTACCTATTACCATAATTTGTAATCAGGGCTTACGCAAAGAAACCGGGTTTCTATGAAAAATCGTTGGTTTAGAGACGAGAGATCTACGAAGAAACCCGGTTTCTGACTTCGCCGTTCGTAAGTCCTGGTAATTAGAGCGTTATCAGGATTAACAATATGGCTGCCAAAAAGATTTTAATGCTCGTTGGCGATTACGTCGAAGATTACGAAGTAATGGTGCCTTTTCAAGCTTTACAGATGGTGGGACACACGGTTCACGCCATCTGTCCCGATAAACAAGCTGGGCAAACAGTAAAAACTGCCGTTCACGATTTTGAAGGCGACCAAACCTATAGCGAAAAACCGGGTCACAACTTTAGTTTAAATGCCAATTTCGCTCAAATAGACCCCGTTGCTTACGATGCTTTGGTTATTCCTGGCGGACGCGCACCCGAATATATTCGCCTCAACGAGAAGGTGTTAGAAATTACCCGCCACTTCGCCCAAACAAATAAACCGATTGCCGCTATCTGCCACGGATTACAAGTCTTAGCCGCAGCGGGTGTATTAGATGGCAAAAGTTGCACGGCTTATCCAGCTTGCGGCCCAGATGTCACCAGGGCAGGGGGTTTGTACGTGCATATTCCCGCTGATGAGGCGATGGTTGATGGTAATTTAGTCACAGCACCCGCATGGCCTGCCCATCCTAAATGGTTGGCAGAATTTCTTAAACTGTTAGGAACTAAAATTGAACATTTAGAATTGGCTACTGTTTAATAGTAACCCAAGTTGCTAGTTATAAAACCGATCCCCCCAAACCCCCCTTGCCAAGGGGGGCTTAAGAGAGTTTAACACCGATTTCTACCCCCTCCAAACTCCCCTTACCAAGGAGATGCACCGGACGGGATCTCAAACCGATATTCTATAACTAGCAACTTGCGTTAGTAGTCGGAAGTAGACACCCAGTTTCTTGTGTATTGCAACATAAGTTACCCGCCTAGCGCAAAATAGCTCAGGACTTACGCACGGCGTCAGAAACCGGGTTTCTTCGTAGATCTCTGGTTTTTAAATCAACGATTTTTCATAGAAACCCGGTTTCTTTGCGTAAGTTCTGTAGCTGTTTACAGCAGATTGTATGTGAGTGAGGCACAGCAAAAGAAAGATAAGAAAGATAAGAAAGATAAGAAAAAAATTACTTCATCACCTCCCCTTGTACCCGAGCCGAATGCAACCTGCTTTAAAATCGGCTGGAACTTCTTTTAAGTCTCCACAACAGTCAAATACTCCCAGCTTCTGGAACTCCAGGCGCACTCTCCAAGCGCGCGGGGACGCTGATTTTATGCTTTTGGATTAAGGCAAGGGCTGATATGCTGCCAACAAAAATTTCCCCGTCTGGATCGCTACAGGATTGCGATCGCGATCGCAGCGGTATAAAATAACCTGTAGGGGTGAAATTTAGGCCGAATCAATTTTATCAGCTAGTTGTAATAAACCAAATGTCAACTCCCACGATTGAGCAGTTGAAACAAAGTGATGTGCCAGTAATTTTGGCAAATCATGAGGGAACTGTGGTAGATGTGAATGTTAATTTTGAAAAAGTGTTTGGATGGACTGCTGAAGAAATTATTGGTCAGCCATTAACGGTAGTTCTACCCCCGCTTTTTCATGACTCGCATAATTTAGGATTTGCCCGCTTTGCTGCTACCGGAAATTCTACTATTCTCAATCATCCATTACAGCTTAAGGCAGTAGCTAAAAATGGGCAAGAAATTGAATCAGAGCATTTCATAATTGCTGAGAAACAAGAAGGGCGGTGGATTTTTGCCGCAACATTGCGCCCACTTTAAGTGCAATCAGTTTGCAAATATTTGAGGTTTCAGGTGTCTAATTCTGAGTTGCAACTTAATCAGTTGCGAGCGACCCTAAGCAAAATGGAAATTGCTCTCAGTACGGTTGAGGAATGTATCGTTTGGACAAACCGTTATGGACAAATCAAATGGTGTAACGCCTCTTTTGAGCGATTGTTGAATCAACCCCGTTTGTTGATTATTGGCGCATTATTGCTGGAAAAGTTGCCTTTATTAGTAAATAAGCAATTGCTCAATCCCTGCGACCATCCTGTTACAATCGCTCTGGAAACAAAAACCTGTGGCAAGCAGGATTATGAGTTGCACATAGCAAATAAATTCCTGATTCTAGAAATTGCTTGGTCGTTTGTGGAGATTGGCAACAATCTAACTACAGATGATGATTCTGCCTCTGCTGTTTTGGTTTTAAGGAATGTTACCCACCAGAGGCAATCAGAACGCAGGCAGCAAGAAATTAACGAATTATTGGAAAGACAAGTTGCTCAGCGCACTCAGGAGTTAATCGAAGCGAATGCTCGTCTAAGAAGTGAAGCAGCTCATTTGCAACAGTTACTGGCTGAGTTGCAAAAGGCACAAGCCCAACTCATTCAAGCAGAAAAAATGTCTAGTTTGGGGCAATTGGTAGCCGGAATTGCTCACGAAATTAACAATCCGGTTGGCTTTATTCATGGCAACCTGTTTCATTTGGAACATGATGCTTATAACTTGTTGAAAATTTTACAACTGTATCAAAAATATTACCCCAATCCGGTATCCGAAATTGCCTCAGAGGCTAAAAAGATGGATCTGGAATTTTTACAATACGATTTACCCAAGCTGATCGGCTCGATGAAAATTGGTACTGACCGAATTCATCATATAGTTGTTTCCCTCCGCAACTTCTCGCGGATGGATGAAGCTGAATTTAAAACTGTCAATATTCATGAAGGAATTGAAAGTACTCTACTGATTCTCCAGCATCGCTTGAAAGCTACTCCGGAACGTTTAGAGATTGAAGTGATTCGGGATTTCGATGACTTGCCGCTAGTTGAATGCTATCCCGGACAGCTCAATCAAGTATTTATGAATTTACTGGTAAATGCGATCGATGCGATTGAAGAATGTAATGCCAAACAGAATCATTGCGGTCGGATTATCATTCGGACATCTGCGATCGATTCGCAATGGGTGAAAATTGCGATCGCAGATAACGGATTGGGTATGCCTGAAGAGGTGCGCCAGAAGATTTTCGATCCGTTCTTCACCACTAAACCGACTGGTAAAGGAACGGGAATGGGCATGTCGATCAGTTATCAGATTATCGTCAAGAAACACGGTGGTAAATTAGATTGTTTCTCCAAAATAGGAGAGGGAACAGAATTAGTTATTCAAATCCCAGTGAAGCAGTAAGCCAGTAATGTTAATTGATCGGCACGTTGCAGAGGTGCAGAGGAGACAAGGGAGACAAGGAAGACAAGGGAGACAAGGAGGACAAGGGAGACAAGGAGGACAAGGAGGACAAGGGAGACAAGGAGGACAAGGAAGACAAGGAAGTAGAAGTAATTACTTCCTCAGCTCCCTCAGCTCCCTCAGCTCCCTCAGCTCCCTCAGCTCCCCCATCTCCCTCAGCTCCCTCAGCTCTTTTATTGAATTCTCGGGCAGGGGAAGGCGACTAAATAACCGCCTGCTTCGACGATAAAATCATCGAAGTCGTTGTCTTTTCCGGGTCGAGGTAGTCCGGTATCGTCCCAGTTGATGCGGACGCCTTTGCGATCGCCCACCACTCCATCAGACAATCCTCCCACAGTGCGGGTAGATCCTGGGGTCGAGCCGTTGCCCATTTGCTCTAATCTGGTCGAATAGAGCGTAGTTCTCAAGTTGCCCGTGCGGGGGTCAATCACTTTGAGGTAAAAAGCATAAGCGGTATTGGGTTGAAACGTAAACCGCCGCACTGGTTGAGGTACAGAGTTACCGGGTGTGCCTAAAAAATCCCTCTCGGTGCCCGCGTCGTCAACGCCCCTGGAAGGACGGTCGAGATCCGATACATCGTTAAAGTCGTCGAAGGGTTTGGTTTCGGCGATTAGATCGGTGGTTTCGCCCGTGTTTAAATTGACAATCCCAAATGTTGACTGATAGTAACCGTGGGATTCTCTGAATTCAAATTCCACCACTGTTTCTTCATCGAAGCGGACGCCTTGACTTGCCGGTGGGGGGTTTTGGGCTTTTACCGGCATCGAGAAGGCAAATAATAAACCAGTCGCACTTAATGAAGCGATCGCTGCTAAACGAATTGCTCCCATTCGCAATTTTTCCATACTAGCTTCTCCTCACTATGGGATTGGTAACTATTGCAAATCTACCAAGTCCGAAATCCTGGAACCGCACCCGATCTGGCGGCTGCCTCTAATTGGCTTCTTAAAGTTACAGCTTCCTGTCTCAACTCGTTGAGTCGCTGACAAGCTACTGGAAATTCTGCATCGGTAGTTTGTGGGTTGCGTAAAAACTGACGCGGCCCCCTCGGACTGCCTTGCTGTGCCGCCAAAACTGCCGCATCGCAGGCTTTAAAAGCTTGATCGGCTTCTTGGTTTAAACGTCTGGCACGTTCTACAAGTGCAGGATCTATCCCCCCACCGCCGCGATCAAAAATCGGAGCGGTGTTGTTCCACACATTGGTTCCCGATATATCGGGGAAGCTACCGTCTGCCTTAGCAGGGGTCGTAAAAGATACAACCGCTCCCAGGCAAAGCGAGGAAATCAATGTCAAGCGCAGACTTTTGACTTTTCTGTGTGTTTGCATCGTTACACTCCCCTACCTAAAACTTAAATGAAAATCCCGTACCTAAGACAAATCGGGGTTCGTCGCCTGCACCTAAGATATCGCGCACGGCGGGAGTAATCACCCAAGGAAAGTTTCTCACGGGTGCGATCGAAAGTCCTGCGGCTAAGTCTACGCCTGTCCATTCGACAATTGCACTCACAGGTTGTGCAACGCGAATCGCAACGTTGCCAAATATGTTGGCGTTATTTTCTTCGGCATCAATCGCCCCATTTGACCGAAACTGTCCATCTCCCACGCCGACAGTTAGAGCAATCCGACTCAAAGGTTGGCGCACCGATGGTCGCGTCCGAATCACGCCAGTAATTACCCCATAGCGGGAATGTTCGTAGTCATTGCGACCGAGATTGACAAAGCCGTTGTAGCCGACGGCAATTCCCACATCGCCAAACCGACGGTGCAATTTCGCGTTTAAACCACCATCGGGAAAATCTTCATTAAAATCGTCGAACACGTAGGACAATTCCAACCCCAGGGCGGTATCTGCATTGCCTAAACCGAGGCCAACGCCAAACGCTCCGTTATTATCGTCGTCGTTATCTTCGCGGGTGGAAGCTTGATAAGTACCGCTGACAAATAAAGTGTTTCTATCCGCGCCAAATCCCACGGGGATGTAGATGCTTAATCCGGGGGAAGATTCAAATTCATCGGATACTTCGGGAATTTGCAGTGGCGGAATCGGTTCGGGACGAGGGCAATTAACGGGTGCTTGTGCGACTTGAGATCCGCGCGTTGAAGCTTGTGCCAAGCAGGTAGCTGGGTCAATTGCTGGTTCTCGATTTGCCTGCAACTCCTGCAACCCGGCGGCATCGGTACTCGATGCTTGGGAAACAAAGTTGGTTTTATGGATTGCTTCAGGTTCTGAAGTTGCTTGTAATTGGGCAGATAGCTGGTTTGATTGTTGTGCTGTCTGAGTTTCCTCGCCCACCATCAATGATGAGGAAGTCGAGTTACTGTCAATCGGACTGGCTTTGGCATTGAGAGTACCAGCCATCAAAGCAGCTAGGGTACAAATGGCAAGAGTAGGTAAGCGCATGAAAATAATTACCTCACGAAACTCACACCTATGAAGTCAGGAATTAATTTACTTAGATATTAACCGCTATCGGCGATAATTGTCGCTATTTTGAGATCTATTTGCGAGCAAAGCCGAATCAGCCGTGATTTTACGTAACGATGCTAAATTTCAGCTACCCTGATGTTTGCTTGATTTGGCAGCGGGAGTTATAGAGAGCGATCGCACCCATTCGCAATAATTAGACCAGTTATCGATCGATACAGTTCCCAAAAACTCATACAACTAAGGGTCAATTGGTTGCTTGGGTGGTTTCTACCCCCAGAGCGATAAAGTGAATTTGAGCGGTTGTTAGCCTGTGGATATAGATTGAGCGTGCCGAAATTATGCACCGAATGGGGTCACTATCGGTGCTTTAAACCTTGGATGCATTTGCTCCAAGGTACTTGCTTTGCGATCGCATTCACTAGGAGAATTTTATGCAAACTAATGAAAGACTACAGCCACCGCAACACCAAGATCGTCAACCGGGCATCGAATCCGAAATGACGCCGCAACCGATTGTAGACGACCCCAAATATAAGGGTTGCAATAAATTACGCGATCGAGTGGCGCTGATTACTGGCGGCGATAGCGGCATCGGTCGTGCGGTCGCGATCGCATATGCTAAAGAAGGCGCTGATGTCGCGATCGTGTATCTAAACGAACACGAGGACGCCGAAAAAACCAAAGAAATGGTTGCACAATACGGACGCAAATGTCTGTGTATCCCAGGTGACATCGGCGACGAAAAGTTCTGCCAAGAAGCGGTACAAAAGGCAGTCCAAGAATTCGGCAAACTCGATATTCTAATTAACAACGCCGCCGAACAGCATCCGCAACCAAGTATCGAAGATATCAGTGCCGAACAGTTAGAGCGCACTTTCCGCACCAACATTTTTGGCATGTTCTTTTTGACCAAAGCCGCACTCAAACACTTAAAAGAAGGGAGTGCGATTATTAACACGACTTCCGTAACCGCTTATAAGGGAAATCAACAACTATTGGATTATTCTTCCACCAAAGGAGCAATTGTCGCATTTACGCGATCGCTTTCCCAATCTTTGGCAGAAAAGAAAATTCGCGTCAACGGCGTCGCACCGGGGCCGATTTGGACACCTTTAATCCCCTCGACTTTCCCAGAAGATAAAGTGGAGAGTTTTGGCGCCCAAGTGCCAATGGGACGCGCCGGACAACCTGTAGAAGTTGCACCCAGCTATGTATTTTTAGCCTCGGATGACTCTTCTTATATGTCCGGTCAAATTTTACATCCCAACGGCGGCGAAGTTGTCAACGCCTAAAAGTTCGAGCGAAGAAAAGGGGAAAGGGGGAAAGGGGAAAAAGGGGAAAAAGGGGAAATATGAAACAGCCTTTTCTCTTTTCCCTTTCCCCCTTTCTTACAATTATTTAACGCAAGTTGCTAGTTACAAATATGGTTGGTTCGATCCCCCCTAACCCCCCTTCACCAGGGGGGAACCGGATTCAAAGTCCCCCTGGTCAAGGGTTCGATCCCCCCTAACCCCCCTTCACAAGGGGGGAACCGGATTCAAAGTCCCCCTTGTGAAGGGGGATTTAGGGGGATCGACAATGCTTGACCTCATAACTAGCAACTTGAGTTATTTACCTTCATACAGCGAGCCATCGGGCATAATAGCACCAGTTAAATTAGCCCCAGTTAAATCGGCTCCAGTTAGCTCGGCACCAGTTAAATTAGCACCGCTTAAATTAGTTTCACTTAAATTAGCACCGCTTAAATTAGACCACATTAAATTAGCATGAGTTAGGTTACATCGAAATAAATTCGCCCCGCTGAGGTTGACTCCAGAAAGCTGAAACCCGCTCAAATCTGTTTCTGGCAGCGAGATTTCCGGGCCAATTAAGTATGCTTCAAACTTGGTTAAATCGAAACCTTCAGGAAATTTAGTTTTTTCGTTATAAATAATCTTTTGAAAATTAGCCTCGGAAATATGAGCATCGCTCAGGTCAGCTTCAAATAACTGACTGCCGCTGAGGTTTGTTTGATTTAAGTTTGCTCCATTCAAATACGCGCCGCGCAGGTCAGCAAAAAATAAATTAGCTTGACTCAGTTCCGCGCCAATTAAATCAGTCCCTATCAAGTCAGCAAAACTCAAATTGGCGCCCCTGAGATCGGCAGCAGTTAAGTCAGCTAAACTCAGATTGGCTCCGGTTAAGTCAGTCCCAAGTAAATCGGCTCCGCTTAAATCCGCTTTACGCAAGTCGGCTTCGCTCAAATCTGCTTCTCCCAGAAACGCTTGGCTCAAAATCGCTCTGGCTAAATTGCTTCGTCTTAAAACTGCCTTCTCTAAGTTTGCCTGACTCAAATCTATGCCGCTTAGATTCACCTCGCTTAAGGTGACTCCACTCAGGTCAGATAGATAAAACTCTCTTTCTCCAATTTCATACAGGCTCAGGAGTTCATCAGAATTCATATCGGTTGCTCGATCTTGTTCTAGCGATAGCTCTGTTTTAACAGCTAATCCTTAAAGCCGACAAATGCTGGCTATCCTATGGGGTTTCTAGGATAAAGTTAAGTAGTTTTTGATTCTAGAAATTTCTTTAATTAAGTGAAATCAATATTCTCTGGAGCTAAAGAAACCCGGTTTCTTGAAGAAACCGGGTTTCTGATTTTTGGGTAGCACCAGAGCGAACAGAAATAAATTTCTGGCTGAAAGCTAAAACCCGTTGAAACGGGTTAAAAGCTTGATTTTAGTTAGCTTTAGCTCACTTAAGCTTTCAGCCCCAAATTTATTTGGAGGCTGTTTATCGGGTAGGTGCAAGATCTGAGTAGAGACACCGATCAATAAAACCCGCTTGGAAAATTCAATTTTGAGGCTTGATTCTACTTCATGGCTGCTGCCATTTCGTCTTGAATCTTGCTCTTAGCTGCTTTGAATTGGGTAGAGAGTTGCTCGCGTTCTTGTTCGCTCAAATTGTTGCCAATGGCGGCGAACATAGTGCTTTCTTCTTGACGGATGTGATCGCCAACAATGTCCATCAACTGTTTCACTTTGTCTTTGAATTCAGGGGCAGAAGGACTCATCGATTTGATTTCGTCGAGCATTTGCTTCATTTCGGCTTGCTCGTCGTACAATTCTTGAGTGTTGTCGTTGCCGTAGAAGCCGCGAACTTTGGGATAAACGACTTGTTCTTCTGCGATCGCATGAGCATTAAGATCCTTGTAAAGCTGCCCAAAATATTCTTGGATCTTTTGCGGATCGTCCGTGGCGCTGATTTCGGTGAAAATGGTGTTGGTTTTGTTGTGGTCGAGTCGGATCAGATCGCGGATATCCATATCCTGCTTATCAGAAGTTTGGGTAACGGCACTACCAAATACACCTGATAAAGCGGCGATCGCATCTTGTACTCGTCCCCACAATCCTTGATCTGGATCTTTGCCAGCTAATTCGCGCACGCCCAAAACTTCGAGAATTCCTTTGAGTTGTTCTTGATGCGCGCGGTTTTCAAAGTTGACTGTATTTAATGGTGCGATCGCAACTGCCACATCTGCACCCACAACTTGAGCTACTTTGTGAATTAACAGTCCGGTCATTACCTGTTGGTGTTTCAACAATTCGTGCTGAAATGCCTTTTGGTAAAGCGTTAATTCAGACCCTGACATCATTTGCTCGAGTTTCTCTACCATCTTAGTAATGGTATCGCGGGGTTCTGCTTTGACGCCGTATTGCACCATGACGGTTTCTAAAACGCCCATGTTCTTGCGATCGTCTTCTAGCATATGCTGAAAGCGTTTGCGAATTTCTTCATCGCTGACGGTAGAAATCAGTTTTTGGTCGTTGGCAATTAGCAGGTTTTGCACTGTTTTCATGTCTGCTAATTCCATTGCGATCGCCATGCGCTTGGTGTCGTCAAGAGTTTGTACCATATGTTTTGTTCCTTACCGTTTTTAAGCCTTCTGAGTTGATATTCACACAGTCTTTAAACTCAATACATCTTTCTCTTGACGTAAAATCTTTTTGATGTTATTGACATCTATTCTCAACTTTCGCGTAGTTAAACGTAAAATGCGCGCTCTTGCTAGATCCGCGACTTGTTATACCAAACCCGCTTATTTTTCAGAGCGATCGCTTGCCTGAAACTTTTTTAAACGAACCGCCATAGACGCGCCTCTTCGCCAAGAAGAAGAGGAAGAAGATTATAAGGGCTTGCAGACCAAAGCCAGATTTGGTATTGTTGCAGATTGCTTTTAGCGTCAGGTACACCTTCGACAGCAGTGTGCGGGCACCCTTAAGGGTGCGCGCTTGACAAACGAAGCGATAACGCTTTCCCTCACAAGGGCTGCAAGCCGCTGTAGAGAAGTCGGGCATCTAGTATGCCCTCGCCTTAAAAAAACAATAACTCCTTGTTAGGAGTGCTAACAAGGAATAGTTATAGATAAAAAACCGGGCTTTTTACTAACCAAAAGACCCGGTTTTTTATCAATCAGATGACTACTTCATCGAAGCTGCCATTTTTTCCATGAACTGGGATTTAACTGTCTTGAATTCCGTAGCCATTTGCTTTTGCTGTTCGTCGCTGAAGTTGTCGCGAATCTTGGGGAACATTTCGTTTTCTTCCTGACGAACGTGATGCATTACAGCATCCATTAGCTGTTTAACTTGGTCTTTGAAGTTAGAGGAAGCGGGGCTGAGAGACTTAATTTGCTCCAGCATCTGCTTCATTTCGGCTTGCTCTTGATACAAGTCTTGGGTATCTTGATAATAAGGCCGCACTGCGGGATAAACTATTTGCTCTTCAGCTTCCGAGTGTGCGCTCAAATCTTTGTAAATTTGACCAAAGAATTCTTGAATTTTTTGCGGATCGTTAGTCGATTGGATCTCGCCAAACAAGGTATTTACCTTAGTGTGATCCATGCGAATCAGATCGCGGATGCTCATTTCGGTATCGGTGCGAGTAACAACGCTACCGGCGACGCCTGTAAAGGCTGCGATCGCATCTTGCACCCGTGCCCAAATGCCTTGATCTGGGTCTTTACCAGTCAGTTCGCGAACGCCCAAAATTTCCAGAATTCCCTTCAGTTGTTCTTGGTGAGCGCGGTTTTCAAAATTGATCGTATTTAACGGAGTAATTGCGGCTTCGATGTCAGCGCCAACAACTTGCGCTGCTTTGTGAATCAGCAAGCCTTTCATCACTTGACCGTGTTTGAGCAGTTCGTGCTGAACGAATTTTTCAAATAGAGTCAGTTCGGAACCTGACATCAATTTGCGAGTTTTTTCCACCATTTCTAAAGTGGTTTGTTTCGGCTGTCCCTTCACACCGTACTGCACAATTACGGTATCGAGAACGCCCATGTTTTTTTGGTCATCACGGTGCATATCCCGCAGGCGATCGCAAATTTCTTGATCTGCACATTGACCGATCAATGTTTGCTCGTTTTCAATTATCAGGTTTTGGATCGCTTTCATATCTTCTAAAGCGCCTGCGATCGCTAGACGCTTGGTGTCGTCAAGAGTCGATACCATGACTTGGTTCTCCTTTTGTTCTTCTTAAATCATGCAATAAGCACTATCAGGATAATGTCATGGCTTCTTCATCCATATCATCTCTCTTTTGACTGAATTCTCCCAGATTGATTAAAATTAATTAACCTTTATTTTGCAGTAAAAATTAGTAAGTTAAGGGCAATTATAAAATCTACAATCAATAGGATTATTTCGACAATCTACTTAGAGATAGAGAATCTGTGGTTATTGCTTCCGCCGTAAGACAGATACGAGAGAAAAAACTATATTTTAAAGTAAATCAAAAGCTGCTTATCCTCTTAGTAAAATATTGCCTTTAGGGTTAGCTATCCCCCTCAAGCGATTAGCTATTAGCCATTACCGATTACCAAGATAGAAAAATATGACGCGAACTCCAGATATCCCGCCCGTTATAGAAAGTGACGAAAGAGAATATCGCGACACGGGTATACCGAGTACAGTAGCGATCGCCGGACATCCGATCCATCCGGTTATTGTCACCCTACCAATCGCTTTTCTGGTGGCGCTACCGTTAACCGATATTGTTTACTGGTTAACGCAAGATACATTTTGGGCGCGCGCCTCTTTTTGGCTGGTATTAGCTGGGTTTGTCACCAGTATCGCCGCCGCCCTCACCGGACTAATGGACTTCTTGAAAATCGAACGAGTCCGCAAGCGCACCGCTGGGTGGGCACATATGTTTCTTAACGTGGCTGCAATGGCATTAACCCTGATCAATTTAATCTTGCGTTGGGGTAACGTCACCGGAGCAATTTTGCCCACAGGTATCATACTTTCTATCCTTGTCGCCACCATACTCGGTGCTTCGGGTTGGTACGGCGGCGAACTTGTATATCGCCATAAAATTGCCGTAATTGGCTACGGCAATCCTCACGAACCTTAATAATTTAGCGTTCTCCTCGACATAAATAATTTCACCTGTCCGAACCATAAGCTATACTCGGATGGGTGTTTTATTTTGGTTTAACTAAAATCTTGTTCCAAAAAGCAACAATTCGCCAGCTTACCATCTTCTGTTTGTTACTTTCGTTTGTATTCGGCTTGCTGACTAAGTTTTACACTGGGCCAGCGCAATTTTTGGTCAATAATTATGTCAGCAGCATTCCCTATGAAACTTGCTGGTGTTTGCTATTATTTTGGCTGATTCCCACTCGCAAAGCGGTGCAACAAATTCCTATTTGGGTTTTTATTGTCACCTGCATCCTAGAATTTTTGCAACTTTGGCATTCGCCGTTTTTAGAACTGCTGCGCTTTAACTTATTGGGCAAACTAATTTTGGGCAGTCAATTTGACCCTTGGGATTTTATTGCCTATGTTATAGGCAGCTTTCTGGGTTGGTTATGGTTGCGGCAAATTTGGCAGATCAGCTATGAAAAAACAAGTCAAGGTTAAACCAAATTCAAAACGTCAAAGTATCGAAGAACAACCAGATGGTAGCTTGAATGTACATTTAAAATCGCCGCCAGTGGATGGTAAAGCGAATGAAGAGCTAATTTCACTGTTGGCAGCAAAGTTTAACGTATCAAAAACAAAAGTTAGCATTAAGTCAGGTTTAGCGTCAAAAACTAAACTGATTGAAATCGATACAGATTCGTAGTTGCGGGGTTTTGACGTACTATTATTATTTAGCTATCAAACACCCGGATTATTCTCAACAAATTGAATCTCGATATCGGGAAGCGTTTCGACAAATTGCACTTTAAGATCGGGCAAAAAATCGACTATTTCCCATTCTCCGCAACGATTCGTTGAAGAAGTTACCATTTTTACCCTCAAATCCGGCGAGGTGGTAACGACTTTTACCTTTATGTCCTGCAAGCTTTCAACAAACCTAACTCGACCGTAAAGAGGTTTACCCTGGTAACTACAAGTAAATCTATTTACTAAATTGGTTGCGGGAAATACTGTTATTGTTGCTGAAAGTGTTAGCAGCAAAATACCGCAAAATAAAGCGATTTTAAGCCAAAGTTTCATAATTAAACCAATCAGAACGCCCGCATGTAGGGGCGCAGCATCTTTAAGTTATCTGTATCTAACAAGATAGCTGGGATGCCGTGCCCCTGCATCTATCAAGCACTTAAATTACAAGCTGTTTTCACCCACTCAGCTTCTGCTGGTTCTAGGGTAGGATTGAGCTTTTCTAAGATGGCTGAGTTATACTTTTCCAACCACTGCCGCTGTTTCTCAGACAGACGGTTTAAATCGATTAGTCGCCGCTCGAAAGGAACATAGGTAAGGGGTTCAAACCCATACCAAGGTGTTGTATTTGCATCTGATTGTTGCTCGGTTTCCGCCGATAAATCTTTGACTACGTATAGATTTTCAATCCGAATTCCACCCCAATTAGGTTGATAATAACCGGGTTCAATGCTAGTTACCATACCAGGTTCCAGGGTTTCACTTACGCGCTTGCTAATGCCATTTGGCCCTTCATGAACGTTTAAAAAAGCTCCCACACCGTGTCCGGTTCCGTGACCAAAGTCTAGTTTTTCCTGCCATAAAGTATAGCGAGTAATCCCATCTAATTGCGCTCCGGTTGTGCCTTTGGGAAACTGTTGCATCGCACAGTTAATGTGGGCTTTTAATACTTCGGTGTAGCGCAGAATTTGTTCTGGGGTTGGCTCGCCGATAATAATAGTTCTGGTGGCGTCTGTAGTGCCTCCTAAATACTGGGCACCGGAGTCTAGCAGGAAGAATTGACCTGGGGTGAGAATTTGCTCTGGGCTGGGGGTGCCGTAGTGGACAATAGAACTATTAGAACCTGTGGCGGCAATGGTGTTGAAACTCAAGCCACAGAAATTGGTTTCCTGTTGATAATTATGAGCGATCGCGCGCGCCACATCCAACTCGCTCAAGCTTTCGGAGCTTGCCAATTTTACCGAAATCCAGTTTAAGGTTCGCACTATAGCTCGACTTGCTTTCAAGTTTGCCGCCTGCATCTGCTCGATTTCTACCGCATTTTTCCGAGCTTTCATCGCTTCAATCGGATTGGCGGTTTCGACAACACGAACGCCTTCTAACAGGCTATAAGTTCCCATTGTCGTATGTTTGGTATCGATTAAAACTCGCAAGTCGTTTTGTAAAAGCAAAGCTTTTAAACTCTCTTCGTATTGTTCGTAGGGTAGTAAAGTCACTCCCTCCAAAGCAGCGCGAATTTCGTCGGAAATGCGTTCTAAATTGGTAAATAAAAACGCTGCATCCAATGTAATAACTGCATAAGCAATAAACACCGGATTATAAGGAATATCCCAACCCCGGAGGTTAAATAACCAGGCGATTTGGTCTAGTTTAGTAATGGGCAGGATATCGGTATTCGCCTTTTGCATCGCTTCCCGCAATTTGATTAGTTTCTGCGGGATTGTTTCCCCTGTCACTTCATCCGGCACTAGGAATACTTGGGAATCTCCCAACGCGGGTATTCGTTCCGACTCGCGCCAAGGACTTTGAAGGCGAATTTTATCCACCAAGTTTTCTAACAGGAACACCAGTTTAATTCCTACTGGCTCTAGTTGCTTTTGAAAGGTACGAAATTGTTCAACGGCGATGGTAAATGGATCGAATGCCAAACGGAAACCTGGTTTTGCTTGACCTAAAGTTTCTAAGGTTTCTACTAAAGTTTTGTGTTCTTCCAATCCCAACTTGGAGATTTGAATTAAAGATGAATCGACTTGTAATTCTGCCTGTTCGTGATAGCGAGAATCGACAAACAACCAAGCTCGATCTTGTCCCAATAGCATATCGCCAGCCGAGCCAGTAAAGCCACTTGCCCATTCCCGCCGTTGCAGTGCTTCCGGGAGATATTCGTTTAAATGTTCGTCAGCCGAGGGAATATAGTAGGCGTCTAGCTGATAGGTTGCCATCACCTCGCGCATGGCGGTTAACTTGGCTGAGATTGATGCTGCCTGGGTTTGAGGTTGCAAAAGGTCTAAAGATGTCATAGTGGGGATGGAGTTGTGGAACTTATGTCAGTTGTATGACATATTTTAGCGATCGCTGTCCTCTCCACACTGCAACTATTTTGCTTTTGATTTGTATAAAAAGGCGGAATCTATATCTTTTGGCATCACTATCGCTAATTTTGCCCCTTAATAGGCCAGAATCCCCGCACAATTGCGAGGACAGGCTTAAATCTATCAAGCAAGTAAAGCAAAACCTGAAGGCGAAAGGCAGCTTTATAATCCCTGAATCCACTCCCATTCCTGCTGCAACCCTTCTGCCAGAGACACTTTCGGCTCATAACCCAGAATTTTCCGCGCTTTCGACACATCTGCCGCCGTATGACGTGCATCTCCCATCGCTGCTTCTAGATAATTTTTGCGAATCGGACGTCCAACAATTTGTTCCATCGTGTCGATAATTTTCATTAATCCCACTCGACTGCCACCGCCAATATTAAAAATTTCTCCCACCGCTTCCGGCACTTTAGCAGCCGCTAAATTAGCAGCCACAACATCGCCGACAAAGGTGAAATCTCGCGTTTGCTGTCCATCCCCATAAATAGGAATTGGTTGATCTGCCAAAACCGACTTAAAAAACTTGTGAAACGCCATATCCGGACGTTGGCGAGGGCCGTAGACGCTAAAATACCTTAACGCAGTGAAAGGAACGTTGAAGTTTTTATAATACAACCAACACAAACGCTCAGCTGCCAGCTTGGTAATGCCATAAGGCGATACGGGCTGGGGACAAATAGATTCAGCAGTCGGTAAAGTTTCGGCATCGCCGTAGACAGAAGAAGTCGAAGCATAGACAAACCGCTTTAAGTGTTTGGCGTCCTTCGCTGCTTCCAGCATTATTTGGGTGGCGTTAATATTCCGTTCTGTATAAGCGCGGAAGCCATCGCCCCAGCTGGCACGGACTCCTGCTTGCGCCGCCAGGTGATAAACTACTTCCACGTCAGCCAACAGTGCCGCCCAATCGAGAGACTGGATATCTGCTTCGATTAATTTAAAATTAGGGCGATCTTCAAAGCTGGAAATATTCTTGCGTTTCAGGGTTGGGTCATAATAATCGTTGAACTGATCGACCCCGATCGCCTGTTCCCCTTGGTTTAGCAGGGCTTCGACCAAGTGAGAACCAATAAAACCGGCGACCCCTGTAACGATACTTTTAGCCATAAACTCTCTATACTTAAGGGCGGTATCTGGAGTGAAGAGTAACATTTTATCTTTAAAGATTCGATAGTTGGAGTGCGAAAATAACGTGAAGGTTTTGGTTGTTGGTAATGGGGGAAGGGAACACGCCCTGGCTTGGAAACTGCTACAATCCGAGCGAATTCAACAGGTGTTCTGCATTCCGGGCAATGGTGGTACGGCAATCATGGAGCGGTGTCAAAATCTCCCCCTGGGTATAGATGATTTTGAGGGAATGGCACGCTTTACCCGCGAAAATGGTATTTCCCTGGTGGTGGTAGGGCCAGAATTGCCTTTGTCTAGGGGTATTACAGATTATCTGCGATCGCAAAACATCCCCGTTTTTGGCCCGACGCGGGCGGGCGCTCAAATTGAAGCGAGTAAAGCTTGGGCAAAAGCTTTGATGCAAGAAGCTAAAATGCCGACGGCAAAAGCGGTGGTGTTTGCCGATGCCGCCTCGGCAAAAGCTTATGTCAAGGCTCAGGGTGCCCCAATCGTAATCAAAGCTGATGGTTTGGCGGCGGGGAAGGGTGTAACCGTGGCGCAAACCGTAGAGGAAGCTGTAGCCGCAGTTGAGGAGGTATTTAGCAATTCTTTCGGCATGGTGGTGATTGAAGAATGTTTGATGGGTGAAGAAGTCTCGGTTTTAGCTTTAACCGATGGGTTGACGATTCGCCCCTTGTTACCCGCCCAAGATCACAAGCGCATCGGGGAGGGAGATACCGGCCCAAATACCGGCGGTATGGGTGCTTACGCCCCTGCCCCGCTGTTGACTCCCGAGTTGATGGCACGGGTTGAAAAAGAAGTATTGCAAAATGCGATCGCCCATCTACAAAAACGCAAGATCGACTATCGCGGCGTCCTCTACGCCGGATTGATGATTACCCCCCAAGGCGAACCTAAAGTCCTCGAATTTAACTGTCGCTTTGGCGATCCGGAAACCCAAGCCATTCTACCTTTGCTCGAAACTCCCCTGGAAGAATTAATGCTGGCTTGTGTCGAACAAAGACTTGACAAAATGCCAGAAATATGTTGGAAATCGGGGACTTGCGTATCGGTGGTGATGGCGAGTGGGGGTTATCCGGGAGATTACGAAAAAGGGAAAGTTATTACCGGCATTGCAGAAGCCGAAGCCCAGGAAGCGATTGTGTTTCACGCCGGAACGCAATTGCGGGAAAACCAGATATTAACTGATGGTGGGCGAGTGCTGGGGGTGACAGCAATCGGCGAGAATTTTGAGCAAGCGATCGCCAAAGCCTACGCCGCCGTAAATTGTATCGATTTTGAAGGCAAGTACTACCGGCGCGATATTGGCTGGCGCGTTAGGTAAGAGAGCTGAGGGAGCTGAGGGAGCTGGGGGAGCTTTCTTGAGCTGGGGGAGCTGAGGGAGCTGGGGGAGCTGAGGAAGTAATTACTTCTACTTCCTTGTCCTCCTTGTCCTCCTTGTCCTCCTTGTCCTCCTTGTCCTCCTTGTCCTCCTTGTCTCCTCTGCCGCTTCGCTAACCTAATTATCGGGAATCTTTATCTATGGTTCCTTGCTGAATTTGTCCAAACTGGTAATGATTAATGTAAAAGCACAAATACCTGCTAGGGGCTATCGTGCTTAATTAAAAACCAAAACCCAAAGATTCCCCAAATGTTGGCTCTCCTGAAAACAATCCGAGAAGCGATCGCTCATTGGTGGTCTGAGTTTACCCTTCAGACAAGGCTAATGGCGGCGGCGACTTTAGTGGTTTCCCTATTCATGAGTGGCCTCACCTTCTGGGCAGTCAACTCAATTCAACAGGATGCGCGTCTCAACGATACTCGCTTCGGTCGCGATTTAGGTATTCTGCTGGCGACGAACGTTGCGCCTTTGATCGCAGAAAACGACCTGACTGACGTCGCTCGCTTTTCCCAACGCTTCTACGCCAGCACCTCCAGCGTGCGCTACATGCTCTACGCTGACAAAGAAGGAAAAATTTTCTTTGGCATTCCGTTTTCGGAATCGGAAGTGCAAACCTCGCTTACCCTAGAGCGTCGAATTCAGCTCCCAGCAGATTACCTTGCCAATGCTGAATTGCCAATGGTGCGGCAGCACCGCACCCCCGATGGCGAAGTCACCGATGTGTTTGTCCCCGTCTACCAAGAAGGGAAGTATTTGGGAATTCTGGCTATTGGGATCAATCCCAATCCCACCGTCGTCACTTCCTCAAACTTGACGCGGGATGTGACGATAGCCGTTTTTATCTCGATTTGGGCGATGGTGATTTTGGGCGGCGTGATTAACGCTCTTACCATCACCAGGCCGATTAAAGAACTGGTGACTGGAGTGAAAAATATCGCTACGGGGAACTTTAAGCAGCGCATAGACTTGCCCCACGGCGGCGAACTCGGCGAGTTAATTGAAAGCTTCAACGAAATGGCGGAAAAGCTAGAGCGTTATGAAGAGCAAAATATAGAAGAATTAACCGCAGAAAAAGCCAAACTGGAAACCCTAGTTTCGACGATTGCCGATGGCGCTGTGCTGCTCGATACTAACTTGCAAGTGATTTTAGTCAATACCACGGCAAGGCAGATGTTTGGCTGGGATGGCAACGATTTGGTAGGGTCAAATGTGCTGTATAGCCTGCCAGCGCCAGTTTCGGCAGAGTTGACGCGACCGTTGTATAAAATGACGACAGGGGAAGGCGATCGCGAAGCCGAATTCCGCATCACTCTTACCCACCCAACCAACCGCACCGTTCGCATTCTCCTCACTACCGTCCTCGACCAATACCGAGATAGCATCAAAGGCATTGCCATGACGGTACAAGATATTACCCGCGAAGTAGAATTAAACGAAGCCAAAAGTCAGTTTATTAGCAACGTTTCCCACGAACTGAGAACGCCGTTATTTAATATCAAATCTTTCATCGAAACGCTGCACGAGTATGGCGAAGACCTCAACGAAGACCAAAGGCGGGACTTTCTCCAAACAGCCAATCGCGAAACAGATCGTCTCACTCGCCTCGTCAACGACGTGCTAGATTTATCGCGACTGGAAACTTCCTGCCGAATTTATCATTTTGATGGATTAGATATCGCGCAAATTGTCGATCAAACTCTCAGAACTTATCAGCTGAATGCCAAAGATCAAGGGATTGAGTTGATTCAAGAAGTTGACTCTAACTTGCCCCTGGTTTTGGGTAACTACGATCTATTGCTGCAAGTACTGACAAATTTAGTTGGCAATGCAATTAAGTTTACCGAAGCAGGCGGAAGAGTAGCAATTCGGGCTTATACCGTCGAACCAAAAATCGGGCCGGTACGCCTGGAAGTTTCGGATACGGGTATTGGCATCGCGCCAGAAGATCAACAGGCAATTTTCGATCGCTTTTTCCGGGTAGAAAACCGGGTTCATACTAAGGAAGGAACTGGACTAGGACTTTCAATTGTGAGAAATATCATCGATAAACATCACACTCAAATTCGCCTAGTCAGCGAAGTGGGCGTGGGTACAACTTTCTGGTTTGACCTGGCAGTTTTTCAAGAAAAAGCGGCCCACCTAGATAAATCAACAGATCTAGATGTAACGCCTACAATTGAAACCCATTCATCTACGGTGAGCGTGCTTTCGGCTACCGCAATAAAGCCACAATAAAACTGAAACCGATCAGACCTAAAAGCACAAACCAGATTGTGTTGCGCCGCAACCACAGCCTCATCGACGGACGCGAGTTTTGCTGTTGTTTTTGATACAAGTCTTTTAAAGCTCGGTCTTGGTAAAGCGTACATTCCTTAGCATAGGGGCGCTTGGGAAAAGTACAGCTATCGTCTTCGTGATAGGTGCAAGTATCGCATAAAGATGCTTCCCCAGTCGCGCGATGTACGGGAATGCCGGGATGACCGTAGGCTTTCAGCACCGCGCGGCAGTGAGGACATTCGACTGCTTGGGGTTTGACGGGTTGGTGACAGCGGGGACAATTTGGCATTGATTGAGGGTATTTTGAGGAGCGATCGCACTTACACCAGATTGCTTTACCTATGAGGTACAGCCTTTTGGCTTCGTTTGTATAGCGGCACCCTTAAGGGTGCCGCTATACAAACAAAGGTATACCTTGATTTTTATGACTGCAATCTGCGCTATTTCTAGGGTGCATTATGGCTAGAGCCTAACGCACCCTGCAACAGTTTAAACGAGGGTAAAGCGATCGCTGGTGAGGGTATTGGCTTGTACTCCCAAAACGGTAGCTAAGAGTTCGTTGTTGTTTTGCCACAGAATCAAAGTATTGGCGGCGTTATTGCCGGTGCCTTGGACAATTTTCAGCTGAGCGAAGGTGAGAGAGTTGGTTAAGAGCAAGCGATCGCTCTCCATCATAAAGTTGAAGATAACATCCGCACCCGCCCCAGTCACCAGTGCGAATCGATCTTCACCGCTACCGCCATAAAGACTATCCAATCCCGCACCGCCAAACAGCAGATCGTCACCTTCTCCACCTTCGACTATATCGTCGCCAGCACCACCGTTAAGCGAGTCATTTCCGACATTCCCTGAAATAGAATCATCTCCTCCTTGCCCAATCAAGGTATCGTTACCTTCTCCACCAGCGAGTAAGTCAATGCCGTCGCCGCCATCCAGGTAATCGTCGCCAGCTTGACCGTAAAGTTGGTCGTTGTTATTGCCACCAAACAAGGTGTCTTTACCATCCCCGCCTTCGAGATAGTCATCGCTAGCGCCAGCATTAAGGCTATCATTACCAGCTTGACCGTAGAGTTGATCGCGACCATCTCCGCCGGTTAAAGAGTCATCGCCCTCCCCGCCTTCGAGGTAGTCGTCACCCACTCCACCATCGATGATGTCATTACCAACTTGACCATAAAGTTGGTCGTTGGCATTGCCGCCGGAGAGCGAGTCATCGCCGCTACCGCCTTCGAGGTAGTCATTGCCGCGATCGCCTGCCAGGGTATCGTTTCCCGCTTGACCGAACAATTGGTCGTTGCCATCGCCGCCCGATAATTGGTCGTTAGCGTCGCCGCCATCGAGGTAATCATTCCCCGCTTGCCCAAATAAAGTATCGGCATCAGCACCGCCATCCAGGTAGTCATTGCCGTCGCCGCCCACGAGAGAATCATTACCAGTGCGACCATACAATTCGTCGTCGCCAGTACCGCCATCGAGGGAGTCGTTGCCAGCAGCGCCTTCGAGGGAGTCTCGTCCGGCACTGCCGTAAATTTCGTCATTCCCGGCGTCGCCCGTTAGCAGGTCATCGCCATTGCCGCCTACGAGGGAGTCGTTGCCATCGCCACCCGTAAGCGAGTCGTCGCCATTGTTACCAAACAGCGTATCGTCACCCGCTTGCCCGGAAAGCGTATCGCCATCGTTGCCGCCATCGAGGAAATCGTTGCCCGTACCGCCAAACAGGGTGTCGTTGCCAATTTGACCGAAAAGTCGATCGTCGCCCGCATTGCCGTTTAGCAGGTCGTCGCCCTTACCGCCGTCAAGCAAGTCGTTGCCGTTGCCGCCATCGAGGGTGTCATTCCCAATTTGACCGTAGAGTCGGTCATCGTCGTCGCCGCCATCGAGGGAGTCGTTGCCGTTGCCGCCTTCTAGCAGGTCTACTCCCGCTTGCCCTAAGAGAAGGTCATCGTCGTCGCCGCCGTTGAGTTGGTCGTTGCCGTCGCCGCCTTCTAACGTGTCGCTACCCGCTTGACCATCTAGGCGATCGTTGTCCTCGCCGCCCAACATCAGGTCGTTGCCAGCACCGCCATCGAGGTTATCATTACCAGCGCTGCCATCGAGGGTATCGTTGCCTATTTGACCGTAGAGATAATCGTTGCCATCGTTGCCGACTAACGAGTCATCGCCGTCGCCGCCTTCGAGGTAGTCGTTGCCGGTGCCGCCATCAAGGATATCGTTGCCGAGTTGACCGTAAAGTTGGTCGTTGCCGCCGCTACCAGCGAGAGAGTCATCGCCGTCGCCGCCTTCGAGGTAGTCGTTGCCTTCGCCACCATCAAGGGTGTCAGTACCTTGGTCGCCGTAGAGTTGGTCGTTATCGGTGCCGCCGTTGAGATAGTCGTTACCGTCGCCGCCGGTGATGTAGTCAATTCCCGCCTCACCTGCTAGCGAGTCATTGCCAGCAGAACCGATAATGCGATCGCGTCCTTCTCCTCCTTCGACAGTATCATCCCCAGCACCGCTATCGATAAAATCGTTGCCGCCTAACCCATCGATAAAATTATTGCCATCATCGCCAATTAAAGTATCGATGAATTCCGAACCAATCAGGTTTTCAATTAATGTCAGAATATCGCCGTTGGCATCTCCTGCCCAACCTTTACCGAGTTTCAAACTAACAGCAACGCCGGTTTCTGAATTGAAATAGGAAGCCGTATCGTTACCAGTGCCGCCATCAAGGGTATCTGCCCCTTTTCCGCCCACAATCAAGTCATCGCCTGCTTCTGCCGAGATGATATCGTTGCCGTTTTCCCCATAAAGCGAATCGTTTCCATCTCTGGCGGCAATCGTATCGTTGCCATCGCCAGCGGTAATAATATTCGCTTTGGCATCGCCAGTAACGTCGTCGTTGAAAGCAGAACCGATGACATTTTCAACGTTAAAGATTTGGTCGTTATTGCCAAAACCATCTTGAGCAAAGTTCTGTTCTAAATTGACAATAACGCTACTTGGATCGCGACGATAGCTGACAGTATCAGTATCTTCACCACCATCGATCGTATCGTTGCCTGCATTGCCAATTAGCAGGTCATTTTTGGCTAACCCTTTGATTTGGTTATCAAGGCTATTACCGATGAGAATATCATCAAATTCAGAACCGATGATATTTTCCAGACTCTTGAGAGAATCTGTATCGCCAAAACCATCTAAAGCAGCACCTGAATTGATAGTAAAAGTGGGTTCGAGGTCGGTGGAATCTTTAGCAGTGTTGTTGAAACTTTGGGTTTCATCGATATTTACAACGACACCTTTGGGTGAATTTTCGTAGCTGACGGTATCGATATCGACGCCACCATCAATTAGGTCATTGCCAGCTTCTCCCATGAGGAAATCATTGCCTAATTCGCCGTAGATCTTGTCATTACCGCCAAGACCTTTGATGGTATCGTTACCAGCACCGCCGGTGATGATATTGATGTTATTGTCGCCGATAATGCTGTCAGCGAATTCAGAACCGACTACGTTTTCGATGTTTGCGATCGCATCCTTACTCCCCCAACCATCAGTCGCCTCACCAGTTTGGAGATTAACGGTAACACTAGCTAAGTCACGGCGATAGCTGAGAACATCAGTGCCTTCACCACCGTCGAGGCTGTCATTTCCAGCATTACCAATTAATAAATCGTTGCCTGCTAATGCTTCGATGCGGTTGTCACTGCTGTTGCCAATTAAAACATCATTAAATCCTGAGCCTATAATATTTTCTAGGCTACCAGAGATAACAACGTCTTTCTGACCAATAATTTCTTCCTTCTCGTTAAGGATATATTCTACAGTGGTGAACTTAAACGAATCTGTCGTACCAAAGCCATCTAAAGCCGTGCCTGCTTCAATCAAGAAATCAGGTTCCAGTCCATTAACTTCGTTAAAATCTTGATAACTGTTGTCTTCATCAAGATTCACGACAACATTATTGGTAGAGTTTTGGTAACTTACAGTATCAATATCATTACCACCGCTAATTTTATCGTTACCTACTTCTCCAATTAGCAAGTCATTGCCTGCATCTCCATACAATTCGTCGTTTCCAGCATCACCTCTTAAGGTATCAGCATCATCACCACCGCTGAGAATGTCGTTGCTTAAACCACCGTAGAGTTCATCTTCACCCGCTTCACCAAAGAGAATATCGTTGCCTTTTTCAGAACCAGCGTCAGCGTATAGCTTGTCATTACCTTGACCGCCAATAATTAGATCGCTGCCAGTATTTCCATGTAAGATGTCATTATCTTCTCCACCTTCAAGTAGGTCATTATCTTCTCCACCTTCAAGAGTGTCATTACCATCTCTACCTTCAAGTTTGTCAGCTCCTTTGTCACCTTTAAGTAAGTCATTAGCATTGCCGCCTTGAAGTTGGTCGTTCCCATTACCCCCAGAAAACTCTACTGCTATAGCGATGTTTTCAACTTCTATAACATCATTGTTTTCTCCGGCATCAGCGTAGATTTTATTAACACCTTGATATTCTTGCTTGTAATTGAAAGCAATTACCTTCACGGTTTCATTACTGCTTGCCCCAGTTCCTTGAAGCTTAAATGTTTCGGCTTCATCAACCGTATTAAGGAATAACCGCTTGTTGGCACGTAGCCCCATGTTTAGCCACAAATCTGGGTTTTGGGTTGGCTTTCCGTCCTTTTCTGGGCCATCATTGGCAAGGATAGGTTGCCCATTAGGACAAGTATTTAGTTTGAATTCTGCTAGTGGTTGTCTGCCAAATGTTTTTTTCCATTCTTTGAATAAAAGTCGCGCTTTAGCTTCAAGAAAAGCCTCCATTTTACCACCAATCTCGAATAGGCAACCAATCCGATCTCTTTTAATCAGATCTGCAATATAAGCACCTCGGACTTTACCATCGCTTTGTCCTAGATCAGACCCTTTTTCACCTTCATCTTCGAGATCGGCATACATAGAGGCTGAAATGCCGCCTCCTACATAAGCGCCAGCAATACCAATGCTACCACCACCAAAAGCTTTGATAGTGCCTGTAAGTGTAGCTTCAGGATTATCTTTGGTGCCAACTCGATTATCGTCTATATAAAATCCATTGAAAATTGTATCAGTTTCGTTGGATTTGAAACCTGTTTCTTTCCACTGATAAAGCCCTTTGGTATCAAATCCAAAACCAAGATTAATTTCTGCGTTAATCCCGCCCTCAAGTTGACCTACTATAGGGCCAACAATACTGATATCACCAGTGCTAATATTAGCTCCGAACTTTAAACTTGGTAATTGATACTTGAACAAGTCAGCTTCTTTACCCAATAATAAATTTATTGCGGCTGTTGGATTCTTTAAGAGCGGGAATGATAAACCCTCCGCATTAGGAAGCCAGTCTAAAGTTCCTTGATAGTCACTGCCTTGCGGATTTGCTTTACTGATGTTATCGGTACTGCGAAAATCAAAATCGCTGAGATTGACGCTGCCAAAATTAATGTTAGAGCCATTCGTCAAGTTGGATAAAGTGTCAATAACTTTCAGCGCGTTACTGAAAGTAGTTACTGTTTCAACTCCTACTGCTTTATTTTGACCGCCAAATAATTTTTGAGCTTTCTCAGCAATAGTTAGTAGGGTAATCTTTTGTCCTGTAAGTTTTGATAAAAACCCTATTTCCGTTTCCAGAGCATCGGTAATAGGCTTTATTGCTTCAGTAATTGGTTTGACTTTGCTCATTACTGGTTTAAGAAAGCCGTCAACAAACGAATCAGCATAAACAGTTGTGTTATCAAAACTGACTATGGGTGCAGAGGCATTCTGATTACTCAAATTCCACTTCAAGATAAAATCAGTACCAATTTTCGGTATGATTGCTGCGTCAGGAATGCTAGAGAGAAAATTAAGTTTAACATCGGCAGAACCTTGCGGTGTAATAGCCAGGTTACTTAATTCATCAACTGTCAACCGATTGTCGTTACCGTCATCTAAGTTGATGTCAAAGTTAAGTCGGCTGCCTATATCTTTTGCTTCAACTTGGAGAAATCCGAGGGTAGCTGTTGCCTTTGGTAGGGAAGGTGTTAACGCTATAGAAAGGTCTTTTTCAGGAGACGTATTAAAGAAAAAGTTGCCAGAGTTGGTGTCAACACCAAAACCAAAATCGAAGGTATAGTCGAGTTCGACTGCTGCTTTCGCGTCGTTACTAAGTTTCAACCCAAGTTGTGGCAACCCAATTTCAGACGGAAGCGATATGTTATTAAGATCCTTTTTCTCACCTAAGTCGAAGTCAAATTTAACTACCGATCCTTCTTTGCTTAATACAATATCTTCCTTGGTAATATCATTACCAGCATCTTTGGAGTCTTTCAGCAATTTTAAGCCGCTTTCAGTTGGCCCCAAAATTTCAAACAAAGCCTCTTGTATTTTGTCGATTCCTGCTTTTTCTGCTTGAGCGAACTTTTGATCGAGTTTATTCTTAATTTGAGTTGATAATTCGTTTATAAACTGCGCTCCATCAATCGTTTTGAGCTTATCACCAAGGAGTGGAAGACCTTTTAAGCTGCCAATATTAGGTAAGCCTACCCCACCAAAAACTTTTTCAGTGATAGTAGACTGGAATTTGTTTAGAACCTGAGCTAAACCATCTTTCAAGATTGTAAGAGAAATTTCTGGATCAGCCTGCTCAAGCTGAATAACTTTCCCATCTAATGTGAGAACAACTGTATCGTTATCAGTCTTTAATGCCTGAATTGCAGATTGATCTAACTGCACGCCTTGAACTAAAGCAGAAAAAATGGCGCCTTCATCTCCAGCGGCGTCGGATATGTTAATTTTTGCATCAACAAAATGTCCGATTTCTTCTAATAAAACATCTGCGATCGCATTCCCATCCCCCCCATTCCGCGCCAAGTATTCCCCAGCTAAATAAATCTTGTTAGTATCAACAGAAAAAGCCCCATTCGCGCCATTAATCTCCGCTGCCGAACGAATTTCAACTGCTGGCAATCCGCTAAAATCACCGTCTATCCATAGCTGACGTAATGCTTCTATTCCGGCGTTGTCGAAGTCGTCGCCGAAGGCGCTAGCTATTTTTTCCCCAAACCCTTCATCTGCCGCAAATTCGGTTAATAATTTGTACGCTTTTTCTTCAGTTTTATTCAAGCGATCGAGCAAATTTTCACTAGACATAATAACCTACCTCAACAGGTTACAAAAGCAATTAAATATCCCAAGTTGCTAATTGCTAATTGCTAATTTTTAATTGGCTTTATAGGGGTTTTGCTATTGGCAATTACCCATTACCTATTACCAGTCCGCTGGGAGCTAACTAGCAGCTTGCTTGCGTTAAATAGATGCAACCCTCCGGCTAAAAATGTCAGTATTAGCCGCTTACAGAAACAATCTTTAACTCAGGTTGCTAGTTACCTGATTGGCAGCTAATGGCTAATAGCTAATGGCAAGCTGTGAGTAAAAATCCTTTATGAGCAAGCTCGCAATGAGCAACCCCCAATTTTATAACTAGCAAATTGGGTTGTTAGCATTAGCAGTTAGCAATTAGCGATCGCAAATTTTATCACTAGCAACTTGCGTTATTTATCGAGCTATTTACAGTTAAACAAGAATTAAACCAGTCAGGCTTCACCCATTCAAGGTATCTTGAAAAACAGTTTAATCTTGAGCCAATATCGCCTAGACAAACAAACTTACCAACCTACCAATCTCAGACAGGTTTGAACCGCTATAGCTTGAAGTATTACCCAAATTGGGAAATCGGAAAAAATTAGATAAGTTTACGAGATTTGCAGCTTGATTTAAAAACTTTGTTTTTATGCTTCGACGATGATACTAAGTTAACCTGAGCCAAAGTAAATATCGTGAAATTTTAACAAATATACGTAAAGATACGGTGGTCGAAGTTGAACCGAAAACGGATTTTTGCAGCGGGGAGAGCAATGGGCGATCGCACAGAGTTACTCAACTCACATCTTGCACCTTGATTAAACCTTAGTTTCTTGCAAATAGCTCAGCTTGAAAGTCTAGATTTATCGCCAAGAAACCCGGTTTTTGAAGGCTTGTTGATAATGGTGCAAGATCTGAGTCAAAAGTCTAATCATTTTCCCACCCGGTGCGGAAATCCCCCTCACACAGCAGGACAGAGGAGTTCATACAATGATACTGGATGCCAGAATGCGATCGCGCGCCAGCATGACTTGATGGCATCGGTGACGCCGCCTTTATAACCAAATAACAGGAACAGAGCATGGATAACAACAACTGGATGAAACAATTAATGATGATTGGTATTGGCACGACGACTTTGGTTGCCGATAAAATCCGTGAAGTTAGCGATGAATGGGTCAAAGAGGGTAAAATCAATCCCGACCAAGCCAAGGCATTTGTAGATGATATGATGCAGCAGCTGGGGTCGGATAAAGGTAACTTTGAAGCTCAGATGCAGCGCCAGATGCGTAATATGATGCAAGATCTGGGAGTCGCCCGCCAATCAGAAGTAGATGAATTGCGGGGACGCATAGATCGTCTCGAACGTCAAGTACGCGACTTAGAAAACAAACTTTGGCGTTAATCGATGTCAAATAGACTATCGGACTCCTTGGCGTGATATGTTAAACGGCGTCCGATCTGAGGCCAAACAGATGAAAGGAATTTTAATCAGCTTTGGGGTCGTGGTAGTCTGTTTTCTGGTCATCGTGGTGGCTCAACTCGGCGGGGGGCCCAAAACAGCGATCGCATCGCAAGTTTCCCAAACGCCAGCTGCGATCGTCGCAGACGCAAAGAACGACAATACCATAATTGCGAGCAATACTATGACTGATGAAACTGCGGGTAAAGAAACTGTCACGACGCCTTCTGGACTGAAGTATATCGATATCGAAGCAGGAACTGGGGCGACGCCAAACAAAGGTCAGAAGGTGACGGTACACTATACGGGCACTTTGGAAGATGGTACCAAGTTTGATAGTTCGCGCGATCGCAATCGTCCTTTCGATTTCACTATCGGTGTCGGACAAGTGATTAAAGGTTGGGATGAAGGCGTCGGTACGATGAAAGTCGGCGGGCGTCGTCAGTTAATTATCCCCCCAGATTTGGGTTACGGCGCACGCGGTGCGGGTGGAGTCATTCCCCCCAATGCCACTCTCATATTCGATGTGGAATTGCTAGAAGTTAAATAACTCAAAGCGGTAATAGGTAATAGGTAATTGGTAATTGGTAATTGCTAATTGGTGGTCGAATCGTGACAATTACCGATTACCTGTCAACTGTCAACTGTCCACTGTCCACTGTCCACTGTCAACTTAAGATCGATAGCAATTTTTTGGTTTCTTCCAACTCTATTAACGCTTGGGAGAAGCCAAATTTCGGAATCTAGTAAACTGGGAATCAAATAATAACTTAACCGTCCCCGTCGGGCCATTTCTGTGTTTAGAAATAATCACTTCGGCAATGCCTCGGTCAGGCGTATCTGGCATATAATATTCTTCACGATATAACATGATAACTACGTCCGCGTCCTGCTCTAGAGAATTATGCAGAATTATATTATTCGCAATAAAGTTGTGTAGTTTAGGAACTGTTAAATCATAAACTTCAGCTTCGCCATCAGGCTCTATTGAAACAATTTCATCCCAGTAAACATCACTATTAGCCAATAGCTCAATTTCATCTGATTTAACAACCAGAGCTAATTTTGAAGATCGTTCGCGACTCAAGTTGTGTTTGTAAAGAGTTGTACCGCAGTGGGCAACTCCAAGTTGAGCTTGCATTTTTCTTATTGTGATTCCAGATGTTTGCATCGCTGGAACAGCATACATTTTCCAAATATCGCGAGGTATTACATCTCTATTAGTATTAGCCGCACGGCTTTCAATGTATTGTACTACATGGTTGAGACTTTGCTGTTTGTAGTTACCTACTGCACCAATCAAATAAGCGAACTTTTCTAGATCGGGTTTACCAGATATAGTAACTGGGTATTGATCTCGTCCTTTTCCAACTTGTGGAACTACAGATAACCTGGCGTTGATACCAATTCTTAATAAAAGTGACTGAACATCTCGCGCTAATTGTTCGCTACTCGAAGTATAGTAAACAGAAGGATAAAGGCATTTACCTTTAGCCAGTCTGATGGAACCATCTGTACTCCAAAGATGACGCAAGAAAACACCTAAAGCTACAGATGGTTGTTCAAAAACCAGGCTGGGAATAAACTTTTCATAAGACCGCAGACCAAAAACACCCATAGAATCTAGCCATTTAACGACTGGATTCCTGACGTTATGGGTTAATCGATAACTTGCAGCAAGATAGACCTGATACCAGTCTCGCTCTTTAACAATACGAGGTGTAAGCTGGTCGCCAAAAACTTCGACAGCTAAAGATGAAACAATTTCAGCTAAATCTGGCTCTCTAGTTGTGTATTGAATTGCGTGTCTAGGAAGAGTACAACCGTCTCCTATTAAGTGACCAAGTAACCCTAATTCAGCATTGCTCATCGATTGAAAAGATGGACTTGGTAAGCACCGAGGTAAAGCAATGCGCGAACCTTCCGTCATCTCATCCAGACGCTTCCAGCCGTCAATAGTGAGAAACTTGTGATTACCAGTCGCCCGAATAGTACGTCCAAGGCGAGTTGTTAGCCGCCACACAGGTTTTACACCCGTTGCAAAGGCATTGCTGACAATAGCCCTTTCTAACTTCATGGTGGCTTCATTTAGCGCCCAAACTGCAAAACCCGATTTCCCTACCAATTCGCGAATCGGTACTTGTACGCCACTATCTGCTAAAGTTACGAGGCTATCGCCAGTCAAGCAACCCGATTCTCTTAAATCTGACATCATCGGACGCTTGTTAGTGCGCGCTTCTACGCTGCGACTTAACTGAGATAAAGCAATTACAGGTACGTTAAGTTCGCGGGCTAAACCTTTGAGACTGCGGGTAATTTTCGACAGTTCTTGTACGCGATTATCGCCGCCGCCTTCCATTAATTGCAAGTAATCAATTAAAATTAATCCCAATTCTCCGCCGTTTTCTGCTTGCAAACGACGCGCTTGACTCCGCATTTCGGTGACGCTAATATTTGCAGAATCATCAATAAAAATAGGCAGTTCCGATAAATTGCCAATCGCGCGGCTTAAAGATTCCCACTGATTTTGACTAATTCTTCCAGAGCGCAGAAAATTGCTTTCAATCTCGGCTTCACTGGCTAAAAGTCGCTGTACCAATTGCTCTTTTGACATTTCTAAACTAAAAACAGCAATCGGTAGTCGATATCGATTAGCAATGTTATGAGCAATACTCAAGCAGATGGCTGTTTTTCCCATTGATGGTCTACCAGCGACGATAATTAAATCGGAACGCTGGAAACCTCCTGTCATCGCATCTAAATCGTAGAAATCGCACAGCAAACCTGGTAATACTTGGCCTTCCTGGCGATTTTCAATATCTTGAAATGTATGAATCAGAGTTTCAGCAATGGGAACTAAACCTTGGGCAGGTCGTTCTTGAGTAATGCTGAAAACTTCCTGTTCTGCCTGGTCGAGAACTATTGGTAATTCGACGGCTGTTTTAAAACCTAAATCGGTAATTTTATAACCAGCATTAATTAATTTACGGCGCAGATATTTATCCATTACCAGTGCCGCATACTGGTCGATATTGACGGCGGATACCGTGCGATCGACCAATTGGACTAATTTATTAGTGCCGCCAATTTTTTCCAAACAATTATGGTCAGTCAGCCAGGTAGTAACGGTCATTAAATCCGTTGGCTTGCCTTGACTGTGGAGAGCCGTTGCGGCGCGATAAATAATTCTATGAACTTCGAGAGAAAAGGCGTCAGCACTCAGTTGGTCGCAAATGCGCCCAATCGCTTCTGGATCTAAAAGAATGCCGCCTAAGATCGCTTCCTCCGCTTCGACGTTTTGGGGAGGTAAGCGATCGCTTGCACCTGGTAACTTTAATTCGTCAGCCATAAAGAATTTTAGATTTTAGATTTTAGATTTTAGATTTGGTTTTGATGCCAAATCCAAAATCCAAAATCCGGGCATCGCAACTAGCCTGCCACTACTTGAATTTCTACCGTTGCGGTAACTTCGGGATGCAGTTTGATCTCGGCTTTGTACGTACCAACTTTGCGAATATCGGGTATGGTAATACCGCGCCGATCGACTTCTTGATTGGTGCGTGCTTGAATCGCTTCTGCCAGTTCCTGTTCGGTGACGGTACCGAAGATCGCATCTTCTTTACCTACCTGCTTGCTGATGGTAAAACTACCCGCAGCTTCAATCGCGGCTTTGCGCTCAATCGCAACTTTCTTTTCTTCCAACAGGCGTTGGCGTTCTTGCTCTCTACGTCGTTCTACTTGCTTGAGAATGGCTGGCGTGGCATTGACCCCAAGCCCTTTGGGCAGTAGATAATTGCGAGCGTAGCCTGGAGCTACTTCGACTAAATCGCCGGATCTTCCCAGCTTGCTGACATCCTGAGTTAAAACTAATTGAATGCGTTTCGGCATGACTTTTCCTCTATTGGGTAATGCGTACCCAGCCCGAACATATAATCCTATCGAACTACAGCGAGCGATCGCAACCGGGTACGCCTGCCTCAAAAGCGATCTTTCATTCCCCGTATCCGCCCAAACGTCTGCACCGGATCGGCGCTGTTCGCCGTTGCTTGTAACTCTGGCACGTCCCAGCGCAAAAAGGGATTTGTGCTTTTTTCTACACCCAACATCGATGGTACTGTCGCTTCTGAACGGCTGCGCGCTTGCTTAACTTCGGCGTATCGTTTTTGTAATTCTGGGTTTGTACCATCCACCGTCAGGGCAAACTCCAGATTTTTTAGCGTGTATTCGTGGGCACACCATACTTTAGTATTATCCGGGAGAGCGCGCAATTTGGAGAGGGAAGCAACCATTTGCGCCGGAGTGCCTTCAAACAACCTGCCGCACCCACCGGCAAACAATGTATCGCCGCAGAATAAATCCCCAGGTCGATCGGGGGCATCGGGGGGAAAATAGTAGGCGATATGGGCGCGGGTATGTCCGGGAATGAAAAAAACTTCAGCCACTTTACCAGCAAACTCGACCTGGGAACCTTCGGTCAAAAATACCTGCTGCCCCGGAATTCTACCAGCATCCTCAGCTCCGCCATAAACGCGCACCTGGGGAAAATGCTGCATTAGCTGCTGATTGCCGCCGACGTGATCGGGGTGATGGTGGGTATTGAAAATCGCGACTAATTCCGCCTTCAAAGCTTGCAATTGCCGCAATACTGGCTCAGCTTCTGCCGGATCGACCGCAGCGGCGATATTATGTTCCGGATCGTGCAGCAAAAACACGTAATTATCTGAAAGCGCTGGAATTCGGTAAACCTGCATCTAAACTGCCTCCTTGAGGTATAGACAGAGAGGGAAAAATCGCAATCACCGCCAATCTTTATCTATTTTTTACGGTTTTCTTACCAAAGCTTTGTCTAAAACTACCTAAGTAGTACTGAAATCCCCATAAAATCGGCAATGATAATAAAGGATAAGGAACTGGGAACAATAGATCGGTCGAGTATGACAAAGGGCGCTCTCCGTAAATCTAACTTAGTCGTCAAGCAAATGATAGAGCAGATCTTTTCCGCCAAACAAATCAGCCGTCTGGATCACCTCAAGCTCACATCTGCTTTTCTCTCCGACTACGATCTCACCGATGAAGACCGCCGCCAAATTAATCGTATATTTGACTACATTCAAGCGGCTCGTCTGAAGATCGTTGACTGACAACAACCGCCGGGTGTTAGTTTAGTAACGCATTATCGAAGCTATGAACCAGGATAGATGCTCCCCCAATTGCCTTAGAAGTAATGTAGCGATCGCGCCAAAACAGCGCCAAGTTCGTCAAACATACCAAAGCAGGAAGGTTTAAAAGTGTCACAAGATAAACCAACGATTCTCGTTACTGGGGGTGCAGGCTACATAGGCTCTCATGCGGTGAAAGCACTGCAACGGGCAGGTTACGGCGTCGTCGTTCTGGATAACTTAGTCTACGGACATCGTGACATTGTTGAGGATGTGTTAAAGGTTGAGTTGGTAGTGGGAGATACAAGCGATCGCCCGTTCCTAGATCGCCTGTTCTCGACTCACCAAATTGACGCCGTGATGCACTTTAGCGCCTATGCTTTCGTAGGCGAGTCCGTCACCGATCCGGCTAAATATTACCGCAATAACGTCATCGGTACTCTCACGCTCCTAGAGGCTATGATGGCAGCATCTGTGAAGAAATTTGTCTTTTCTTCTACTTGTGCCACCTACGGCGTGCCAAAAATCGTGCCGATTCCCGAAGATCATCCCCAAGATCCGATCAATCCTTATGGAGCGACTAAATTAATGGTGGAACGAATTCTAGCTGATTTCGATCCAGCCTATGATTTTAAGTCGGTTTGCTTCCGCTACTTTAACGCCGCCGGTGCCGATCCCGATGGCATGTTGGGCGAGGATCACAATCCCGAAACTCATTTAATTCCCCTGGTGTTGATGGCAGCTTTAGGCAAGCGAGATGCTATTTCTGTTTTCGGCACCGATTATCCTACACCGGATGGGACTTGTATTCGCGATTACATCCACGTTTCCGATTTGGCAGATGCCCACATTTTGGGGTTGGAATATCTTTTGCAAGGCGGTAACAGCGCTGCGTTTAACTTAGGTAACGGCTTAGGTTTCTCGGTTAAAGAAGTGATTGATGCCGCCAGAGAAATCACTGGACGGGAGATTAAGGTAATTGAATGCGATCGCCGCCCCGGAGATCCCCCCGCTTTAGTCGGCAGCAGCGACAAAGCCAGGACAATCTTGGGCTGGAAACCGCAATACCCAGAGATCAAAGATATCTTATCTCATGCTTGGAAGTGGCATCAAAAACGTCACGGTTAATGCGTCAAAGATGACCAGACTGTCAGAATACCTGACGGTCTGATTCTATCCCTACTTTGTTAGTTTCCAGTAAATAACTTTGAGGACTAAATCAATGTTGGTAATAGCTGCTAAATCCAGAGAAATCTTACTTTTTGCCAAGCGATCGCTTTTTCTGTAGTAACGTCACGCACCAGCCAGTAATTGTGATACGCAGCTTTAGTCCTGAGCTTTTACGAGCGGCAAGGCAATGATGAATGAACCGACTAAGTTAAACTAGAGTATATTTTATTAACGGTAAAATATGAACAGAGGATTTATTACAATTTTGACGGGTCTTTACTCTTTCCAAGACTGCGTGCATTTTTTAGCAGCAATTCGCAAGTTTCATCAAGAACCGATTGTGATTTTAATCGACCGGGTTCCCTTTTATCTTCAACCTTTGCTCAAAGCTTATCCTAATGTTATTCTCAAAGCCGCACCCTCTAATAAAAATCCGGTTTTAGCTTCGCGGATGGCAAAAGTAGCCTTGTATGAAGCATCTCCTTTTGAAAAAACTATCTTCCTCGATTGCGATATTTGCTTGCTCGATAAAATTGATGAGCTGTTTGCAGCATTAGATGAAGTGGATTTTTTAATTACCGAAGATGTGCAGCCTGACATTACAAAAGCTTCTAATTTGCTGAGAGGAAAGGAAGAAATTCTGCCGACATTGCAAAGGGTGGGATTGCCACTTACAGAAAAAACAATTCAATATAATACGGGAATTTTGGGGTATAGAAAAAGTGCCAAAAATGAAGAATTGTTTGCCAAGTGGAGAAGTTATTTTGAAGACGTGATCCTCAAAAATCAAGATGTACTGCTGCTAAAAGACCAAGGAGCATTTGCAGCCGCAATGGAAACAGTGAAACCAAGCTTGAAAGTTTTGCCACCAACCTATAATTTTCTGGACAAATGGAAGGGAAGTTACAACGTCAACGAACCGATCAAAGTACTTCACTGTACCTATCCGTATCGACCGCAATATGCTAAGAATATTACGCGATCGCTCTACACGAGAATTTTCGATCGGTTGGCGAAATGGTTGCTACCCAATCAAGTTGAAAATCCTTGGCGGCGGCGCTAAAGCGGGAACTATAACATGAAAACAAAAGTATCTATAGTTGTTAGCGATTTATCCAAAAGCGGTGCTGGTAGGTGGGAAGGCGGCGGCGTTCGTTCCTTTTTGCTCGCCCAAGCGCTGCGAAAAATTGACTGCGATGTGGAAATTGTCGGATTTGTTTTTGATAAAGACGAAGCGGCAAAATTTAATACCGAAATCCCGATCGTTTGCATTCCCGCTCAAGGTTATCCCAAGTTCTTTAAATCTGCTAAACAACTTTTAGATCGACTCGATGGAGATATTATTTATGCCATGAGGCCAAAGCCGACTAGCTTTGGTTTGCCTTTGCTCAAAAAGTTAAATCGCCGTTGTCCGGTAATATTAGATATCGACGACTGGGAAGTAGGCTGGTTTGGCGGTGACAAATTGCAGTATCGCCCCTCGCCGAAACAATTGGCAAGGGATATTTTAAAGCCAAATGGAGCGCTGAGATTTCCCGATCATCCGCTTTATTTAAAATGGATGGAAGGTTGGGTAAACAATGCCGATGCCATCACCGTTCATACTCAATTTCTGCAAAAGCGGTTTGGCGGCGTTTGCATCCCTAACGGCAAAGATACTACCCTATTCGATCCTAGTCGTTACGACGCCGAAACCAGTCGAGAACGTTACGGCCTTTCTGGATATCGCATCCTCATGTTTCCAGGCGCGCCGCGTCCCTACAAAGGCATTGAAGATGTTTTAATGGCTTTAGATCGACTCAACGAACCGGATTTACGACTCGCGATCGTCGGCGGCAGTCCTTACGATGATTATGACGAGCAACTGGTTAAACAATGGGGACGTTGGATAGTCAAACTGCCAAAGTTTCCCGTTACTACCATGCCCGAAGTCGTCGCAGCTGCCCATATTGTAGTCGTTCCCCAGCGCGATATTCCCGCAGCCGTAGCTCAGTTTCCCCTGAAACTCACCGACGGCATGGCAATGGAGAAACCGATTTTGGCAACAAAAGTCGGCGATATACCAGAAATTTTAGGCGGTACTGGTTATTTAGTCGATCCGAGTAGTCCAGACCAAATTGCGGCAAAAATTCAATCGGTTTTCCAGAATTTTGATTCAGCTTTAGAGCAAGGCAAACAAGCCAGGAGCAGATGCGTAGCGTATTATAGTATAGATGCGATGTCAAGGATATTATCAGAGGTGATTTCGAGACTCTAGGAAAAAATGTTAAAATTTTTACTGCGAGAATCGAAAATTTTTGGTTAAAGTGAGTGATTCAGTCGTCTTTTTTGAACAGGACTTACGCACGCCGAACATAGAAACCGGGTTTCTGCGTAAATCTATACTGACAAAACGACGATTTTTCAGAGAAACCCGGTTTCTTTGCCTATCGCATCCCATAAAATCAAATTACTTTCAGCTGGAATTCCTGCATGTCTTACAGTAAGCTGCTCTTTCAAGCATTTATTCGCCGATATCCAGTTTGGATTTTAATCACGATTATTTTGGGTTTTTCGGGGGGATTGTTTAATGGGGTTAGTACAGCCCTAATCGCCCCGATTATTTTAAACTTTTTGGGTCAAAACGTAAATTTAAAAGATGGCCCGCCGATTCTCAAGTCGATTATGGCTCCGTTTGATAGCATTCCGCCAGAATCGCGTCTGCTGGTAATGGCAGGGGCAATTATCACAATCATTATTTTGAAGAATCTGACCGGCTATATATCGGGTTTAGTATCGAGTTCCCTGACGCGGAGACTGACAACCGATCTGCGAGAAGCCGGACTAAGAATGCTACTAGAGGTAGACTTGGGTTATTATTCCCAGACAAAAGTGGGCGACCTGATTAACCGCTTGGGTGGAGAATTAGGACGGGCATCTAATGCAATGGGAACGGCAATCAGATTAGTAATTACTGCGATTACCGTTTTAGTATTTGTAGGTTTGCTGCTGGCAATTTCTTGGCAACTAACCGTGGCTTCAACGGCTTTACTCGGTTTAGTTGCCCTGGTGAATCAATACTGGGTAAGCCGATCTAAAGAATTTGGCAAACAACTATCAGAATTGTCTAGGGCTTATTCGATCGGCATATTAGAAACCTTGAGCGGTATTCGATTAGTAAAGGCGACGGGGAACGAAGGAAAAGAATTTAAGCGCCTGCAAAAATTGATTCGCGATCGCGAAAAAGCAGATTTTCAATCTCAGGCAAATTCCGGGGCAATTGGTCCAGTCAGCGAGGTAACCGGCATTGCTGGTTTAATGGGAATTGTATTTCTGGGACGCACCTTTTTTGGTAACGAGTTAGAAGCTCTATCTACAGTGCTGCTGACTTATTTATTATTGCTGTTCCGCTTACTGCCTTTTGTTTACCAGTTAAACGGAGCCAGAAGCGCTTTAGCAAATACCGATGCCAGTTTAGAAATTATATATGACTTCTTACGTCGCGATAACAAACCGTTTATGAGTAGGGGATCTTTACCTTATCAACCATTGCGCGAAGGAGTTCATTTTAATAACATCAGCTTCGCCTATCCCAATCGTCAGGAATTAATTTTAAAAGACATTAATTTGTACCTGCCACGCGGTACTACCTTGGCATTGGTAGGCGGTTCGGGTGCGGGTAAATCTACCTTGGCAGACCTTTTACCTCGATTTTACGACACCACCAGTGGCTGCATTACGCTCGACGGCATCGATTTGCGTCAATTCGATATGAGAACGCTTCGCAAGTCGATGGGAATTGTCAGCCAAGATACGTTTTTGTTTAACAATACGGTTCGCAATAATATCTCTTATGGCAGACCAGAAGCAACCGATGAAGAAGTGATCGATGCAGCGAAACGAGCGAATGCCTATGAGTTTATTATGCGGCTGCCGAAGGGATTTGAAACGATGATCGGCGATCGCGGCGTATTATTATCGGGGGGACAGAGACAGCGGCTAGCGATCGCGCGCGCCCTAGTACAAGATCCGGATATCCTAATTCTGGATGAAGCTACCAGTGCGTTGGATACGGTTTCCGAACGTTTGGTACAACAAGCATTGGAAGAATTGAGCCGCGATCGCACTACTCTAGTAATTGCTCACCGCCTCTCCACCGTCCAAAAAGCCCATCAAATTGCCGTTTTAGATAAAGGTAACGTCGTTGAAGTGGGCACCCACTCGGAACTGTTACGCAAAGGCGGCTACTACGCGCGTCTCTACTCGATGCAATTTAGCGACAATCCCCATAATAATGCTAACGGTAACGGCACGTTTAAAACTCGTTTCTCCTACGAATTTCGCAGCCGTTTAAACACAATGATCGGTTCGTTGCGCTTACTTGCTGACGATATGATCGACACCCCAGAAGAGCAAAGCGAATTGCTAGAACTATCTTACAGTTCCGCAATTGGCTTGCTCAATACCCTGGAATTGTTTGAAGATACGCGCAAAGCTGCGGAACAAGCCAAGGTTGAAAGTAACTAAAATCCCATCCTATGACCAAGCACTATATATTTTTTACCCGCAATGTTTTACCCCAGCCTCAAGCGCACCTGGTTCAAGTTGCCCACACGGCTAACGCGGCAGCCAACCTGGGGTACCCAGCGGTTTTAGTTTACCTGGAAAAGGGATTAAAAGCATTAAATCCGCTCGATTTAATCTTCCCATTTCGACCCCGCCAACCAGACGCAGAACTGGCGAAATTTTACAACATTCAGGATAAGTTAAAAGTAGCGCCCCTGCCCATGCCTTGGCCTATAGACCAAGTAAATAATAAGTTAACAAATTCCAGCACCCTCGCGACAAAATACTATTTCCCCCTGCACATACTTCCCCAAACTAAAATCATCCATACGCGCGACTGGAACTTTGTTAAGGCAGCGATTAAAAACGGCATCCCCGCAATTTACGAACACCACCACCACGAAGAAAAAAAATTTGAACCCGAAATCGTTAACAGCCCCTTATTTCAAATTTCGGTAACCGTTGCCGATACAATTCGAGAAACGATGATCCAAAATGGAATGCCGCCGGAAAAAGTGATTAAAATTCATAACGGGTTTAACCATTTATTTCTAGAACGGCAACCAGAAAAAGCCGCAGAGTGGCGGCAAAAACTGCTGGCAAATGGGCGACAGCATTTGGTAGTCTATTCGGGAGCTTTGCACGAATTTAAAGGCGTAAACTTGCTAATTGATGTAGCCAAACAATTACCGGAAATTCAATTTGCTTTAGCAGGTGGAAACGCGGAACAGGTACAAACCTACCAAAAATTAGCCCAGGAAAAAGCAGTAGGGAACATTACCTTTTTAGGCCATTTAACCCAAGATAAACTAGCCAGCTTGCTACAAGCCGCCGATATTTTAGCCCATCCCCATCTTTCAGGAGAAGCGGCAACGTTTACCTCGCCGTTAAAACTGTTTGATTACATGGCTTCTGGAACGCCAATTGTATCTTCAAAAATCCCCCCACTCAAGGAATTTGAATCGACCAAAGCGGTAGCGGGATGGTGCGAACCAGACGATGCAAACCAATTTGCTCAATGCTTGCAACAAGTTTTACAAACCCATCCCAGAAAGCCGGAAGGTTATGCAGATAGTATGGAGTTTGTCAATCAATTTTCCTGCGAAAATAGACTGGCAAAAATCCTGAGTTATGTAGAAGATTCGATGCGTCCAACCTTAGTTTAATCATTATCATGGGCAGAAAAATTGTCGGAATGGTTAGCAGTTATGTCGGGTTAAATCCCAGCCCAGTTGATTGGCTGTGGCAACAAACCCCGAATTTTTTTGGAGTATGGGGAAATATCGAAATGCAGGCAACGGCAAAGCAGCCAGATTTCTTGCTGCTGTATCAGTTCGATTTTGAGCCAAAACGTACCCCAGAAAAAGCGTGGAAGAAACTGCTAAAAAAGTTTCAACCTCCGCAAGAGGAAGATTTTAGACCGCAATTTCGCGGCGTGGATCGAGAACGGATTATTTATTTGCTCAGAGAACCGCCTTTAGAGGAAATAGTTGATAAAAATAAAGTGCTTTACGAAAAAGCTAAGCAATATTGCGGCTATATTTCCGGCCCGGATGACTTCGCACCTAAGCCAGATTATATGCCAGCAATTTGGTATCTCAACAACTCGTTTAAAGAGTTAAATGAAATGCCATCCCCTACTAAGGAAAAAACTTGCAGTTGGATTACTTCTGGTATTAGCCGTACTGCGAATCACCGCCAAAGATTAGAATTTATCAGGTTGCTACAAAATAACGATCTAAACTTCGATTTATACGGTCGCGGCTTACCAAGTTGGGCAAAAACTAAGGGGCAACTATTCAACAAATGGTACGCGATGGCGCCCTACTATTACAATCTATCGATTGAGAATTACGCCGAAAACAACTGGTATGTCAGCGAAAAATTATGGGATGCATTACTAGCTTGGTGTTTGCCAATTTATTACGGCGGGCCTGCGGCTGACAAGTTGTTACCTCCCGGTAGCTTTCTCAGGTTACCGAGTTTGGATGAAAAAGGATTGGCGTATATTCAAGAAGTCACGGCTACACCGGATGCTTGGTATGCCGCTAAGGATGCGATCGCAGAAGCGCGTCAAATTATCCTACACAAGCTAAACTTACTCAACTGGCTATCTGAATACGTGGAAAAATTTTCATGAACGTGGATGGAATTTGCACCCTCGCTAACGACTACGTCTACGACCAACTCATTGCTTTACTCAACAGCATTGAGGCTATTTTAGGGCCAGACATGCCCGTTTGCATTTATCCCTACGACGATAAAACTGAAAAAATTGCCGCAGCAATTGCCAAGCGTCCCAACGTTCAACTTTACCAGGATAAAGAATCGATTCAGCGATGGGATGAATTCGTCCGCAACGTTTGGGATACCCACCCCACCGCGCGCCAGCGCTGGAGTAAAGTAACTAACGAACCCTACCATCGCGTTGGCACTCATCGCCGCTATGGTGCGTTTGATGGCCCCTTTGACCGCTTTATTTATATGGATGCGGATACACTTTTAATGGGGCCAGTATCACCAATTTTTGAGCGATTAAATCACAATGATTGGGTGGTTTACGATTTTCAGTATACCGATCCCAGCCACGTTTATGAATTATCTTCGCCCAAACTAACAGAAATATTTCCCCCAGAACGCATCCAATCGGAAATATTTTGTTCCGGATTTTATGGGTCTAAAAAAGGAATATTTGATAAGGATAGGCGAGATTGGATTTTAGCCAAACTGCGCGAGGGAGAAGCGGAAGTATTATACTCAATGGCACCCGACCAAACAATCCTCAATTACATGGTAATGCGATTGGGAATTTCTAATTATAATTTGGCGTTAAACTTGCCCGCCAATCAAAAGACGGGTTGCTGCGTCACTTCTCCCCATTTTGAGGAAAAAGATCGGATTCTTTACGATAAAGGCAACCGATTAACTTACATTCACTACATCGGTCTAAGTTCTAAATTATTTACCCAAGTTTGCGCCGGAGAAAATATAGACTTTCCCTACCGGGATTTGTTTTTGCACTATCGGTATTTGCACGAATCAGAAAACAGACCGAAATTTACCAGCAAACCTCGCCCATATAATCCCCCGGTGAGTTTGGCGACCAAAGTATTGCGAAAATTAGGAATTAATCGTTGAGGATTATAGCATGAAGCGCGGCATTTATATTACAGCAAATGATAAAGTTACAGAACAAGCGATCGCACTACTAAATAGCATTCGCGCCTACGATACCGAAACCCCCATCGTCATGATTCCCTATGACGATAATTACCTGCAAATCGCCAGTTTGCTAAAGGAAAAATACGGCGTTCAAGTTTACGAAGATTTAGAATTTATCGACCGTCTCTCCAAAAAACTACAGCAAACCTTTGGCGAACAATTCTTCGCCAGACCGAATCAATTTCGCAAGCAAGCTTGTTGGTTTGGCCCCTTTGATGAATTTTTGTACATCGACACCGATATCGTTGTCTTTGAAAAGATAATCGACAACCTCAATTATTTTTCAGATTACGACTTCCTTTGCTGTGACTATCAACATTCTGGCGGGATTAAAAACGTCTTCAGCCCTAAAGTTGTAGAAGAAAACGTCTTTACAGAAACCGAATTAAAAGACATGTTTAACGGCGGTTTTTGGGCTTCTAAAAAGAACTTTCTCTCAGAAAACGACCTCTACGAAACCTTTGCCGAATGCGCCGCCCATCCCGAATATTTTGATTTCTCGCAAAAAACTTCAGATCAACCTATTATTAACTATATGATCCTGAAGCGAGTTAAGCGCAGATTTAACATCGTGCGCCGCCCCGGTAAAGCACCTGGAAGTTGGGCAGGAAGCAAGCATTTCAAATACGATGGCTACCGACTAATTGACCCCAAAGTCAATCAACCCCTACAATATTTGCACTGGGCAGGCATTCGCATCGAACCAGGCTGTCCTTATTGGGATATTTGGGAACATTATCGCTATCTGAATGGTGAAAAACCGCCCCAAGCACCTCAAACTAAAACTCGTAAAAGCATTTGGCAACGAATTATTGATAAAGTTAATAGCTAATGGCTAATGGCTAATTGCTAGAGGAAAGCTAGTAAGTTTGTGGTGAGAAATTCAATCCTTATCCTAGCCTCTGAAAACTGAAGTTCCCACTACAAACAGATATAATTGCTATTCCTGAGTATTAGCAATTAGCCATTAGCAATTAGCCTAACTGAAAGAATCTAAATCAAGCGCTTTAGAACCACCGCGTTCCAGTTGAATTAACAGATTACCAAGTTGCGACCAAACTAACCAACCAATAAATACCGTAAGCGGCACAGAAATTAGATAGGAAAGCGCAGCAGGAAAGCCAAAAATTTCTAGCCCAGAACCTAGAAAAATACAAATGCCGATACAAATACCACAGAAAGGTAACTGTAAAGGCATTCCTTGTAAATAGGCTATGGCGCGCGTAGATCTAGTTTTAGCCCATTGCTGAACCAGTTGTTTGAGAGTCGCCTCAAAAGCCGCACCAGATGTCGCCCCTATCAGTAACCCAGCTAATAGCCAAAAATAGGGTGGGTTGGAATAGAAATACACAAAAACTCCTTAAGGATTGACAGCCTGATGTTCAATATTACCAAAATGAGGTAATTGGTAATTGGTAATTGGTAATTGGTGATTAGTGATAGCCCGCGGAGGCGTTGCTCTGTTTGTGTAGCCCCACCCTTCAGGGTGGGGGGGTGTGAGGGCGAAGGTTTAGTGATAGCCCGCGGAGGCGTTGCTCTGTTTGTGTAGCCCCACCCTTCAGGGTGAGGGCGAAACAGCAGTTACTTTTCCCCTTGATTCGGGTGTTGAAACGCTGCTAAAGAGGCGAAAGCGGGTAAAAAAGATGCCGCTCTTTCATCTAGGATGTTACCTGCTACAACGCTTAAAGCAACGTTAAACAGTTGTGCGGGTTTGAGGTCATCTTTCACCAAATCCCAAAGACGGCGCACTTCGGCGGTGTGGATTCGGTCGTCTTCGATTAACGCTAGCAGCAACTGGCGCCGCAGAAAACTACCTTCTTCGGATAAAAGATACTGCAATCCTAATTGGGCGGTGGGTAAGAGGTCGAAGTTGTTGTCGGTACGCGCGATCGCAATCATATTTTCCAATCGCTGCCACTTGAATTTACCATCTTTAAACAGCACTTCGATCAACCGTCGCCGCAATTGAGGCGTTTCCCCCGTCAATAACCGTTTCGCTACGTAAGGATAAGCGACCTCGAGGATTTTAAACTCAGGATTGAGCGACAGCGCCAATCCTTCCTGGGTCACCAGCGAACGTATAATTAAAGCAAACTTGGCGGGGACGCGGAACGGATAATCGTACATCAGTTCCGAAAACTTATCGGTTATCGTCTTAAAGTTAAATTCCTCGACGTTTTGACCGATGGCATCTCCCAAAACTGCTTCTAGAGCCGGTACAATCGGTTTGATATCGGTTTGGGGCGTCAGAAATCCCAGCTTCACAAAGTCCAGCGCCAAGTCGTCGTAGTCTTTATTAATTAAATGGACAACCGCATCGACCAGGGTTTCTTTGGTACTTTGTTCCAGCTGATCCATCATACCGAAGTCGATATAAGCCATCCGACCATCGGGCATGGCGAATAAATTCCCCGGATGCGGGTCGGCGTGGAAAAAGCCGTATTCTAATAACTGTTGCAGTCCCGATGTCACGCCGATTTCGATTAGCGTGTCGGTGTCGAGTCCGGCGGCTTTTACTGCTGGTGTATCGGTAAGCTTGAAGCCGTTAATCCATTCTAGGGTGAGGACGCGGCTGGAACAATAGCGCCAGTATATCGCCGGAACTTTGACCCGCGCGTCGTTTTGGAAGTTGCTGGCGAACTTTTCCGCGTTTCGTCCTTCGTTGAGGTAATCTATTTCTTCAAATAACTTGGTGCCGAATTCATCTACAATCAGCGTCAGATCGTGTCCCAGATTCAGCGGCAACCACGGCGCTAACCAACTCGCTGCCCACCGCATCAAGTACAGGTCTAGCGTAATAATGGGGCGTAAGTTGGGTCTTTGGACTTTGACTGCGACTTCTTCTCCCGTTTTCAGTCGCGCCCGATATACTTGTCCCAAACTGGCGGCGGCGACGGGATTTGGCGAAATTTCCGCGTACATTTGGCTGATGGGACGACCTAATTCTTGCTCAATTCTGGCAAAAGCGATCGCATTATCAAACGGTGGTAGTTGGTCTTGCAGCTTCACCAACTCTTCCAGAAAGTCTTTCCGCACCAAATCCGGGCGCGTCGATAGCGCTTGTCCTACTTTAATAAATGTTGGCCCCAGGTGGGTGAGCATTTCCCGCAACTGGGTGGCGCGTTTTAACTTATTTTCTTCCTCTTTCTCGGTCCATTCGTCCCACTTGAGTCCAATTACAAACCAGGCAAAGAACCACACTATCGTTATTGCCCGCCAGATGGCTAGCCAGGGACGGTATTTATAGTACTGCGCGATCGCTTTCGGATCGTAACGCCTCGACTGTGCAATAGGTTGCTGAGTCACGCCTCGTATCTGCCTCTCAATCTATGTAATTGTCTACAGCGACTTTTTATCTCGTTTCAGCACTATAAGTGTTGCTGATTCTTTACAAAAAATGTCCATCTTAACTCTTTGCAGTCGTCCAATCCTGGATTTTAACTGCTTAGAGCATTTTTTTCTTATCTTTTTCTTAATTATAGTATATATAACTACAAACAATTATTAAATTTTTAATAAAACTCAGTTTAAAAAAATTTATGAGAGGCTTAGCGCGATCGCGATCGCGTTTGGCTATACTGTTTATTTTATCGGTTAAATTGCCAGCGAGTAGAATCGGGAAAACCTGGATTGTAGGGGAAGAGTTAAAGCATCGGCAAGGGTTGAAGTAGGGGGTACAGGTTTTCCCGATACATACTATTGTTTGGTCTTAGCCTCGAGATTTTCCAGGCGACTCTTCAACTCTTGATTTTCCTTTTTCAGTTGGTCGAATTCTTCCCGTAGCTGCTTGACAGCTCGATCGGCACCGGAATTTCTCTGCACCTTGGGAATTGCTTCCTCAGCGATGCGGCGAACTCGACCATCAGGGGTTTGATCGGCTAAGGAACTTAAAATGGGAATCGCTTTTGGTGTCTCCATTTGTCCCAAAGCTACAACCACGGCGACTTGAGTTAAGAAGAAAGTTTCCTTGGATAAATCTTGCAATTGTTGCAAAATTAACTCGACATTGTTTGGTGATTGACCAGTGGAAATTGTGCCTAAAGCGCGAATAGCAGCTAAGCGCAAAGCTTGCGGGATACCTGGGGAAGTCGTTTGCAAAATTAAGTTGAGGGCTACGGGTGATGATTTTATCTGACTGAGGCCAGCGATCGCGCCAATGCGTACCACTTCATTCCATCCCGCCCTTTCTTTCAGCACATCGGTTAGCAAATCGATCGCCTCTTCTTCCCTGGTTTTCAGCGTTGCCGATGTCACCAGTCCGCCCAAGGAACGGATAGCCGCCGCCTCGACGTAGTAACTGGGGTCGCCTTTTTCCACTAACTGTTTCAGTGCCTCGTAGCTTTCGGGCGTCTTGATATCGCTCAACGCTTCGGCGACAGCGCGGCGGACATAGGAACTTTCATCTTTTAACCCTACTAACAAAGCGCTGCCTGCAAAGTCGAGTTTCACTTCAGCCAGTTGTTTCGCTACTTCCACCCGTACTCCCCAGAAGGGGTCATTTTGTAACGCATGGGCAAGCGCCTTGACTGCTTCGAGTCCACCTTTCTTTGCCAACGCCTCCGCCGCGTAAATGCGCGAGCGGCAGTCGGGGTCGAATTGCAGTTGCGCTTTGAGTTCTGGTAGCGGGTATTCCAAAGTTACCGTCTTCAGGTAATTATTTCCCGCGTCAAAACTGACAAACTGCGGTTTTTCCTCCAATGGGAAGTAAAAACTTTGTTCCCGTTCGCTTACTCTGACAGTAAAAGTCTTCAAACTGGGTACTGACTGCTGGGTATAGCCAAAAGCGATGGGCAGTTTCAGGTCAAATAACTCTTCATCTTGAGATTGAGTGACCGTAACCTTAGCCAGCTTGCTATCACCATCCCAGGAATAGGCAACCTTATATTCCGGATGACCGCCGCGATAAACGTACTGGTCAAACAAGAATAAAAGATTGCGTCCCGTGGCTGTTTCTATTGCCCGCAGCAGGTCAACAGTTTCAACGGTTTTGTGGGCGTTATCTTGAACAAAGGTATGAATTGACCGCCAAAATAATTCCTCGCCCAACTCTGCCCGCATCATGTGAAAGACGCAAGAACCTTTTTCATAAAGGTGTCGGTCGTATAATTCGATCGCTTCCCGATAGATGTGGGTGACGATGGGACGGCGGTAGCGAGAGGCGTCTTCGCTAATGTAGCTTCTAGCTTCCTGCAATCGGTAATAGGCAGCTTCATCTTTGCCATATTCTTTTTCTGTCCACATCACTTCCGAGTAGGAAGCCATCCCTTCTTTAATCCAGGCATGGGACCAGTGTTTAATTACCACTAAATCCCCAAACCACTGGTGAGCGAGTTCGTGGGCGACAAGGGTTTCCGTAATCCGATTATCCAACGCCGCGCGCCCATCCAGCAGACATCGGTCAGTTAGCAGCGTGGTGGAGGTGTTCTCCATGCCGCCAAAGATAAAGTCATCAACGCAAACTTGGGCGTATTTGGGGAATGGGTAAGGATAGCCGTATTTTTGGCTAAAAAACTCAATCATGCGGGGCGTTTTGCCCATGCTTCGTCGCGCGTCTTCTTCTCTACCTTTTTCGACGTAATAGGTGACGGGTTTACCCTGGCAAATATCTTTAATTTCCGCAAAGTCGCCTACTGCGAGGGTCATTAAATAGGTGGGATGAACTTGCTGTTGCTTCCAGTGGTAGATAGTATCGTCATCCGCATCTTTGGCGTAAAGTAATTCACCGTTGGAGATAGCAACAAATGGTTTGGGGACTTGGATGCGAATTTCGCTGGTGGCTAATTGCCCTGGATAGTCAAAGCAGGGGAACCAATAGCGGGAGTCTTCATCTTCGCCTTGAGTCCAGACTTGAACGGGTTTGTTGGGGTAGTGGGTTTCGGGACTAATAAAATAGATGCCCCGTTGGGGGTTTTGATTCGAGTAGGCGATCGCAATCTCTATTTTCTTCCCGATCTCTGTAGCTGTCTGCAACTGAATCTGCACCTGTTCCCCATCGCAGTCAAACCCAACCGATGCCCCATCTACCTGCACCGATTGAATATCGAGACTTACCGCATCTAGCGTCAAATTCGAGATGCCCCTACGCACCGGCACCAATCGAATCGTGCAAGTACCGTGATAGCTTTTTTTAGGGATATCCAGCACTAAATCCAGAAAGATATGCTCTACCTGCCCCGGACGATCCGGACTATAGTGAGGGCGAGAACCTGGTAACTGAAACTCTCTGTGTTTGTTGTTACCACCATCAAACTCAGACTGTAACATTGGGTAAACCTGATAAGACTAAGTAATTTTCCGGAAAAAAACCTGATGGGAAAATCATATTTTCACAAACTTCCTGCGTTCCTCAGTGTAATCTAGGACATTTGCCATATGTGATGCTTATCACATCAACGCTGAACCCGTGAAAAATCAATATTTTCCTGCTTGACTTTATTACGATTGAGTGCATTAATCTATGACAACTGTAGTAAACACGCAGCCGGGATTCGTTTCCCGTTTGATCAACGGCATCCTAGCCATCAAACCACTAGCCGACTTTGCCAAGCAAAAAGCGCGCAACATGATGATACAGCGGGCAGAAAAAATTGGCGTGCCTTGGCGTCAGACGGTGCAGGAGTTGCGATCGCGCGACTGGGAACCCGATTTGAAACGGGTGACAAACCCCCAGCTAACGTACCCAGATTATTACCTGCGATCGTTTCACGCCTACGATAGTGGCAATCTCAGCTGGCAAGCTGCTTTTGAAGTCGAAGTTGCCGCTTACGCCGTCCACGCCACAATTTGGCCTAACGCTGGTGCCGAAGGAGACACCAGACTCCGCCAAACTTACCACGATATCCTGAAAGCGCAAATTGTAGAAGCACCTGAAGATATTGTAGATCTGGGTTGCAGCGTCGGGATGAGTAGTTTAGCGCTGCAAGCTGCCTATCCTCAAGCGAGAGTAACGGGTGTTGATTTGTCTCCGTATTTTCTCGCGGTTGCGGAGCGCAATTCCCAGCAGCGTCAAGCATCGATCGATTGGGTTCATGCCGCCGCCGAAGCAACGGGATTGCCATCAGCTGGGTTTGACTTAGTTTCCATCTTTTTGGTCTGTCACGAACTACCCCAGTCAGCAACGCGGCAAATTCTCCGCGAAGCGAGGCGTCTGCTGCGTCCAAATGGCTATTTGGGAATTATGGATATGAATCCCAAGTCGGAAGCTTATGGTAAGATGCCGCCTTACATCTTCACCTTGCTCAAGAGTACCGAGCCATATCTGGACGAATATTTCACCTTAGATATGGAACGGGCAATAGTAGAAGCTGGTTTTAATCCGCCTACGATTACTGTCAACAGTCCCCGCCACCGTACCATAGTTGCTCAAGCAAAGTAAGCAAATTTGGTTGATTCAGAAACCGGGTTTCTCAAACAATACCTTCGCCAAAATCCGACACCCTAAAGGGTGTCGCTATACAAACAAAGGCTGCCTCCGCAGCCTGTAAGAATTTCAGCCCGCGTAGGCGGGCTTTGTTTGTGCAGCCACACCCTTTAGGGTGTAGGCGTTTCGGAAAATTGGCGAAGGTATGATCAGAAAAATCCGGTTTCTGGCGTTTCTTAACCTTGTATTAAGAAAACTATTTCTTTTTATTAACCTTTAGCAGGTAGACTCAGGCGTGCTGTCTTATATACACTCCACCAGAACCAACAGAAATAAATTTCACATCTGAAAGCTAAAACCCGTTGAAACGGGTTAAAACCTTGATTGTAGTTAGCTTTAGCTAACTTAAGCTTTCAGCCCCAAATTTATTTGGAGGCTGTTTATCTCTTAGGTGCAAAATGTGAGTATAGGCACTAGATTGGGATGCGATCGCAGACTATACCGCATCATTATTACCAACCCAAAATCTAACGCTCGTTGTTTAAAACATAGAAATTCGTATAGAGAATTCCCATTACCAATTACCCATTACCTATTCCATGACTTTCAATCTACAAGACATATTTGATAGTCGTTTCTACCTACAGCGCAACTCCGATGTCGCCGCTTTTTTTAACACCTTTGGCATTCCCAGTAGCAGCGCCTTCCAACACTTCCAACAATTCGGACAATTTGAAAACCGCGACCCCAGCGTTTTATTTAATTCCGAGTTCTATTTGCAGCAATATCCCGATGTCCGCCAAGCGGTAAGTGAAGGCAGAATTAGCAGCGCGTTTCAACACTTCCGGCAATTCGGGCAATTTGAAAACCGCGACCCCAGTCGATTATTTAACGGTAACTTTTATCTCCAGAGAAATGCCGATGTGCGACAAGCGATCGCCGATGGCAGAATTCGCAGCGCGTTTCAACATTTCACCGATTTTGGACAATTTGAAAATCGCCAACCCAGCACTTTATTTAGTAGCAATTATTACTTACAGCTAAACCCGGATGTTAGACAAGCTGTAGTCAACGGCAGAATCCGCAGCGCTTTTCAACACTATATCGAATTTGGCGCTACTGAAGGTCGCGCACCCGCGCCGGGAACTAGACCGGGCACTTTTCTGTTGCAACTTTTACACGCTTCCGACTTTGAAGCAGGGGTTCCCGCATTAGATGACGCGCCGCGTTTTTCCTCAGTTTTAAACGGACTCCGCGCCCAATATCCGAACCAAACTTTAACGCTTTCTAGCGGCGATAATTATATACCCAGTCCTTTCTTTGCTGCTAGCAGCGACCCTAGTTTAAGACCTGTTTTAGGCAGGGAAAATATCGGACGGGGCGATATAGCAATTCTCAATGCTTTAGGAATTCAAGCAAGTGCTTTTGGCAATCACGAATTTGACCAAGGAACGAATCAGGTTAGGGTTTTAATTGCGCGCGATCGCGAATACACAGGCACAGCTTTTCCTTACCTCAGCGCCAATCTAGATTTCAGTACTGATTCTAACTTGCGCGATTTAGTCGTAGCAGATGGCAGAGAAGCGAATACGATTCCTAATAGCGTTGCCAGAAGCACTGTAATTACCCTTGGCGGTGAAAGATTCGGGATTGTAGGCGCAACAACGCCAACTTTGCGTAGCATTTCCTCTCCCGGCGATGTGAGAGTTTTACCGCCTAACCCGCAAGATTTAGATGCTTTAGCAGCTAGCATTCAACCTTCAGTTGATGCTCTTGCGGCACAAGGAATTAATAAAATTATCCTGCTGGCGCACATGCAGCAATTGGATATTGAAGTTAACCTCGCCAGTCGCCTGCGAAATGTCGATATAATCGTCGCCGGAGGTTCGCATACACTGTCAGCAGATGAGAGCGATCGCTTGCGAGTCGGAGACACTCCCGGCAGCGTTTATCCCATCATCAGAACATCGGCAAATGGCGAACCAATAGCAGTAGTAAATACTGCCGCCAACTACCGCTATGTCGGGCGTTTAGTTGCCGAATTTGACCCCCAAGGCAGAATAGTTCCCGCCAGTTTAGATCCACTAATTAACGGTGCTTACGCCACCGACGATCGCGGCGTTGCCGACACCGGAAACTTTGCCCCAGATCCCAGAGTTGTCCAAGTTACGCAAGCATTGCGTAACGTTATTGTCACCAAAGATCGTCAGAATTTTGGACGAACAGATGTTTATCTCAACGGCGAAAGAAACTCCGTCCGCACTGAAGAAACTAACCTGGGCAATTTGACGGCAGATGCTAACTTAGCTGCTGCTAGAAGAAACGATCCTAATGTAGTAATTTCTCTCAAAAATGGCGGCGGTATTCGCGAATCTATCGGTGCAGTGATTGGTGCTGGGGGTAACGATCCAAATGCAGGACAAAAAATTCCTCCCGTTGCTAATCCCGCCGCCGGTAAACAAGCAGGTCAAATTTCTCAATTAGATATCGAAAATAGTCTCAGGTTTAATAACCAGCTGACGTTATTAACTTTAACCGCCCAGCAATTAAAGCAAGTTTTAGAACATGGGGTAGCAGATACTGCACCTGGAAGAACTCCAGGAAGATTCCCGCAAGTGGGAGGAATGGCGTTTAGCTTCGACCCCAATAGACCGGCAAACAGTCGCGTTGTGTCGATCGCACTAAAAGATAGCAATGGCAGAACCACCGATACCATCGTTCAAAACGGTCAAGTGGTCGGCGACCCCAACCGCACTTTCCGCATAGTCACGTTAAACTTTTTGGCAGGTGGTGGCGATGGATACCCATTTCCCAATTTCACCGCCACCAACCGCGTCGATACGGGAATTGGCGAACAGCAAGCTTTGCAAGACTTTTTGAGCGCGAATTTTAACGCCACTCCCTATAACATTCCCGATCTGGGTGTATCGCAAGATACCCGGATTCAAAACCTTGCCGCCCGCAGCGATACGGTAGTTACAGGCATTAGTCGCGCCTTTACCCGCGCCATCGATATTGTTACTGCTGGTGGGGATGGGCAATTCAATTCAGAACTATTCCCTGATGCGGTGGGTTCCTTCGCCGCTGCCGTCCCTCAGTTCGATTCCGGTGTGATGCGTTATACCGACCTCTTGGCGGGTATGGGTTATGGGGATGCGATCGCTCCTCTACCAGATGCACCCACTTTCCCACTCAATCAACCTGGCATTTTCTAGTAATTTCAGCTTTGCCGGTGGCAGATTTTCTATTTAATTCCTATCTGCCATCGGCAATTTAAATTATCCCGTTCTTAGCAATAACTTCATTGCTCAACCAGCAAAATAATGAGAATCTTTATTAATTACTACTAACGGTATTATCTGCCAGCTATTATATCAGATATAACCGATTATTATTCATATCACAAATTTAAACATTTTTTCAATTTATCTAGTTAAATTTTATTAAAAAAGCATTATAAAAGTTATATATATTAAAATTATTTTAGTTAATTTACTCATAGCATTTTCTTAATTGTTAGATAGCATTTTCCTATTCAGCCCTTAACTAAGTGGCGAGATATTGATATTTGCACGGTTATTCAAAGTTACTAAAAAGACTTTGCCAAATTGAACTATTTGGAAGTGCAAAATATTTTCATTAAACCAGAGGCACAGCCCATCAATGGTAACTAACGCTAATCCCTACGTCAGAAATGTCCCCGGCAATCCTGGCTTCAACTTTATGCCGTTACTGACCGTAGGCGATGAAGTCCCTTTAATTGAAGGAACTGTAGGAAACTTTAGAACCGTACCTGGAAGAACTTTTGCCATGACTGGGATTCCAGATGGCATGGGGTTATTTGAAACCAGAGACAACTATTATGTTTTCTTAAACCATGAAATTGCTGCGGTTAATTCACAAGGCAATCCCATTTTTTCGGATATTTCCTCCACCGTCCCCGGTAGAATTCAAGGAGCGAGAGTTTCCTTATTTGTATTTGATAAAAACTGGAACCCTATCGGGGGTAAGAACTTAATCGAGAGGGTAGTAGATAGTACTGGCGAGTTTGTCTTAAACACCTCGAAAGGAACCTACGTCAACCCTGCTAACGGCAGAGAGTTTAGTTTGACTCGCTTTTGTTCTGCCTATTTAGCAGAAAGTGGCTTTGTTGATGCAAAAGGTGGGTCAATTCCCGTCTATTTCATACCCGAAGAAACCACAACTAATAGTGCAACTGGTGAGTCTCCCAGTCGTAGTTGGGCGGTATTGCCCGATGGCACAGCTATAGGACTTGATGGATTTGGTCGCTTTGCGAGAGAAAATACGATTTCCGCTTCCCAGTATCGGGCAAATAATTCCGAAAGAACCGTATTGTTCAGCACAGAAGACTTCAGCAACGGCGAAGTTTATATGTTCGTGGGGCAACAAACTGCCCAAGACCCCAACGGCTTTAAAGACGGTCAATTGTACGTATTGAAAGTCGATGGATACGATGGCGAAACTCTCCCAGAAGGAATCAGAACCAAAGCGACTTGGACGCCCGTACCCAAAGATGTAGCCTTAGATACAACGGGTAAAGTTCTCAGCGATTGGGTTGATGCAGCCGGTCGTTCTACTAACTTCCGCCGTCCAGAAGATATTTCTGAAGACCCTAACAATCCCGGCACATTCTACTTTGTCACCACGGGAACCAACGATAAAGCAGGCGGCGGCAAAGCCACTACTGCGGCTGAAGCCGAAAACCCTTACGGTAGAATGTATCGCTTCACCCTCAATCCTACCGATCCAACTGCGCCAATATCTAACTTTGAAACCGTGCTAATCGGCGGCATGGACACGGGTGTCAGTTATGACAATATGGTCGTCGATCATAAAGGTCAGATTTTAATCCAGGAAGACGAAACGGCCTTTGGTGGTGATGTGATGAGGGCTAGGGCGCGGGAAGCTGGCATGTGGCTATACGACATCCGCACCGACAAAGTTACCTTTGTTGCCGAACTCGACGAAAGCGCCGCTGGCGAACAATTTGATAATACTAGCGAACCCGGTCAATGGGAAACCTCCGGGATTGTGGAAGTTGGCAAGGGTCGCAACTTTTACCTGTTTGACGTACAGGCGCATAGCATTACGAGTACTAAAGATTTGAAAGGTAACCACGTCGAGGGCGGTCAGTTACTGCTGGCGATGTGGCAGGGGCCGGACAGGTTAACCGCTAAAGGAAACGAAGTAGTTTTCGGTTACGGCGGTAACGATTCGATCGATGCTTCGGGTGGGACTGGTGGCAATACCCTGTATGGTGGGCAGGGCAACGATACCATGATCGGCAGCACAAAGGATTTGATCTTTGGCGATAAGGGCAACGATTTGCTATTAGCTGGCAAAGCTTGTACCCTCAATGGCGGATTGGGTAACGACTACATCAATGCCTCCACGGGTGCGGGGGGCAACGTGCTGTATGGCGGTCAGGATAATGACACCATCATTGGAGGGTCAGGCGATCGCATCTTCGGCGACAAAGGCAACGATGTCATGTACGCTGGTACTGGCGCCAACACCCTCACCGGCGGCGAGGGCAAGGATCAGTTTTGGATTGTCAATGCGGTAATTCCGACCGCTGCCAACACCATCACCGATTTTAAAGCCGGTACAGATGTAATTGGCATCAATGGTTTGGGCATCAATAATAGTAGTTCCCTTACCCTCACCCAAAAAGGCGGTGACGTTCTCATTAGTTACTTGAGCAAAGACTTAGCAATCGTCAACGGAGTACAAGTCAGCGTTCTCAGTAACACCAGTTTCGCCTTTGGGTAATTGGTAAAATTGCAGATTTGAGATGGCAGATTTGAGATTAAATTATATCTGCTATCTTCAATCTCAAATCGTTTCGCGTTCAAGTCAGCGTTATAAGTATTACCAGTTTTGCCGGTTTGGGGCGAGTTGAATTTGGGGTCAACTCGCTTCTTTTTTGGCAAGTTGGTAATATTCCTCGCTCTTGCGATCGCCTGTATTGTTATCTATCGTACTTCAATACTATTATCTATGCTTTAAGTTTATTAAATTCAAATTATTTTTTTCTTAATTTTAAAATAATTTATTCATAAATCAATCTTAAATAAACTTCAAAATAATCATAAAGGCGGCCTAAAAATAAAGTTTTTTTGCAATTCGCCACCCAACCTAATTAACAGGTATCGGGTTGATTATCAGTTTTTGCCAAAGTTTAACAAACCCTCAGCAGCTAGGGGTTACTTTGGTGAGTGAAAACTCAACCTGCTACCTGCCCAAGCCTGTGCTGTAAAACTTACTAACAAACCAAAACCCAATGCTAGAGCTAGACCAATTATTTGACGAGAGTTACTACATCAGTCAAAATCCAGACGTGGCACAGGCAGTTGCTAGAAGAGATTTCCGCAGCGGCTTAAGCCACTTTAGAGAATACGGTCAATTTGAAAAGCGCAATCCTAGCGGTTTTTTTGATACCAGCTATTATCTGAGGCAGAATCCAGATGTGGGCGTAGCAGTTGAAAGAGGCGAAATAACTGCGTTGCAACACTTTCTGAGATTCGGTCAAATTGAAGGCAGAAACCCTAACAACTTTTTCAATACCAGCTATTATTTGCTGCAAAATTCAGACATAGCAGAAGCGGTTACACGCAGCGCCCAAACCGCCGATCCGCTAACAGGAATCGAACACTTTATCGAATTCGGTCAGTTTGAAGGACGCAGCTTTAGTGCCAACTTTAATTCGGCAACTTATTTACAACAAAACCCAGATGTCGCAGAAGCGATCGCAAGAACCGCTGGAACCAGAGATCCCTTGACTGGTATTGAACATTTCCTTAATTTTGGTCAAGAAGAAGGACGACGCGGCGGTCACGTTGGCAACGTTATCTTTATTCACCCTGATGGTGCAGGCCCTTCAATTTGGGGCGCAACCAGAATTCTTAATGCCAGCGCTGATGGTCGCCTCAACTGGGATATGATGTCCAACTCAGGTACTTATGTCGGCACGATGGCTGACCAATTAACCGGAACCTCTAACGCCGGTGCTGTTACTCACGCTTTTGGGGTCAAAGTTCAGTCGGAATCTTACGGACTAAATGCCCAAAACCAACCGCTGACATCCCTTTCTGGCAAAGAAGGTATAACGATTCTCGACGAAGCCAGATTAGCAGGCAAAGCCACAGCAGTAATTAACTCCGGCTTCATTGCCGAACCGGGAACTGGTGCGTTCCTGGGTAAAGTAGCTCCAGGTCCGGGACAACAATTCCCCCGCCAAAACGTGCAAGCAATTACGGCTCAAGTTGTTGATGCCAGACCAACCGTAATTATGGGCGGTGGCGAACGGGATATGCTGCCAACTGGAGTAGTAGGACGTTTCGGTCAAGCCGGTACGAGAACCGATGGACGCAACTTAATCGCAGAAGCCCAAACAGCAGGTTATACAGTTGTCTACAACCGCGATGAACTGCTGGGTTTGCTCAATCCTAATCGCCCCGGCGGAGTTCCTCAAAGAGTTCTGGGCGTTTTTGCTTTCACCAATACCTACGATGACCGCAGCGAAGAAGCTTTGGGCTTAAACACAGCCAATCCATCGCCACTCTATCGTGCTGGAACGCCGACGGTTGCTGAAATGTTAGAGGTAACCTTGCGCGTTGTTTCTCAAGACCCCGATGGTTTTATGGTGGTATTGGAAGAAGAAGGCACCGATAACTTTGGTAACAACAACAATGCTGTCGGTACTCTCACTGCTGCCAAGCGCGCCGATGATGCAATTGGCGTCGCCATGAGATATATAGACCGCAATCCCAACACCTTGCTAGTCACCGCAGCCGATAGCGAAGCGGGTGGTTTGCAAATTTGGGAGCCTTTTCTAGCCGGAAATAACCCACTTCCAGCCACTTCGGCAACCGTACCCACAATCGCGAACAATACCGGACCAACTCCAGCCTTGAATATCCGAGTTGATGGTTTAACCGGCAGTACCGCAGCCGCACCAGATGCTCCCGGTATTACCGGCCCTTGGCGTGCGTTTACCTCTGCACCAGATAGAAGCGGACGGCGCTACAACTTTGGAATTGCTTGGGTAGGTGGCCCGGATTTCCCCGGTGCGATTACTGCTAAAGCCCACGGATTGAATGCCGAATTGCTACCAACAACAGTAGACAATACTGATGTTTACAAGATTATGTACGAAACTTTATTTGGGACAAGGCTTTCTGGAAATACAGGTTTCTAGTTGTTATACCAATTTCCCTTGAAAATGCCACACATGTGTAGGGGCGGTACCCCCGTGTCCGCCCCCTATGTGTAGTTACCGTAGGGTGCGTTAGCGTCAGCGTAACGCACCACTAGGCTTTTTATACTCGCATCCGCTTTCATTACCCCTTTTATGCCTAACGACTAAAGTCGCGGCTATACAAACAAAGACCGCCTGCGCGGTCTGTAAGAAGAAGAGGGAGCGTGAAGCTGGATTTGGTATTATTCGGGAGATTTTAGATTTTTTGTTTTCTGTTAATCCAAAATCTAAAATCTAAAATCGTAACGGTCAAATTACAGCTGCACTAGAACGGGTTCCTTCTGCTTGAGCGTTTCTTCCTGGGGTTGCAAATCCGTCGCATAAACTTCGCAGAAATTGTTCGGACTCTCAATCAACTTGACTTTATACAGTTGAGCGCCCAATTCGGCAATCGGTTGCTGCAATAAATTGCCGATGTGAACCGCAATATTTTCAGCAGTGGGAACAACTGAAGCAAAATAAGGGATATCTTTGTTCAAAAATGTATGATCGAATGGCTCAACCACATAGTCATCGATGACTTTTTGTAAGTCTCCCAAATCAACTATCATGCCGGTGCGATCGCTCATTTCACCTTTAACTGTCACTTCTAAGTGGTAGTTGTGACCGTGACCGTTAGGACGAGCGCACTTGCCGTAAATCTCGCAGTTTTCCTCATAGCTGAGGTCGGGACGCGCCAGTCGGTGCGCGGCGCTAAAGTGGGTGCTAAGTGTGAGGTAAGCTTCCATTCCATCTCCTAGATAATCTGCCCAAAGTTCAGGATGTTCAAACAGTTGAATTCGCACAATTGGCAAGTAGGGTGCCAGTCGCTGCCAAATTATCCGGGCGATATTTTCGGTTGTTGGCAGCGTTTGTTGAAATTCCGACCAGACATCGTTGAGATAAGAAAAGTCTAGTTGGCTAGTAACTTCTCGCTTGATTACATGTTTGACATCAGATAAGTTCAGCACCATGCCGTACTCATCCAATTCACCAGCCATGTAGACAAATAAGACGTAGTTATGTCCGTGTCCTGGCGCACGAGAGCAGGCACCAAATTGCTGAATGTTCTCGGCTTCACTCAGTTCTGGTAACCAGTATCTGTGACTTGCTGAAAACTGAGCGCGACGATTAATGATGCATTTCATAATCAAAATCGAGTTTTTGTTCAATTTAGCCCACCAGTTTCGACAGAAGACCTGTCTTCCTCGGTCAACAACTGGAGCGACTACGCTAAAGTCACGGGGTAAGAATTGTTAAGTTAAATGAAGCCCTTTTTCAGAATAAACTAATTTCGCCCACATTTAATCTGGGTTGATCCCCACCATTGCTACTATCTTTTCAATGGCATGGGTACAAGTTTCTTGGGGATGCGATCGCTAGTCTCTACCCTAAGATGGATGCAGGCCCGAGGAGCCGTCAAGCCACATTTCTCAAAGCATATTGGGCTTCTCGCCGCAGTCCGGCGGCAATTCTAAACATTTCGCGCCCCGCGTGCAGGTAGCTATCGTCGTAGCTGGAGGTAAAAAAGTTAAATTCGTCAATTCCATCTCCAACGCGATCGAGGCAGTAGTAAAGGTTTGCCGCCGCGCCAGCAACTGGGGATGGATTAGGCATGGAACGAAAAATTTTCTGCGCTTCCTTCAAAAACTGGCGGCAGTTTTCCAGGTAATCCTGAAATGCCTCTAACAGTTCATCGTCAAACGGATCGGCAGAGAGTTCCTCAATTTGGGATTCTAGGGGATTGAGGATGCGAGAGAGCAAGCGATTGACTGGCTGATACACTTGGGTCAGCCACAGTTGAATTTGACCGTCGATGTCTGGCGCCGCTGGTCGTCGCTTTTGCGGTGGTTTTGGCGCTGTTGCTGACGCCACTGCCGAGTAACCCCATATTTGCCGATCGTAAGACTGTCGCCGCGTTGGATCTCCCAACACTTCATAAGCAGCATTGATTTCAACGATGCGATCGCTATCTGCCGTTTCGTTTTGAGTATCCGGGTGAAACTGCTTCGCCAAACGGCGGTAAGCTTGCTTGATTTCTGCTTGAGTCGCTTTCTGACTAACTTTTAAGGTTTCGTAGTAGTTTTGCTCTCTCATTTCCAGCTGCCTTACAAATCTGCGGGAGATTAGCCGCTTGTAAAGCAGCCTCCCTTAAACGCAAACAACATTTTCGATTGTAAAAATTTCCCAGGAATCTGCACACACAGCTTTTGAAATTACCAGACTCCATATCATTTATTATCCAAATTGTCAAGCTATATAGCCAAAACTTACCACTTCGGATGGTAGGCAATTAGTCATGGGTAATATAGCAACCTAACAAGCTGTTGGTAAGTTATTCAAGCAATCACCAATCACCAATTACCCATTACCAATTAGATGTAATACATAATATCCAGCTGACGCATTGACTCTTGCTTCTCGCGCAGATCTTGTAGGGTGTATTTTTGCAATACTGCATGAGCCGCTTCAATTCCTTCATGCCATATATCTCGCAGTACGGCGGTTTCTACTGTTTTTAGTTTGGTGTCGATTCCGGAGGCTTGTGGATCTAATCCTTCTAAACAGTACACTACCTCCAGCAGGGTAATTTTCCAAGGTTCTCGACCTAAAATATATCCACCTTTTGCTCCGCGTTGGCTACGCACCAATCCGCACCGCCTTAAAGTAGCTAGCGGTTGTTCTAAATAGCGGTCAGGAATATTTTGTTTGGCTGCAATTTGCCGGATTTGCAGTGGCTCGCCTTTATGATAAGAAATCGCTAGCTCTAATAAAGCCAAAAGCGCGTATTCTGTTTTACACGAGAGTTCCACGGGTTATATAGAAGAAATATTATACGATCCCCTCCAGTATACCCCGGTTATCCACTGTAGTTTTGCTGGTTAAGCTAACGCGCAGCTAATTTGTATATTTTTAATATCGGGATAAAACTGCCAATCCCTCTCCCTGGCTCCCCCAGCTCCCTCAGCTCCCCCAGCTCCCCCAGCTCCCCATGTACAAATTAAATGCGTAACAGCTTATCGATCTTGTTGCCCGGTGAAGCTATTTGAGTTGCGATACAGCGGATTGCAAGTGAGTAAGGTATAGCCAAAACGCTTCGTTTGTGTAGGAGGAGCATTTATAGCAGTTTGCGACTTCATAGAATAGACTTTATTTTGCTTGAGTTAATAGTCCTTGTCTTGCGAACTTTGTTTGTGTAGCGGCACCCTTAAGGGTGCCCGCACACCGCTGTGATACCTCACTCACTTGCAATCCGCTGTATGGGTAATTGACCGGACATGATATGAAAATGCGATCGCCGCGCGAGCCTCCAAGCACACAAGCCCCCTGTAAAGGGGGCTGGCTTTAGCTGGAAAAAATTCCCCTCACGCTAGAAGCTGAAGGTAGTTCTGAGCGTACCAATAAAGATGTCGTCGTTGTCGTTATCTTGGTTGGGAGACATCAGCCAGATGACGCCAGGAGTCACCGAGATATTATTCGTTACCTGGATCTTGTAGAAGCCTTCGATGTGGTACGGGGGATCGTCATCAAAATTCGGACTTCCTGGGGTATCGAGTTCTGCCAAGTATGGTTCCACACCTGCAAACAGACCCAACACATTACCCTTGCCACCCAAGTCTGGGAAGGCAAGACCACCCCCCCAAGTCCAAATATCGGCATTTCCCCGACCAACAATAATCGCGTCGGTGAAAGCAGCATAACCGCTAATGGAGAAATTCTTGCTGATGCGAAGCGCCGCCGATGCGCCGTAGGAGTTAGTCACAACAGGTCGCCCTGGGAATCCAGCAACAGCTGATGGCGTATTAGCTAAACCAGTACCAACAAAACCTCTTGCGCCACCACCACCAAGATCGAAGATCGCGTTACCAGCGTTGTGATAACCGTGGACATAGGTTAAAGCCAAGCCAAAGGTATTGCTAACGTTGAAGTTCAGCTGAGCCAAGGCAGCATATTCACCATTAAACAGACCATTTTTATCCCTGGGATCGTTCGCACCAGGCCCTGCCAGGTAACCCAAGGTGAGCGAGCTTCGTCCCAGGATACCAGCCTCGCCAAAGGCTAAGTTGATCCCGGCACCCGCACCACCACCAATCCGATAAATCGGGCTTTCTTGAGCAAAAGCAGAAAGCGCGCCATTTCCGCCGTCATAGTCTTCAAAGTAAGGGTTGACGGTGGGAGTATAGTCGCTGTGAATCCCCCCAGCAGCCGCTACATAAGCCTGGGAGTTGCCAAATAACGGGAATCGATAGGCCAACCAGTCTAAAACGATATCGTTGTTGCCAGTGTTACCCAGGTTAAATTGCTGAGTACCTTCACCTGTAGTCAAGCCTGTCAGGTTATTGTTCCGATCGGGGAAGTTAAATTGTCCAGCATTACCAGCCGCCAAACGGGTATGCAATAAATCCCTGCCGGTAAAACTGGTTTGGAATTCTAAACGCACCCGATCTTGGAACACGGTATTGGTGTCGTCATCGTTTCCGCCTGGACTTGCCCCGCCAAAGGCGTCGGTTACGGCAAAAATTACTTCACCCTTGAGCTTCGTAGTGGTAGAAAACTGCTGCGCTTCTAACCTTGCCGTGCGGGCTTCTAATGCGTCTACCCGTCCGCGCAAAGTGGCAAGTTCGGCGGCAAATTCTTCTTGCAAGCGTCTGATAGTTGCTAAATCTTCTTTGCTGGGAAGGTCGGCAACTGCTGCGGCAATTAATTCGTTGATGCGGTCTAAACAAGCATTTAAACCGGCTGCAAATTCGTAGCGGGTCAATGCCCGGTTGCCGCGATAGGTGCGATCTGGATACCCTTCTATACAACCGTAGCGCTCAACTAGGGATTGCAATGCTTGGAATGCCCAGTGAGTCGGGTCTACGTCGGTTAGCTGGGAAACTGAAGTTACCTGCCCCTGTGCATTTCTGTTGACAGAGTTTTCGTTGCCATATTGCAGAATTTGATTTAACGTTCTGTCAGGATTGGCAGCAGGTGCATTTCTTGTATTTGGTACTGCCTGTGCTAAGGTCGCGCCGTATACTTCAGCCTGCTTCCCTGGGATGATAGAATTCTCTAGGGAATTATGGCTGCCAGTTAAATTGCTTGCTTGGTTTTCGGTTGCAATTGCTGAAGAACCGAATAACAGCGTACTTCCCAGAAAAACTGGGCTAATTAGCAGAGATTTCCACAAAATATTAGACATTTTCCTCTTCTCCTCACACCGAATTTTTACACTCACCACACAATAGAGCTTGAGATTTCTGGGCTGAGGAACGCCCAAAAATTAGCAATGCTTGGGTCAAATGTCACCCTGGCGCACCGACCTAGCGATCGCTATAGGGTCAAGGCAATTACCATCTCAATCTTAATCATCCTCGATCCGACTGTTTACCTGACTTTTCAATTAAGCGATCGCTTCTTGCCTTTGACCTTAACCCTTTTTTAACCACTATTTTTTCTACTTCTGCCTGACTGGAGAGAAATTAATCCTCAAATAGCAGGCATTTAACGGTTTAAATCTGGATTCAGGTACGTTTGCGAAGCTTGCCGCAGGCATATCGCTTGCTTGATCTGATGATTTGGGCTTTGTCGTCAGATTCAATCCCAGGTTTCCTACCAAACTAGAGATTTATCTGTTGGATGTCCATCTGGGTGAATTGATCAAGGCGAGCGGATGTATTGCCTTAGAAACACCTACTCAAGTTATAGATTAACAGAACTTTCCTTATTTTTAACCTTCTGATTGCTAGTTTCTGAGATAATATAAGGATTTTTCCACAATTTTCTGATACGTTCCCAAAAACTATCCGCTCTCGCGGGGCTGGTTGGAAACATTAACCAACAACGCGAGAGCGGTCTAGCGGGTCTTCAGATTGAACCTGACTGCCGGGAGGAACTCTTCAGTTAGTGCCAGCAGTTGCAGCTTTTTAGTTCCTTAAGGAACTAAGGCTAACTGCTAGAGAACAGCCCCGGCACACAGCCGGTTAACTTCAACCTGATGACCCATGCATTTACTACTTTCAATCATGGGCATCACCTCCTTGTTGCCTGAGCGGTCTTGTTCTCAAACGTGGAGTCTTTTGAATTCTAGGTGTTGTACACCTCTAATTAGACTAACACAGGAATTCCAAAATGGGAGATGGGGAACAGGAAATATCTAATGTCGTGTCCGGTTGCATTGATATCGTAAACAATGGGACAAGGGGGACAAGCAGGATTGGCTAAAAAGAATCCTTCCACTGGCACAACCGAGGTCAAGAAAGCCCAACAAAAAACCCCTACCAAATCGTAGGGGTTTTATTTTACACGAAATGCTTCTACTTTAGTGGCGTATTGCTCGCCCTTAAATATTAGAGAGCGTTTCCGCGAGGCAGAACTTCCTCAGGGAAGATAAAGTTTTCGTGCGGTTGATCCTGAGGTGACATCCAAGCGC
>ERZ1066118.169-NODE-169-length-68879-cov-14.659654_pt1 | contig 68879 bp, 54 predicted proteins | sample MGYA00382765_ERZ1066118 | MGnify/ENA primary metagenome ERZ1066118 (study PRJEB33369, sample SAMEA5778348) | biofilm metagenome | biome: Industrial cooling water; feature: Water cooling tower basin; material: Biofilm | place: United Arab Emirates | collected...
CAAAGGTCGCCCGCGCACGGGACACGATAACAATTATTGATTGATAACCTCTATTGAAAAATAAGGAATGAAAAAGGTTTTCAGCCTTCGTCATTCCTTATTTTTCATTTCTTGTTTTTACTTTTCACCGCATTTTCGCTTAACCTCTCTCCTTCCGCATGACCTTCCTCATCGTGGCCGCCGGTGTGGCCCTGTTGCTCACGCTCATCCTCGTTCTCAAACTCAACGCCTTCCTGTCGCTCATCCTCACCTCGCTGTTCGTGGGCACGGCCCAGGGCATGGACCTCGGCGTGCTGCTCAAATCCGTCGAAAAGGGCGTGGGCAGCACGCTCGGCTCGGTGGCGTTCATCCTCGGCTTCGGGGTGATTCTCGGAAAAATCCTGACCGAAACCGGCGCGGCCCGGCGCATCACCACCCGGCTGGTCGAGACCTTCGGCGTGAAGGGCGTGAAGTACGCGATGGTGCTGACGGGCTTCGCCGTGGGCATCGCGATGTTTTACAACACGGCCTTCGTGGTGCTTGTGCCGATTATTTTCACCACGGCCCTCGAAACCGGCCTGCCGCTCATCTACCTCGCCCTGGCGCTGGCTTCCTCGCTGAGCATCACGCACGGGTACCTGCCCCCCCACCCCGGCCCCACGGCCATCGCGGCGCTGTTCGGGGCCAACATGGGCCGCACGTTGCTGTACGGCACCATCGTGGCCATTCCGGCCATGTTCGTGACGGGCATCATCTTCCCGGAGTTTCACCGCAAGCGCATCGCCAACCCGCCGAAGGGCTTGTTCGAGTCCCGCGATTTTGCGGAAGCTGAAATGCCCGGCTTCGGCATCAGCCTGCTGGCCGCGCTGGTGCCCGTGCTGCTCATGGCCACCGCCACCGCCGCCGAACTCACCCTCGCCGCCGATTCGCCCGCGCTGAAGTACTTCAAATTCTTCGGCGATTCGATGGTGGCCGTGCTCATCGCCGTGTTGTTCGCGCTCTGGGCGCTGGGCACCCGCCGCGGACTGGGCATGAAGCAGTTGATGAAATGGTCCGACGAATCGGTGGGGGCCGTGGCGGGCATTCTGCTCATCATCGCCGGGGGCGGGGCCTTCAAGCAGGTGCTGATTGATTCGGGCGTGGGCAAGGTCATCGCCGATTCCTTCGCCGGGTCGAGTTTGTCGCCCTTGTTTTTGGGCTGGCTCATTGCCTCAGCGGTGCGGGTCACGCTCGGCTCGGCCACGGTGGCGGGCCTGATGGCCGGGGGCATCATGCAGCCCATCCTGGTGGCCGACCCGACCATCAACAAAGAACTGTTGGTGATTTCCATCGGCGCGGGCAGCCTGATGTTCAGCCACGTCAACGACGCGGGCTTCTGGCTCTTCAAAGAATACTTCGGCCTCGACATCAAAAACACGATTATGACGTGGTCCATCATGGAATCCATCGTGGCGGTGGTGGGGGTGCTGGGGGTGCTGGCGTTGAATTTGGTGGTTTGAGGTGGGTGAATTGTCTTTACAGAAAGTTGAGTGCCGTCACGGCAGATTTCAAACCCCAGCCCCCCTACACGTACTTCTTCAACACCCCCAGCAAATCATCCGGTTTGAAGGGTTTCACCACGATGTCGTTGAGGCCCGTGCTTAACACTTTTTCCTGCACTTCAAACGCCAGGCTGGCCGTCAGGGCGATGATGGGCAGGGTTTCGCCCCGCTGACGCAGAAGGCGGGTGGCCTCGTAGCCGTCCATGACGGGCATGTGCAGGTCCATCAGCACGAGGCGGTGGCGATCGGCGTCGAGTTTGTCGAGGGCCTCCCTGCCGTTGGTGGCCACGTCAACTGCGGCTCCCCAGCGGTTGAGAATTCCCCGCGCCACGAGCACGTTCATGGGGGCGTCTTCCACCAGCAGCACGGCGACGCCGTCGAGGGGATTGCCGTTCGCCGCCGCTGCGGGTTGGGGAGCAGACGCGGGTGGTTCGGCAACCACCGATTCAGTGCCACGCTCAAACAACTGCGTAAACCAGAACGTTGAGCCTTTGCCCGGCTCGCTGCGCAGGCAAAGTTCGACTTCCTGCAAATCGAGGATGCGCTTGCAAATGGCCAGGCCCAGGCCCGTGCCGCCGAAGCCCCGGGTCATGGAGGTATCGGCCTGGGTGAAGCGTTCAAAAATTTTCTGCTGCTTGTCGGGGTCAATGCCGATGCCGGTGTCTTCGACCCGGAAGGTCAAGGCCGCTTCCCGTTCGTTGTGACTGTCCACCTGCACGCTGACCCGCACCGAGCCGTCGTGGGTAAACTTGATGGCGTTGTGCACGAGGTTGGTCACCACCTGGGCCGTGCGGGTGGGGTCGCCGAGCACGCGGACGGGCAGGTCATCGTCGAGCGTCAGGCGGAGTTGAATGCCTTTTTCTTCGGCGGTACCCCGGAAGCTGCTCACCACGTTGCGGGCCAGCGCCGCCGGGTCGAAGGGCACGCGCTCGAAGGTGATTTTTCCCGCTTCGATTTTATTGAAATCGAGAATGTCGTTGACGATGCTCAGCAGGTTGTTGGCCGAAAACAGCATCACGTCGAGCTGTTCCTTCTGGTCGGGGCGGGGGTTGCCGTCGAGCAGCAGGTGCGTCATGCCGATGACGCCGTTGAGCGGCGTGCGGATTTCGTGGCTCATCGTGCTCAGAAATTCGCTTTTCGCCCGCAGCCCTTCCTCGGCCTGTTCCTGCGCTTTTTTGAACGAAAATGCGAACCGAAACGACAGCACCAGCGATTGCAGCCCGAAAAACCCGACGTAGCCAATGAACAGCAGGAGGTTGTCGGGCGTGGTGACGCCGAAGTATTCGAGGTTGATGGCCAGGAACACAATCATGAGCACGGCCGTGCTGGCCAGGGCAAACCGCCCTCCGGGTCGGTTGCGGCGCACCGCCAGCCAGTACACGTACATGGCGTAGGCGATGTAAGCGAACATCAGCACCAGAAACGGATTCAGGAACCGGGTGAACACCGCCGGGGGCAGCAGCGTGGTTGCGGCAAAGGCGGCCGTGGTCCAGGCCATGAACCGCCACACCAGCCGGTTCACGTCGTCGGGGTACAGGGCGCGGGTGTAGAGCACGAACATGGTCACGCCGAGGTACAGCGTGAGGTACTCAAGCCGGATCGTCAGGAACCAGCTCAGGCCCGGAAACACCTGGTGCAGGGCGTACTCGTCGGTGCCCACGATGCGGTAGCAGTACGCCAGGCAGAACAGGCAGAAGTACAGAATGGCCCGGTCGCGGCGACCGTAAGCGTAAAGTCCGAGGAAAAACAGCCCGCCCATGAAAAGGCACCCCGACAGGAAAAAATCGAGGGAGCGGTTGGTCTCGTGCTCAAGCTGCATCGCGGCGGCGTTACCGAGCGTGGGGGCTTTGTTGGCCCCGCCTTTGGAGTGGTGAAAATTGGCAATGTGCAACGTCAGCCGCAGGGTGTCGCCGGGCACAGGTATCGACTTTACCTGCTGCGACCAGAACGGCACGGTGCTTTGGGCGTCGCTACCCACCTTGCCCCCTTCGGCCAGCAGGTCGCCGTTGGCGTAGAGGCGGTAGGCCGTGTACACGTCGGGCAAATCGAGCGCGACGGGGCCGCTGCGTGGAGGCAGCAGCACTGTCAGGGCGTAGGTGGCGTAGCCAGCCGAGGGCACGGGTTTGCCCTGCCAGGTGGCGCTGCTCCACCGTTGGGGATACGGGGTGTACTCAAAGCCGACCGCCGGAGCGGCGGGAGGACGCAGTTGGTGCCAGTACCAAATCCACTCACCGTCGAGGGCGATTTTCTGCTGGCGAAGGTCCAGGCCGCGCAGGTCGATAACGCCCTTTACGGCCGAGGGTTGGGGCAGTGGTTCGGCGGCCCGCCCCCCGGTTGCCGCGCCCAGCACGCCCAGGAGCAACCAGAATCGGAGGCGCACGGATTCAGGCTTCACGGCGCGGATGAATTGGAGCGGTCGGATGGTAGGTTGACAGGCTGGTGGTGCAACGGACGGACATGGCGGCGGACAAGTCGGGTGGGTCGGCTACAAAGATAACTTTTCGCCGGTAAGACGAATCAGCCGGTCGAAAATGTCCGGAAAAAGCCCGCTCAAAACCCTACCCCTCCGCCCGTAACACCTCCAGGGGCGGGCGCACGAGCACGTCGCGGCTGTTGAACAGCCCGATGAGCATCGTCACCAGTGCTACCGCCGCCGCCACTACGAGCAGGGGCACGAAGTTGGGCGCGTAGGCGATTTGGAACACGAACCGCGCCAGTGCCCAGGTCGAACCCAGCGACAGCCCGATGCCCGTGCCCGCCGCCAGCAGGCCCAGCAGCAGGTATTCCACCAGCGTAATCCGCATAATCTGCCCCCGGTTGGCCCCGATGGTGCGCAGCAGCACGCTCTCGCGCACGCGCTGGTACTTGCTGATGACCACCGAACTGCCCAGTACAAGCAGCCCCGTGGCGATGCTGAACAAGGCCATGAACCGGATGACGAAGGAAATTTTAGCCAGAATGTCGTCCAACGTTTTCAAAATCAACCCCAAATCAATCGCCGAGACGTTCGGGAATTCCTCGACCAAGTCCCGCTGGAGAGCCGCCGAAACGGGCGTGCTGGGCACTCGGGTCATCACGACGTGGAACTGCGGGGCCTGCTCCAGTACGCCCCGGGGGAAGACGACGAGGAAGTTGGTCTGCACCCGGTTCCAGTCCACCTTGCGGGTGCCGCTCACCACCGTGGGCAGCAGCGCGCCCTGCACGTTGAAGGTGAGCGTGTCGCCGAGCTGGAGTTTCAGCCGCGTCAGGTACGAGTCTTCGATGGAAATGTGCGGCGTTTCGCCGTCCAGGAACGGGGCCTTGCCCGCCGTCAGCGTTTCCGAGTCGATCAACGAATCGCGGTAGGTGACGCGGTACTCGCGGGTCAAGGCCCATTCGGGGATTTTCGAGGTGGTGTCGGCCCCGATTTCCTCCGCCGTCCGCCCGTTGATTTCGGCCAGGCGCATGGTTACCACGGGCACGTCCTGCAACACGCGCAGGCGGTGTTTTTGTACCAACGTTTTCACGCCCTCGTGCTGCTCGTTCTGAATGTCGAACAGCACCATGTTGGGCTGGTTGCCGCTCGACGACAACTGCACCCGGCCCAGCAGCAGCGTCTGGGTGAGGTAGAGCGTGGCGATGAGAAACGTGCCCAGCCCGATGGCGCTCACCAAGACCAGCGTTTGGTTTTGGGGCCGAAACAAATTGGCCAGCCCCTGCCGCCACACGTAACTCCACGACACGGGGAAAAACCGGCGCACCGCCGCCATCAGCAACCGCGCCACGCCCAGCAACACCCCGAACGTAACCGCCAACCCGGCGGTGAAGCCCAGCGCCACGCGCCAGTTCCGGCTTTGCCAGTACGCAAACCCGGTGATGAAAACCAGAATCAGCCCGTACACCAGCCAGCGCAGCAGGTCGGGGCGGGTGAGGTCGGTCTCAAACGACGCCCGCAATGTGCGCAGGGGCGAAACCCGCCGCACCGCCAGCAGGGGCAGCAGAGCAAACAAAATCGCGATGCCCAACCCCGTGCTCACGCCGAGCAGCACGGCCCGTTGCGAGAACGCCACGTCCACCTCGACAGGCAGAAACGAGCCGAACACTTCGGGCAACAAGAGCTGCACCGCCGAACCCAGCGCCGTGCCCACCACTGCGCCGAGCAGGCCCATGAGCGAAGTTTGAATCAGGTAAATCAACAGCGCCTGCCGCCCGCTGGCCCCCAGGCAGCGCAGCACGGCCACCGAGGCCACTTTTTCCTTTACATACAACTGCACGGCGCTGGCCACGCCCACGCAGCCGAGCAGCAGGGCGACGAAGGCCACGAGGTTCAGGTATTTCGTCAAATCCTCGAACACCCGGCCCGTCTGGCGCTTGCGTTTGTCCACCGTGTCGGAGCCAATGCCCGCTTTGTCGAGCCGTGCTTCGACCCGCTCAACGAGTTTTTCCACGTCGGTGCCCGGCGCGAACTGGTAGTACCAGCGGTAGGTGGCCCGGCTGCCGGGCTGCACGAGGCCGGTTTCCTTCAAAAACGCGGCGGGGATGAACACCGTCGGGGCCACGGTGGTGGTGACGGCGGTTTGTCCGGGGGTTTTCAGCACCCGCCCCGCGATGCGGAAGCGCAGGTTGCCCACCTTCACCGAATCGCCGACCTGACTGCCAAACTGGATGAGCAAGGCTTCGTCCACGAGGGCTTCGCGGCGACTCTCCGTTTGCGCGGCGCGGAAGGTTTCCACCGCCGAAGCGGGCACGGTCTCCCAGAGGCCGTAGTACGGAAACCGGCCCTCCACGGCCTTCACCTGGGCCAGCCGCACGCCCCCCGGCGTGGCCACCATCGAGGCGAAGGCGACTTCGGTGCTCCGCTCGGTGCCAAGCGAATCGAGCAGGGCCCCATTCTTGGCGTTGGGTAGTTTGCCGGCGTTGAGCACGAGGTCGGCCCCGAGGAGTTCCTGGGCCTGGTCGTTCACGCTCCGGGCGAGGTTGTCGCCGAAGGCCGTGATGGCCACCAGCGCCGCGATGCCCAGCACGATGGCCGACATGAACAGGGCCAGCCGTGACCGGCTCCGGCGGCTGTCGCGCCAGGCCATTTTAACCAACCAGCCGAAGGCGGGCTGGGCGGTGGGGATTTTGGGAATGGTCCGGTCCATGAAAAACTGGATGCTGGATAAAAATGCGGGATACTGGATGCTGGATGTTACGGTTTCGACTTTTTCTTACCTTTCCGCATCAATGAAGACCCGCATGGCAAATTATAAAAATTTAGAAATCTGGCAGTTGTCAAGAGAATTGACGACTGAAATTCATCGAATGACCCTGACGAAGCTTCCCAATTTCGAGCGGTACGAAGAAGGTTCGCAAATCCGACGGTCAAACAAGTCGGTGCATTCGGCCATCGTCAAAGGATACGGCCGGCGGATGTACAAAGCCGATTTCATCCGTTTTCTGGTTACTGCTCTTACCTCCAACGACGAAACCATCGACCATCTGGAAATTCTCCGGGAGACCGGCTCGCTCACGGACGAAGAACTGGTTGCACGTTTGCACGAAACCGCAAATCGGCTGGGCAAAAAACTTCAACTCTTCATCGCCGCCGTCGAACGGCAACACCAAAGCCCGAAGTAATGGCCAGCGGTTGGTTTTATCCAGCATCTTGTCTCTTACCCAGCATCACATCATCCAGCATCCAGCATCGCACCAACGGTATCGCTCACCACCGCCCCGCCCCGAATCCGGATAATCCGTTGCGTGCGGGCGGCGAGTTCTAAATCGTGGGTGACGAGCACGAGGGTGGTGCCGGCTTCGCGGTTCAATTCAAAAATCAAATCGACCACGTGGGCGCTGGTGTCGGTGTCGAGGTTGCCGGTGGGTTCGTCGGCGAAAAGGATTTTGGGACGATTGGCAAAGGCCCGCGCCAGTGACACCCGCTGCTGCTCACCCCCCGACAACTGCGTCGGGTAGTGGTGGCCCCGGTTGGCGAGGCCCACGCGGTCGAGCAGTTCCTGCGCCGTGCGGGCCGCGCCGCGCTCGCCGCGGAGTTCGAGGGGTACCATCACGTTTTCGAGGGCCGTCAGCGTGGGCAGCAGTTGGAAGTTCTGAAAAATAAAGCCCACGTACTGGTTGCGCACCGCCGCCCGCTGGTCTTCGCTGAGGTCGTCGAGGCGGATGCCGTTGAGGTACACGCTGCCCGACGAGGCCCGGTCGAGGCCCGCGCAGAGGCCGAGCAACGTGGTTTTGCCACTGCCCGACGGCCCGACAATCGAAAATGTGTCGCCGGGCTGGATGTGAAAACTGACGTCGTCGAGCACGGTCAGCGTCTTGCCGCCGCTTTGGTAGATTTTGGTGAGATTCTGGACGCGAAGCATAAAAAAAAGCAGTTCAAATCAGAGCGCCCCGTCGGACTACGTGTTCCGGGCGGCTGGCAGGGGTTCGTGGAGGGGTGGCCGTCCGGGACACGTAGTCCGGCGGGTAGCCCGGCGAATCCGGTTCAACCCCAGTCCCAAACGCCCCAACCCCACTTCCGGGTTTGGTCGATAACCAACTTTACGCCCAATCCGCTCCACGCGGAAAAACTTTCGTGGCGATTGGCCGGAAAAACGAGCCGAACGGGAAACTTCCGGTACGATTGTTTCGTACTATGCACAAAAAATCGTTTCCACCGCAATGGCTTTTCGTTCCATTAAAAAACACATTCCATTGATTTTCGGCGGGTTGGTTGCCGCGCTCACGGGCTGCGATTCCAAACCTGAATCCGCGCAGACCACCGCCGAACCCAAGCCTGCCTCCACCGCCAGCCGCTCCACGCCCAAACCCACCGACGGGCAGAAAACCATTCTGTTTTTCGGCAACAGCCTCACGGCGGGTTACGGCGTCGAACCCGAGCAGGCGTTTCCGGCCCTGGTGGGCAAGCACCTCGATTCGGTCGGCTTGAAGTACAAAGTGGTGAACGCGGGCCTCAGCGGCGAAACCACCGCCGGGGGCAAAAGCCGCATCGGCTGGGTGCTGCGCCAGCCCGTGGACGTGTTCGTGCTCGAGCTGGGCGGCAACGACGGCCTGCGCGGCATCCCCTTGAAATCCACGCGGGCCAACCTCCAGGCCATCATCGACACGGTGCGGCGCAAAAGCCCCGACGCCAAACTCGTGCTCGCCGGGATGCAGATACCACCCAACCTTGGCCCCGATTACACCCGGCAGTTCCGGGAAATCTTTCCTGAATTGGCGGAGAAAAATGACGCCGTGCTGATTCCCTTCCTGCTCGAAGGCGTGGGCGGCGTACCCCGCCTCAACCAACCCGACGGCATCCACCCCACCCCGGCCGGTCACCGCATCGTGGCGAAAACGGTGTTCAAGATTCTGGAGCCGGTGCTTCGGGAAGAGGTGGCGCAGCAATAAACCTTGCTGGGGCAGTCCCGGGCGGCGTTCCGCTTGCGGTTGCTCCCACGATTTATTTCACCGACTTCACGCACCGAAAACCCACGTGCATCAGCGAGGTTTCGGGGGAGGTGAACGAGCGCCCCGATACCCGGTAGCCGTGGCACCAGCCCGGCTCGCATAGGAAGGAGCCGCCCCGCTGCACTTTCTCCGTTGGGTTCTGGGGGGCGCGGCCTGCCACCAGGTCCGCGTAGTCCTGCTTCCAGTCGGCGCACCATTCCCATACGTTGCCGGTCATGTCGGTCAGGCCCAGGGGCGTTTTGCCGAAATGCCCCACGGGCGAGGTGTGGTGAAACCCATCGGTCACGGCGTCCTGATCGGGGAAGGTGCCGTTCCAGGTGTTGGCCAGGGGCTTGCCGTCAGGGGCGTTCAACTCGTTGCCGAAGGGGTAGCGGAAGCGGGTGTTGACGCCGTTGCGGGCGGCGTGTTCCCACTCGATTTCGGTGGGCAGGCGTTTGCCCGCCCAGGTGGCGTAGGCCACCGCGTCGTTCCACGACACCTGCGTGACGGGGTGGTTGTCGGGGGCCTTCGGTTGGTCGGGGCCTTGCGGGAACTGCCAGTTGGCGCCTTTCGTCAGCGCCCAGGCGCCTTTTTTCTCGTCCAGCACGCCCGCGTCGCCGAACTGTTCGGCTTGGGTTTTGTACTTCGTGGCCTGAATGAATTTCCGAAACTCGCCCACCGTGACGGGGTGGATATCCATGAAAAACGGCTTTACCTCGACCCAAAACATAGGCTTTTCCCAGGCCACGCCGTCCTCGGCCCCGATTTGAGTTTGACCGCCCGGCACGGCCACCATGCCCGGCGGCGGAGCAACGGACGTTTGCTTCGGCGAAACGACCTCGGGCTTTTCGGCGAAAACGGTCACCCCTTCGGTCAGTGCCCGGCCTTCGGGTTCGGCGTGGCAGGCCGCGAGGAGGAGCAGGATGGCTCCGAGCAACCAAATCAAAAAAGCACGTTTCATAACTCACAAATCAAACCGAATCCCCTGCGCCAGCGGCAGGTGAGTCGAATAGTTAATGGTGTTCGTCTGGCGGCGCATGTAGGCTTTCCAGGCGTCGGAACCCGATTCGCGGCCCCCGCCGGTTTCTTTTTCACCCCCGAAGGCACCGCCGATTTCGGCCCCGGAGGTGCCGATGTTGACGTTGGCAATGCCGCAATCCGACCCGGCAGCGGAAAGGAACTGCTCGGCTTCGCGCAGGTTCAACGTGAAAATCGCCGACGAAAGCCCCTGGGGTACGCCGTTTTGCATCGCGATGGCCTCGTCGAGAGTCGAGTACTTCATCAGGTACAGTATCGGCGCGAAGGTTTCGTGCTGCACGATGGGCCAGTGGTTTTGCACCTCGGCGATGCAGGGCCGCACGTAGCAGCCCGATTCGTACCCCTCGCCCGCGAGTACCTCTGGCTCCACCACAAACGTCCCCCCCAGTTCCCGGATTTTTTGAATTGCCAACTGGTAACTGCCCACTGCCAACTCGTCAATCAGCGGCCCGACGTGGTGGTGCGGGTCGAGCGGGTCGCCGATGCGGAGTTGGGCGTAGGCACGGGCGAGGCGTTGTTTCACCTCGTCGTAAATGGTTTCGTGCACTAGCACCCGCCGCGTGGTGGTGCAGCGCTGCCCGGCCGTGCCCACGGCACCGAACACCACCCCCGGCACGACGAGGTTCAGGTCAGCGTGTTCCGACACGATGATGGCGTTGTTGCCGCCCAGTTCGAGGATGCTCCGGCCCAGGCGGGCGGCCACGGTCTGGGCGACGGCCTTGCCCATGCGGGTGGAGCCGGTGGCCGACACGAGCGGCACGCGTCCATCAGCGGCCAGGCGCTGGCCCAGCATGGCGTCGCCGTTGACGAGGCAGGACACGCCCTGGGGTACGTCGTTTTTCGCGAAAACCTCCGCCACGATACGCTGGCAGGCCACGGCGCTGAGGGGCGTTTTTTCCGACGGTTTCCACACCGTCACGTTGCCGCACACCCAGGCCAGGGCGGCGTTCCACGACCACACGGCCACGGGGAAGTTGAAGGCCGAAATCACGCCGACGATGCCCAGCGGGTGCCACTGCTCGTACATGCGGTGGGCGGGGCGCTCGGAGTGCATGGTCAGGCCGTAAAGCTGGCGGGAAAGCCCGACGGCGAAATCACAGATGTCAATCATCTCCTGCACCTCGCCGAGGCCTTCCTGCAAACTCTTGCCCATTTCGTAGGAAACCAGCCGCCCCAGTTCAGCTTTGTGCGCTCGCAGGGCCTCGCCCACCTGCCGCACCACCTCGCCCCGGCGCGGGGCCGGCCAAAGCCGCCACGTGCGGAAGGCGGCTTCAGCGGTTTGGATGACGGTTTCGTACCCGGCCTCCCCCGTAACCGACACGGTACCGATGGCTCGCCCGTCCACGGGCGAGCGGCATTCAATCGGCGGAACCGTGGCGTTGTCCTGCCAGCGGGAGCCGGTGGAGGTGCCGGAGTTGTGTGATCGAAGTTGCAGGGTGCCGAGAAATTCGATGGGGTGCGGAGCGGTGGGGTGCATGGAAAAACGATGAAGTAAAGGCACAAAGTTGGTGGGATTCGGCCATACTTCCCAATGGACACGAGCCAGGGAAAAATAGTACGAAACCGATTCAGTCCGGCGGAGCGCGGCGACCGTCCACCAACCAGCGGTTCGTTCACCAAGCGTTTCAAGAATCCTGAAATAGCACTGTAGGTATCAGAAAAGGCCTTTTTTGACGAAAAAGACCGGAGCCTTCAAAAAAAAATTATTGAAAAATTTTTACGGTCGCGCACCGAGTTATTGAATTCCTGCTTTACATTTGAACTGCTTCCACGCCGGGAGCCACGCTTGTTGTTGACCGCCATCACGACAAACCATGATTCCAACCACCGCCAAAACCGGGGGGCCTTCTGCACTTTTCGCCCCTCCCCCAACCTACCCCAATCGCCTTAAAGATTCGTTCGTTAACCGCTTGGTTAAGCGCGTCGCCGACCTCACTGTCGCGCTGTTGATCGTGGCGTGCGTCCTGCTGTGGTTGGTTCCCCTGCTCGCCCTCCTTATTAAACTCGACTCGCCGGGGCCAGTTTTCTTCCGCCAGCGTCGTTCGGGACGGGGGCGGAAGCTGTTCGTCTGTTACAAATTCCGGACGATGAAGCACGCGCCGGGTGACCGCTTCGTGCAGGCCACCGGCGACGACCCCCGCGTGACCCGCCTCGGCCGGTTTCTCCGCAACACGAGCCTGGACGAACTGCCCCAGTTTTTCAACGTCATTGAAGGCACGATGAGCATCGTTGGGCCGCGCCCGCACGTGCCCGACCTCGACGAGCGCTTCGGCGGTGTAGTGCCCGGTTACTTCGAGCGCAACGACGTAAAGCCGGGCGTGACGGGTCTGGCTCAGATTCGGGGTTGCCGGGGCGAAACACGTACCGCCGACGACATGGCCGAGCGCATTCACCTGGACCGGGTGTACGCCCGCCGGTGGACGCTCTGGCTGGATTTTAAAATTGTGGTCTGGACGGCCCAGGATGTACTCATTCACCTCAGTAACAACCTGCACCGTACACGTACCGCCGCAGTGCTGAGGGTACCCGCGCTGCGGGCGCTGCCCTGGTACGGACGCACCAGCGCCCGTCCGGAAGACGAGTCCGACGACAAGCGCCTGGCTTCGTGATGAGCCGGCTCGTGGGATGGGTGTTGCTCGTCGGCCTGGGGCTGACGGGCCGGGGCGCAGCAGCGGGGTTGGTCGCCCGTGACTCGTCCGATGCCATCACGCGCGGCGGGATGGCTGAACAAGGCTGGCAAACGATTAAAATCCGGCAGGGTCGGCATTTCACCGACGAGTTTTCGTACCGGGTGATGTTTGGAAAAAAAGAACTGCGCTACCAGATGCGGTTTGATACCACCTTCCGTTGCAACGTGCCCCAGCGCGATCGGTACGCCATCAACAAGGTATTCGGCATCGGGTTTTTGCACCACAAACTCAACTCCGCCCGGCTGGGCTGGGTGTACAATCCCGACACCGAACGGCTCGAATTGTGGGCTTACTGCTACGTGAACACGCGACGGCGATGTAAAAAATTAACCGAAGTCACCTGGAACGGCCTCTACGATTGCAGCCTGGCCGTGGATTACGAACAAAAAACCGTTACCTTTCACTTAGTTGAACCCAACGGAAACCACATCGAACACGCGGTAACTTACGACTGGCTGCCGCCGATTCAGTACCGGCTCCGTCCTTTTTTCGGGGGGACAAAACCCGCCTCGCACGACATAAATTTTCGCCTGCGGGAAATTACCGATGAAAATTGATTTAGTTTTGTCACGACCAAATTCATTCAACCCAACTGCCCACCGACTGAATGACAAAATTTCGTTCTGTTTTCTCTGTTTCGTTTTTGTTGATTCTGGCAACGGTTTCAATCTTATTTCCTTCGTGCGTTTCGCAGAAGCGCCTGGCGTATTTCCAGGGCGACACGCTGCAATTCAGCACCCAACCCATTGAAAACACGTACACGCCCCGCATTCAGAGCGACGACATTCTGGCCGTGAGGGTGAGCAGTTTAAGCCCTGAAGCAAGCGAGATATTCAACGCACCGAGCATTCCCGTGGGCACGAGCAACATCGCCACGGGGTACACGCCGGGCGCTACGCTCCAACAGCCCATCGGGTATCTGGTTGACGCCAAAGGCAACATCGAAATGCCACTGATTGGTCGCGTGAAAGTGGGCGGTTTAACGACCCGGGACGCCACGGATACGCTCAAAAACCGGCTGCAGATTTACCTGAAAGAACCAACCGTCAACATCCGGTTTTTGAACTATAAAATTTCGATTTTGGGTGAAGTCGTCCGGCCTTCGGTGTACACGATTCCGAACGAAAAAATTACGATTCTCGAAGCGCTCAGTTTAGCGGGCGACATGACGATTTACGGTCGCCGCGACAACGTGCTCATCATCCGCGAAAGCAACGGCGTCCGTGAGTTTAGCCGGGTGAACCTCAACGACCGCAACGTGTTTCGTTCGCCCAACTACTACCTGCGCAACAACGACGTGGTGTACATCGAACCCGTGAAAACCCGCTCCGTGCAAACCGAGCGCCTGTACGTAACCCTGCCGCTCGTGTCGGGCATCGTGTCGGCGCTGGCGCTGCTGGTGCTGAATTTCAGACGATGAAAAACGTGGATGCTGGATGAAATTCAAGATATGGGATGAAAGCCAAGATGCTGGATGAATTTATCCAACATCCCGTATCAAGCATCTTGGCCTTTCATCCAACATCAGGATTTACGAACCCTAACCCCAAAAAACGAGGCTACCTTTTTTAAGTTTTCACTTTTTCTACCGCCATGGAAAAACAAGCCGCTTACTCGTACGTCCCGTACCAGGTGGTCGAGGTGTCCGACGGCCCCAACCTGCGGGCCACGCTCTTCCGCTACCTGCGCAACTGGCCGTGGTTCCTGCTCTCGGTGGGCCTGATGGGGACCGCCGCCTACGGCTACCTGCTTTTTCAGCAGCCCATTTATAAAATTCAGGCCAGCCTGCTGGTGAAGGACGAAAAGAAAGGACTGGGGGCCGACAACCTGCTCAAGGAACTCGAAATCTTCGCGCCGAAAGCCGTCGTCGAAAACGAGATTGAAATTCTGAAGTCGTACACGCTGATGGACAAGGTGGTGAGCCACCTCAACCTCGACGTGGCCTACTACGCGCCGACGACCTTCGGCAAGCGCGAGATTTACGATGAATCGCCCGTGCGGCTCATCGTTGAAAAGCCCGCCCCGGAGGTGTACGACGAAGAACTCCACCTGAGCTTTCCCACCTCCCGTACCGTCCGCATCAACGAAGTGACGTATCCGCTCAACCAGAGTGTGCAGACGCCCTACGGTCGGTTGCGGGTATTTGCCCGCAAGCCCGTCGGACCCGGCACCGAACCCGTCGTCGCCCAGGCGCTGCCCCGCACGGTGGCGGTGAACAATTACCTGGAAAAACTAAAAGCCGAACCCACCGGCAAAGCCGCCACGGTCATCGCCCTGAGCCTCGAAGACGCCGTGCCCCACAAAGGCGAGGCCATCCTCAACCAACTCATCGACGAGTACAACCAGGCCGCCATCGCCGACAAAAACCGCACGGCTTCCAATACGCTCAATTTTCTCGAAGACCGCCTGAAACTGATTTCGGGCGAACTGGCCACGGTGGAGAAAGACGTGGAATTGTACAAATCCACCCAGGGCATTACCGACCTGAGCATGCAGGCCCAGACCTTTCTCGAAACGGTCAAAACCAACGACGCCGAACTCAACAAAGTCAATCTGCAACTCGGCGCGCTGGCCGACGTGGAGCGTTACGTCAGCAGCCAGTCGGACACCGAAGGCACCACGCCCTCCACCCTCGGCCTCGGCGACCCCGTGCTGCTCGGCCTCATCACCCAGGTGACCGACCTTGAACTAAAGCGCGACCAACTGGCCCGCACCACTTCGGCCCAGAACCCGGCCCTGCTTTCGCTCGAAAGCCAGATTAAAGCCACCAAGCAGAACATCGCCGAGAACATCGGCACCATGAAGCAAATGCTGACCACCTCGCGGCAGCAATTGATGGCCAACAACGCCAAGATGGAAGGCGTCATCCGCACGATTCCCCGCAAGGAGCGCGCCCTGCTCGACATCACCCGCCAGCAGGCCATCAAAAACAACCTGTACACGTATTTGCTGCAAAAGCGGGAAGAAACGGCCGTGTCCTACGCGGCTACCATTTCCGACAGCCGGACCATCGACGCGGCACGTGGGGGCGTGAAGCCCGTGAAGCCGGTGAAGCCGATGATTTTCCTCCTGTTCGGACTCGTCGGGTTGCTCCTGCCCGTGGGCGCGATGGCCACCCGCGATGCGCTCAACAACCGCGTCACCCGCCGGGCCGACGTGGAAGAAACCACGCGCGTGCCCATTCTGGGCGAGGTGACGAAAAACAAGGCCGCTGAGTCGCTTGTGCTGGCCCCCCGCAGCCGGTCGGTGATTGCCGAGCAAATCCGTACGTTGCGCACCAACCTGCAATTTCTCCGCACCAACGCGGGCGACAGCCAGGTGCTCCTGTTTACGTCGAGCATTTCGGGCGAAGGCAAGTCCTTCGTATCACTCAACCTGGGGGCCTCGCTGGCTCTGGTGGACCGCCCGACGGTGATTCTGGAAATGGACTTGCGTAAACCGGGTCTGCGCAAAAATGTGGACATCACCAACGCGACGGGCATCACCAACTACCTCATCGGCGAAGCCACGCTCGACGAGGTGCTGCAACCCGTACCCGGTTACCAGAATTACTACATGATTCCCAGCGGTCCCCTGCCCCCGAATCCTTCGGAACTTCTCAGCGGACCCCGGCTGGAACAGTTGATCGCGGAATTGCGCAAACGCTTCAGCTACGTCATCATCGACTCGCCGCCCATCGGCCTCGTGACCGACGCCCAGCTCATTGCCCCCTTCGCCGACGCGACGATGTTCATGGTTCGCCACGACGTCACGCCGAAGCAAAACCTGAAGATGATCAACACGCTCTTCACCGAGCAGCGTTTCAACCGCCTCAACATCATCCTCAACGCCGTGGGCGAGGGCGAATCGTACTACTACAACTACGGCTACGGGTACAGCAAGTATTACAGCGACGAGAAAACCGAAGCGTGAGTGTGAGAGGTACGCAGTGAGAGGTGAGATGTAAATACAAAATAGCTGACTTTCAACATCTCACCTCTCACTGCGTACCTCTCACAGAAACAGCAGTCATTCCGCCAAATGATTCGCATGAAGTGCAGCATCATCATTCGCGCGTTCAACGAGGAGAAGCACCTCGGCAAACTGCTCGACGGCATCGGGCGGCAACAAACCGCGCACGAGGTTGAAGTAATTCTGGTGGACTCCGGTTCGACCGATCGCACCGTGCGCATCGCCGAAAGCCGGGGCGTGCGGGTGGTGCGCATCCGGCCCGAACAGTTCTCGTTCGGGCGGGCGCTCAACCTCGGTTGCCGCCACGCCACCGGCGACGTGCTGCTTTTCGCCAGCGCCCACGTGTATCCGGTGTACACCAACTGGCTCGACCAGATGCTCGCCCCCTTCGCCGACCCGAAAGTCGCCCTGACCTACGGGCGGCAGGTGGGCAACGAAGTCAGTAAGTTTTCGGAGCAGCGGCTTTTCGCCCGGTGGTTTCCCGCCGAATCGAATCCCGACCAGCACATTCCGTTTTGCAACAACGCCAACGCCGCCGTGCGCCGCTCGGTGTGGGAAACCCTGCCCTACGACGAAACCCTCACGGGCCTCGAAGACCTCCACTGGGCGGGCGTGGCCCTGCACCGGGGACACCGGCTGGCCTACCAGGCCGGTGCCGTCGTCGTTCACGTGCACGAGGAAACGCCCCGCAAGGTGTTCAACCGCTACTACCGCGAGGCCATCGCCTTCAAGCGCATCCATCCCCACGCCCGCTTCGGTGTGTTCGATTTCCTCTGGCTGGCGCTGACGAATGCCCTGAGCGACTACACCGCCGCCCTCCACGCGGGGCAGTTCTGGAAAAATGCGTTTGAAATCACCTGGTTCCGGACGCTCCAGTTTTGGGGTACGTACCAGGGCTACCGCTTCGTGGGTACGCTCGACCGCAACCTGCGCCAGCGGTTTTATTACCCCAACGAACTGCTCCGCCGGGAGAAACCCGACCGCCCTTCGCCCACCTTCCAACAAATCGCGTACGAGTAGCCAGTTGCTGAGTTGATGAATTTTGAATGACCGACAATTCATCAACGGTTCAAAAGTCAACAACTCAACAATTCTCTAACTCAACAAATCACCGCCATGAATCAGACCATCGCCGCCATCGTTCCCATGCGCCACTCCAGCGAGCGGGTGCCGGGGAAAAACTACCGGAATTTTGCCGGGAAACCGCTGTTTCACCGCATCGTGGACACGCTGCTCGACTGCCCGATGATCACCGAAATCATCATCGACACCGACAGCCCCATCATCATCGAACAGGCCCGGTACCACTTCCCCACCGTGACGATTCTCGAACGCCCCGACCACCTGCGGGCGGGCACGGTGCCGATGAACGACGTACTGCTCAACATCTGCGACCAGATCGAAGCCGATTTCTACCTTCAGACCCACAGCACCAACCCCCTGCTGTCGGCGAAGACGATTGAACTGGGGCTGAAGCAATTCCTGCACCAGTATCCCATGTACGATTCGCTCTTTGGCGTCACGCGCCTGCAAACCCGTCTGTGGGATCAACTGGCCAGGGCCATCAACCACAATCCGGCCATTCTGCTCCGCACCCAGGATTTGCCCCCGACCTACATGGAGAATTCGTGCATGTACCTGTTCACGAAAGAAACCCTCCGGCGCAAACACAACCGCATCGGCGACCGGCCTTTCATGTACGAAATCCCCGACATCGAAGCCCAGGACATCGACGTGGAGTTGAATTTCAAAGTCGCCGAGTTTTTGTTCACTCAATTGCACCCTGAAACGAGTTTGAAGTTTGAAGTTCAGAGTTCAGAGTTGTAACCAACTTCAAACCTCGAACTTCAAACTTCAAACTTCGGACTCTGCCATGAAAATCCTCATCACCTGCCCGCCCATGCTTCGGCAACTGGCCGAATTCCGGCCCCTGTTTGAAGAGCAGGGCATCGAACTCATCGCCCCCAACGTGGTGCAGACGCTCACCGAAGACGAACTCGTCGAACTCGTGCCCACCGTGGACGGCTGGATCATCGGCGACGACCCGGCTACTGCCCGCGTGTTCCGCGCCGGGCGCGCCGGGCACCTCCGCGCCGCCGTGAAGTGGGGCATCGGCGTGGACAATGTGGATTTCAACGCCTGCCGCGAACTCGGCATTCCCATCACCAACACCCCGCAGATGTTCGGGGCCGAGGTGGCGACGATTGCCGTGTCGTACGTGCTCGGACTGGCCCGCCAGACCTACCTCATTGACCGCGAGGTGCGCAACGGCAACTGGGTGAAACCCGCCGGCATGTCGCTGGCCGGGAAAACCGTGGCCCTCATCGGCTTCGGCGACATCGGCAAAGCCACCGCAAAGCTGCTGAAGGCCTTCGACCTGCACCTCAACGTGTACGATCCGTTCGCGCCCCGCTCCGAAGCTGACCTGCAAACCTACCGGTTCCTGACCTTCCCGGAGCAGTTGGAAACGGCCGATTTCGTCGTCAGCACCTGCGCCCTGACCCCCGCCACGCGCCACCTCATCAACCGCGACACGATTGCGTTGATGAAAGACGGCGTGCGGATTGTCAACGTCTCACGCGGGCCAATCGTCGATGAAGCCGCGTTGATTGAGGCGTTGAAAAGCGGCAAGGTGCATTCGGCCGGCCTCGACGTGTTCGAGACCGAACCCCTGCCCCCCGACTCCGGCCTCCGGCAGTTCGACCGCTGCATTTTCGGTACGCACAACGGCTCCAACACCATCGAGGGCGTCCGACGCGCGAGCCACCAGGCCATTGCGAAGTTGTTTGAGTTTTTGGAAGTGGGGGAAGTCGTTGCTTAACTCTTTCGGCGTGGCATGGGTCAAAAAGCCTGCGCAGTCCCGTGCCATGCCTAATCCGCCAATTCACCGCCATGAAAAAAGCACTCATCACCGGCGTCCTGGGGGGCATTGGCAGCGCCCTGGCCCATTACTTCCGCGAAGCGGGCTACTACGTGTACGGCCTCGACGTGAAGCACTCTGACCGCCACGAAGCCGACCAGCTCATCCAGTTCGACCTGCACCAGTTCAGCACCGACGCCACCTACCGCGCCGAGTGGAAGCAGACGTTCAACGTCCTCGTGCCCGAACTCCACGTGCTCGTCAACAACGCCGCCGTGCAACTGCTCGACGGCCTCGACGACCTCCAACTCGCCGACTGGGAGCATACGATGGCCGTCAACCTGACCGGGCCGTTGCTCTTGAGCCAGCATTTCCTCGACACCCTCGAGGAAACCAATGGTTCCATCATCAACATCGGCTCCATCCACCAGCAGCTCACCAAGCGGCGGTTTGTTTCCTACGCCACCTCCAAGAGCGCCCTCATCGGCCTGACTAAAGCCCTCGCCGTGGACCTTGAAGGCCGCGTGCGGGTCAACGCCATCTCCCCCGCTGCCATCGAAACGGCCATGCTGCTGGCGGGTTTCGACGGCAATGAAAGCGCCCTCAACGAGTTGCGCAAGATTCACCCTGTGCAGCGCATCGGCTACCCCGGCGACGTGGCCAAACTGGCCTTGTTCCTGGCCTCCGAAAGCTCCGGGTTCATTCACGGAGCCAATTTGTCGCTCGATGGGGGGATTAGTTCGGTGTTGAAGGATTTGTAGCATTTGCTTATGAACTCCAATTATTTTTCATTTGAGCCTTTCAGGCGGCCACTCAAAACGGTATTGATTGCCGTAAGCATTTTCTTTGTGGCAAACTTTAACTGGAAACCAGATTTGAGCTTCATGTGCGCTCAAATCCTGTTCATGGTATACGTTTACACCATTTTGTTCATTCTAAGGTCGAATATGATAAAATATGTTTTTGAGCCTCCTGTTTTCTTTTTAGGTTTCTCGCTTTCGTACGAGTTTTTGAAGTTTCCCTATTACTTTGGCTATAAACGTCCCGAAGTTTTCGCCGAGTCGCTTACCCTGTTTAATAGTTATTACAAAGTAGCAGACTACCATACTACTTCCACCTTCCTATTGCTTTTTCAATTGGTATGTATTGGCACTCTTTTGTTTGCGTATGCATCTGTGAATAAACGAAAAATAAGTGCGTTCAATCAACAATTAGTTGTGTTGAAGGACCGTAAAATTATTTTATTCATAGTAGCTGGGATAATAGTAGGTTATATTGGGCTTTACTTTGTGAGCGGCGGAAATATACTTTTTTTGTTAACTAGACGAGCAGGCAATGCAGAAGCTTGGAGTGTTCTGAAATCAAATTACTTGGTTTCTCTCCTTTCTTCGTGTATGCTCTTTTCGATTCCGATACTGATTGGCATCCGAATCTTCTCGAATCGGCCCTGGAAAAAGCTGTTTTTTTTGTATGTGCCAGTTTTGGTGTTGTATTACTTAATCACAGGAGCGAGAGGAAACATTGTGTATTCGATTTTGGCAATGACTGTGTTACTGGTATGCAGAGGTTCGGTTTCAGTAACAAGATCTGCGCTAATTGGCCTGATGATGATCATATTGTTTGGGGCACTTGGCTTTTTAAGGCGCTCGATGAGCGACACGAGCAGCCTTTTTACTAATTTACAAAGCCGCTCGGAAGTAGAGAGTGAGTGGTATTTTGAAATAACAAACTATCAGTTGCAACTAAGAGACGAAATGGTGTTCGCCAATTTGAATAGAGTCGGTCAACTTTGGGGGGAAACCTACTTAAATATTGTCTTCTTTGCAGTACCGAGATCCATTGCTGGCGATTTGAAACCACAGTTTATTGACGAAGTTGTTTCTAAGAAATTTTGGAATCGCGACGACATTGGTTTGCCTTTGAACGCAATGGGCGAGGCGTATTTAAATTTTGGGGTAGGGGGTATTTTTGTTTTTTTGTTTATGGGCAGATTCATGGGGTTCATTACAAACCTTGCCTTAAGTAGACCATCTATTCTATTTAAATGCATTGTTACAGTGGCCTGCTTTTTTTGTCAGACTTGGGAAAGCAGCTATTTGGTTTATACAATTCAATTTTTGTTCATTAGTTACTGGCCCTTAACTTCATTAAAAGAACATATTCGCATCCCTAATGTCTTTCAGAAGCAAGAAGGTAATTTGAGTTTTGTTGCCTAATCAGTAGCAGAAGTATCTTTCAACCTACCCTGGATTGTCATGAAAAAATTAACCGTCACCGATTGCGCCGAAGTTGAGGAGGGAATTGCTCTTGACGAGTTCTACCCTGATCCAGAACTTTGTCAACAAAAAAGTCGGCAGATTTTCGCCCGACTTTTTACCAAAGACCTTAATTTTTACTCGCCGGAAGGGCTGTTTTATACGACGATTAATCGGTATTTTTTGACTGAGATTAAGATTCTTGAGCACCCACTGCTTGTTGAAAACATTCGGGCATATTGTCACAAACATGGAGTTGGCGATGTACACTTCATTCTCCATGCTTCCAACAAACCCTTATTCGACTTTTACAGCCGCGTCCTCAATCAATCGAACATCCGCACTGCATTCAATCAACATCAAAATTCATCGTTTTGGACAAACTCGTTGACCGCCGAGCCGTGGCGGGAGGCGCTGACCAACCGGTTTAAGGTAGCATTTACCATCCTGGCCCAGTTTGGAATGCTGTTGCTCAACTTTTTAAATCCGTTCAAAGCGGGGCACTACGCTTCCAAAGTCCTGCTTTGGCATTCGTTTGCCAACAACCGCCAGAAGGTGGACTACAAATTCCTGGATAAACTGGCGGAGGATCCCGAACTGACGGTGGTTCACCCCAACCCGTACACCTACCGCCGCAAATCTGCCTGGGACGTACCCATTTACTTCATGGGTCGGTACAGCATCGATCCGTTTCGTTATCTGAAGGTGGCGGTGCATTTCTTCGCGTTTCGCCCTCGGTTCAACCAAATCATCGACGGGTTCCAAGAATTCGTACCGCACAACCCACGGGTCTGGAACACGAAAACAATGACCCGGACCACGTATTTCCTGTTGTACAACCTGCTTTCTGGGGGGTTGATTGAGAACTTCACGAGGGCGAAGCGGCACAAAGTCATCAACGTGTTCCGGGGTGGCTCGGCGGCGGGGCTGATTTATTCGGGAATGTGCAAAAAGCGGTACGCGAACGACCAAGTAACCAACATCCTCGCCACGCACGGAACCGAGTTCAACCCAATCGACCATTTTTCGTATTTCTACCTCGATTACAACGTTTTGCCCTCCGAACTCATCCGGCGGAATTGGGAAAAGTCGCTGAAGCGGGACTACCAGCCCCTGCTCCGGTACAACCAATGCCAGCTTGTCACGGGCGGTCGCGTGGATTACAAACTGCTCCAGGAAGACGTGCACCGCAAACCGTTTCAACCGAACGCGTTTTACGTGGGCATCGTGCTGACGTACAATTCGCAGGCTTTCCAGGAGACGTACATTTCGTCGGTCATCCGCAGTTTCGAGCAGACGTTTCCAGACACCGAATGCCATTTCGTGATCAAGCCCCGGCCCAACCGGCCTTACGTGCCGAACGCTTTCGTGCGCAATAAACCGAACGTCCACGTTTGCCGCGAAGACATTTTTGGTTTTCTCAACGGCATTGATTTGGTCGTGGGTACCGTCAGTACCTATGGCGTGCTGACGATGGTCGTTACCGACGCCATGTTGCGCGACATCCCCGGCATTTATTATCTGATGAACGAGCGGTTCGACGGCCCCAACCTCGGCTACAGTTACCACGAATCGATGGCCCCGTACACGTTTAAATCGGTGGACGATTTGACGGCGTTTGTGAACACCTTCCGGAGTCCGGCCGAGGCGTTGCAGGAAATCAAGCGCCGGAACGCGCACACCAAAGAATACCTGGAATATGAGCGAGACCCGGAAGTGTATCTCGAAGAACTTTTTAGCCGCGTTTAATGAAAATTCGATTTGACCGAAGCCTGCTCAGAGAAGCCGGACTGTTGAGCCTTTCGAACCTATTGAACAGCGCTTCCAACGGCCTGATCATCGTTTTGCTGAACAAGTACCTCGCCAAACCCGAATCGGGAGCCTTTTTGTACCTACTTTCAGTAGCCTCGCCTTTGTTTATCTTTCTGAGCTTTGACATGCGCCGGAAGATCACCCTCAATCAACTGGATGGATTGTCATTGCACACCTTGTTTTCAATCCGAAATGTATTGGCAACGGGAGGTTTAGCATTGTTTGGGGTGATTGGTTTAACCCTTAGTACGCCGACGCCGGTTTTTCTGCTGGCCCTTGCGCTGATTGGCATTGGCAAGGTGTTCGACTCGGTTTCTGAAATCAATTTCGCCATCTTCCAGCACCACGGAGCCGAATGGGCCGTTTTTGTTTCGCGCCTGTTGAAGGTACTGACGTGCCTGGCTGCTTTCGTGCTGCTCCCCTCACACGGCTATGTGGCAATTTTCAGTTTGTTTGCGCTCTGCAACCTCATTCCCTTATTTTGTTTTGAAGTGTGGCTGGTGCGTCGCTTTTGTCCAAACCTGGCTCCTTTTGTCATTTCGCTGCGGTGGACCGACCTGCGCGGGTTCGTGGGGGCAAACCTGAGCCTGGCTGTGGCATCACTCATCATGGCGCTTTCGCCCAACGTCCCCACGTACTTCGTCAAGGAGTACATGGACTTGAGCAGCGTAACTTATTTTTCGTCGCTCAACTTCATCGTCTCGACCATTTACATCACCGGTTCGGGTCTGGGGTACGCCATGATGAAGAAGTTCGGAGGAACGTCCGCAGCAAACTCTGGTACCAACCTCGCCATGCTGAGCCGGGCGGCATTGGTCTCACTGGGCACGTACCTAATGTTTGGGATACTTTTTTTTGCAGCCGATGGCCTGACGCTGCTCTTCAACGCCGACTACGCCCCGTACTATCCTTTATTTAACCTCCTGCTAGTGGGCGGATACCTGTACACTGTGAGCGCATACCTGAACAACTACTTGCTTCATACCAACGCGCGCAACGTGGTTTTCCGCCTACGAGCAGTCCGGATTGCAGTAATAGTGGGAACCTGTGCGCTGTTGCCTGCCTTATCTCCCCGGTTAGAAACCTTTGGGTATTGCCTACTAATTACCAACCTAATGGACTGTTTTGCACACGGGATGCTGATTTTTCAACGACAAAAAATGTCCCTGGAAACAACTTAAACCGGCAGTTGGGCGTGCCCCATCCTTGTCCGATCCTAACCCCACTGCCATGAAGAAGAAAGTACTGCTTTTCGAAGCGTATCCGGTGTTTTCGGGTGCCCAGCGGGCGTCGTTGAATTTTTGTAAGGTGCTTCGCCAGAACGACTACCACATTACCCTGATGCTGGCGGATGACCCTACGGGCATTTTGGCAGAGAAATTCGGCCCGTACGTAGATGAGATTGTGCAAATGAACACTAACAAGCGGCTGACTACCTACGGAAAAGCCGACCAGTGGTTCAACCCTTTCACCTTCGTCCGCGTCTTCTTCACGGCATTGCTGCCTTTCTTTTTCGACTGTCTTCGGATCTTCTCAAAAGGCAACTTTGACTTTTTTTACTTCTGCGATCCGCGCGGGTCGGCGATGATTTCAGTGCCGGCGTTTTTCTTTCGCGGTAAAAAGATCATGTACCTGCAAAGTAAAAATCGCATCAATCCGTTGATTTCCCGCCTTCTGTACATGACGTTCACCGACCACGTTGTGTGCCCAAGCGAAGATGTCAAGAACAGCCTGCCGCCCTCCCGCAAGACGGTAGTCATTAATTATGGCATTGACTTCACCCAGTATGCACGAGTGGACGAAGCCCGAGTCCGCCACGAGCTTCCCCAGGTTTTGTCCCCCGCTCATCATTCACGAACAAAATTGTTGTATGCTGGTCTGATTAAGCCTCAGAAAGGTTTGCACCATTTGATTGACGCACTGGGTACACTGAAACCGCAGATGGCCGACGCTCAATTTCCGGTACTTCTGCTCCTCGGCGAGCCGTCGAATCCAGCCGAAGTGGCCTTCAAACGAGTGCTGGTGGAGCGCTGCCGCCAAACGGGCATAGAACCGTTTATTTACTGGCTTGGATGGAAAGACAACGTGCTCGAATGGATGCGAAACGCCGATTACTTCGTGTTTCCAACCATTGACAAGGAAATTTGCTCCTTTGAAGGCTATGACCGCATCATCGAATCGACGGAAGGGTCGCCTGTGGTGTTGATTGAAAGTTCGCTGTGTGGGCTTTTTGCAGTAACTTCCCGCGTGACGGGTGTGACTGATACCATCGTTGAAAACGCCAATGGCCTTACCTACGATCCCAACGAACCGGATGGGCTAACCGCGTGCCTGAAGCTGGTATTGGTCGAAAAACCCCGCTTTCAGGGCTTTCCAACGCAGCGAAAATTTTCACTCGACACCTTTGCCACCAAGTTTCTGACCTTACTCGGACAAAGTCCGGCGGCAGTAGTTGAAACGCAGTCCCCTACCTGTGCGCACCCAGTACCGTCGCAGGTGTAACGACAACCAAAACTTCTTTTTCACCGCCATGAAAAAGCTGAAAGTACTGCACATCACCCAATCGCTGGGCGGAGTCGAAACCCACCTGCGCGAAATCATCGCACACATCGACCCAACCCGGTTTGAACTCGTTGTGCTGTCGCCACCAAGTGCAAGTCTGTCGGCGTGGTGTGACCGCCACGGAGTACGTCACGAAACAACCCGCATGGCTCGTGGGCTAGCTCCTCTGACTGACGCCAAAACCCTCGTACGGATGGTACGGCTGCTACGCCGCGAGCGGCCAGACCTGGTTCACCTTCACAGTTCAAAGGCCGGTTTTCTGGGCCGGATTGCCTGTAAGTTAACCGCTCATTCCTCACTCTTCACGCCTAACGGTGTCTCGTACCTTTCCTTTCGGGGTTGGAAACGAATGGCCTATTTTGCGTTGGAGACTATGGCGAAACCCCTGACGGATCACGTTCTGGCGGTTTCTCACTCGGAGGCCAATCGGCTGATTTTTGAAGTTGGGCACCACCCTGAAACTGTGCAGACGCTGCTCAATTCGGTCACATTTGGGGCTACCGCCGAGCGCCCCTCACCCCGGCGTTTTCACAACCGAGAAGTCCGCATCGGCACGGTGGCCCGGCTGACGCACCAGAAAAATCCACTGATGTTGGTGAACGTCGCCAAACAAGTGATGGACGCTAATCCCGACGTACATTTTTACCTTCTCGGTGCGGGTTTGCATGACCATTTAAAAACCGAGGTTGACGCATTGATCGCGGCGCATGGCATCGGTAGGCGATTTCACCTGCTTAACTGGGGCGATCAGGGAAGTTCGGACGATTTCATCCGGTCCCTGGACGTTTTCGTGCTCACGTCGTTGTTCGAGGGCTTGCCTTACTCGCTGCTGGAGGCAATGCGGGCCGGTGTGCCGTGCGTGGTCAGCACCTGTGACGGCTGCCTCGACGTGATTCGGAACGAAGTCAATGGATTGTCATGTCTTACTCAGGAGGAGTTTGTGGGAGCTATCCAAAGCCTCCTTGCCGACCCGGAGTTGGCAACTCGTCTCGGACAAGAAGGGCAACGGCACGCCGCCCATCACCACAATTCTGAACGCACCATTCGGCAGTTAGCTCGAATTTACTCCCGGTTATGCGGCCAACCATTCGTTGAGCCGGTGCCTATTCCGGCGAGTGCAGTAGAAGAATATCAACTGACAGGTTGAAGCGCTGACTACAAGCCTGCCCGGTAATTGCCAATTACTTCCGTCGTACGCAAGTACCGGCCATGAATGCGGAAGTCTTTCAACTGACCGCGCAGACTGGGAGCCATTTGCATGGCACCGTTGCCGTTGACGTCGGTCATTAAATCGTCAAACCGTACCCAGCCTTGTCGGCCTAATGCCACCCGGTTGCCTTCGTCGCAAAGACGACCGTCCACCAATGCGGTTAAGACGTTGGCGCGCCCGTCCACGACAAAAGCCACGTGGTACCATTTTCCTATCTGGGTAAACAGCTTCTGGTCGGTGTAAATCTGTGCCGTTTTGTAACCGTCGTTCATTTGAAAAAGTAGCGTCTGGTCCGAACCGGTGGTGATGAGTATTCCTTTTTCCTGGGCCACCGAACTGGAGACTCTCCGGGTGTCGAGAAGTACCTGGCCCACACCAAGTGAATCGAACTTCACCCGAAACTCAATCGTAAAGCTGCCGTCTTCAAGCCCCGGCAATCGGAAGGGCGGGTCGAGGCTTGACCGTGCCGCCGGGGTAGTTTCTTGCCATAATAACCGATCCCCAACGGGCTTCTCGTTTGTAAACTGTTCCCAAAGTCCCTGAACCAACGTCGGACTAAGGGGATGCACACGGGCGATAGACTTCTGGGTTTCGGTAAACCAGAACTGGGTTCCTTCTTCGATTAAATCGGGGTAACTGAAGCGTTGGGGCAGCACCGTACTGTAAAGCACCATGTCCGGCTGCGACCACTGGATCGAGCCATTGGTCTCGATTCCACCCGCAAGCCAGGCTGGGTTGCGATCATTGTCGAAAAAGGTATTGTGGTACCAAAGCAAATACTTGCCGTTGCGGCACTTCCAGATGCGCGGGCAGGCAATCGGGTTTTTGAGGGGCCGCCCCGTGGCGTGGTAAGTTATCGGCATGGGGGCCGACCAGGTTTTCCCCTGATCGCGGCTTGTGGCAAAGGCCGGAAAGCCTCGCTGTGTGCGAAACACACAGTACAGCGTTCCGTCGCTCAGTTCGACAAAATTGTGTTCTTCCTGCCGTGAACCCCAGGCCGGGTCGCGTACCCCCAAGTCTCCCTCCGGCAATTGGTTCCAAACCAGTTTTGTCGGGTCACGCTCGGTATCGAGGTTGGGGGAATGCATGAACCACCCCTCCGATTGATCGATCAGGTACTTCCCGATTTTGGAAAAACCGAACATCACGCCCGAAGCCATGCGTTTGGGCCTGTCGATTCCCCAAAACATTTGGACTTTCCCCTTCCAGTCGTTGTTCAAATCGGCCTTCGTCAGGCGGAGCGGGATTCGGTAGCGATCCGACCAGGTTTTGCCAAAATCTTCCGAAAACCGAAAGCAATACCATCCCAGCATGGAGTTGTTGCCAAAAGTTTTCGGGTCCAATGGCTTCCCATTGATGTCCATCACGTTATCGCCGTTGTAGGTATAAAATACGTAAAGGCGGTTGGTGGGTGTCAGGTAGGGAACGGCCCAGGACGAAGACAACCTGGTGTCGGGGTCAATCAATTCCGGGCCTGACCACGTCTTTCCTTTATTCTTGCTCACAGACGAAACGATGTGCTGCCCCGGCACGCCTTCGTGATCGGTATTCGACGTCATAAAAACCCGCCAGTCGCCGTTGGGCAGAACCGCAACATACGGTTGGTCAACGTAGTAATTCCGCATGATTTGCACCCCATTCTGAGCCTTTCGCCAGTCGGGGCCGGTCAGGGAGTCGTCGGGTTGAAGGCGTTCGGAAGAGTTGGTGCACGAACAAAGCAACAGCAGAAACGCAGCGCGCGAAACGGCAGAGGAAAACATGGCGGTGAAAATGGGCGGATGGTGGGGGACGGAATCTTCCGCCAGGCAACGGCAGGCGGCTTGTTTGCCTAAATGTACGGAAAGAAAGAATATCTACCGATTAATGATTCGGTTTTTCACCGACGGATAAGGCCGAAGGTGCACTGATGGATCGAAGCTCGTTAAAATCGGGGCTAGTTGGGTCGGAACCCGTCGTCACGACAACGTTGGTCTGCGGGGACAGGAGTTGCCCAATCCCGCTTTTTTTCCTGGGGTCGCACAGGTAAATATTATTCAGGCAACTGTAAGCCGAAGCGGTAGTAAGGTGGGCAATCTTCTTGCAATTTTTGAATGTGTTGTCGTGCAAATACACGCCTCTGGCATCCGGCATAACCACGGCGGAGTACGGATGCGTGTCAAGGTTTTTCCAACCACCGCCCGCCCGGTCTGCTGCTTCGAGGTACGGGTCAGGGTCAAAGGTGTTGCCCAAAATCTCTATTTCGGTGGAATACGAACCGGCGGGCGGATCGAGCACAACCGCGTTGATGCTGCGTTGAAATAGGTTGCCCTGAATCTTGACGTTTTGCTTGGCCGAAGTGCTGTCAAAGGTCACCGAACGGCGAAACCCGTGGATGAAGTTTTGGCTGATGATGATACCTCGTACCGCACCCCCGACATTGATTCCTGCCGAGTTGGGAGCGGTTTCAGTGCCAGCATAGCAAATGGTTCCAGGCGTCTTCACGTTTTTGAAGCCTTGTTTCGTCCAAAGCAGCCCATACCTGGCATCGGCAACGGTCGTCAGACCACTCAACGTCTGCATCACTGAGTTATTGGAAATGATAATTCCCATGCTGGACCCCAGCGGGCGGTTGGTTCCGGCGTAATTCCAGTACGGGTCGGGTTTTTGAAACGCCCTGGTCTTTGTATCGTACGCGCCCGGAGCCACCCGGGCGGTGTATCCCCGGCCCGGAGTTGCGGGTGGTAAGGTCAACTGAATGGCGTTGGCGGCGTTGCCCCGTCCGATGAGCGTCATGTTAAACACGTCGGCCAGCGTGTTGTTGGTGATAAGGATGTTCAAGCCGTCAGAGAACCCTTCGTCGGAAGCGTAATCGCACCCTACGGCGATGCCACGTCCGCGCACAAACCGGCCCGTGTTGTTGGAGATGGTAGCGTTGCGGGCACCAAGCACCACGATGCCCTGAGCGTTGAAAAATTCGTTGCCCGTGACGATAGTTTGCTGGGTAAGTGGCAGACGCGGGTTGGTGGAGCGTGCCACATGTGCGGCGATGAAATCGTCTTCGATAAATGTCCCCCGGTTGTTGGTGATGATGGCCCGGCGGCATTCGGTCACGTTGATTCCGTCGCGAAGGATGTATTCCAACTCACAACCGCTCACCGTCACCTGATCGCCGGTAGCCGTCAGACCCATGTTTCGTGCCCATTTGCCGTACACATTTTCGTAAAAGATTTTCTGACTGTTTCCGATGCGGGCCAACCGGCAATCGCCACTTCCCTGCGTTGTGTTTCGGTCGCCGTATCCCCACAAACACAGGTTGCGTAGGCCTACGTAACCTGCCGCTTGCGGACCGCTGGTCGTATGTCGAATCACAAGCGTAAAGTTGTCTGCCAACGCGTACAATATGCTACCATACTTGTTCATGCCTTCCAAGATGACATTGTTTTTCAAAATCAGGGAGGAGCGGAGTCCATACTTGCCACTTGGGATGATAACAATACCTCCCCCCGATGCGCTGGCGTAGTCAATCGCGGTCTGGATAGCAGCGGCGTTGTCAGTCAGGCTATCTCCCCTGGCTCCGAACCAATTCACGTTGAGTCCTTGCCCTTGCTGTCCTTGACGCACCCAAAGGGCGTTGTTTTTCCCACCGGCCCGAAACGAAGTCCCTCCGTTTGGCGTACCCGTTGATGCGGTGCGCACGAAGGTTCCACCCCGCACGGGATCTTTGCAAAACAACACCTGCGCCGTCCCCCCGTAGGCTTCGAGATCATCAATGCCTTCGACCACGGCAACGCCCCCGCTTTTTGGAACCACGGCGGCGTTGTCGGCTTCGGTAGCTTGAGGGCGACTGGGAAACTGTCCGAACCCTGCGCGCATGCACAACAGCGCGAAAAAGACGACGATGGGAAGTTTGGTTGTCATACTTTTGGCGGTAAAGTGATGAACCGTCTGCGTCGCGGCGGGTGCTTCGCCAGCACCCATCCGCGCGACACCGCAAAAGTAACGAAAGGGGCTTTTTTCCTCCCGCCGTTTTGCATACTTTCGTTCACCCAACACGTAACTCAGCCGCCAATGAACTACGTCAACCCGGGCCGATTCCTCGGCCTGTTCCTGCTGTTGCTGCTCCCGGCCCTGCTCCGCGCCCAGGCCGTGTACGAACCCACCCACCGCGACGTGTACAACTTTCTGACCCGCCTAGCCAACAAGGGCGTGGTGCAATTCAACGACCAAATCCGGCCCGTTACCCGCACGGACATCGCCGACCTGCTCGCCGAAGCAGGGAGCAAAACCGACCGGCTGACGCGCCTGGAAGTTCAGGAATTGGCTTTTTTCGCCCGCGAATACCACCACGAGCGCCTGCTGCAAACCGATTCGCTGCCCGCCGAGGCGCGGGGCACCTGGCTGCGCAACGACCCCGCCGGGCGCTTCCGGCTTGCCTCCTACGCCGACAAAACCTTCAAACTCCAGGTGAACCCCATCGCGGGCATCGGGCCTAACCTCCGCAATGGCTCCATCAATTACCACCAGTGGGCGGGCGTGTACCTGCACGGCTACCTGGGCAAGCGCATCGGCTTTAGCTTCGACTTCCGCGAACACTACGAAAAAGGCCCGACCATCGACCGCCTGAAGCAGTTCACCCCCGAACGCGGGGCTGTGCTGCTGACCAACGAAGGCCCGATTTCGTACGGACAGGTGAACGCCACCCTGGGTACGTCGTGGAAGTGGGGCAGCTTCGTGCTGGGCAAGGACGCCCTCGAATGGGGCTACGGCGAAGGCGGCAAGCTGGTGCTGTCGCGGAAGTCCCCCTCCTACCCCTTTCTGCGGCTCGACGTGAACCCGGTGAAGTGGCTTCGGTTCACGTACTTCCACGCCTTCCTCAACTCGCGGGTGGTGGACTCGACGGCCATGTATCCCATCGGCTTCAACGCCAACGGTACGCCCCGCTTCCGCACCCCGCTGCGGCCCAAATACCTTGTGTCGCACACGATTACGTTTCTGCCATCGCCCAAATTGTCGCTGTCGCTGGGCGAGTCGGTGGTGTACAGCGACAAATTCCAGCCGACCTACCTCGTGCCGCTGCTGTTTTTCCGTCCTGCTGACTTCGACCTTGCCGGGGGCAACGACCGGGCCGCCAGCAACAGCCAGTTTTTCTTCCAGGCCAGTGCCCGCAACCTGCTGCCCAACACGCAGGTGTACGGCCTTTTTTTCATCGACGAAATCAAACTCCGCAGTTTGTTCGACCCCGCGAAGCGTCGCAACCAGACGGGCTACACACTGGGCCTCCAAACCGTGGATGTGCCCCTGCGCCACCTGACGGCCACGGTGGAATACACGCGCATCAACCCCTTCGTGTACGACAACTACATCCCCACCCAGACTTACCAGAACAACGGCTTCAACCTCGGTCACTGGATGGGCAACAACGCCGACCAGTGGTACGGGGCGCTCAACTACCGGTTTCTGCGGGGGTTGCAGGCGCGGGTGTACGTTCAGAAAATCCGCAAGGCCGATTTAATCGACCGCACCTGGCAGGTGGCTCCCCGACCCGCACCCGACTTTTTGTTCGGCAAAAACCGCCGCGACTACACCCTCTTCGGGGCCGACCTGCGCTACGAAATCACCCACGACCTGCTGGTGCGACTGGATTATTTTTTCCAGCGAGAAACCCGACTGGAAACCGGCACCCGAAACACCTCCCGCCAGGCAACGCTGGGCTTGAGTTATGGATTCTGAAAAAGAGCAGAGAGAGGAGGGCAGAGAGTAGAGAGTAGAGAGATGAGAGCATGGAACAAGAACTCCTCTCTCCTCTCTCTGCTCTCTTCTCTCATACCGCCGGTTCCTGCTGGCTGAGGCAGTGGAAACTGCCCTGCCCCCAGATGATTTCGTCGGCCAGGAGGGGGATGATTTTTTTCCCGGAAAATGCTTTTTCGAGGATGTCAATCGCCGCCCCGTCGTGGGGGTTGTTGAAGACGGGCACAATCACGCCCGCGTTGCAGATGAGGAAGTTGGCGTAACTGCCCGGGGTGCGGAACCCGTCGATGAGCACGGCTTTGGGCATGGGCAGTTCAATGACGTTCAGGGGCTTGCCGTTGGGCAGGCGCATTTGCCTGAGCAGCCGGAGGTTGGTTTGCAGGGAATCGAAGTTCTCGTCGTCGGGGTCGGTTTCGACGCAGGCCACCACGGTGTCTTCGTTCACGAACCGGGCGGTGTCGTCGATGTGCCCGTCGGTGTCGTCGCCCACGATGCCGCCTTCGACCCACAACACTTGTTCGACGCCGTAAAAATCGCCCAGGTACCGCTCGATTTGGGCCTGCGACAGGTGCGGGTTGCGGTTGGGGTTGAGCAGGCAGGAGCGGGACGTCAGCACCGTGCCCGCCCCGTTGAATTCCACCGAACCGCCTTCCATGACGATGCCGGGCGACACGCAGGGCAGGCCGAGGTGTTCGGCGATGCGCGCGGGCAGGGCGTCGTCGGCGTTGTAGGGCGGGTACTTGCCGCCCCAGGCGTTGTAGTCCCAGTTGACGACCATCCGTTGTTTGGTCGCGGGGTTGATGAGAAAGGCCGGGCCGTGGTCGCGGCACCAGGCGTCGTTGGTGGGGTGGACGAGGAGGTCAATTCGGGCAAAGTTCACGCCCGCTTCGCCGAGCCAGCCGAGGATGTCGGCCTTGAGCCGCTCGTCGTGGACGTTGATACGCACCCGTTCACCCTGGCTGATGGCCTTAATGAACTGAATGTACTGCGGGCGCATCCGGGCGAGTTTGTCGCCCTGCCAGGAGTGGTCGTTGTGCGGAAACGTGAGCCAGGTGGCCACGTGGGGGTGCCATTCAGCGGGAAAAAAGAAGCCTTGTTCGCGGGGAGTCATGGCGCAAAGATAGGCCCGGGGAGGCAAGGACTTTAAGTTCTGATTGGTAGCACAAAAAATGCTCAATGCTCAATGTTCAATGCTCAATGTTCAATGCTCAATGTTCAATGAGTGAAAATCAGAGAAACCATCCATTGAGCATTGAACATTGAACATTGAACATTGAGCATTGAACATTATCTACCACAGTTGTAGAACTTACAGCCTCACACGCCAAGCATAGACTTCAGGGTCAGCGCGTTCCGCACGGCGTTACCACCCCCGTCGTTGTTGAAGTACGCGTACACGTCCCGGCCGCTACGTTCCCACTCGCGGATGCGCTCGGCCCACCAGCGCAGGTCCTCGTCGGCGTAGGAACCGCCGTAGAGGTGATGCGCGTCGGGGCCGTGCAGACGCACGTACACGAAAGGAGCCGTGGCGCGCAGGATGCAGGGCAGGCGCGCCCCGCTCATGATGCAGTAGGCGGCGCGGTGGCGTTCGAGGAGGTTAAAAACGGCCTCGTCGTGCCAGCTTTCGTGGCGAAATTCCACGGCCAGGGGCATCCATTCGGGGACGCGTTCGAGGAAATACCCCAGCCGGGCGTCGTCGCGGGGCATGTTGGGCGGGAGTTGCACGAGCAGGACGGCCCGCTTGTTGCCCAATTCGTGCCAGCCGGTTTTGATGCGCTCCAGCCAGATTTCGGGGGAAAGCAGCCGGCGGGCGTGAGTCAGGCCGCGGGGAGCTTTCACCGTCAGCCGAAAACCCGGCGGCAGCCGCTCCCGCCACCCGGCGAAGGTCTGGGCGCGGGGCCAGCGGTAAAAACTGGCGTTGAGTTCGACGGTGTGGAAGTGCGGCACGTAGTACCCCATCCGCCGGGAAACGGGCGTGGGAGCGGGGTACAAAATGCCCTGCCAGTGGTCGTAACTCCAGCCCGACGTGCCGATGTGGATGGCCATGCGATGAGAGCAGAGAGATGAGAGCAGAGAGATGAGATAAAAAACCATGCTCTCACCTCTCTGCTCTCATCTCTCTGCTCTTCTACGCTCCCGCCGCCACCGCCTTCACCTTCGCCAGGCCGGTTTTGGCTACCTGGAGAGGGTCCTGGGCGAAGTAGGTTTTGTTGAAAAGTTCGAGCGAAAGCACCACGGGGCGGTCGGGGTTTTTTATCTGCTTTAGAATCTCGCGGATGGGCGCGATGCCATCGCCGGGATAAATGCGGTCGGCGTCGGCGATGGTTTCGCGGGGCGGGCTGGCGGGGTAGTCGTTGACGTGGAAAATCTCGATGGCGGGTTTGCCCACCAGGCTGATGCTGTCGGGGCTGGAGCCGCCTTTGTAGAGGTGGTACACGTCGAGCAGCAGCCGGGCCGAGGGGTGGCCGCTTTCGGCGGCCACGAACAGCACTTCGCTCAGGCGGCTGAGGCTTTTGGAGAAACCCCAGAGTTCCAACTGCGGCACCACGCCGGTTTTGTCGCCCAGTTCGAGGATGGCCCGGTAGCGCTCGCCCGCCCGGCGCAGGTCGAGGTCGGTCTGGTTGGTGGCCCCGGCGGGGGGGCAGGCGATGCGGCGGCAGCCGACGCCCGCGAGCATGTCCATCTCGCGCTGCAATTGCTCCAGGCCTTTGGCCCGCACGACGGCATCATCGACAATCCACTGGGCGAACCCGATGGCCCCTTCGACGGTCACGCCCAAATCGCCGAGGCGTTTGCGGGCGTCGGCCAGGGTGCCGCCGTTTTTCAGGAACGTTTCGAGGGTTTCGACCCAGATTTCGACGGAGCGAAACCCGGCCTGGGCAGCGACTTCGATTTCTTTCACGAAACCCAGTTTCTGGCCCCGAATGGTGCTCAGGTTGAGGCAGTACGTGAAGGGGGCTTTGGGGGCGGCTTCCGATTTATTGGGCAAAAGTGTCGCGCCCACGGTGGCGCTGAGGGCCGTCAGGGTCTGGCGGCGGGTGAAGGGTTCGGGCATGGTTCGGAGGAAAGTTGGTCCGAAAAATACGGGGAACGGGCGGAAAAACCAGCCTGCCCTGTTGTGGGGCGGCTTGAGAACCCGTCCGTGCGTGCAACCAACTGCGGACGGGCGGGTTATCAACCCGCCCCACAATACCGTACCTTGCAACCAAACGTTCCATCCCCGTGACCAAACGCGATTTCCTCCGCACCCTGCCCGGCCTGCTCACCCTGCCCGACGCGCACGCCTTCGACCGCCTGCTGGCCGACGAGCGTCCACCCCTCGAACTGGCCACGGATGAAGAATTTTGGACCTCCCTCCGCCGCCAGTTTCGCGTCACCACCGACTTCATCCACCTCGAAAACGGCTACTACGTGTTGGCCGCCGAACCGGTGCTGGAGGCCTTCATCGGCCACGTGCGGGCACTGAACCCAGTTTCCTCCCGGTACATGCGCACGCGGCAGTTCGACGACAAAGCCGCCGTGCGCGACCAACTGGCCCGGCTGCTGGGCTGTTCGCCGGACTGCCTCATCATCACCCGCAACACCACCGAAGCCCTCGACACGGTGATTTCGGGCCTGGATTGGAAAGCGGGCGACGAGGCCGTCATGGCCGAACAGGATTACGGGGCCATGCTCGACATGTTCCGGCAGCAGGCCCGGCGGTACGGCATCGTCAACCGAATGGTGTCGCTGCCCCTGCACCCACAGTCGGATGAGGAAATCGTGGCCTTGTACGAACGGGCGATTTCACCCAAAACCCGTCTGCTGATGGTGTGCCACGTGATCAACATCACCGGGCAGGTGCTGCCCGTGCGGAAAATCGCCGACATGGCCCACCGCCACGGCGTGGAGGTGCTCATCGACGGCGCGCACGCGGTGGGCCACCTCGATTTCCGGCTTCCCGACCTCGGCGGCGATTACTACGGCAGCAGCCTGCACAAGTGGCTGGGCAGTCCGCTCGGGGCGGGGATTTTGTACGTCAGGAAGGAAAAAATCCGCAACCTCTGGCCCGTGTTCGGCGATTCGGGCTTTGCCGACGACGACATCCGCAAGCTCAACCACACCGGCACCCACCCCGTGTATACCGACCTGGCCATCGCCGACGCGCTCCGGTTTCAGGAAAAAATAGGTCTATCCCGAAAAGAAGCCCGCCTGCGCCACCTCCAAACGTACTGGACGAGCCGAGTGCGCCACCATCCAGGCATCGTGGTCAACACCCCCGCCGAGCCGCACCGCACGGGAGCCATTGCCAACGTGGGTGTGACCCGCCTCAACCCCGCCGACCTGGCGAAGGTGCTTTTCGAGAAATACCGCATCTGGACCGTCGCCATCGACACGGCCAACGTGCGCGGCGTGCGCGTGACGCCGCACCTGTTCACCACGACGGCGGAGTTGGACCAGTTGGTGCGGGCCTTGAAGGAACTCGCCGGGTGAGGGGTTGATTGGGCGAGGCGTTTGTCGAAGAGGAGAGCAAAATTCTCCCTTCCAGAAAAAACACGCCTTGCCAACGGTTTTTCACCCATCAACAATCACCCATTTTAAGTACTGGACGAAATAAATGAAGAACAAGAAATGAAAAATAAGAAATTTAAAAGTCTTAAATTCAGCATTTTACATTCCTTTTTTCTTATTATTGCTTTAAATAATTCGGTCCGACTACTTACCAATTACCTCCCCCACCCTGGCACCGGCGTTTTTTCGTCGAACAGTTCGTCGAGGTAGTACGGGCGGCGGGGGCGCTTGTCGCATTCGTCGGCCCCCAGGGGGTAGGCGCAGATGGCGTACACGCCCGTGTCGTCGGCGTTCATAAGGCTGGCGTACAGCCCGTTGGGCAGGCGGGTGTTTTTGTGCAGGCGCTTGAGCAGGCAGTGGCCCAGTTCGTGGAAAACCAGCCCTTCGCGGGCTTCTTCCCCGGCGGTTTTCCAGCAAAACCCCTTCGGGTTCAGCCGCACGGTGGGCGGTTCGCCTGCTGCCAGGCGGCATTCCCCGCAGACTTCGGCGACGGCGAGGGTGTCGAATTTCACGACCAGGTTGGTGGCGTTCACGGTTTGCCCACGTTTCCGGGCTTCGTCCAGGAACCGCCGCACGTAAGGCTCCAGGGTGGCGTCCACCTCGTAGCGGGGGGGCGGCGCGGGGTCGGCTTTTTGGCAGGCCAGCGCCGTGAGCAAACAGGCCATCAGAACCAGGACGGAACGCATGGAGTAACGGGTTTCACCCCGGAAAAATAGCATCAATTTTCCGTTCGCCGGTACACCCGTGCCCCCTGCGCCTCGCCCACCAGCCGGTAGTTTTCCCGCACCCAGGCCGCGACGGCGGGGAAGGCATCGTGGCGCTTGCGCTCGTCGCCGTGCAGCGAGAGGTTCGGCACCATCGCGTCCACGAACACGGCGGGGCGACTTTCCCGAACGTCCTGCAAAAAATAATGCAGGTTTTTTTCGAAAAAACCCCGGTACGCCGCGTGGACGTAGAACGTGTTGGCGAAGCGGTAGCCCATCGGTCGGCGGGCCAGCACGTGCAGGCGGTCGGCATAGCCCCACACCACGAGGGGCTGGTCAGGGAGGCTGCGGGCCTGAATCAGCGAAGCCAGGCGCTGGTCGGCTTCGGCGGTGGCGAGCGGCGGGGCGGGGCGGCGGGTCCAGGCGTTGGTTACGCCCTGAAGGAGCGCCGTCGCCAGCACCAGCGCCCCCAACGCCCACCGCACCCGCAGTGGCAGGGCCGCCAGCACGGCACTCACCGCGTGGAGCAGGGGCACGAACAGCAGCAGCGTGTAGTGGGTGAAGTCGTTGCCCGCCTGCAACACGGCGTAGAAACTGACCAGCAGCAGCACCCCGCTCAGGACGAGGTTTTTTCCCGAAAAATCCCACCCCGAAACGGCGCGGCGCGGCAGCAGCGCCAGCCCGACGCCTAAGGCCAGCGCCTGCCCGGCGAGGTACAGCACCGCCTGCCGGTTGCCCAGCACGAACCGCGCCGCCCGGACAGGGCTGAACCGCGCCGCCGCCGAAAGCCGGGAGAACTCCTGGGTGAACGAGTAGCTGACGTAATGCCCCAGGTAAGTATCGACGAACGACTCGTGGTGCCCCGCCCCCACCATCACCCCGACCACCAGGGCCGTGGGCAGCACCCCACCGACTACCAGCGCACCCAGCGCCGCCCAGGCCCGCCGACGGGCCAGTTCCCCGGCGGCGAAGGCCGCCAGCACCAGGCCCATCGGGACGGTCTGGAATTTTTCGTAGGGCAAAAAACCCAGCAGCAGGCCCAGCAGGGCCGCTTTTCCCGGCGACACCTGCCCGGCCCGCGCTACCGCCAGCGCCCCGACGGTGCCCCAGGTGAGCAGGAGCACGGCGAAGTGTTCGGAGTTGTAGCCCACGTGGTCGGCGTACCCCGTCGTACCCACGAACAGGCCCGGCACCCAGGTGCCCAGCAGGCTTTCGGGGCCGGAAAACTGGAACCGCAGCAGCCGGTACGCGCCCGCCAGCGTGCCCAGCCAGCCTAGCAAACCCACGGCCTCGGCCCCGGCGTAGCCGAAGGGCATTCCCAGCGCCTGCGCCAGCACGAGGGGCAGCACCGTGAGCGGGCGGGCATCGGCGTGGGTGAGCAGGGTCAGGAGCGGGTCGGGGTGGTGGCGCACGGTCAGGGCCGTGGCCAGCCAGGTGCTCGCGTCGGGGTTGGGTTCCACGTCGCTCAGGTACGGCAGGCGCAGGGCCGCCACCACGGCCAGCGTGGCGAGGAGCCAGGCCGTCGCGCCCGTTCGGGCCTTGCGCCGGAAGCGGACGACCAGCACCGCGCTCCAGGCCAGCGCGGTGCCGGGGGCCAGGACGTTGAGCAGCGCGGGGTTCACGCGTCGAATGGTTTTTGAAACACCGTGAACACCGAACTGCCCAGCGGGGCCGAACCCAGCACCCGATCTTCGGCCCGGACGAGGGCGTACAGCACGCCGTTGAGCGGGGCGGGGGGCAATTTCACGTCGGAAGCCACCCGCGCCGGGTCCACCCAGCCCAGACGGAGCGTGAGCCGCTGCCAGGCGCGCACGGCGAAAATCAGGGGCACCAGCAGCAGACTCCAGTACGTGGCCACGCGCACGGTCAGCCCGGCTTCGCGCCCAAACCGGAGCCACTCGGCCCGCACGAAGCGCCGGGGTACGCCCACGGCCACGTCGTGGGTGCCACGCAGGGCGCGGAAGGCGTTGTTGTTGGTGATGACCAGCCCACCGGGCAGCAAGCGGTCGGCGAAGGCCCGGAGCGTGGCGACGATTTCTTCGTCGGTGAGGTAGCAGAACACGTCGTTGCAGACGATGACGTCGAACCGCGTGCCGGGCTGGAACCGGGCCATGTCCTGCACGCGGAGTTGTTCGACGCTGAAACCCCTTTCCCGCGTGAATTCCACGGCGTCAGCGGAAAAATCAAAGCCAGCGAGGTTTGAAAAGCCGGCTTCACGCAGGGCCTCCAGCAATCCGCCCGTGCCACAGCCCGCGTCGAGAATCGCGGGGTTTTTGACCGGACCAAACGCCCGAATGGCCCGCACCACCTTGCCGTGGAGGAGGCGGTACCACCACAGCCGACGCTCCACGGCGTGCATGCGTTCGTATTCGATCCGTTTACCGATCATCGTTCAATAGTTCGGTTTTGACGATGTAGGGCGGCAGGCCGCTCTGGTGCATGAAGGCTTTGCCCACGTACTCGCCGAGCAGGCCCAGGCCCAGCAGGTTCAGCCCGCCGACGAACAGCACTGTCGCCAGCAGCAGCGGACTCGCCACCCCGACGCGCGTCAGCCAGCCGACGGCGGCTTCGGCAATTCCCAGGCCGAACGCCAGGCCGGTCAGCGCCAGGCCCGCGCCGCTCAGCAGCCGCAGGGGCCGGGTGGAATACCCGAACAGCACGTTCAGGAACAGCGACACCAGCCTGCGCGGCGTGTAATTCGACCGGCCTGCGCGGCGCTCCCGGTGGATGACCTCCACCCTTCCCACGTTTCGCGTCACCCGGAAAATCAGCCCGTCGAGGTAGGGATACGGCCCCCGGTAGCGGGTGATTTCGTCCACGATTTCGCGCCGGAGGAGTTTGAAACTCGACAGGTACAAATCGCGGGGTTTGTCGAGCAGCCCGGTGGTCAGGCGGTTGACGAGCCAACTGCCCGCGTTGCGCAGGGGGCCGTGTTTTTTTTCGGGGTAAAACGAATACACCACGTCGTAGCCCCCGGTTTCGGCGGCGTGGAGCAGTTTCAGGATTTCACCCGGCGGGTTTTGAAAATCGTCGTCAATGATCGCGCAAAATTGCCCCTGGGCGTAGTTCAGCCCACAAAGCACCGCGTTGAATTCGCCAAAATTCCGCCGCAGCGACACGAACCGCACCCGCCCGAACCGCCGCGCCAGCCCGATGCACACGCCCTCGGAGCCGTCGCGGCTGCCGTCGTTGACGAGCACCACCTCCAGATCCACCCCGGCCAGCGCCTCGAACAGTGTCTCCACCAGCGGCCCGATGGTGCGCTCGCTGTTGAAAACGGGGATGACGACAGAGAGGTGGGGCATGTTTAGTTGGCAGTTGGCAGTAGGCAGTTGGCTTTTTGTCTTTTTTTGCCAACCGCCTACTGCCAACTGAATTTGTTCACCGCCTCCACCACCCGCTCCGCTTCTTCGTCGGAGAGTTGGGGGTGCAGGGGCAGGCTGAGGACTTCGCGGTGGATTCGTTCGGTTATCGGCAAATTCAGGCGCCGGTACTCGGCGTAGGCGGCCTGGTGGTGCGGGGGAATGGGGTAGTGAATGGCGCTCCCCACGCCTCGGCTGGCCAGGTGCGCGAGGAGCCGGTCGCGGGCCGGGTGCCGGACGACAAACAGGTGCCAGGCGTCGCACGCCACGGCGTCGGCGGGGGGCAGCAGCACGTCCGGGTGGCGGAGGGCGTCGAGGTAAAACCGGGCCAGTTGGCGGCGGCGGCGGTTTTCGGCGTCCAGATGCGGCAGTTTTTCCCGTAAAATCGCGGCCTGTACCTCGTCGAGGCGGCTATTCACCCCCGCGTACTCGTTCACGTATTTTTCCCGCGAGCCGTAATTCCGCAGGCTGCGGATTTTTTCGGCCAGCGCTTCGTCGTTGGTCGTTACGGCTCCGGCGTCGCCGAGGGCACCGAGGTTTTTGGTCGGGTAAAAACTAAACCCGGCGGCGTCGCCCAGGTTGCCCGCCCGACGCCCGCCGTGCGTGGCCCCGTGGGCCTGGGCGGCGTCTTCCACGAGTTTGAGGCCGTGCCGCCGCGCCAATTCGCCCAGGGCGGTCATGTCGGCACAGCGCCCGTAGAGGTGCACGGCCAGGATGGCGCGGGTGCGGGGCGTGAGGTGCCGCTCCACGAGGCGCGGGTCGAGGGCGTACGTCGGTTCGTCGGGTTCGACCAGCACGGGCACCAGCCCGGCGTTGGTCACGGCCAGCACGGAAGCGATGTACGTGTTGGCGGGCACGATGACCTCGCTGCCCGGCGGAAAGCCGTAGCCCCGGAAAATGAGCGTGAGGGCGTCCAGCCCGTTGGCCACGCCGACGGCCTGCGCCGTGCCGCAGTAGCGGGCAAACTCAGCCTCGAACGCTTCGCCTTCCCGCCCCAGCACGTACCAGCCCGATGCGGCGACCCGCTCCACGGCCCGCCGGATGGCTTCGGCGTGGGGTTGGTTGACCCTCCCCAGGTTCAGGTGCTCGATCATGGCCGGGTTCAGGCCGTCTCGGGTACCGCCGCCCCGGTCAGCACCGGGCGGGCCGTCACGTAATCCATCGGGTCGTAGTACTCGTTGGAGGCCACCAGCAGCACCGTGCCCGGCGCGAACTGGTCCATCGTGTGCCAGTCGCCGGGTTCGAGCACGAGGCACTCGTCGGGACGGTGAAGGTGAAACGTCGTTTCCTGTACGCCGTCGGTCACGTACACCCGGCAGTGCCCCGACACGCAGGCCAGGGCGTTGTGCGAGCGAATGTGGGCGTGCCCGGCCCGTTCGACGGTTTCGGGGGTACCGTGAATGTAAAACACCCGCTTGATGTCGCCGGGGAGGAGTTTTTCAAACACGGTAAGATGGCCTGCTTCGTTTTGAAAGGTTGGCAATGTGATGAATTTTGCCATAGTGGTCGGATTACTCCGGTTTGGTGAATCGCTGTCTTCATGCCCGGTGGGTGTGTCTCGGGAGGATAGGTTTCAGCCAAAAACGACCGGTTAGCGGGGGTGAACACGGAAAGCAGGCGTCGCGGCGGCGACAGGCACACGTTTGGTCGAAGTGTTCGTCCGCAAAGAAAGCCTTTTTCGCCAACTTGCCAAGCAATCGTCCGTCCAGGGGTGATTTTACAACTAAATGTTTGGCTCGGAAGTAAAAAAACAGGTCTGGCTACGGGATTACCGCCCCAAAACCTGCTTTTCACTCCTGAACGCCGCTGTACCCAATTTCCCGGCACTTTTGTTTTCACCATGAAAAAAATCGGTTCCCTCCTGCTGCTTTGGCTGGTGGCAGTCCCGCTGCTGGCCCAACCCACCGAACGCCTCGTCAAGGTCGTGGTCGCCCCCGATCGCACCGACTGGACCTACCGCCCCGGCGAGCCGGTGAAATTTACGCTGACCGTGCTGCAAAACGGCAACCCCCTCCGGGGCGCGAAGGTGACCTACGAAATCGGACCCGAAAAACTGGACCCGACGAAAAAAGAAACCCTCACCCTGCCCAATGGCACCCTGACCGTGGACGGCGGCACCCTGCGCACGCCGGGTTTCCTGCGCTGCACAGCCACCGTGGACGTGGACGGCAAAACCTACCGCAACCTGGCCACGGCGGGCTTCGCGCCCGCGCAACTTCAGCCCACCGTTGAGAATCCGGCCGATTTTCAGGCCTTCTGGGACAGCGCCAAAGCCGAACTTTCCCGCGTGCCGATCGATCTGCGCCTGACCCTCCTGCCCGAACGATGCACCGAAACCGTGAACGTGTACCACCTCAACGCCCAGAACTGGGGCAACTCAAGGCTCTACGGCATCTTGTGCGTTCCGAAAAAAGAAGGCCGCTACCCGGCCCTGCTGAAAGTACCCGGCGCGGGCATCCGCCCCTACGCGGGCGACGTGGCGATGGCCGAACGGGGCGTAATCACGCTCGAAATCGGCATCCACGGCATCCCGGTTAACCTCGACCCCCAGGTGTACGCCAACCTTTCAGCCGGAGCACTTTCGGGATATCCTCAGTTCAACCTCGACGACCGCGACCGCTACTACTACAAACGCGTGTACCTCGGCTGCGTGCGGGCCAACGACGTGCTCACCGCCCTGCCCCAGTTCGACGGGCAGAACCTGCTCGTGACCGGCGGCAGCCAGGGCGGGGCGCTGAGCATCGTCACCGCCGCCCTCGACCCCCGCGTGAAAGCCCTCGGGGCGTACTACCCGGCTCTGGCCGACGTGACCGGCTACCTCAAGGGCCGGGCCGGGGGCTGGCCGCACCTGTTCGCGGGGAAAAATCTACCCGTCAACAACAAACCCGACAAACTTCGTACGGTGGGGTACTACGACGTGGTCAACTTCGCCCGCCGGGTGCGGGTGCCGGGGCGGTACACCTGGGGGTTCAACGACGAAACCTGCCCGCCCACCTCGATGTACGCGGCCTACAACGTGATTTCGGCCCCGAAAACGCTGGATCTGTACCTCGAAACCGGTCACTGGACGTACCCGGAACAGGTGGAGAAAATGAACGCGTGGCTGCTGGGGCGGTTGAAGGGGGAATAACCGGGCGGCCCGATTCTTGAAAGACCCGGCGGAAAAACGAATCGCATGAAACCGTTTTTCCGCCGGGGCCTGCTGGTCATGCTCCTGCTGCTTCCCTTCCTCACCCAGGCCCAACTCCGCTTCGACGTGGAAGGTGGCCTCGTGCTGGGGACCAATTACAACGAGGTGCGCATTCCCGCCGCGGGCGGCACGCTCTTCGATTTGGGCAAAGAATTAAAAGCCGACCCGAAGGTGTACTACCGGTTGCGCCTGGGCTACACCTTCGGCGAACGCCACACGGTTTCGGCCCTGTACGCCCCACTGACGGTGAATTACACGGGGAAACTCACGCGGGACATCAATTTCAACGGCGTCACCTTCGGGCCGCGAGGAGTCGGCAATCCCGAGAGCGTGCTGGCCCGCTACCGGTTCAACTCTTACCGCCTCACGTACCGCTACGATTTCGTGTACACCCCGAAATGGCGCGTAGGCGCTGGCTTGACGGCCAAAATCCGGGATGCGTTCATCGAAGTGCACACCAACGAACCCTTCGCCTCGTCGATCCGGCAAACCCGCTACGACAACGTGGGTTTTGTGCCCCTGCTCAACTTCGTGGCAACGTGGCAGCCCACACCCAAATTCTGGACGATGCTTGAAGCCGACGCGCTGGCGTCGCGGCAGGGCCGGGCCGAGGACGTGTTCCTCGGCGTTGGGTACCAACTCAACCCCTTCGTGGCGATCAAAGGCGGCTACCGGGTGGTGGAAGGCGGGGCCGACAACGACAAAATATACAACTTCACCTGGATAAACTACGCGGCCCTGGGCGTAGTGGTGGCGTTTTGAAACGAGATTCCTCCGAAAAAGAAAACCTCGCCCGTTCAGCAGGCGAGGTTTTCTTTTTTCGGGAAAAATCAACGGTTAGCGCGGTCCGCGGCTCCGGCCGCGTTCGCCGGACGAGGAGTTGCCGTTGTCCGGCCGTCCCGCCGGGGCGCTCTCGCGCTGCGGCTGGGGGGCGGGAGCCTGCCGCTGCCAATCGCCCGAAGGCCGTGAGGGACTTTCGACGCGGGCGGGCGGCTCGGCACTCCGGCGGTTTTCACCCCAGTTGGGCCGTTCCATCGGCCGTGACTCCGATTGGCTGGGGCGCTCCGTGCGCTGCTCGGTGTTGGGCCGGTCCCAGGAGCGGTCCCAACTTCGGTTGTCGGGGCGGGGCGCGTCCTGCTGGCGTTCGGGGTTGCGGCTGTTGCTGCCCCAGTCCGGCCGCTCCACGTTGGGGCGGGTGCGGGGTTGTTCGTAGGTCTGGGTCTGCCCGTCGGGTTGGGTGGTCGAGGGCGGGCGGTTGCTCCAGGTGTCGTTCCAGCGGCGGTCGGTGCCCCGGTTGTAGCTGCCGTCGGCGTTTTGGTCCCGCGTGGTGCGGTCGCCGGGTCGGGTGGCGTCGGGGGTCGGGGCGCTGGGGCGATCGCCATTGGGCTGGCCCCAGCCGGAGCGATCCCAGCGGCCATTGCCGGGGCGATTCGAGGGCTGGTTGCCCGGTGTGCTGCCGTCCCCGTTTGGCCGGTCAACACCGCCGTTACCGGGGCGGGTGTTGGGGCGGTACACGGTCACGCGGTCGCCCTCCACGCGGGAGGAGCCGGGGCGGTTGCTGTTTTCAACCCGCAGGGGCTGAATCCGGGTGTTGGCGTAGCGTTCCACCTCGTTCACCTGCGGGCCGCGCCAGTAGCCCCCGCGCCCGTCGCGGGAAGGCCGCCCGTAGTTGTTGATGATGGTCACGTTGTTGTTGATGATCGTCGTGTTACCCCCGCGCAGGGCATAGCCATGCCAGTTTCGGCGGTAGAGGTGCTGGCAGGGCACAAAGGTCCAGTAGCGGCGGGGGAACAGGTTGAAATTGATGTTCACGCCCACGCTGACGCCGGGGAACAGCGGTGCCCAGCCGTAGTACCCGTTGGTTTGCCCCCAGGCCACCCAGGCCGGTGCCCACCGCCGACCGGGCCGCCAGAGCCAGCCGGCGCGGTCGTCGAAAAACCAGCGGCCGTAGTGAAACGGCCCCCAGCCCCAGGCGTAGTTGGATACCCACGTCCAGCCGAAGTTGGTGTAGGCCCAGTGGCCGTTGGTAGCGTAGGGCATGAAGTCCGGCCCCAGGTTGGGTGCCCACACCTGGCCGTATTCGGGATAATTCATCCAGCGGCCGTAGGGATTCAGGCCATCGTAAAAATCGCGGTAGGCGTATTCGTCGAACTCGTCGTAGTTGCCGGAATTGTCGTACCGGTCGTCGTTGGGATAGTCGTCGTAGCGGTCGTTGTACCCGTACCCGTCGTTCCCTCGGTAGGTCGGCTGGGCCGGGGCCACGCAGGCGGCGAAGCCGAGCGCGAGCAGCAAAGCGGGGAGGAGCGTGGTTTTCATGGTTGTGAAGCGCCTGTTGACTCGCAAACGCTCCCCAAAGAAACGAAGTATTTCCAGCCCTGTTCGCCCCCGAACGCCCGGTTAAGAAGTTTTAACGAAAAAGCCCTTCCCAGTGCCTGGGAAGAGCTTTTTCGTACGCAATGCGTCGGGTTTCTCAATACCCAAAAATCTCCTCCAGCGACAGCTTTTTCACTGTCCCGACTTTGGCCAGTTGTTCGGGACTGACCCGCTTTTCCGAGGCCACCACGCAGTAGGTGTAGGGTTGATTGGCAAGGTACTGCTGGCTGAATTTCTTCAGGTCGGCGTAGCTCATTTTGTCGAGGGCTTCGTAAATCCGCTTTCGTTCGTCGTCGGTCACGCCGCGTTCTTCGGCGGCGAGGTAGGTATAAATCGGCCCGTCCTGGAGGATGCGCTCGGTTTCAAAATTTTTCTTCATTCCCTTCCGGGCGGCTTCGAGCGCCACGGGCGATTCGGGCAGGGCGTTGAGCAACTCGTTCATGCCCGCCACGGCCTCATCGAACTTGTCGGCCTGGCTGCCGATGTACCCGATGAGCGTGTACTGCTCGCCTTTTTTGGGCGGTGTGTTGTAAAACGCGTAGGTCGAATACGCCAGGGCCTTCGATTCGCGCAAGGTCTGGAACACCACCGACCCCATGCCCCCGCCGAAGTAGTTGTTGAAAAACTCGACCAGCGGGGCCTGCGCCGGGTCGTAAGCCGACGTGTTGCGCACCCACGAAATTTCCGACTGCACCATGTCGTAATCGGCGAACAGCACCTGGTTGGCGGTCTGGGGATGTTGGTTGTAATCGCGCTTCTGCGGCACGGCGGCAAACTGAGTGGGCAGCGCGTGCAACTTCCCAATCTGCTGCTCAAACTGAGCCTGGGGCTGCGGGCCGTAGTAAATGATTTGGTGGGGGAAATTCACGAGGCTGCGCAGGAAGTCCACCAGTTCCTTCGCCGTGACGGCTTGCAGTTCCGCGTCGGTCAGCGTGTTGTTGAACGGGTTTTGCGGGCCGTACTGGGCGTAGCTCATCAGGCCCTGCATGATGGTGCCCTTGTTGAGCTTGGCGTCGGCGCGGCTTTTCTGGGTGCGGGCTTTCAGATCGGCGAGGGCCTGTTCGTTGGGCTGGCAGGTGCGCAGCAGGCTTTCGAGCAACTGCGTAGCCGGGACGAAATTTTCCTGTAACCCCGTCAGCCGGATGGTCGTGTACTCCGGACCGGGCTGGATGGTGTACGTGCAGGCCAGGTTGTAAAACTCGGTGCTCACCTGTTCGGCGGTCAGCTTGTCGGTGTTCAGAAACGCCAGGTAAGCCGTCGCCAGGGGCAGCAGTTTGCTGTGGTACGTGCCCAACTTCAGGCGGTAGCCGAGGCGGAAAATGTCGTTCTCCACGTTCGGCGCGTAGAGCACTTCTGCAATTCCGGCTTTTCCCCGCTTCACGTCCTTCGCGAAATCAAGCCACACCGGTTTCACCGCCGCCATCGGCAGGTTGTTGACGGTTTTCAGGAAGGGCGATTCCTTGTCGGCGTTCGTTTCAACGGGCGTGATGGCGGGTTTTTCCACCTTCTGGATGCTCTTGTCCTCGCCCTTGCGCTTGTACACGATGACGTAGTTGTCCTTCAGCCATTGGTTGGCGAAATCCACCACCTGTTGCTTGGTCACCTTGCCCATCAGGTCGAGGCGGCGGTTGTAGTCGAGCCAGCTTTCGCCCTTGTCGCTGACGAACGCCTCCAGCAACGGGTTCACCCGGCTGTAATTATTTTCCAATTCGCGGATGGCGTTGAGCTTGTAGTTGTTGACGATGGCCGTGAGCATTTTCTCGTCCCACTCGCCCCGCTTCAGCTTCTCCACCTGCCCCAGGAGCAAGTCCTTCACTTCTTCGAGCGATTGCCCTTTTTTGGGCCGCCCAAACAAACTCCACACCGAGTAATCCTTCAACCCGTTCAGCCCCGACCCGCCGCCGAGGATTTTTTGCTGCTTGTTCAGATTCAGATCAATCAACCCCGCCGCCGAGTTCGACATCACCTCGTCGCAAATGGTCGCCAGGATGCTTGCTTTCACGTCGAGGGCACCGGGCAACCGGTAGCCGAGGCGCACGTTGTCGGGCGTGGGGCCGAATACTTCGACGGTCTGAATTTTCGCCAGCGGCGCTTCGGCGGGCGGGTTGTAGAGCTTTACCTCCTTCGGCTTCCAGTAGCTGAATTTCTGGTCAATCATCCGCACCACTTCGTCGGGGTTGAGGTCGCCGGCCATGATGATGGCCATGTTGTTGGGCACGTAGTACTGGTTGAAATACTTGCGGATTCCCACCAGCGAGGGGTTTTTCAGGTGCTCTACCGTGCCGATGGTCGTTTGCTGCCCGTAGTTGTGGGTCGGGAACAGCGCCGCCATCAGGGCCTCGTTCACCTTGTTGGGGTCGCTGTCGAGGCTGCGGTTTTTTTCTTCGTACACCGCCTCCAGTTCGGTGTGGAAAATGCGCAGAATCGGGTTGCGGAAACGCTCGGCCTGCAACGTGAGGTACCGGTCCAGCGCATTGGCCGGAATGTCCTCCAGGTAGCACGTGACTTCGTTGCTCGTGAAGGCGTTGGAGTTTTGCCCGCCCATCGCGGCAATCATCTTGTCGTACTCATTGGCGATGGCGTACTTCGAGGCCTCGCCCGATACCCGGTCGATTTCTTTGTAAATCGCCTTCCGCTGCTCCGGGTCGGCGGTTTTGTTGTACTTCTCGTACAGGGCGTCAATCTGGTCGAGCAGGGGCTTTTCCTTCGCCCAGTTCAGCGTGCCAAACTTGTCCGTACCCTTAAACAGCATGTGCTCCAGGTAGTGGGCCAGACCCGTGTTCGTGCGCGGGTCCGTTGTCGAACCAGCCCGCGTGGGCATGAACGAGAAAATCCTCGGTTCCTTTTTGTTCACGCTCAAAATGACCGTCAGGCCGTTTTTCAGCGTGTAAAACCGCGCCTTCATCGGGTCGTTGGTCACGTAGCGGTAGGGGTAGCCCCCGCTCGTCGCCGTCTTCCATTCGTAACTTTTCTGGGCCAGCGTCGGCAGGGAAAGCACCAGCGCGAAGCTCAGGGCGAACAGCAATCGTCTCATTTGGTTTGTGGAATGTTGAAGTTGGGGGTGAAAAATCCCTCTAAAAAACAGGATTCACCCCGGTTTGCCAAGCGGGTTAAGGGTTTTTAACGGCAGCGGCAAAGGGGCGGGACGGGCGGTTGGCACCCAAGGGAAGGCATTCTTCGCAGCTTTTTAAGCGAATCATGCACAAATCAACGCTTCCCCGCCCCGTCATTGCGAGCCACAATGGAATTGCGGAGGTTTTCAAACGTCGTTTCACTTGTTTGAAAACCGGAGCGAAGCATTCCCCTTCCGATAGACCAAAAGAGCTTTCGCTGAATACCGTTGAAATCCAACCATTTTCCCCAAAGCCATCCCCAAGGCAAGCTCACGACCCACCGGTGCTCGATCATAAACCGCCGACGCTCCATCAAAACCCGCCGGAGCATTATCATAAACCGCCGGAGCATCATCATAAAACGCGGGTGCTCGATCACAAACCGCCGGTGCTTCTTCATAAAGTGCGGGTGCTCGATCATAAACGGCCGGAGCACCAACACAAACCACCGGAGCATCTTCACGCCTGAACGGCGCGTGATCACAAACGGACGGCGCTTGAGCACAAGTGAACACCGCACGATCATAAACGGACGGAGCACCATCACAAACGGACAGAGCGAACTATCTCCCTCGGCAGGCACCCCCACAAATCGTTCAGTGGAAAGGAACACCAACGGCTGTACCCTGTTCGCCCGGCTGCCTGGCCAACCCCGCACCGCCTCCGACAGCACCGGGTTCAGAGCCGACGTGAGCGTGTGGCACGTCACGGCGTACGACCGCTACCGTCCGTTCGAGCTGTACCTCCCCGAAAACGTGAAGAACCAACGCCTGATTTTGGCAAACCCGCCCCAATCGTTGGCGGAGAAATGGCGGGGGTGGAAGTAAAAAATCACCCGTCAGGTAAGGTGCCCGGCAGACCGATTTTTTGTCATTCCGATGAAGGAGGAATCACGCGCAATCGCTCGCATCTTGCGAGTAATTTTTATTGCAAGCCCCTCTGGGGCGTGGTGGCCTGCAAGTACAATTATACCTGTCGAATCGTTTGAATTGGGAGCCTAACCGATTGAAATTTAATTCGTTTTGCCAGAATGAAGTAACTCGCGATTGACGCCGCCCCAGAGGGGCTTGCAATAAAAATCACTCGCAAGATGCGAGCGATTGCGGGAGATAGACAACCCATAACTCACGTTAATAATTAGTGTAAAAAACCATTATTTCTTATTGCATCAACAGCATCGAGCGATAGTTGAAGTAAGTTGATATCCTTTTTTTTAACAGATTGTGTTGAACTCGAATTAGGATTAGGGTACATAAAGGCGCTATGAATTTCTGCTATATAGACTTTCTCAGTCTGTTTAATTGAATAAACAAAATACACATTACTGGCTTTGTCATGATACTGATCAGAATTGTTGCCACTCATTTCTTTAAAAAAAATGATAATAGAAAACACTGAATCTAATCCTCGTTCGTAATTGTCCCATTTATTTAGTAGATTGTTAACCCGAACACATTTGCTCAAATGTTCACGAAGGTTTTCTCCACCCCCTAATATAAATGACAAAAAATCGAATGAAAAAAAAGCCCAAATACTCGAATTAGAGTATGTAGAGTTAATTGAGTACTGCTTTTGGTTATACTCTAACTGATACAATTTTGTGATTAAGCGCATATTTACTAGCTTCGCTTTTACCATTGCTGTCAATATATATGAGGTTAAAATGAGTTGAATATCATTATCCTCGAAATAACCTCTTTTATCTATTTTGATTGATCGTAATATCATAGTAATATGCGATTCAATGATATCACTATTATCAAAATTAAAGACTGTTTTGGAATAAAACTTATCAATATACCCGCTGAAATCGCAAGACTGGCCGTATTTGCTATGGAAAATATTTCTAACGTTTTCTACATCACACACAAAGATTACTTTATCAAAATCAAATTTATTTTGATTTTGACGAACGTCGAAGTGGGCAGCAAAGACGTTAAGAAGTCTAAAAATATGTTCTGGATCTATTCTGTCTAAATCGTCAACAATTAAAACAACCTTTTTGTGTCTTTCTCTACTTTGAATTTGATCTATCAACTCAGCAATCAGTAAACTAAATGCATCTTCCTCATATATATTACCTTGTTTTTTAGAAAAACTCTTTAAATATTTAATGGCGGTTTCTTCAGAATTAATTTGCATTGATTCATGAAAACTATTATATTTTTCTATTAATTTAGCAATATCCTTAGCTATAGAAGAAAAATCTTTTCCAGTTTTAGTAAACTTTTCAATAATAATTTTAACTATTTCATAATAATTATTTGACATAAAAAAGGGAAGAGTTTCTATTTTTGAAAATTTGACTTTTTCAAAAGAAAGACCTTTATTCATCAACTCAAATAGAACATCATATTTAACTAATTCGAAAATATCTTCATTGTTCGAGACTGAATAGTTAACAGGAAAAATACGAATTACTTCGTATTCATCTTCATGTTCAAAAAACGTGTTTAGAAAATAGGTTTTGCCTGAACCAAATTTCCCAGAAAATAGAATTCGTTTATTACTATTATCCGATATATGTTCTTTAAAATCCTTGGTGGGATTTTCAACTGGTAGTTGAAGAGTACTCATATTGAGTGATTCTAATGAATGAGTGATAATGTAGGAGATTAAAGTGTATTTAAAATACCCGTTGTTCGACGTTTGCAACGTCAGGCCGCGAATGCCCGGAGTTTTCAACTCCGCTTCCCGCCCAACGCCCCACAAGTATACACGTCCGCCTCCTTCCGCGCAAGCTACTTCCTAAACTTCCCTTCCCCCACGTATCTTGCCCCGGCAAAAAACCTCCAAACCCCATGAACCCCACCCTCCGGCTCCTCCTCGGGGCCTTGTTCCTTTTTCATGGTTCCTTCTTCATTTCCCAAGCCCAGCCCGTGCGCGTGCTCGTCATCGGTGCCCACCCCGACGACTGCGACCTCAACGCGGGCGGCCTGGCCCTGCTTTACGCCGCCGGGGGGCACGCCGTCAAGTTCGTGTCGCTCACCAACGGCGACAAGGGCCACCAGACCCTCAGCGGCAAGGCCCTCGCCGCCCGCCGCAAGGCCGAAGCCCAGGAAGCCGGGCGGCGCTTCGGCGTGCAGTACGAGGTGCTCGACATCCCCGACGGCGAACTGCTGCCCACGCTGGAAAACCGCCTCAAAGTCATCCGCCTCATCCGCGAGTGGAAGGCCGACCTCGTGCTGGCCCACCGCCCCAACGACTACCACCCCGATCACCGCTACACGGGCATCCTCGTGCAGGACGCCGCCTACCTCGTCATCGTGCCCAACATCCTGCCCGAAGTGCCGCCCCTGCCCAACAACCCCGTGTTCATGTACACCCGCGACAACTTCCAGCGCCCCAACCCCTTCCGCCCCGACGTGACCGTGGACATCTCGGCGGTGTTTCAGCAAAAACTGAACGGCATCGACGCCCACACCTCGCAGGTGTACGAATGGCTCCCCTGGACCCGTCGCGACACCACCGTGCCCACCGACCCCCAGCAGCGCAAGCAATGGCTCGGCACGGTGTACGCCGGTCGCAGCCGCGTCACGCCCGAAGTGAAAACCTCGCTCGAAAAGTGGTACGGGAAAGACCGGGCAGCCTCGGTCGCCCACGCCGAAGCGTTTGAGCTTTGCGAATACGGCCGCAACCCCAGCGAAGCGGAATTGCGGCGGCTGTTTCCGATGCTGGGCAACTAAGCTGCGGCCAGCGGCCACCGCGAAAACCAGCCGTCGCAACCCGACTGACGAATTTCGGGGCCTGAAAAAAGCGCCGTACTTTTTGGTAGGTTTTTCTCAACAAACCCGACCTTTGCCGGGTTAGCGGAGAATAAACCGCTTTTTTTCATGAACATTGCCCTGTTTGGTGCCTCCGGCAAAACCGGTCGGCAGTTTCTCCAGCAAGCCCTCGACCAGGGGCACTCGGTCCGCGCCCTGCTGCGCACCCCCGGCAAACTCGACCTCAAACACCCCAACCTGACCGTGCTGCAGGGCGACGTGCTCAGCCCCGGCGACGTGCAGCGCACCGTCGAGGGCACCGACGCGGTGGTGAGCGTGTTCGGCCACGTGAAAGGCTCGCCTCCCACCCTTCAGACCGACGGCACGCGGAACATCGTCACGGCCATGAAGGCCGTGGGCATTCGGAAAATCATCAGCCTGTCGGGGGGCGGACTGCCGTTTGAGCGGGACGAACCCAAATTCCCCGACCGGCTCATCCGGGGCATCATGAAGCTGTTCGTGCCCAAAATCCTGGCCGACGCCGAAGCCCACGCCGAGGTGCTGAAGCAGAGCGGCCTCGACTGGGTTATCGTGCGCGGCCCCCGCCTCAACGACGGTCCCTTCACGGGCGCGTACCGCGTGGGTTGGGTGGGCGTCAACGCCAGCACGAAGGTGAGCCGGGCCGATTTGGCCGATTTCATCCTCAAGCAAGTCACCGACTCGCGGTTTGTGGGGCAAATGCCGTTCGTGAGCGATTAGCCGCGCCGCCGTACTTTTGCGGCCATGCGGTATTTTCTGGAATGCGCCTACCACGGGCACCCCTTCAACGGCTGGCAGCGGCAGCCCAGCGTCCCCACCGTGCAGGCGGTGCTCGAAGCGGCGCTGAGCAAGATTCTCCGGCAACCGACGTTCATCACCGGCAGCGGACGCACCGACGCGGGCGTCCACGCCCGGCAGCAGTTCGCCCATTTCGACCTCGCCACGCCCCTCGACGACCCGGCGGTGCTGGCGTTTAAGCTGAATAATTTTCTCCCCCCCGAAATCGCCATCCGCCGGATTTTCGCCGTGCCCGACGAAGCCCACGCCCGCTTCTCGGCCCGGTGGCGGCGGTACGAATACCACCTCAGCGGGGTGAAAGACCCGTTTGCGCACCGCCTGCTTTATTTTTACCACCGCCAGCCCGACGTGGCGGCCATGAACGAAGCCGCCGCCGTGCTGCTCCGCCACGGTGATTTTGAGAGTTTCAGTTTGGTGAAAACCGACGTCAACCACTTCCGCTGCACGCTCACCGAAGCCCGGTGGGAACGGCGCGGCGACCGGCTGATTTTCCACGTCCGGGCCGACCGGTTCCTGCGCGGCATGGTGCGGGCGCTGGTCGGCACGCTGCTCGACGTGGGGCTGGGACGGCTCGACGTGGCCGGTTTTGAAAAAATCATCCTTGCCCGCGACCGCCGGGCCGCAGGCCGGGCCGCGCCGCCGGACGGGTTGTTTTTGGTGGAAGTTGGTTACCCCGAGGGGCTGGTGTGAGCGCGTCCGTCAGCCGTTTTCCGGCGCTGGAAACGTCATGCGAAACCGGTCGATGCACACGGCCACGAGGGGTTTCAACCCGTTGAGGTCGGGAAAGAGGACCGGGTTCACGGACAATTCCGTCACCTTCGCCTGCCGCCCCCAACCCGTGGCCGAGGGGCGGGTTTCGAGGGCCGCGCCGTCGAGCCGCTGGTGCAGGCGCAGGGGCACGAGGGCCGTAGTGAGCGGGAATGGCGGGCTGAAGGGCCGGAACTCCGTTTCCAGCACCCGGTGCCCGGCGGTTTTCACCGTCACCCGCGAATTTCCCGTCGGCGCGACCTGCCAGGCAAACTCCCCCAGTTCTTTCGGAATGGCCCAGTTGTGCCGCCCGTTGTCCACGCTCTCCCGCGTACTGACGTAGATTTTTGAAATCGAAAACCGCTTTTTCCCGCCCACGTCGAGCATCCCCGGCAGGCAGAGCAGTTCGCGGTACGGCCCCACGCCGGAGGTGTCGTAGTCCACCAGCATCACGGCTCCCCAGCGGCCCCACAGCGCGTCACGCTGGTAGGGCGCGAGGTGGGCGCGGTCGGTGGCCCAACCCGTGGGGAAGCGGTAGAGCAGCACGAGGCCGCGGCCAGTGAGGTGCCAGGGGGGTGGGGCGACCAATTTCATTGAAAATTGAGAATTGAAAATTAAAACGGGCAAATGTTCAATTTTCAATTTTCAATTCTCAATTTTCAACTCAAAAAAACGTCCTACCATGCCTTCCACCGACCTCCAAACCGTTCTCGAACATTTTTACCACTGGGAAAAAACCAAGCCCGACGCCGTGTACCTGCGCCAGCCTTTCGGCGACTCGTTCCGCGACTACACCTGGGGCGAAGTGGGGCGGCAGGCCCGCCAACTGGCCGCCTACCTCCGCAGCCTCGGCCTGCCGCCGGGGAGCAACGTCGGGCTGGTGTCGAAAAACTGCGCCCACTGGGTCATCGCCGACCTGGCCATCGGGCTGGCCGGGCACGTGTCGGTGCCGTTTTACCCCACGCTGACCGCCGAGCAGTTCAACCAGGTGATGACCCACAGCGGCTGCCCGGTGCTCTTGGTCGGGAAACTCGACAACTGGCCCGGCATGCGCGACGGCGTGCCTGCGGGCGTGCGCTGCATCACTTTCCCGAAGGAGTACGAAGGCAGCCCCGTGGGCGAGATGGACGAATGGTACGACCTCCTCGCCACCGTGACGCCCCAGGCCGACAGCCCCGTGCCCGACCTCGACTCGCTCCAGACCATCGTGTACACGTCGGGCACCACCGGCCAGCCGAAGGGCGTGATGATTACCCACCGGGCCTCCGCCGAAGCCTTCCGGCATTCGTCGGAGTGGCTGGGGCTGAAGCAGCCCAGCGAGCCGGTGCGGTTTTTCTCGTACCTGCCGCTCTGCCACATCGCCGAGCGCAGCCTCGTCGAAAGCGGGAGCCTCGTGGCCGGGGCCACGGTGTATTTTGCCGAAAGCCTCGACACGTTTCAGAAAAACCTCGTTGCCGCCCGGCCCACGCACTTCCTGGCCGTGCCCCGCATCTGGACGAAATTCCAGATGGGCACCCTGGCGAAAATGCCCCCCGAAAAACTCGACCGGCTGCTGAAAATTCCGGTCGTGAGTTGGTTGGTGAAACGTAAAATCAAGCAGGGCCTGGGCCTCGACAAAGCCCGGATGCTCATCACCGGCGCGGCCCCCATGCCTACCGAACTGATTCGCTGGTACGAACGCGTGGGGCTGAACATCCAGGAAGCCTACGGCATGACCGAAAACCTGGGCGCGCACACCTTCTCGCGCCCCACCCACCGCCAACTCGGCACCGTGGGCCAGCCCTACCCCGGCGTGGAAACCCGCATCGCCCCCGACACGGGCGAGGTGCAGATGCGCTGCCCCTGGATGACCCTGGGCTACTACCGCGAACCCGAACTGACCGCCGGGCTGCTCCGCGACGGCTGGCTCAGCACCGGCGACATGGGCGAACTGACCCCGGACGGCTACCTGAAAATCACGGGCCGGGTGAAGGACATGTTCAAGACGGCGAAGGGCGAGTACGTCGTGCCCGCGCCCATCGAGTTCGGGTTTGCCGCCAACACCTACGTCGAGCAAGTGTGCGTGGCGGGGGCCAGCCTGCCCCAGCCCATCGCGCTGGTGGTGCTTTCCGACATGGGCCGCCAGGCCGACCGCGCCGCCGTGGCCCAAAGCCTGGCCCAGACCGTACAGGCCGTCAACCCCGGCCTGAAGCACTACGAACACCTGAAAAAAGTGGTGGTGGTCAGCGAAGCCTGGACCGTGGACAACAACCTGCTCACGCCCACGATGAAAATCAAACGCAACGTAGTGGAAACCCGCTACCAGCCCAGCATGGAGCGCTGGTACGGGCGGGAGGAGGTGGTGGTGTGGGAGGAGTAGGCGGGCAAGGGCAGGATTCGGCTCAGTTGATGCGCACCCGCACCGTCCGGCGGGTGTAAGCGCCGAAAATGCCCAAGCCGTTTTCGACGTTCGACGGCACCAAAACCGGCTCTTTCAACCGGCCAATCAACCCGTCGTCGCTGGTGCGCTGGGAAGCGACGGCCTGGCTGTAGTCAAAATAGTCCGGGTTCGCGTTTTCGAGCACCACGCGCAGCACGAGCGAATCGCGGGACGGAAAAGCTTTGCGAACCGTGCCTTCGGGGGAAAACAGCCGCTGCCCGTCCTGGTTTTTGTCGGTGGTGACAACCCGTGAGCCGAAGCCCGTCCCCCAGCTCACCAGCAAATTCACGATTCCGATGGTGCCGTTCGGCGATTGAACGAACCCATTCCCCTCGACGGAAGCCGTCAGGAAGTACTGATTATCTTCGCCGGGAACGTCCGGCCAAGTGACGTTAAACGCAAAATCCTCGCCGTTTTTTTCCCCCTGCACCTTCATTTCGGGGCATTCCGCCGGTACCCGGCACGACGCCTCCAGCGGAAGCTGGTTCGGCAGTTGCACCCGCAGCCGGTAGGTTTCACGGGGCAGTACAAACCGGTCGTTGGCCGCTTCGTACCGCCGTTTCGCAGCGTTGTACGCTAGCCGGACGGTGCGGAACTTCCCGGAAATGGTCACGACAGCGTTGGGAATCGAAACCGCCGAATCGAGTCGGTACCGTTCGCCCACCGGCACGACGCGGCTCATCGTGGCAACCAGGAGGCTGTCCCCTGGCGAGAGCACGCAAAACACCGCGTGCGTGGGCAGGGGCGAAGGCGATTCCACCCGCACGCAGCCAACGGCCACTGCAAGAATCCAAAGCGATGCGATGCTGCGACTCATCGGTTTCAGAACCTGAAGTTGTAACTCAGCGAGGGCAGGATGGGCAAAAGCCAGCGGCTTTCGACCGCAAAGTAGTTGCGCCCGGCGGTTTCGTCGAACCGCCGACCCGCCGTGTAGTAGTACGGATTTTTGCGGTTGTAGGCGTTGAAAATGCTCACCTCCCAACTCCGTTCGCCCCACTTTTTTGCTTTGGTGAACCTCACCCCGACGTCCAGGCGGTGGTAGGCGGCGGCCCGGAAGGCATTGTACGCGCCGTAGTGCAACAGGGCTTGCGGGCTGCCCGGACTCGCATACCCGTCGAAATACGCGGCGACGGGCACCGAGAGCGCGTTGCCGGTGCTGAATTGCCAGTTGGCCGAAACCGAAATTCGGGAGGAAATCGCGTAGGCCCCGACGACTTTGAAATCGTGGCGGCGGTCCTGCCGGGCGTAGAACGGTTTCCCACCATTGATTTCGTCAAACTGCCGGATGGACCAGGCCAGCGTGTACCCCACCCAGCCCGTGAGGTTGCCCGCCTGTTTCTGGGCGAACGCCTCGATGCCGTAGGTCCAGCCCATGCCGCTCACGACGTGATCTTCCCAGCGGGTGCTCTGGCCGGGATTTTCTTCGCCGACACCGATGAAATTGGCCCCCTCGCGGTAGTTCACCACGTTGCGCATCCACTTGTGGTAGGCTTCCAGCGTCAGGCTGTACCCCTTGCGCGGTTCGTGGCTCCACCCGACGGCCACCTGATCCGATTGCTGCGGCGGAACCTCGACGGCGGCGGGCACCCACAAATCGGTCGGCAACCCAACGCCCGTGTTGGAAAGCTGATGAACGTACTGGTTCATGCGGGCGTACGACGCCTTCAGGGCCGTCGAACCGTTGATTCGATACGCCAGGGCGAGCCGGGGTTCGGGCCGGAGGTACGTCCGCGTGGGCAAGTTAAACCCACTCAGGCGCAGGCCCGCGCTGACCGTCCACCTCTCGCCAAACCGCGATTCGTTTTCCGCGTAAAGCGCCGCTTCCTGGTTTTGGCGGGGATTGGGCGCGGGGGAAGTCGGCGCTTCTTCTGAACGGCTGTCAAAATTCGTGACCTCTCGCGGCCTGAACCGGTAGGCCGTCAACGCGAAGCCCCAGCGCAGTTGGTGGCCGGGGCGGTAAAAGTGATCCACGTCGGCCCTGAGCGTCCAATCACGGACGCTGGAGAGGAAATCCATTTCCCTCCGCACGTCGCCGTCGACCTCGGTTTTTCGGTACCGGTCGGTCAGGGCAAACCGGTAGAAACTGCGGGTCAGCGTCAGGTTGGAAAACGTTTTCGGCCCCCACACCGCGTTCCAGCGCAGCGAGCCGGTCAGGTTTCCCCACGTCAGGCCGTTCTGGTACGAAACCGTCGAGCGGCTCCGGCCCACGGTTTCGTCGATGCGCAGGCGGTCGCGGCCCGCGTAGGCGCTCAAAAATACCGTGTGCCGGGCTGAAAGCGTGGCATTGACTTTGGCGTTGAAGTCGTAGAAGCCGTACAGCAATTTTGAATCGGTGGGTTGAACCAATCCCATCAAAAGATCCGCGTAGGTGCGCCGCCCCGAAACCAAAAACGACGATTTGCCTTTCTGAATCGGACCTTCCAGCGTCAACCGGCTCGACAGCAGCCCGATGCCTCCTTCCCCGTGAAACTTCTCCCGGTTGCCTTCCTTCATCTGCACGTCCACCACCGAGGAGAGCCGCCCGCCGTACCGCGCCGGAAACGCGCCCTTCAACAGTTCGATGCGCTTGATGGCGTCGGAATTAAACGTTGAAAAAAAGCCGAACAAGTGGTTGGCGTTGTACACCACGGCGTTGTCGAGCAGCAACAGGTTTTGGTCGGAGCCGCCCCCGCGCACGAAAATCGCGGTGCTGCCTTCGACCCCCTGCTGCACGCCGGGCATGAAGTGCAAGGCTTTCAGGGGGTCTTTTTCGCCCAGGAGCAGGGGCATGGTTTTCAATTGCGAAAGCGGCAGGGTGAGGCTGCTCATCTGGAGAGTCTGACTCGGCGCCTCGACGGCGGTCACGCGCACTTCGTCCAGGAGCCGGGCCTGGGGTTTGAGCCTGATCTCCAACCGTTCGTCACGTCGGGCGGCGAACCACTGCGTATAAAATTCGTAGCCAACCATCGAGATCCGCAGGGAGCAGGGTTGGTTGGCAGGCAGTTGGAGCGAAAAAAAGCCCTGCGCGTTGGTCAGGGTTCCTTCGTTGCCAACTTCTACCCGGACTGATGCCCCGGCCAGCGTTTCCCGGCTGTTTTCGTCCGTAACGAAACCTGACACCACCACCCGCCTCTGGGCAAAAGCGGTGGAGCCGAACTGAGCCAGAAAAAACAGCGCGAGGACAGTCTTTTTCATGAACTCACCGAACAGTTCGTCCGAAATTTAATCAGTTTTGCCCCATGCCCACCAAAATCCTCGTCGTGGACGACGAACCCGACTTTGCTTCGCTGATCCGGCAGGCTTTCCGGCAGAAAATCCGGGATGGTGCCTACGAATTTCACTTCGTCGGCGGGGGTCTGGCCGCCCTTGAAGCGCTGCGGGTGGAACCGGATTTCGACGTCGTGCTGCTCGACATCAACATGCCCGACCTCGACGGGCTGACCGTGCTCGAACAGGTGCCCGACCTGCTGCCCACCGCCCAGACCGTGATGGTGTCGGCCTACGGCGACATGGCCAACATCCGGGCGGCCATGAACCGGGGAGCCTTTGATTTCGTCACGAAACCCATTGATTTTCCCGACCTCGAAAAAACGCTGGAGAAAACGATCCGGCAGGTACAAAACCTGCGCGAAGCCGCCCGCCTGAAGGCCCTCGACGCGCTGAAGTCCCGGTTTTTCGACAACATCACCCACGAGTTTCGCACCCCGCTCACGCTCATTCAGGCCCCGACCGAGAAACTGCTGGCCGAGCGGTCGGGCGACGAACCCCTCCGCCCGGCCCTCGAAACGGTGCAGCGCAACGCCTTCCGCCTGCGCCGCCTCATTGACCAATTGCTGGCCCTGGCCCGCCTCGAAGCGGGGTTCGTCGCGGTGGTGCCCACGCCCGGCGATTTGGGCGGTTTCGTGGGGCAACTGGTGGCGGGCTTCCTGCCCGTGGCCGAGCAGCGCGGCATCGGGCTTGGTTACGAAAACGGCCTTTCGCAGCCCTACGCGTTCGATGCCGACAAGCTGGAGCACGTGCTGCACAACCTCGTCGGCAACGCGCTGAAGTTCACCGACGCGGGCGGGCGGGTTGACGTGTCCCTGCAACCCACCGCAACCGGCGTCCGCCTGACCGTGGCCGACACGGGCATCGGCATCCGGCCCCACAAACTGCCCCACGTGTTCGACCGGTTTTTCCAGGCCGACGAGGCCCCCGTGCGACCCTACACCGGCACGGGGGTGGGGCTGGCCCTCGTGCGGGAATACGTCGAACTGATGGGCGGGGTGGTTTTGGTCGAAAGCGAGGTCGGGAAGGGGTCGGTGTTTACCGTGGAGTTGCCGCTGGAAATCGCCGGGTCGGTAGAAGCCGATGCCCCCGCCCTCCGCCCGTCGCTGCCCGTGTTTTTTGAAGGCCCCGAAATCGCCAGCGGTGTGCGCGAACGGCCCGGTTCACCGCCCGACGGCGACCGCCCCACCGTGCTCGTGGTGGACGACAGCCCCGAACTGCTGCAATTTCTGGTCGAAAACCTCCCCTCCGACTACCGCGTACTCGCCGCCAACCACGGACGGGAAGCCTGGGACATCCTGCCCACCGAACTGCCCGACGTGGTGATTTCGGACGTGCTGATGCCGTTCATGGACGGGCAGGAACTCTGCCGCCTCGTCAAAACCACTCCTGCCACCCGCCACGTGGCCGTGCTGCTGCTTACGGCCCGCGCCGAACACGCCCAGGTAGTGGAGGGCCTCGGCCTGGGGGCCGACGACTACCTCGCCAAACCCTTTCACCTTGACGAACTGCTGCTCAGGGTGCGCAACCTGATTGCCCGGCAGCAAAGCCTGCGGGAGCATTTTCAGCGCCAGTTCCGCGAGGCCGAAGCCCCGTTTCAGCCCGAGCGCACCGACGATGTTTTCCTGAAGAAACTGTACGCCGAAATCGAAGCCCGCCTCGACGACAGCACCCTCGGCGTGGACGACCTGGCCCGCGCCGCCGCCATGAGCCGCCGCACCCTGCACCGCAAACTCACCGCCGTGGCCGGGTTTTCGCCCCACGAGTTGATCCGGCAATACCGCCTAAAACGCGCCGCCCAACTCCTGCGGGCGGGTCACAACGCCTCCGAAACGGCCTACCTCGTGGGCTACGAAAGCCCCGCCCACTTCTCGACGGTCTTCAAGGAATTTTACGGAAAAACGCCGATGGAGTTCGTAAAAAACTGAGCGACTGAGTGAACGGAGTGGCTGAGTGACTGAGTGAGAGGAAACGCATCGTCTTTTTCTCACTCAGCCACTCAGCCACTCCGTTTTTTTTCTGTCCCAAATCCGCAAGCAGTTGGCTGAATCCAGCAAGCCCATCCCCGTCGAAACCCGGAATTTTGGCTCATCGATTCGGCGTGAATTCGTCGGAAATCAACTCTAAAACGCTTTTTCACAAATCCCTAAACATCGTTTCACCATGAAAACCAGCGTCATCCTCCTCGCCCTCAGTCTGTCAACTGCCGCTTCCACCCTGGGTCAGTCCGTGCCCTTCGCCGATGCCTCCTGCGACCTCTACGCGGTCGGGAAATCGGCGGCTAACCCGGAGCCGGAGTTCAGGCACCCGGTCCAACTTGGCCCGCATTCAGCTCGGATCAACGGGGCCATCGAGCCGACGAACGTGGTGCACACCAAAACGGTCAACGCGGCCATCTACCCCGTCATCAACTCGGTGAAGGTGCGGCTCGCCATCGAAAATCCCCAGCAGATTTCGCTGCGGATCCGGTTGCTCGACGAACGCGGCGAAGTGCTGTACGCCCAACGGCTCCCCCGCGGATGCAAAGTCAGCAAGCAGTATTTCGACATGAAACGCATGCGGGATGGCGCCTACACGCTGGAGGTGAGCGACGGCGTAAACCGGTGGCCGCTCGAGTTCCAACTCCGCAGCCCCTACGTGGCGGAGCCTCAGCGGGTGATTGCGCTCAACTGACGCGGGCGGGTCGGGCGGCGGGGCACCTGGGTCGGCATCGACGCCCTCAGCCGCCCCGTTGCCTGACCTACCCCCGGTGAGCGGTTCGCCCGTCCCAAACCCGCAAGCCTTTGGCCCAGGGCCGAAAGCCCAGCCCGGCCCGACCAACCCTCTTTGTCGTGTTGACCGGTCGCCGTCAAAACGCGACCAACGGTGCATTGCTTCAAACCCCTCCAAACCTTTCGCAGCCATGAACCTGGGCTTGAAATCGAAAAACGTCGTCATCACCGGCGGCAGCCGGGGCATCGGCAAGGCCATCGCCTTCGCCTTTGCCGCCGAAGGGGCCAACGTCGCCCTCGGCGGCCCCGCCGACCACGCCCTCCGCCAGACCGAAGCCGAACTCGCCGCCACGGGCGTGACCGTCTTCACGCACCCCTGCGACCCGAGCAACCCGGTTGATGTCGACAACTTTCTCGACGCCGCCAAAACCCGGTTTGGCCGCGTGGACGTGCTCGTCAACAACGTGTCGGGCCTGCCCGACTGGGAATCCAGCCTGAACGTCGATCTGATGACCTTCATCCGGGCCACCGAAAAAGTAACACCCTGGATGGCAAAAAACGGCGGGGGCAGCGTGCTCTACGTGGCCTCGAACCCCGGCAAAGACGGGGCCTGCACCCCCGGCCACGGGGCCGCCAAAGCCGCCCTGCTGAGCTACGCCAAAACGATGGCCCACAGCCTGGCTCCGCAGGGCATCCGGCTCAACTGCCTCACACCGGGGTGCATCGAGTTCGTGGGGGGCGGTTGGGAGCCGGGCGGCAGCCGGCCGTTTTTCGACAAACTGCTGAACAGCATTCCTTCGGGAAGGCTGGGCCGGGCCGACGAGGTGGCCAACGTGGCCGTGTTCCTGGCCTCCGACGCCGCCCGGTGGGTGACCGGGGCCTGCGTGCCGGTGGACGGCGGTCGGCAGAAAGTGGTGGCCTGAACGCACTGGCCCCAGCGATACGGTTGAGCGCTTTTTTATCAATCCCTCTTGCTTTTCTTCGCTCAGCCCCGTCGCCCCAACGCCCGTTGGGGCGACCTTTTTTTGCCTCCCGGTTCGTCGGTTGCCGGCAAACCGGTGATTCCGAACCACGGCGGCGTGCGTACTTTTGGGGCGAATTTTTCGCCCAATCCATGAAAATCGCCGTTTTCAGCGCCCGCCGGTTTGAGCGCGAGTACCTGCTCGACGCGTTCGCCCACCGCCACGAATTGGTACTGCTCGACACCCCGCTCAGCCTCCAATCGGCCCCGCTTGCGGCGGGGTGCGAAGCCGTGGCCCTGTTCGTCAACGACGACGGCTCGGAGGCCGTCGTTCAGTGCCTCCACGACTTAGGCGTACGGTTTCTGCTGCTGCGGTCGGCGGGGTTCAACCACGTGGCGGTCGGGAAAGCCACGGCCCTCGGCATACGCCTGGCCCGCGTGCCCGAGTACTCGCCCCATGCCGTGGCCGAGCACACGGTGGCGCTCATGCTGGCGCTCAACCGCAAGCTCGTGCGGGCGCACAACCGGGTACGTGAGATGAATTTCACCCTCGACGGCCTCGTGGGCTTCGACATGCACGGACGCACGGCGGGGGTGATGGGGCTGGGGAAAATCGGGCGGCTCGTGGCGCAGATTCTGCGGGGCTTCGGCTGCCGGGTGCTGGCCTACGACCTCTACCCGGACGCGGCCTGGGCGGCTCAGTTCGACGTTGAATTCACCGACCTCGACGGAATTTTCCGGGAATCCGACATCCTGACGCTCCACACGCCCCTCACCGACCGCACCCGCCACCTCATCAACGCCTCCACGCTGGGGCAAATGAAGCGGGGCGTGATGCTCATCAACACGAGCCGGGGTGGGCTGGTGAACACCGCCGACGTGATTGACGCCTTAAAAACAGGACAAATCGGCTACCTGGGCCTCGACGTGTACGAAGAAGAAAACGGGCTGTTTTTTGAAGGCCACTCCGAAGACATCCTGCAAGACGACCACATCGCCCGGCTGATGACGTTTCCCAACGTACTCATCACCAGCCACCAGGCCTTCCTGACCGAAACCGCCCTGCGCAACATCGCCGAAACAACAGCCCACAACGCCGACTGCTTCGAGCGGGGCGGGCCGTGCGAAAACGAGCTACGCTGAGTCAGAGTAGCGTGTTGTTCAGCAGCCCCATCCCTACCGCCTGCCGGTAGTGGGGCAGGTCCGTGGCTACCGGGAGGGCTTCGAGCTGGTCGAGGCGGTGGCCATCGGAGCCGAGAAAGTAAGCCAGATTTTCTTCAATCATCCGTTCGGCCAGGCGTTGGGCGTTGCGCGAGTAGTAGCCCGTCAGCGAGTTGATGTTCACCTGAAACAGCACGTTGTGCGCGTGCAGGCGGTGGACGAGGTCGAAGTTTTTCTGCAAATACAAACAGCGTTCCGGGTGGGCCATCAGGGGCGTATAGCCCTGGCGCACCAGCAGTTCCACGGCTTCCCAAAGTTCGGCGGGCGGCACCACCAACGAGGTCTCGAACAGCACGTAGCGGCTGCTGCCCTGCCGGGGTGCTAGGCACAGCAGCGGCTCGCGCTGGCGGAGGCGAACCAGAAAGCCCTCGTCGAAGTAGTACTGGGCCGCTGCGTCGAGGCGGATGTACAGCCCGCGCTGAAAGGCCAGAAACCGCATCCGCTCCAGTTGCACCTGCACCCGTTCGGGCGTCACCGGGTAAAAATCCTGCATGACGTGCGGGGTCGAAATCACCTTCCGGTAGCCCAGTTCCTGGTACCGGGCCAGCAGGCGCAGCCCCTCGGCTTCGGTTTCGGCCCCGTGGTCGAGGCCGGGCAGCACGTGGGCGTTCACGTCCACCACCAGGGGGGCGGTCGAGGAAAGCGGCGCGGCGGTTTTCGGGCCGGTGGTGGGTAGCGGTGGGGTCATGCGGGACGGGTGGTTGGGGTGGGCTTGTCTTCGCTGAACCCGTGCCAGAATCGTACCAAAAATTCCCCACGTTTAGCCGAAATGGCCCAGCGGACGCGGGAATGGCGTTCGCTCGCCCGCCCATGCCTGAACACCGGGTGGAGACGGACCTGTCGCCAACGCAAAAACGGCCCGAAGGCCGTTTCCTGAATCCACCTCGGATTCGTGCGGTATGTCAGGGCGCGCTTAAGCGGGAAGCGCGGTCAGTTGTCGGGAAAATTCGGCGAACGTAGGCAGCATCAGGTCTTTTTCGGAAACAATCGGATGGGTCAGGCCCCAGTCGATGGCCAGTTCGGGGTCGTCCCAACGGATGCCGCTCTCAGAGGCTTTGTGGTAGAAATTCGTGCATTTGTAGGCAAACGTGGCGTCTTCGAGGGCCACGAAGCCGTGGGCGAAGCCCTCGGGCAGGTAGAGCATGTTGCCGCGCCGGGCGTCGAGTTCGACGGCCTCCCACTGCCCGAAGGTAGGCGAGTCGGGGCGAATGTCCACGGCCACGTCGAGCACCCGGCCCGTGATGCAGCGCACGAGCTTGCCCTGGGCGTGGGGCGCGTGCTGGAGGTGCAGCCCGCGCAACACGCCCTTGCGCGACCACGACTGGTTGTCCTGCACGAAGTCGAACGGGATGCCGTTGGCTTCGAACACGCGCTGATTGTAGGTTTCCAGGAACTGGCCCCGTTCGTCTTCAAAAACGGCGGGGATGATTTCCGTCAGGCCGGCGAGCCGGGTGGCGATGAATTTCATACGGGTCGGTGCTGGTTTTGGGCTGACGTCGAGGCGGTTAATCAACCTTTCTCTCGCGCGGCCCGCGACTGAATTTTACGAAAAAGTGAAACGGCGGTTGAAAAACAATCCCGCAAAAATAGCCCAAAGCCTCGTGCCGGAAAAACTTTCGGGGCGGAGGAAGTAGTTTTACGGCTCCAAGTGGCAATTGGTTGCGGGCGGCGTTCCGCTTGACAGTTGGCAAGATATGCCACTGTTTTCATTGCCAACTGCCACTGCCAACTGCCAACACCCTTGACCCGCTCCGACCTTTTCGCCCAAATCCAGGCCAAACGCGCCTACCTCTGCGTGGGCCTCGACACCGACCCCCGCAAGCTGCCCGTCGCCGTGCGCCGCGAACCCGACCCGGTGTTTGCCTTCAACCGGGCCATCATCGACGCCACCGCGCCCTACGCCGTGGCCTACAAGCCCAACCTGGCGTTTTACGAAGCCCAGGGGCCACGGGGCTGGGAAAGCCTCCAGCGCACGCTGGCGTACATCCCCAAAAACTGCTTCACCATCGCCGACGCCAAGCGGGGCGACATCGGTAACACGTCGGGCCTCTACGCCCGTGCGTTTTTCGACCCCGACGCCGCCGGGCTGGATTTCGATTCCGTCACCGTGGCCCCGTACATGGGCCGCGATTCGGTCACGCCGTTTCTGGAGTTTCCGGGAAAATGGGTGATTCTGCTGGCGCTGACGTCGAATCCGGGAAGCAGTGATTTTCAGCAATTACGAATTACCAATTACGAATCAGGAATGGAGGAACCGTTGTTTGAAACCGTCCTGCGCACCGCCCAGACCTGGGCCACACCCGACCAGTTGATGTTCGTCGTGGGCGCGACGCAGGCCGAGAGCCTCAAGCGCGTCCGCGAGTTGGCCCCCGACCATTTCCTGCTCGTGCCGGGCGTGGGGGCGCAGGGCGGGAGCCTGGAGGAAGTGTCCAAATTCGGCATGAACCGGCAATGCGGCCTGCTCGTCAACGCCTCGCGGTCCATCCTCTACGCCTCCTCGGGCGATGACTTCGCCGAAGCCGCCGGAGCCGAAGCCCGGCGGATGCAGGAGAAAATGGCCCGTTACCTGGATATTTATTGAACGGTTTGTCGGAGCAGAAGAGAATGTTCAATTTTCAATGCTCAATTCTCAATGTTCAATGGATTGGCTTTCAGCATTAGAGGTTATCAATCAATAATTGTTATCGTGTCCCGTGCGCGGGCGACCTTTG
>ERZ1066118.173-NODE-173-length-68426-cov-7.617367_pt1 | contig 68426 bp, 54 predicted proteins | sample MGYA00382765_ERZ1066118 | MGnify/ENA primary metagenome ERZ1066118 (study PRJEB33369, sample SAMEA5778348) | biofilm metagenome | biome: Industrial cooling water; feature: Water cooling tower basin; material: Biofilm | place: United Arab Emirates | collected...
GTATCCGCCGTCATTCCCTGCGCCTCGGGGATGGTGGTCGTGGTGTCCAGCGGCGGCGCGGGTGAATCGACCGAGGCGGGGAATGGTGCCGGCTCCGACGGCTGGACCTCCGCGCTCTCAACGGTCTCCGGGAGGACGGGCTCGGTGTTGTCGGAGAGCAGCTCCGTAAGGGCCCAAACCAGCAGCGCGAGGATGAGCAGACCGATGATCCACGGCCAGACGCTGACCCTTCTCCCCTCGACTCTGCTCTCCGCCACGCGCGCTACCTCCGTTGATGTGACGAGCCGGACTTCATAACAAGGCGACTCGCGTACCGCGTTTGCGCTGCAAAGACGGTACCTTCATTGTTCTGAATTGCAGTCTGGTTCGCCGTCATTCCCTCAGTTCCCGCGACGTTAGCATTGTGAGCCATACCCTCGAAAAGCTGCTGGAGCTGCTCGATCTGGAGCCGCTGGAGGTGAACATCTACCGCGGCCAGAATCGGGATATCGGCTCCGGCAGGGTCTACGGCGGCCAGGTGCTGGCGCAGGCTCTGGTCGCCGCCAGAAGAACGGTCGACGAGGAGCGCGACGCCCACTCGCTGCACGGGTTCTTCATCCTTCCCGGCGACATGACCGCCCCCATCGTCTACTTCGTCGATCGGCTGCGGGACGGAAAAAGCTTCACCACCCGTCAGGTGACCGGAATCCAGCATGGGAGGGCGATCTTCAACATGTCCGTCTCCTTCCATGTGAGCGAGGAGGGGATCTCGCACCAGACCGAGATGCCCGATATTGCGCCGCCGGAATCGCTGCCAAGCGAGCTCGATCTGATCCGCGCGATGGAGTCGCGCATCCCGGAAAAGCTGCGGGCAGTCTATACCCAGGACCGCCCGATCGATTTTCGGCCGATCAACCCCATCGATCCATTCAATCCGCAGAAGCAGGAGCCGCTGAAGTACGTCTGGATTCGCGCGCTTGGTGAGATGGGGCCCGAGCAGCTGATGCATCAGTCCGTGCTGGCGTATGCGTCGGATCACGGACTGCTCGGTGCCGCGCTCCTCCCGCACCGGCTCTCGATCCAGATGCCGCAGTTGCAGGTCGCCTCCCTCGATCATTCTCTCTGGTTCCACCGGCCCTTCCGCGCGGACGAGTGGCTGCTTTACGAGATGGAGTCTCCGACGGCCGGGGGTGCTCGGGGCTTCAGTCGCGGGAGTATCTACAACCGAAGCGGAGAGCTTGTCGCTTCGGTTGCGCAGGAGGGATTGGTCCGACTGCGGGATTCCTCAAGGGGATGAGAGGCCAGCGGCGGGTAGGTTAGATCTCGACACCTCCCGGACCATTCCATTGGGAGAGGCAGAGGGGGCGGGATTGAGGCGGGGTGAAACCGAACGCTCCCCCACACGCTTGTATGCTCGGGCCGTGACCCCAGAGGCAGAATCGACGCGGCGCGTTTAGCTCTTCCCGGCGATGTTGGGAGGGAGGTTCAGGCAACCAACCACCCTTCCTGAATGAGCTCCCGTGGGCAGCTCCAACACAGCTCTCTCACCGGCTCTGCGCCTTTCCACTGCACAGCTGAAAGCCGTCGGCGGCTCCTTCTCCCTCCGGCCGACTTCAACTCTGCTCTCGGGAGGGTCTCTCCTCCCCCTGAGGCAGCTCCACCTGGCATTCTCGCGCCTCTGGGTGTTCGAGCCCGCCCCCTCTGCCGACATACCGGGATATCCGGATCGCCGCTCCATTCACGCCGCTGCAGAGCGTGCGATCGGTGCAGGCACCTGCGTTCTGTTCGCCAATCCCGCGCATTCGGAGTTCGTCGCCAGCTGGCGGTCCAGGGACGCGGGGGTGCTGCTAGAGTACCGCCTTCCAGAAGTGTCAACCAACTTCGAGCGAGCCGTTGAGGAGGAGTCGGGCTCCACCCGGAGGCAGGAAGCGCGCTCCGCGCGATCGTCGGGCAGGCGCGCAGCTGCAATCACAATAGGTGCACTCCAGCGCGCAGTTGCCGGCGCGGATCGCGTTGATCTACCCTCGTTGCTTCGTGCGCTCGAGCAGCTGACGAACGCGAACGAGATTCGTGGAGCATGGGAGGTGATGGACGATATCGCCATTGTTGATCCGCTGGCTGAGGACGGTGGCGAGTGGCTCGCCGCTGCCTGGCAGCCGCTGGAGGTCGCCTACTTGGCTCTTTCGTCGCGGACCCGCAGCCTTCTAGAAGATGAACTGCTGCGGGTGAAGCACCGTCCGGAATACCTGCGTGATCTGCGAAATCGACTCTCCACAATCGACCAGCAGGCGGCCACCATCGGACCAGGAATGGCGATTCGACGGCTCGTCATCCGCAGGCACGTTTTCGCGCTCTGCGTCTCTGGAAGGACCGCTCGAGATCTCAGGAGGAAACTCTGTAGTTATGCGGAACTCGCAGTGAGCGGTACGAGCTACATCGACTGCAACGTTGGTAGGTGGTTCAGAACGCCTGCCCCCGCTCGCAGGACCGAGGCGAGCTCGCCTGCCTCGACACCGGCCCTCGCTTGTGACAACTCTTCCGAGTTGGGGCTCCCCAGTCCCTGCAGTGGCGCTCCGCATGAGTCGGCAACGCCCGCGGCTGCCGCAGCCATTCGGCTGGCGTTTTCCCTGGTCAGAAGCCGGAGGGGGAGCGACCTGGAGCACAACGCCGAAGATGCTCGCGCCGGCGTCCAGCTGGAGCGGCGACGCCGTCAGCTGTTTGGGGTGGCGGCGGGTGGGGAAGCATGGAGCGATCATGGATTCGCAGCAGTCGGCGCAAAGATGGGGCGCATCAGGATTGTGCGCCCAGTACGGCAGGTCCGGGATGTATCCTGAGCTGCAGTCCGACCAGCTGCGGAGAGCCAAAGGTGATCCAGGCGAGGTGGCCGGCGATGCGAAGCTCCTGGCTGCACCGCTGCTCGGCATCTTCGCCTCCTCCAGCCCGCCCTCGGATCTCTTCCTGCGGACGCTGGATCTTGCCCAGGTCCTCGCTGACTGCGGCGCAACCGTCATAGGCCCTTTTCAGTCCCCCCTGGAGCGGGCCTTTCTCGAGGTGAGCATGCTGGCTGGAGGAAGAGTGGTCCTCGCTCCAGCAGGAGGTGCTCGACCTTTGAATCTCCCCAGAGCCTTTCGCGTGGCACTCGAGAATGGCCAGCTGGCGTTCCTCGGCAGCAGCAGTAGCAACAGCCGCAGAGCCAGCGAGAGGTCGGCGGAAGTGCGGAATCGCCGGATTCTCGCGCTTTGCAAGGCGGTTCTGGTGGTGAGCGGCGGAACGTCCAGCAGGGCCTTTCGGGCCGCCCGAGCCGCTGTCGCAGCCGGGCTTCCATTGCTCTGCCACGAGCATCCCCGTGAGCGAGACCTGACATTGCTCGGGGCCCAGGCGTTCCCGAGGTCCGCTGAGTCGCTCCTGCAGATGCTGCTGCTAGGGACACTTGATGGCTGCAACACTTCTCCAGCAGCTACCGGCCACCAAGCTGACGCCGAACCGATCCTCCAGCTCTCTTCTCTAGAACCACAGCCCTTCTAGATCTGCCGTGACTATGCCGAAACTCTTTCGTTATCAAAGGGAGCGGCAAAATTGACCGTTCAACTCTGTTGACGTGACGAGTTCCCGACGGTACTGTAGGAAAACGTTTCCGATGACAACAGTTCTGCCTGGGCCAGCGTAGTGCACCGGTAATAGTCACAGCAGCCTGCTGACCACCATCACAAAAGAGGGAAAGATGGAGACGGGCTCAGAGGACACATCGGATGGACCTTCGGTCGAGCCGGTCCGGGAAGAACCGGCCGCCGAGGATGTGGTTGAGAAGCAGGTCTACCTGCGGACCGTGTACCCGCTCAACCCCGGCATCCCTCACTTCATCGACGTCCCGGGCGGCTGGTAAGATCAAGCGGACTAGCTTACCCCTCTCGAGGCGGGCGTCTGGTCGCAGAACATTGCCGCTTTGTAGCAAGCGGCGTTGCTCGGAAACCAGGGGCTAGCGAGGAAACAAGGCACAACGCACTGCTGAGGTGCGACAACACCTTCCGGGCCGGAAACAGATCGGCAGCAGCGCCTGAACGGACCGCTGCTGCCGCTTTCTTTAGGCTGGACGCTTCAGTCAGGCCCTGCTCGACCCTCCGGTCCTCAATCCCGAGTGCCAGTCAACCGCCCGTGCACTCCATACGCACCGGCTCAGCGTTGCGACAGGCGATGCTCTCCGACATCCCACTGACATTTCCGCCGCAAGCGCTTTCCTGGGCCGCAACCTGAGCCGCTTCAAGCGTCTGCCCGGCGCCGGTGCGACAGACTAGCTGCCCCTGGAATTCGAGGCAGACCTCGCACTGGGCCTGGACAGGGGCGATCGTGCCGTAAACGACGTAGCCGATAAACAGAAGTGCTCCAACGATAACAGCCCACTTCATCTCAAAACCTCCGCGCTTGTCGGGTGTGATCCCGCTGGTGTGATCAAGGAAGCACCGAGCACATCTCCATAGAGTTCTCAGTCGAATCAGGTGGCAGAACGACGTACGTGCCGAGGCATTGCCCAAGCACCGCGCCGCTCCTCTTCATCTCGGTTCTGATATCGATCCTGCCTCGGCCGCGCCGGTCGAGCAGATGGTTGAACCGCTCCCACTCGCCCCGCCCCGGCGGGATCGCGACTGCCTCGAAGTCGCCGTCGATCGGGCGGTGAAAATCGATGATGCTCCGCTGGATGACAATGCGAGTTCCACGACCTCCGTGGGCCAGCCGAACGTGAAGCAGCGTCCAACCGGCTAGTATGCCGATCGCTGCCGTGCTTCCACCGAAGACGGTGCTCCGATGGTTGATGTTGAGATCGAGCGGCGCGAGGAGCCGAACAACGTCGTCACTTGCCTCCGCGACCTGCACCCCCATCGAAGCTGAGATGGGGATATGATCGTGGAGGTACTGCTGAAGCCTGACCAGATCAACCATCTCGCCGGTCACCGCCGTGCAGACGCGTCCGGATGCGCCGCGCCGGCGGAGGGCTCAAAGCCGAACCAGGTGACATCGGGCTGATCCCTGAAACGCTGCGCCATTGTCCGAAGCGCATCCAGGTTGTCATCCACCAGCACGAATCGCCTCCCCAGCTCGGCACTTGCCGCTCCCGTCGTGCCGCTCCCCGCGAAGAAGTCGAGCACGGTGTCGCCGGGGCGGGAAGATGCGGCTACGATCCTCCTCAAGATCCCCACCGGCTTCTGCGTCGGATATCCAGTTTTCTCCCGGCCGTTCGTCGGTACGATCGTATGCCACCAGGTGTCGGTCGGCATCTTCCCGCGGGCCGCTTTTGCAGGTGTCACGAGCCCCGGCGCCATGTATGGGATCCGGTCGACGGCGTCGGCATCGAACGTATACTCCGCCGGGTTCTTCACATAGACGAGGATGTTGTCGTGCTTCGGAGGCCATTTGTCCTTTGGCCGGCCCCCATAGTCGTACGCCCAGATGATCTCGTTCAGAAAGCACTCCCTGCCGAATATCTGGTCCAGCAACACCTTGCAGTAGTGAACCTCACGATAGTCGATGTGGAAGTACATCGTGCCGTTGTGAGCGAGCACGCGGTACGCCTCCTCCAGCCGGGGTCGCAGAAAGGCCGGGAAGTCGTCGAAACGATCGTCGTAGGCGCGCGCGCTCCCAGTGGTTGTCCGGTAGCTCCGACCCTGGAAACCGGTCCGGTCGGCATCAGCCGCCTCCACCTGAACCACGCGAAGCTCTCGGCGGCTCTGGACTCTGCCGGTATTGAAGGGAGGATCGATGTAGATGAGGTTCGCCGACCCGGCGGGAAGCTCCTGCAGGAGCTCGAGGTTGTCGCGGAAGTGGATCTGATGCAACAGAGTCCTTGGACGGATTCTAACGGGGGCGAAGTGCGACCCCTCGATGTGTTGCCAGTGACCCAATTTGCTCCGGACTGGCAACGATTCCGCCGATTCCTTGAAACTGTCGAACTTCTTCCGTTGGAAGAGCGTTCGGCCCGGTTTCGGCAAAGGGATCGGCACGCCATATTTACCGCGGCGCGACACGGTTGGGCAATACCGAATTGGGATCAGTGTAGGCGACTCTTAACCGCTCCCTATGAAGTTACTAATCGTCGAAGATGATGATTCAGTCGCAAGTCTGATCATCGCAGTGCTTGGCGGGGACGGGATTACGCTGACTCGCGCCCGGACGTGCGCGGAAGCAAGGGTTTTTCTTCACGCGGCTCCAGTCGACGCCATCGTCCTGGACGTGATGCTCCCGGACGGAACTGGTTACGACCTTCTTGGAAGCTTGCGTGCAGACGGGGTCACCCTGCCCGTTCTGATGCTCACCTCCCTCGACCAGACGGCGGATGTGGTCCGTGGGCTGGACGCCGGAGCCGACGACTATCTCACGAAGCCGTTCGAGACCGCGGTTCTCGCCGCCCGGGTCCGGGCGCTTCTCCGCCGACGTCCGACTCCCCCAAGCGAAAAGATCAACTACCGCGGCCTCGAGGTTGATCGCCTGACTCGGGCAGTGGCGGTCGGCGGAAAGAAGCTGCGGCTCACCCCGAAAGAGTACTCTCTCCTCGAGCACCTGCTTCTGAACAAGGGCCGGGTGATCGGACGTGAAGAGCTGCTCGAGAAGGTCTGGAACCTTCATTTCGACCCGGGCTCGAACGTCGTCGACGCTCACCTCGCCCGCTTGCGGGGGAAGCTGGAGAGGGGGGGCGCTCCTGACCTGATCCAGACGATCAGGGGCGGGGGATTCCAGATTCCCGCCGCAACGGAATAGCAACCACGGCGAGGCAAAGTGGAAGAGGAGCCACCCGGGCATCCCGAGTGGCTCCTCTTTGTTGAGTGGTCCGCAGAGCGTCAGCGCTGGTCGACTGCTATCGCCAGATAGGCATCCGAACGCGACCCCCCGCTTACGAGGAACTCGAACTCAGCGTCGGTCTCCGCCTCTAGCGCCTGCTCCAGCATCTGATCAGTGCTGGGGTCGGCGCTCGCCTGCAGCTCTGCAGACTGTCGCATAGTCTCCAGCCATGCTGGTCCCATCCACAGCGAAAACGCGATCGTCGCTGCTGCCGCGAGGGGCACCAGCGACTTCGGAAGATGAACGCGCTGCGCCATCCTCTTCTTCACGAGCGTCATTTCCGCACTTCCGTTGATCGATCGCCTCAGCCGATCCCAATCCACATCATGGGGAACGTCAGTCCGCAGCTCAGCCATTGCGGCTGCCAGCGCCGGGTCCGAGATCCACTCCTGTCGCTCTTCCTCATTCATGCTTTCCTCCTGGCAAACGGCTCAAGCGCTTCTCTAAGGACTCTCCGAGCCTGATGTAAGTGCCAACGAACAGTCCCATCCGAGATACCGAGCACCTCAGCGATCTCGGGACTGGAAAAACCTTCGAGATCGAACATGCTGACGATCGTTCTCTGCCGCTCCGGGAGCAGCTCCATCGCCTGGCGTAAGTGGCTCTTCAGCTCCGACCGCTCGGTCTGAATGAGAGGAGAGGCCGCTGCCGAGATGACCTCAGTCGGAAGCTCCACCGTGCTGCGCCGTCCTTTGGACTTTCTCGCGTTCAAGCAGCGATTCACCAGAATGCGGTAGAACCAGGGAGAGAACTCGCGCTGCGTGTCGAAGCTGTCGATCTTCTGCAAGGCCGCGAGAAAACTCTCCTGTACAAGATCTTCGGCATCTTCGCGCTGCCCCAACAGACGGAAGGCGACGCCGAATGCCTTCCGCATGTGGCGGCCGACGAGCTTGTCGAACGCCTGTGCATTCCCCTTCTGAACCAGGATCGCGAGCTCGACATCCGTGGGCTCGGCGGCAGGCGACACCATGGAGCGTCCCGACACCGGGCCAGCGACATCGGAGCCCATGAAGGCCTCAGTTCCGGTTGGAACGCTGAGAAGAACTGCTGCTTCGCTCACGGCAGTCGTCGTCGTCCCGGTCTCGTAAACGGCGTGCGATCTCATCCTTCTGCGCCTGCGTCAGAACGTCCCCCACCTGCTCCATTGCAGCGCGATTATTCTGATCGATCCTTCGAGCGATCGGGCGTGCCTCGGCCATCCACTGCTTCCGGAGCTCACGCTCCCTCGGAGTCATCGTGTCGCGATCGCCGAGTCCGCGAAGTTTTCTCCGGATCTCGCTCATTCGCGCTACGAGCGGCTGATTTTGCTGATCCGTCCACGCCTTGATGCTCTCGAGCTCCGCAACCTGGAATGCGGACAGACTCAGCTCCGTCCAAATCTCCAGGAGCCGGGTGATCGGATCCGTGTCCCGATCGTCACCACCAGTCGCCCGAGTCTGACCATTTAGATACGTGCTCGTTCCAAACAGCAGAACGAGCAATAACATCACGATGCGATTCATTACAGCGAACGTCCTCTTTCCTGTGCGAGTGTTTGCCACCCCCTGGACCACGTGTAACAGTACACCATCTATACGACGGCCGTTGGGACGTAAGCCGAGGGGTAGGTCCTGAATCCGTAGCAGTATAGCTCGTAAGCCGCCCGGTCGGACCAGCTGGGAATACTGCTGGATCGAGCGAGTATGGCGGACGAATACAAGGCACGGCTGAGATGGAGCCGGGTACTAGGCGGCTTCACTGATCAGGACAGACGATCGCGCCATATAGCCTTGCAGATAAATAAGATACACGGAGCTCCCGGTATGGTGCTGGGGCTGCGCTGGGCACAACTCATCCTTGGACTCGCCGGCTTCGGGCTCTCGATTCCTCTGATGATGCGGAGCGGGCTCGGACTCGGTCCCTGGGACGCCTTCCACCTCGGGATTCACAACCTGACGGGTCTCACCGTCGGGAGCGCGAGCATCGCAGTCGGCGCGCTGATTGTCGCGGGGAGCCTTCTGCTGGGCATGCGGCCCGGGGCCGGTACGCTCGCCAACATGATCCTCGTCGGGATCTTCGTCGATCTGGTTCTCCCCTGGGTGCCTGATGCCGTAGGACTACCCGTCAGCCTCGGCTACTATGCGGTCGGCATCGCTCTGAACGGCCTGTCAACCGGGATGTACATGGGTGCCTATCTGGGCAATGGACCGCGGGACGGGATGATTCTCGCAATCAGCAGCCGCTGGGGCTGGCCGTTCCGGCGGGTGCGCACTGTGATCGAGATGTTCATTCTCGGCGGAGGCTTCCTCATGGGCGGCACCGTTGGGCTCGGAACGGTCCTGTTCGCCCTCTCGATCGGGCCGGCGTCGCAGCTCGGCCTGCAGCTCTTCGGCGTACTGCCTCGCCAGCACGTGAGCAGGATACTCGCCGAAGCGCAGGCCCTCTAGATCGGGGGCAGCACCGGGAGCCATCGCTCCGTGCGGCGCTGTTTTCTTGCTTGCAGGACAGGCCTGAATCCGCCCGCGTGTCCGGCAGGCATTGGAACACGGGGGATTGAACTTCCGCAGCGGCTGGGTTCAACGACGTAAAGGGCAGATTCGTCTGCTGCCATCCGCCGTCATTTCATACAGCTCACACTGACGAGTTTGAACATGCCGACTCTTCTTCGCCGCGCCGGTAGGCTCATTCGATCATCCGTCGTTGCCTCCACATCCCTCGTGCTGGCTGCGTGTGGTGCAGGCACCTCGGGAACAGCCGATTTCCCGGCGAGCAGCGCCTCAGCGGGCGGGGTCGAACGGCTCGTCCTCATGGGCACCACCGATGTGCATGGCTGGCTGCTCCCCTTCGATTATTTCACCGGCCAGGTGGTCGAGAACGGTCTCTCCCGGCTGCAGCCTGTCATCGACAGCATTCGCGGTGAGCATCCGGGCCGCACCCTGCTCCTCGATTCGGGCGACATGCTTCAGGGGAACGCGCTGAACTACGTCTACAGAACACTGTCAGCGGGTGAGGTCCACCCGGTGATCCAGGCCATGAACCGTCTGGATTACGACGCGGCAGCGCTGGGCAACCACGAGTTCAACTACGGAGTCGACCATCTGACCAGGACGCTGGAGGACGCGGACTTCCCAATGATGTCGGCAAACGCCTTCAGCGCAGGTACCGACGATCACGCCTTTACGCCGTATACCATCGTTGAGCGGCAGCTTGGCGGGCGCTGGATCAGCATCGGGATTACGGCTGTGACGCCTCCCGGTGTGATGATCTGGGACCGCGATAATGTTCGCGGCCGGCTGGAGTTCCGCGAGATCGTATCGAGTGTGCGGCCGATCGTGGAGACGCTCCGGCAGGAAGGTGCCGACCTGGTAATCATCGCTTCGCATGGCGGGCTCGAGGGGAGCAGTTATGACGTGGCGGCAAGCGGTGTCCCGCCCGAGAACGAGGCTGCCCGGCTTGCCAGCGAGATCCCTGGAATCGACGTGATCTTCCTGGGTCACACGCATCGCGAGCTCGCCGACACGACGATCGCGGGGACTCTCGTCCTGCAGGCGCGGAACTGGGCAGCGTCACTCGCGGTTGCGGAGCTCGACGTGCGCCCGACACCCGGAGGCTGGGAGGTCGTTTCGAAGCGCGGGCTGATCAGACGCCCCCGCCAGGGGCCGATGGAGGGTGCACTCGTCGAGGAGCTCGCTTCGGCCCATGGCCGTGCGCGTGAGTACGTCGACCGCGTGATCGGGACGTCTGCACGCGCCTATGACTCCCGGGCAGCACGGGTGCAGGACACCGCGATCCTCGATTTCGTCAACGAGGTACAGCGGCGCGTGACGGGGGCGGAGCTCTCGGGAACCGGTGCCTTCAGCCTGAACTCGGTCATCCCGGCGGGCGACATCACTGTGGCTGACTTCGCGGGCCTCTACATCTACGACAACACGCTTTTCGCGATTCGCATCTCCGGAGAACAGCTCAAGCAATACATCGAGAAGAGCGCGGAGTACTACCTGCCCTGCACCGGCGGACAGTGCGAACGGATCGTAAACCCGGAGGTGCCCGGTTACAACTTCGATGTCGTGAGCGGGGTCGACTACGCGCTCGACCTCAGCCAGCCTGTGGGCTCCCGGGTGGTTCGCCTGGAGAGAAATGGTCGCGCTGTGGCGGCAACCGACTCGTTCACGATTGCGCTCAACAATTATCGCGCAAGCGGTGCGGGCGGCTTCTCGATGCTCGCCAATGCTCCGATCGTCTACAACCGTGGGGAGGAGATCCGCCAGCTTCTGATCGACGAGATCCGGGCGCGGGGCGGGTTCGATGCCGGGCGCTATTTCCAGCAGAACTGGGAGGTCATTCCACCAGCGCTGGCTCAAAAGGCGCTGGCGGAACAGGCTCCTCACCCGTCTCCGGCACCTCCCCAGACCGCAGTACCCGGCCGCAAGCGTCTGCGGGTGCTGGGGACGAACGACTTCCATGGAACGTTGCGCGCAACGGTCCCGGAATGGGCAGAGGGCCGGCGCGTAGGGGGTGCAGCGACCGTCGCCGCGTACGTGCAGCGCGCTCGTGAGGCGGTCGACGCACCGACAATCCTCCTCGATGGTGGTGACGTGATGCAGGGGACGCCGCTCTCGAACCTGACATACGGCCGCTCCAGCGTCGCCTTCTACAACGAGCTGGGGGTAACCGCAGCCGCCTTCGGAAATCACGAGTTCGACTGGGGGGCAGACACCCTTGCCGCGCGCGTGCGGCAGGCGGAGTTCGCCTGGCTCGGAGCGAACATCCGGGTAGCTGGAACCGACACCCTGCCTTCGTGGGGACGCGCGACTCACATGGTCACGCTTCCCGGCTGCGGCGCGGGAGCACCAGCGTGCGATTCGGTGCGGGTCGGCATTATCGGGATCACGACCACGGAAACCCCAACGGCTGCGATGCCTTCGCACGTAGCTCCCTTCGACTTTCGCGACGAGGCGGTCACGATCAACCAGTGGGTCCCTCGCCTGCGAGCCGCTGGTGCCGACTTCGTAATCGTAACAGCTCATGAGGGCGCCTATTGCAATCTCTCCCCCACAGAAGACTGCAACGGCCCGATGCTGGACATCACTGCTCGCCTTACCCATCCACCAGATCTCATCGTCTCCGGGCACAGCCACACCGTCCTCAACTTCAGTCCGAACGGTGTGCCGGTTGTTCAGTCGGGCGCCTACGGAGCGCGCCTCACGGTCGTCGATCTGGAGCGGGTCAGCCCGGATAGCGTATCAGTTCTGCAGGTGACGCAGTCGGTGAATTTTGTCGATCACGTCACGCCTGACGCTGAGATCGACGCCATGGTCGAGGCGTATGCTGATGAGATCGGGCCGATTCTCGATCGCGTAGTGGCGACGCTCCCAGCGCCGCTTACCCGCGATGGCAACGAGTATCCGCTTGGAAACCTGATTGCAGATGCACAGCGGAACGTCGCGGGTACGCAGGTGGCGATCATGAACAACGGCGGTATCCGGACGGCGCTGCCTGCCGGGGAGATCCGCTACGAGGAGCTCTTCAGAGTTCAGCCGTTTGGAAACACGCTGGTGACGATGGACTTGAGTGGGCAACAGCTCCTCCAGGCGCTTGAGCATACCGTTCGGGGGGGACGTCCCGGCGCCCACATCAGCGGCGTGCGGGTTCGTTTCGACCCGACTCGCGAGGCCGGCAATCGGATTCTCTCTGCAACGCTCGAGAACGGCGAAGGGATCAGGCCGGAAAGAACCTACAAGGTGGCGGTGAACAACTTCATGGCTGAGGGGGGCGACGGTTTCGCGATGCTCCTCCAGGGCCGAGATATCGACATGACCGGCAAGGTCGATCTGGACGCACTGATCGATTACCTTGCCAGCCTGCCCAGGCCCACCCCGATCCCCGGTATCGGCCGCTACACATCCATCGCTCCTGCTCCTTGACCGATCTCCTCCGCCCGCTCCGCGGGCATCTGGTCCCGCTGCTCACCGCAGCGCTCGTCGTATCTGGAACAGGATGGAAGGCAGGAGGGGCGGAGGCGCAAACCCCGCCCGGGATTGTAGACTCGGCAGCGGTTGAAGAGGTATTCCCGGCGGTCGTTCCGGCGGAAAGCATCGGAGCGCCCGCGGCGGGTTTGGACACGGTGCCCGGAGCAGCGCCCGTTCCGGGCGCCGCGGGGGAAGCAGTACGACAGGCGCGCGCCGAAGCAAGCGGAACGCTCGCGGAGCGGGCAACCAGCCTGGTCGGACTCGTCTCATTCCTCGCACTGGCCTTCCTGCTCAGCAGCCGCCGACGCGCTGTTCGGTGGCGCATCGTCGCGTGGGGGATCGGGCTGCAGTTCGTCTTCGCCTTCCTGATCCTGCGGACACGTGGCGGGAATGCGCTGTTCGAGGTGCTGAACGATGGCGTCGTCGCTCTCCTGAACTACACCGCCGCCGGAGCCAGCTTCATCTTCGGCAACCTGACGCTGAACAACGTTCCAGTCGGTCAGTCGGACGGCCCGATGGGCCTGGTCAGCCAGGAGCCGAGCGGCTGGGCGAACACCGGAGCGTACTTCGCCTTCACCGTTCTACCAACCATCATCTTCTTCTCCAGCCTGATGGCCGTGCTCTACCACTTCGGCATCATGCAGCTCATCGTCCGCGGCCTGACCAAGCTGATGATGAAGACGATGCGCACCTCCGGGTCGGAGAGTCTGAGCGCTGCGGGCAACATCTTCCTCGGGCAGACCGAGGCGCCGCTTCTTGTCCGTCCTTTCATCAGCAGGATGACGAACAGCGAGCTTCACGCGGTGATGACGGCGGGCTTCGCCTCCGTCGCTGGCGGTGTGATGGCAGCGTATGTGGGGATGCTCGTCGGGTTCTTCCCGGACATCGCCGGCCACCTCATCGCGGCTTCCGTGATGTCGGCGCCTGCGGCGCTCGCCATTTCCAAGATCATGGTTCCCGAGGTCGAGGAGTCTGAGACGGTGGGCGAGGTGAAGGTCGATCTGAAGAGCACCGACGCCAATGTCATCGACGCTGCCGCGCGCGGAGCATCGGAAGGTCTCGCGCTAGCGCTGAACGTCGGTGCGATGCTGCTCGCGTTCATCGCGCTGCTCGCCCTGCTGAATGGGATGATCGGCTGGGTGGGAGGACTCGCCGGGCTGCAGGGGCTCAGCATCCAGCAGATCCTCGGTTGGATGATCTCGCCCTTTGCCTGGCTGATGGGCACCCCCTGGAGGGACGCTGCGACGGTGGGAATGCTCATCGGCGAGAAAACGGCGCTCAACGAATTCGTCGCGTACTCTCATCTCGCGGAGATGCTCCAGGCGGGCTCCGACCTCTCGCCGCGCTCGATCGTACTCGCCACGTATGCACTCGCCGGATTCGCGAACTTCAGCAGCATCGCCATTCAGATCGGTGGCATCGGTGCGATGGCTCCGGAGCGGCGCGGAGACCTCAGCCGACTCGGCCTGAAGGCGATGATCGCCGGTACGCTCGCATCCTTCACGACCGCCTGCGTGGTAGGCATCATCCTTTAAGCCTGCGTCGAATTCAGCCAATGCAAGATCAAAGGGACCGCCTGCATCGCCTGCCCAAAGCCGAGCTCCACGTTCACCTCGACGGCTCACTCCGGCCAACAACCATGCTCGAGCTCGCGGAGCAGGCCGGGAAGAAGATGCCGGTCAGCGAGCCGGCGGCGCTCGGCGACTACATGCATGTGCGCGATGCGCGCAACCTGGTCGACTACCTGTCCAGGTTCGAGATAACCCTCTCCGTTATGCAGACCGCGGATGCGCTCGAGCGCATCGCCTACGAGCTGGCGGAGGACCTGGCGCGGGAGAACGTCCGCTACGCAGAGATCAGGTACTCGCCAATCCTCAACATTCGGGAAGGCCTCCCGCTGACGGAGACCGTTGATGCGCCTCTGCGCGGGCTTCAGCGGGCAGAGCGGGAGTTCGGGATCAAGACGGCGCTGATCATCTGCGGCATCCGCAACATGGAGCCGTCGACCTCGCGCGACCTCGCAGACCTGACCGTGGCCTACAAGAACCGCGGAGTCGTTGCGTTCGACCTCGCTGGCGCCGAGTACAACTATCCGGCGAAGAAGCACAAGGACGCCTTCTACACGGTCATCAACAAGAACATGGCCGCCACCATCCACGCCGGCGAAGCCTACGGCGCGGAGTCGATCCACCAGGCTCTCCACTACTGTCGCGCGCATCGCATCGGTCACGGAACCCGGCTGTTCGAGGACCGGGACCTGATGGATCACATCCGGGACTTCCAGATCCCGATCGAGATCTGTCTCACCTCGAACGTGCAGACCCGCGCGGTTTCATCGTTCGAGGAGCATCCGCTCCGGCTCTACTACGAAGAGGGGATCGTTCTCAGCCTCAACACCGACAATCGCTTGATGAGCGCGACGACGGTGACCGAGGAGTATTGGCGGGCTCACAAGTACCTGGGGTTTACCTGGTCCGAGCTCGTGAACCTGGCCCTGATGAGCTTCTCGAGCGCATTTCTGCCGCGGCCGGAGAAGAATGCGATGCTGGAGAGGGTGAAGCAGGAGATCAAGGAGATCGAGGGGCCGCTATAGTCGGCAGACTGAGCGGTAGAGCACCCTTCCAGGTCGTGAACCGCCCGTTCGACTTGTAGAGGTATATCGGTACGGGAGAATGACCAAAGAAGTATCACTGAATCCCGTCTACCAAAGAAAAGCGGGCGACCTAACCTGGCCGCCCGCTTTCTTTTACCTGCTGCTTCGGTTAGAAGCTGTACCGAACTCCCAGCTGCAGCTGGTAGCGGGAATCCAGGTTTGAGATCGTCAGCGCGTCCGAACGCGTGGCGAACGGTGCATAGAGCCTACGGCCACTGCTATCCGGAGCAGTGTTGCCCGTGCCCAGCGTGAGGAGATTCTCCGCCTGGTTGTTGACGAAGGACGAGCGGCCCCACTCGCTGTTCAGCAGGTTGCCGAAGTTCAGGATGTCGAGAGTGATCTGAGCGTTGTGCCTTGCCAGTGAGACATTCTGGGCCAAGCGAAAGTCGAAGCGGTTCGACCACGGCTCGCGGCAGGAGTTGCGCTCCATAACCGTTCCACGGGCTTCCCGAAGGCACTCGCTCGACTCGATGAAGGCATTCAGGTTGTCCCACGAAACTGCCGGCGTGAGGGCGACCTGATTGCCGGTGCCGGCCTGGAAGCGCACGTCCGTCGCCGCTGCCGGAACATAGACGAGGTCGTTGCCGCTGGACCCGTCGCCATTCACATCGCTGCCATACCTGTAAGAGTACGGCTTGCCCGACTGGCCAACATAGACCATGGAAATATCCATCGGAAAACGGCGGAGCAGGTTCAGCCGGTACGACGTCGTACCCACGAAACGGTGGGGGATATCGTTATCCGAGCGGGTGAGCTCGGGGTTGTTCGGATCGTTTCTGGTCAGGTTGAAGGACCAGCTCGAGCCCGCCGTGCTGTTGTTCAGCGGGGCGAGATCCATGGCACGGGAGAAGGTGTAGGCCAGCGAAAAGTCCCAGTTGTCCTGGAAAGGCCGCTGAATCTGACCCGTCAGGCTGTAGGTGTAGCCCTCGTCTGTGTTCGTGACCTCGATCACGTCGCCGAATCCGGGCGTGTTGGTCCTGAGGCGGTAGGCCGGACGGCCCTCGATCTGAGCTGCGCCAGGGATCGGCTCAACCCGCAGGTTGCGGAAGTGCATCTCATGAATGGTCTTGGTGTAGAGACCTTCGAGAGTTCCAACCAGGCCGAGGGGCAGTTCGTGGTCGAGACCGAGCGCAAAGCGCGCCACCTGCGGCAGCTTCAGGTCAGGATCGACGAGGCTGATGGTGTTGGGAGCCGGGCTCGTAGCTCCGAGGCAGTTGCGCGGCTGGTTGTTCGGATCTGCCACGAACGCAGGCGAGACGTTTGGCGTCTGCGTCGAGTTCGTGCAGGTGAACACGATGTACTCCAGACCCGTCGCGCCGTAGGCATTGGTCACCCAGACGGCCGGAGCGCGACCGCTGAAGAGCCCCGCGCCCCCGCGAACCTGAAGAGTCGAGTTGTTGAACACATCCCAGTTGAATCCGAGACGCGGGTTCCACAGCGGAAGCGTGTTGGGGATTTCGCTGGTGTTCCGCTGGTAGATGCTCGCAAACGTTGGGTTCTGAACCGGATTGTCCGGGAAGGTCGGCATCTCGAACCGAAGGCCGAGCGTCAGCCGCAAGTTATCGAGCGCCTCCCACTGATCCTGCACATACGCGGAGTAACGGTTCACCGTCATCTCCGACCGTGGATTCGCCGGCTGATCGCCTGGGGTACTCGGGTCTACGTCCTGAACCAGATACCGGAACTGGTACTGGGACGAGCGACCGGCCAGGAAGTCCGCATACGTGTCGAAGCGGTAGTTCCCGTAGATGTTCTGGGCAAAGAGATTACTGAACGACGAGAACTCATTGCTCGTTCCAATGGTGAACGTATGGGCGCCGAACGGAATGGTCAGATCGTTCGTGATCTCGAGCGAGTTCTGATCGAGTGCGTTCGCCACCGAGCTGTTCTCGCTGCCGGCAATCACCGCCCGGGTACTGGTTCCAAAACGAACCTCGACGCGGGGGAACAGGCCGCCGGGGAACTCGCGGTTATCGCGAACCGTCAGGTACCCGATGCGGAACTCGTTGAAGAGCCCGTTGCCAAAGCCCGAGTTGAGCTGCAGCACGCTGCTGTTAGTGGTGTTGTTCTGCGTGTAGCCCCCGTTGTTGAGGTTGAAGGCTGTGCTATTTCGGGAGAACTGCTCCCTCACACCCGTAACGTAGTTGTGGCGGGCGGTGAGGCGGTGGTTCTGCCCGAGGTTCAGGTCGAAGCGGCCGAAGAAGTTCTTGCTGTCGCGTTCGATCTTGCGGTCCTCTGCGGTGCCCGGCTCATAGCCCAGAGCAAGAAGCCGATCGCGGACCTGCTGCGCCTGCGCCGACGTCACCCCGGCGCTTGCATCGGTGCCGGCGACGTAGAAGGTCGGGTCAGAGCGCTCGGCGTACTCGCCAGCAAGGAAGAAGAACGCCCGGTCGCGGACGATCGGACCTCCGAAAGAGCCAGCATACTCCCGGTTCTGGAACTGGGTGAGCTCGTTGGAGAGGGTGTCGGCGAAGGTGTTGTAACGACCCGCCATCGACTCGTCGCGGGCGAACCCGCTGATGCTGCCCCGGAAGCGGTTCGTACCGGAGCGGGTAACTGCGTTGATAGAAGCACCGGTGAAGCCGCTCTGACGAATGTCGAACGGAGCGAGCACGACCTGGAGCTCCTGGATCGCCTCGAGCGTGATCGCCTTGGCGCCGGCCTGACCACTCGGCGAGCCGCTGAACGATAGACCGTACAGGTCGCTGTTCGCGGCGCCGTCCACCTGAATCTGGTTATAGCGGGCGTTCCGACCACCAGCGCTGACGGCGCCGGTGGTCGAGTTGGTCACCGCCATCTGCGGCACAAGGCGCGTGAAGTCCGCCAGGTCGCGAGTGATCGTCGGCGTGCGCCGGATCGTGCTGTCCCCGAGGATCGTCGCGGGACCGGTCCGACCGGCGGAGATCACCGCGTTGTCGTCACCGATGACCGTGATACCCTGTAGTGCCACCGCCTGGTTCGGCAGGACGAAGGAGAAGTCGGCGGTCTGGCCGAGCGCCAGCGGGGTCTGCTCCCGAACCTGAGTGGTGTAGCCAAGAGCCGAGACCTGTAAGCGGTACTCACCCGGCTGAAGGCCGGGAATGAAGAAGCGTCCGTCATTGCGCGTAGTGACGCCCGAGACGGCGCCGGTGGCAATGTTCGTCGCAACTACCTGCGCCGCGGGTACGGGAGCGCCCGTCTCGCTAGTGACGCGGCCGGCGGCGGCTGCCGTAGTGACACCCTGCGAAAACGCAGGAGCCACCCCAATCAGCAGAAACGCCAGCGAGAGGAAGAAACCAGAACGTACCGAAGAGCCCATAACTTTAACTCCAGGCGGGCGGGGATAAAACAGATCAACTGCACTAGGCAGCTAACCTATCATCCCCAAAACATCGCTCCGCGCAGCAGCAAGTAACGGGTTGGAAACGAGCCCGCAACACCTTGTCGCTAAGCTACATCGTACTATCGGTGGAATCAGCTGTTTCTCTCCGATCAGCCCATTTCGAGGCCGAACGGAAAGCCGCTCCCGCCCTTCTTGGGACGTTCCGGTCGAGCGCGGGAAAAGCCGTTATCGGCTCGGGAGATCTTACGGTGAGCAGCCAGACCCTCGAGTAACAGCTCGGCAGCAGCGACCTCCCCCGCGTGATCATCAGCGTCGCACAGATCAGTCTCCCGCACTGCCTCCATTAGGTGCGGCACGGTCCCGAGCGCCTGCCAGCTCCCCTCGATTCCGGCGTTCTCAGCGATCTGGAGCACGCCCCCCCGGTCGAAGTACTCGATCGTATCCTCGAACATGTCAACGTCGCTGACGCGGTCGAAGATCTCCCTCGCCGCGGCCGCGATCAGGTCTCGAGCGATCGCTTCGGAGCCCTGAAGCTCCCCCTCGTACTCGAGCTCCATCTTCCCCGTGATAGCCGGCAACGCCGCATAGACGTCGATGATCCGGGGCACCACCCGGTCTTCGCCCGTAAGCAGAGCCCTGCGCTCCGCATTCGATACAGCGGTTTCGAGCATGGTAATCGGCATGCGCTGCGAGACACCGCTGCGCTTGTCGATCCGCTTGTCTTCACGAGCCAGGAAGGCAGCGCGCTCGATAACTTCCGCCAGAAACGGAAGTACCTCGACCTGACGTCCATCCCGCTCGATCCACGCCTCCTGACGCGTGATCGCCATTCCTTCCGCGGGGGTCTTCGGATAGTGCGTCTGGATCTCTGCGCCAATCCGGTCCTTAAGTGGGGTCACGATCTTCCCACGCGCGGTGTAATCTTCAGGGTTCGCGCTGAAGGCGAGCATGACATCGAGCGGGAGCCGCACGGGATAGCCTTTGATCTGAACGTCTCCCTCCTGCATCACGTTGAAGAGCGCTACCTGGACCTTACCGGAGAGGTCGGGAAGCTCGTTCAGCGCGAATATCCCGCGGTTCGCGCGCGGCAGCAGACCGAAGTGGATCGTCAGCTCGTCGGATAAGACGTGCCCTCCACGCGCGGCGCGGATCGGATCGACGTCCCCGATCAGGTCGGCGACAGTGACATCCGGAGTCGCCAGCTTCTCGATGTAGCGGGAGTCCCGCTCAACCCAGGCAATCGGCGTGTCGTCGCCATTTTCGAGAACAAGATTCTTCCCATACTTCGAGATCGGCCTGGTTGGGTCGTCGTTGATCTCAGAACCAGCGATGACTGGAATTTCCGGATCCAGCAGGTCCACCAACTGCCGCAGGATCCGTGTCTTTGCCTGCCCGCGCAGCCCCAGAAGGATAAAGTTGTGTCGCCCCAGAACTGCATTAGCGAGCGATGGCACCACCGTATCCTCGTAACCGACGATGCCTGGAAAGAGCTTTTCGCCCGATGCCATCCGGGCGATCAGGTTCTCCCGCATCTCGAGCTTGACGGGCCGCTGACGATATCCGGAGGCGCGAAGCGCACCGAGCGTTGTAGGTCTGGACGTCATCTCTCTTCTTTAACCGCAGGTTGAGGTCGGAGCGGGGGCGCTCCGGGACATCTACTGCTCTGTAGCTGGAGCAGATAGGGGAAAGTAGCTCTCCGCGGGCCGCTCCCGCAGGTGTTGCAGCATTGCTGTTACCGAGTCGTACTCTCTCAGCGTCCGCAGTGTGTGCACCGTAGGCGGCATCATGACAATCTCTCCACCTTCATTACGCTGAAGCGCTTCCGCCGGCCGCATCCACCGCGCCTCCGCATGCTCGGAGGACGAGAGCCTCGGCTCGAAACGACCTCCTACCTCAGCGACAAAGAAACGAGTATCGTAGCGACGTGATTGCCCTGGTGGTGTCACCCAGCGGGAGACGTAGACGATACTCTCGAGGTCAGGGAGAGACGTTTCCCGCTCCAGCAGGCGGCGCACCGGAAGATCTGCCGCAGCAGCGTACGTCGATCGGGTGGGTGACATCGCACCGATGAGGATGCCCGTCTCCTCCCATGCCTCGCGGACCGCAGCGCCAAGGTAGGCAGCGGCTTCCGCCGCGGTGAGGCCCATCCGGGCTGCCATACCGGTTGCGAGAGCTGGGTAGAGGTGTAGAAGCCCCGAGTCGTCGGCATCCACAGCGCCGCCTGGAAATACCCACGCTCCCGCTCCGAAGGCGGAAGTCGTCAGGCGCTGGACCAGGAGAACCTGCGGACGTTCTGGCGTTTGTCTCGCCATCACGAGGGTGGATGCGCTCCGCGGGGGAGTGGTCAATGGAGGATTTGCCCAGCTGCCGATACCTTCTCCCAGCGCTTTTTGCTTCGGAGGTGGGACTGATCTCCCGAGGCGGTTTGTAGAGCCTTTCAAAAGTAGTTGTCTGCCGCAACGGCGCAGCCGTGCCATCTCGACAGCAGGCCGGGGCTGGCTGCCGCCGTTTCGGCACGGGCCGCGAAATCGCTGGAAAAGCCGCTATTTACCTGCGATTTATGGCACTTAGCAGCTCTGTTCGGTGTAGATGGCATGTGGCAGATGATGTGCACTCAGCAGGGCCCAACCGGCACGCTTCACAGCAGCATGATGCGCGTCGGCGCGACTCCGAAGCACCGGAGCAGAACCGCACCGGCTGCCGAAGAGTTGCAGCAAGCAATCAATAGGACGGTTTCATGAGCGAAAGAATCACGCTACCAGTTCTCCCACTGCGGGAGACCGTCGTGTTCCCCGGCGTCGCGGTGCCGATCTCGGCCGGGCGGCCGGGAACGCTGCTGGCCATCGAGGCGGCGCTCAAAAGCGACCGCCGCCTCTTTGCGGTTGCGCAGCGGGAGAATCGCGACGAGGTGGAAATAGAGAACCTCTTTACCATCGGCACCATCGTCCGGATCGCGCAGGTCCAGAGGGGTGTGGGTGGAATGCAGCTTCTGATCCAGGGTGAGGGGCGGGCGATTTCTCTCAATTACTCGGAGGACGAGGAGAGCGGGCTGATCTCCACGGTCCTGCCGATGGTGGATATCGCGCCGGCTGTGCCAGAGGATCCGGCGTTCCAGGCGCTCTACCGCGAGTTCCGGGACCGCGCTTCCGAGCTCGGCCGCCGCCGCGGCATCCCATCGGAAATGCTCCAGCAGTTCCTCAACGGAGTGACCGAGCCGGGGCCGTTCGCCGACCTTGTCGCCTTTTACATCGAGTCGGACACCGCGACCAAGCAGAAGGTGCTCGAGATGCTTGGCGTCGAGGAGCGGCTTCGTGCGCTCCTGGTGCACGTCGAGCGGCAGATGGCACTGCTCGAGGCGCAGGAAGACATCCAGCAGCAGGTCCAGGAAGAGCTCGGCGAGCGCCAGCGCGAGATGCTCCTTCGCGAGCAGCTCAAGGCGATCCAGCGTGAGCTGGGCGAGGATTCGGAAGGTCAGGAGGTTAACGAGCTGCGCGAGCGGCTTGAAGCGCTGGAGCTCACCGAGGCGGGTCGTGACGAGGTCGAGCGGGAGCTCAGCCGGCTCGAGCGGACGAGCCCGCAGAGTGCCGAGTACCAGGTGATCCGCACTTATCTGGAGACGGTAGCGGACCTCCCCTGGAATGCACGCACGGAAGACAAGCTTGAGCTGGCGGCCGCCGAGGTTATCCTCGACGAGGACCACTACGGGCTTCAGGACGTGAAGGATCGCGTGCTGGAGTTCCTCGCCGTGCGCCAGCTCTCGGCCCGCCGCGCCGCTGCCGAGGCAAGCGAGGAGGCGGCTGCCCAGGAAGGCGTGGACGTCAGCGCGGAAGAGCGCAAGGCGAAGGCAAAGGCCACAGCGAAGGGACCGATCCTGCTCTTCGCCGGTCCTCCCGGAGTGGGCAAGACCTCGATCGCAAAGAGCATCGCCCGGGCGCTGGGGCGGAAGTATGTGCGTATCGCGCTTGGCGGTGTGCGCGACGAGGCGGACGTCCGTGGCCATCGCCGCACGTATGTGGGCGCGATGCCCGGCCGCATCGTGCACGCGCTGAAGCAGGCGAAGTCTCGCAATCCGGTGATCCTGCTCGATGAGGTCGACAAGCTCGGCGCCTCGATGCAGGGAGATCCCGCGAGCGCGCTGCTCGAGGTGCTGGATCCGGCTCAGAACCACGAGTTCACCGACCACTACCTCGGCATCCCGTTCGACTTATCGGAGGTGCTGTTCATCGCCACCGCCAACTACATCTCCGGAATTCCGGCCCCGCTGTACGACCGCATGGAGCCGGTCGAGTTCCGCGGCTACACGGAGCAGGAGAAGCAGCAGATCGCCGAGCGGTATCTGATCCCGCGGCAGCGGGAGGAAGCTGGGCTCGAGTCCAGGGAGCTGCAGGTGACGGACGAGGCGCTGCGCCTGGTCGTCTCCAGCTACACGCGTGAGGCGGGCGTTCGCCAGCTCGAGCGCGAGCTCGGGAAGATCGCCCGGAAAGCCGCCAGGAAGATCGCTTCGGGTAAGTCGAAGCGCCTGCGGGTGACGGAAAGGATGGCCCGCGAGCTACTCGGCCGCTCCCGCGTTCACCCCGAGAAGGCGGGGCTGGAGAACTCGGTGGGCGTGGCGACGGGGATGTACTACACTCCGATGGGCGGCGACATCATGTTTATCGAGGTGAGTGCTCAGCGCAGCAATCAGCCGAACACGACTGTCGCGCCTGAGAACGAGAACGCACCGGTCGGTATGGGTGCACTCGTACTCACCGGCCAGCTGGGTGATGTGATGAAGGAGTCGGCTCGTGCGGCCCTCACCTATGCGCGGGCGAATGCGATCCGCTTCGGAATCGACCCCAGGAAGGCATGGGGATCCGAGATCCACATCCACGTCCCGGCCGGCGCGATCCCCAAGGACGGTCCGTCGGCAGGCGTCGCGATGACGAGCGCGCTCGTTTCGGCGCTCTCTGACCGACCGGTGCGCTCCGATGTCGCGATGACTGGCGAGGTAACTCTCACCGGCCGGGTGCTGCCGATCGGCGGGGTGAAGGAGAAGCTTCTCGGTGCCTACCGTGCAGGGATCAAGTCGATCATCCTGCCGAAGGAGAACGAAGCCGATCTGGAGGATCTACCGCAGGAGGTCGTGAAGGCTCTCTCGATTCATCCGGTTGCCACCATCGACGACGCTCTCGCGGTGGCGTTGGAAGGAGCTTCCTTCGCGGACGGAAACCTTCGCTTTCCCGCAGCCGCGCTATCGCGGACACGCGCCGAGTCCCAGCTTCACAGCCCGCGCTAAAGGGCGGAAGCAGCGCTGGCGGAACAGGAGCTCCCCACCCCTCGCGGGCGGGGAGCTCCTCTGCTTATGGGGCCCGCAGATTGCACCGCCCGGCGCCTCAGCTCGATGACACTCCGCGACTGAACGAAGCCATGAAACTATCTGGATTTGCAGCACCTGTTATCGGGCTGGCCATGGGCCTGGGTGCCTGCACCCCGGGCACCACTCCCTCCACGGGGCCCGCTCCGGCGCCCCCGCCTGTCCACGGGGAGGCAGGCCTGCCCCCGGTTCCGATGGTCGAAGGGCCACTCGCCATCAACGTCGTTCATCCCACTCCAAATATGCTTCGGCCGAATGTCGACTCGGTCTACATCTACGGCAGCGTAGGCACTGGAAGGGCCCAGCTGACGATCAACGGAACGCCTGTGAAAGTCGAGCCGAACGGGGCGTTTCTTGGGTGGCTCGAGCGGCCGGCGAATGACACGCTCCGACTATTCGCGACGGCCGGTGGAGCGACGACCGAAGCCGTCTACGCGTATCGGGCACCTGCTCCGAGGAATCCGAGTGCGGCTCCCGCGACGCCGGTTGCTACCGTCAACTACAGCGAAGTGCGTCTGGGCCGTGTGATCGCGGGTTCAGACACACTCGCAACCGGTTCGGACGCAGCAGTGGGTCGGCCGACGCCGACGGGACCCTATCGCTGGCTTCTGCCGATTGGCGCGCGTCTGATGCTGACCGGGGAGCGTGGAGAGATGGTTCGCGCCGCGATGGACGATGCTAACCTGGAAGCGTGGTTCCTCAAGTCGGAGGTCGAGATCGGGGAGGTAGCTCGGGGTCCCGCCAGCATCGCGATCGCTCCTCCAACGATCATCCCGGCTGACGATTGGACCGATGTACTGATCAATGCGCCCGGCATCCCCTTCCGGATTGACGCCAACTCGTCCGCTATCGATGTGCTGCTGCACGGGGCCCAGCCTGTCAGCGGAGTAGTTGGCGGCGCGGGACTGCTTCAGTCGATCGAACTCTCGCCGCGTGGTGAGGATGCAGTGCTCTTCCGCATCAAACCAAACTCCGTCGTCTGGGGATACAAGGCGTTCTACGATGAATCCGGGGCTCTGGTCATCAGGGTGAGAAGGCCTCCAACCATCGATCCAGCCGCGCCGCTCCGCGGGATCCGGATCATGATCGATGCTGGCCATCCGCCAGGCGGAGCCACTGGCCCGACGAAGATGACTGAGGCCGAGGCAAATCTGGGGATCAGCTTGCGTCTTGCGGAGCAGCTACGGGTCAAGGGAGCTGAAGTGCTGATGACCCGCACCACCGCCTCCTCCGTCGAGCTCGAGTCGCGAGTAGTCGAGGCGGTCGCTGAGGACGCCGACCTGCTCGTCTCAGTGCACAACAATGCATTTCCTGAGGGCGTGAACCCGTTCACCCGTAACGGAACCAGCACCTATTACTACCATGACGTCTCGAGACGTTTTGCGGAAATTCTGAACGAGGAGATCGTTGCCACTACCCGGATCCGGGACCTCGGCGCCCTCAGCGGCAACCTTGCCCTCGTGAGGCCGACCTGGATGCCCTCCGTGCTGACGGAGTCGCTGTTCATGCCGATTCCGGAGCAGGAGGCGGCGCTGCGCAACTCGAACTTTGTGGAGCGGCTCGCAGCGGCACATGTCCGAGGCATCGAGCGGTTCCTGACGGAGGCCGCCAACGAGCAGCTGCGCGCCGAGGGCGCGGCGATCGATCCGGTTGCGCCACCCCAGATGCGAACGGCATCGCCGTCGGCCGCTCTCACGCCATGAAAGCCATTTCCAACTCGGCATCAGGCGGAGTCGAGGTCCTGAAGATCGTCGACCGCCAGATCCCGGAGCCGGGGCCGTCGGAGATCCGCGTGCGGGTGAAGGCGTCTGGGCTCAACCGGGCTGACATCCTCCAGAGGAAGGGGCTCTACCCCGCGCCGCCTGGGTTTCCTGCCGACATTCCGGGCCTCGAGTACGCTGGCGAAGTAGACGCGATCGGCTCCTCCTCGGGGCTCTGGGCAGTGGGCAACCGCGTGATGGGGATTACGGGGGGCGGAGCGCACGCCGAGTACATCTGCGTGCATGAGCGCGAGGCGATCCGCATCCCACACAACTTCAGCTGGGAAGAAGCGGCGGCGCTTCCGGAGGTCTTCCTTACCGCGTACGACGCCCTGGTACTCCAGCTCGACGTGCAGGTGGGCGAGCGGGTTCTGATCCACGCCATCGGCAGCGGCGTCGGGACAGCTGCGCTTCAGCTCGCCCGCACGGCCGGAGCGATCACCTTCGGAACTTCACGCACCCCCGAGAAGCTGGAGCGCGCGCTCGCTTTGGGGCTCGACTATGCGATAGACACTTCGGCGGAGGATTGGCCGCGCTCGGTCGAGAAGCTGACGGAAGGGGATGGGCTGCATGCCATAGTCGATCTTGTCGGCGGCAGAACGCTCGGCGCGAATCTCATCCTGCTCCGGGAGCGGGGGCGGATGCTCATTGTCGGAACCGTCGCTGGCGCGAAAACGGACCTCGACCTCGGGCTGCTGCTGAGGAAGCGACTGAAGGTGATGGGGACTGTGCTGAGAAGTCGGCCGCTCGAAGAGAAGATTTCTCTCGCCCGCAGCTTCTCCGAGGCGGTGCTCCCTCTATTCGGCGCCGGACGCATCAAACCCGTGCTGGACACCGCCTACTCGTTCAAGGACGTGGCGAAGGCGCACCGGCAGATGGAGGAGAACCGGAGCTTCGGCAAGATCGTGCTGGTCTGGTAGGCCGTTCGGCTTCCGCGCCTCCCGGTAAACTTCGGTCGAATTCCCGTGTTGATGTAGTCAGGTCTCGGGTTGGAGGTGCACACAAGCCGTTGTCCTGGAAGCTTTGGGCTAGCCAGGAGAGGGGAAACGACGCATTTCTCCGCACGGTGCCCCTGATTACATCGTCGCAACGCAGGGAACTCGGCTGAGACGGAGCGGTACACACTCCCACCTCGTGGAAAACGGCCATATATAGGCAGGCTATGGCGCGGCCAGTGGTGCGGGTGTATACTGCGCGCCCCTCGTATTGACACGGCAGAAGTTTTGCAGATTACAAGGGGTGTGAGCGACCTGTTCAGGACGCTCTAAAGGCGGAATAACGTGGTGGAAGATCGAGACATGGCTACGGCAGAACGCACAACTCGACGGCGCAAGCGCACGGCTCCGAATCTGAAGGAGGGGTTCGACGGAGCCACGGCCGAGGATCAGTCAAGCCTCGATCAGTATCTCAAGGAAGTCAGCACCCACCGGTTGCTTATTCCGGCTGAAGAGGTCACGCTCGGTCGGCGTGCTCAGAAGGGCGATGAGGATGCCGTTCAGGAGCTCGTTCGGGCCAACCTTCGCTTCGTCATCTCAGTGGCGAAGAAGTACCAGAACCGTGGTGTCAGCCTTTCGGATCTGATCCAGGAAGGAAATGTCGGTCTTGTCACCGCTGCCCGGAAGTTCGATCCGGAGCAGGGTGTGAAGTTCATATCGTACGCGGTCTGGTGGATTCGTCAGGCGATTCTCTCGGCTCTCGCCAATCAGGGTCGGGCGGTACGCGTTCCGCTCAACAGAGCTTCGGACCTCGCGAAGATCTTTCGGGAGCGCGAGCGCCTGAAGCAGGAGCTTGGGCGCGACCCGAGCCCACAGGAGCTTTCCCAGGCGACCGGCCTCTCGCCGGAGATCGTCGAGAGCCTACAGACGCTGAACGCCGCCGAGATCCGTCTCGACGCGCCGATCGGCGACACGAATGACTCGCAGCTGATGGATCGCTTCATCAGCGACGAAGCGATCGTGACCGAGGAAGAGGTCGAGGAGAGGCTGCTGACCGAGAGAATCGGCCGGGCGCTGGAGACGCTGCAGCCGCGCGACGCCAAGGTTCTGCGTCTGTACTTCGGGCTCGAGGGCGGGCGCGAGCACACGCTCGAAGAGATTGGTGATATCCTCGGGGTTACGCGCGAGCGTATCCGCCAGCTTCGCGACCGCGCGCTCAAGCGCCTCCGCGAAGGTGATGAAGGCACCGCCCTCGCTTCCTTCGCCGCATAGTCGGCTTGGTCGTTGGCGGGCTGCTACGAAGGCAGGGCACTCTCCAGAACGGGGAGTGCCCCTTTCTTTTTCCGGAGATCTAGTGAACGGGATCGTGCTGCGGACGCGGGGCGGCGTATATGACGTCGAAACCACCGACGGTGTGTACGAGGCGGTGCTGCGCGGCAGGGTGAAGCGTCAGGAGCGAGTGGGGGATCGCGTCGTAGTCGGCGATCGCGTGACGCTCGCCCTCGACGCCGCCGAGGGCGAGGCATGGACGATCGAAGACGTCGAGGAGCGGACCAGTGCGCTCGTGCGGCGGGCTCCAGGGAAGGCCCCGCGCGCGAAGGTCATCGTTGCCAACGTCGACCGCATCATCATCGTCTTCGCAGCCGCCAAGCCGTACCCCCACCTGCGCATGCTCGACCGCTTCCTGGTGCTGTGCGAGAGCACCGGCCTGGACGCGCTGATCGTGGTGAACAAGGTGGATCTCGTCGGCCGACCGGCGGCTGAGGAGATGTTCGGGCCGTACCATCGGATCGGCTATTCTGTGCTGTACACCGCCGCCAAATCCGGGGAGGGAGTCGCCCAGCTGCGCGAGACGCTCTGCAACGGGATCTCGGCCCTCACGGGTCCCTCGGGTGTCGGCAAGTCGAGCCTGCTCAACCAGGTTCAGCCGGGGCTCGCCCTCAGGGTGGGTTCGATCAGCGAAGTGCTGAACAAGGGTAAGCACACCACAGTGACCGCCGAGCTTCTGCACCTCGAGTGCGGGGGTTACGTCGCGGACACGCCAGGCCTGCGCGAGCTCGGACTGTGGGGTGTGGATAAGGACGAGCTCGACCTGTACTTTCCCGAGTTCGAGGATCTGCTTGGGACGTGCAAGTACGGCAATTCGTGCAGCCACAGCCATGAGCCGGGGTGTGCGGTTCAAGCTGCCGTTGCCTCGGGGGAGATCCTGAGGTCAAGGTACGAGAGCTACCTCAAGCTGCTTCAGGGGGACGAGGAGGTCGAGGAGCCTTAGAGATCCCAACCTTTTACGCCGAGCGGCCAAGACCGAAAAGCCCGCCCCATCAAGTTCGAAGATGGGAGGCGGGTGTGTCGTGGTAGTTGTCGCCCGGGGGAGGCACTCGAGGAGCACGCCAACCCCCGGTGCGCTGAGGGTCGCCACGGTCCTCTCCGCCACGCGATCGACGTCTTACCATGAGCTTGGGGCGAGCAACCACACATCCAGCGCAGCAGCAGGACGCTGACTCTGTGGACTACCAACCCACACCCGACGCAGCCGAACCGCGGCTGAGCGAGGGATGAGCGGAGGCCGGCAACCTGGCGTTCCGATCTCACTGCGTTGCTCCACCGCCGCTTCCGCTTTACCTTTCCAACTGTAGCCGCCAGGGGTATCCCGCACGCTGGGATTGAGATAGTCCCTTGGAACCTGATCCGGATCATTCCGGCGGAGGGAGCGCGGCGCGAAACGTTGGATCTCCCGACCGGGCCTTCCTCCTCATCGCGCTACCGATCCCGGTGGCGCTCTTTTATTGCCCTGCCGCCGTCGCCTGCCAAGAGGAGAAAAGATGGTACCGCCACCGAATTCAGCCGCAGCCGAGCTGTCCAGCGCTCCTGTCGAGGACTACGGCGACGCATTCCCCGCGTCGCGGAAGGTTTACGTCGACGGCCCGCACGGCATCAAGGTTCCGATGCGTGAGATCTCTCTCTCCGGCGGTAACCCGCCTTTCCGCGTCTACGACACCAGCGGCCCGCGCGGAATCGACGTGCGGCTCGGCCTCCCTGCGCTGCGGGCGCCGTGGATCCGCGGCAGGGGCGATGTAGAGGAAGTCATCAGTCCCTCACGAGCGCGCTCTGACCTTATCCCCGCCGCGCTCGATCGCCAGCGGCTGCGCGCGAAACCCGGCTCTGCTGTCACCCAGATCCACTACGCGCGGCGAGGCGAGATCACTCCGGAGATGGAGTACATCGCCCTCCGTGAGGGATTCGACCCGGAGCTGGTGCGTTCCGAGGTCGCCCGCGGCCGCGCCATCATCCCTGCCAACATCAATCACCCGGAGCTCGAGCCGATGATCATCGGTCGCGCCTTCAAGGTGAAGATCAATGCGAACATCGGGAACTCGGCCGTGACCTCTTCGATCGACGAGGAGGTCGAGAAGCTCCGCTGGTCGACGCTGTGGGGCGCCGACACCGTGATGGACCTTTCCACCGGCAAGAACATCCACGAGACTCGCGAGTGGATCATCCGCAACTCGGCAGTCCCAATCGGTACTGTCCCGATCTACCAGGCGCTGGAGAAGGTCGGCGGGGTTCCGGAGGAGCTGACGTGGGAGATCTACCGGGATACGCTGATCGAGCAGGCCGAGCAGGGCGTCGACTACTTCACCGTTCACGCCGGGGTGCTCCTTCACTACATCCCCATGACGGCGAACCGGATGACGGGCATCGTCTCGCGTGGCGGGTCGATCATCGCCAAGTGGTGCCTCGCTCATCACCAGGAGAGCTTCCTCTACACGCACTTCCGTGAGATCTGTGAGATCATGCGGCAGTACGACGTCGCATTCTCGCTCGGCGACGGTCTGCGGCCCGGCTCACTTGCGGATGCCAACGATGAGGCACAGTTCGCCGAGCTGAAGACGCAGGGGGAGCTCAATCGGATCGCATGGGAGTACGACGTGCAGACCATGAATGAAGGGCCCGGGCACGTCCCGATGCACCTCATCAGGGAGAACATGGAGAAGCAGCTCGAGTGGTGCGACGAGGCACCGTTCTACACCCTCGGGCCGCTAACAACTGACATTGCACCGGGTTACGACCACATCACCAGCGCCATCGGGGCGGCGCAGATCGGCTGGTACGGCACCGCGATGCTCTGCTATGTCACACCCAAGGAGCACCTCGGCCTGCCAAACAGGGACGATGTGAAGCAGGGTGTTATCGCGTACAAGATCGCTGCCCATGCCGCCGACCTGGCGAAGGGGCACCCCCATGCGCGGAAGTGGGACGACGAGCTCAGCCGGGCCAGGTTCGAGTTCCGCTGGCGCGACCAGTTCAACCTCGCGCTCGACCCTCAGACTGCGCTCTCCTACCACGACGAGACGCTCCCGGCCGAGGGGGCCAAGATCGCGCACTTCTGCTCGATGTGCGGACCCAAGTTCTGCTCGATGAGGATTACGCAGGAGATTCGGGATTACGCCGCGGAAGCCGGGATGCAGGAGAAGTCACGAGAGTTCAAGGAGAAGGGTGGGGAGATTTACCTGGTGGAACCCCAGGTAAGTTAGCGGAACTCCGGGGTAGCTCTGGAACGCGGTGGACGTGGCGTTAGTCCCCAGAGGAGCTTAGAGGCGATGGGGTGTTTCCGCCGCCAAAGCCTATGCTGTTGGAGCTGGAGGCGGCGGCGTCCGAGGCAGCCACGAGCCGGTGCCAGAGACCCGACAGTGCGCCACGGGCATGGCGCGAAGACAGCTCCGATCTGATCAAAATGGGGGCGCACCCATGGCGGGACCTTGAACATGAGGCCCCGCTTCTTTTGCACCCTTCCGCCCCCCAAAATTCTGCAGGGTCAAACCGCCGCTCTCACGTACCTGATCTGTTAGCAGGCCCGCAGGCGTAGAGGCACAAAGCTGGCGGGTGTTCTGCGGTATGAGCGCAATTCTCCAGGAGATCAGCCCTTCCTCTATACCGACTCGATGACTCCAGACATCATCCGCCGTAACAACGTTCGCATCAGTGGTCGTGGCTCCCAGCCAATGATGTTCGCTCATGGCTTCGGCTGTGACCAGAACATGTGGCGCCTCGTAGCGCCTGCATTCGAGCAGGATTACAAGATCGTGCTGTTCGACTACGTCGGTTCCGGCCGGTCGGACCTCGACTCGTATGACGCGGCGAGGTACTCCGACCTGCGTGGTTACGCTCAGGATGTGCTGGAGATCTGCCGCGCGCTGGACCTTCAGAACGTCATCTTCGTCTCGCATTCTGTGAGCAGCATGGTGGCGGTGCTGGCAGCGATCGAGGAGCCGGAGAGGTTCGAGAGGCTGGTGCTGATCGGCCCGTCGCCACGGTACATCAACGATCCTCCCTATGTCGGAGGCTTCGAGCGGGAGGATATCGACGGCCTGCTCGAGATGATGGACAAGAACTACGTTGGCTGGGCGAACTTCCTGGGGCCGGCAATCATGAAGAACGACGCGCGCCCCGAGCTCGCGGCAGAGCTGACGGAGAGCTTCTGCTCAACCGATCCGGTGATCGCCCGCCGCTTTGCTGAGGCGACCTTCTTCGCCGACAATCGGAACGACCTCAGGAACGTCTCGGTACCCGCGCTGATCCTACAGTGCAGCGACGACCTCATCGCACCCGATGCCGTTGGTGAGTTTGTGCACCGGGAGATGCAGGGCAGCACGTTCAGAAAAATGGCCGCTACCGGACATTGCCCCCATATGAGCCACCCGGAGGAGACAATCGAAGCGATGAAGGAATACCTCCAGCCGACGGATGTCGGGTGAGCCCCTCCCGCTGAATCCGGAGCCGCTGGCCGTGGACCCGATCCTGGACAATGCCCCGTGCGGCTTCCTCACCTTCGGTGACGATGGTGTCGTACAGCTGGCGAATGCGACTTTCCTCGAGATGCTCGGCTACGGCAGCGACGAGGTCGTGGGCCACCATATCGAGCGACTGATGCCCGTCGGGAGCCGGATCTTCTACCAGACGCACTGGTTCCCGCTGCTGCGACTCCATGGGGAAGCTGAAGAGATCTTTCTCATGCTGCGCGGGAAGTCCGGAGAACAGGTTGGAGTCCTCGTCAACGCCTCCGCGCGAGCAGCGGCGGGCGGCTCACGTCGGGTGTATGACTGCGTCTTCATGCACGTCCGGGAGCGGCAGAAGTACGAGCAGGAGCTGCTGAGTGCCCGGAAGAAGGCCGATCTCGCCAACCTGGAGCTGGAGCGACAGGCGGTTGAGCTGCGTGACGCCAATGGCAAGCTCGAGGCGCAGGCGCTCGAGTTGGAGATGCAGCAGCAGCAACTCGAGGAACAGGCGGTTGTACTCGAGGAAACGAGTGAAGAGCTCCGGGTGATCAATGAGGATCTACTTGCCAGAACGGAGGAGGCAGAGCAGCTGAGGGATACCGCGGAAGCTGCCAACCGCGCGAAGAGTACATTTCTCGCGATCATGAGCCACGAGCTGCGAACTCCCCTCAACGCGATAGCTGGATATGTGCAGTTGATGGAGATGGGGATCCACGGGCCTGTGACGGCTGCTCAGGAGGAGGCCCTCTCACGCATCAGCCGGAGCCAGCGTCATCTTCTGCGTCTGATCAACGACGTGCTCGACCTCGCCCGCATAGAGTCAGGGAGGGTGGAGTATCTCCTGGAGGCCGTCGATGTCGCAGAGATGGTGACCGCCGTCTCACCGATGATCGAGCCGCAGCTCGCGAAGAAGCACATCACCTTCACAACCAGCGTGCCGAAGGGAGTGATGGTGCGGGTCGATCGTGAGAAGGTGCAGCAGATCCTGCTCAATCTCCTCGGGAACTCGGTGAAGTTCACTCCGGACGGAGGAACAGTCTCGGTACACGCTGCCTCCCACCCGGACGGATCCAACTTCGCCCTCATCAGCGTGGAGGACACCGGGATCGGAATTCCACCTCATAAGCTTGGCGGCGTATTCGAGGCGTTCGTTCAGGTTGACGATGGCCACAACAGGGCGAATGAGGGTTCTGGCCTCGGGCTGGCGATCAGTCGTGACCTGGCTCGCGGCATGGGTGGAGACCTAACTGCCGAGAGCGTGCTCGGTAAGGGAAGCACCTTCACCGTTCATCTGCCGATCGCTAACGGCGATTAGCCCGTGTCGCCCTGCACCTTCCCTCCCTGGATCGCTCCTGTCGGCCCGGGTCACCAACGCTTCATCCTCGAACCAGCCCGCTTCTCCCCCACGCTTCGGGCAGGCACCCAACATGCCGTGCAACAGACGCAGACATTCCCCTTGACTTTCTAGGAGGCGATGCCAATTCTCCGCCATAGATACTCTGGGTATTCCTCCAGCTGATGATGGGGATTATGGCAGAACGGAATCTGGAGCTGATGCGTGGGACACTGGACGTGATGATCCTCAAGGCGGTTTCGTGGGGACCAGTGCATGGCTACGGCGTTGCGAGCTGGATCCAGACGACCACGGGTGAGGCCCTCAAGATCGAGGAGGGCTCTCTCTACCCCGCGCTCCATCGGCTCGAGCACAAGGGGTGGGTGCGCTCCGAGTGGGGGCTTTCGGAGAAGAAGCGGCACGCGAAGTACTACGTGCTGACGCCGGAAGGACGGCGCGCGCTGAAGACCGAGAGCAACACCTTCGAGAGAATCACCGCTGCGGTCAGCTCGGTGCTAAGCGCAGCTGAGGGACCGAAGCTTCTGACCGAAGGATGAGCACGCAGCGCCCCTTCTCTCTGCCGTTCAGTCCCAGCTAGCCTGCGGCGAACACCTCGCGCATCTGCGCGATCGCGAACTCCAGATCTTCCTGCTCGACAACCAGGGGGGGCGCGAAGCGGATCACGAAATCGTGCGTCTCCTTGCACAGCACTCCGCGATGCTGAAGCGCCTCGCAGAAGCGACGCGCGGGAATATCGAGCTCGATACCGACAAGCATTCCGCGGCCGCGGATCTCCCGGATGTGAGGAGACTCCAGCTCCTGACGCATCGTCCTCAGAAGCCATTCTCCCATCTCGGCTGAGCGCTCCACGAGCTGCTCGTCGTCCAGGATCGCGAGGGCCGTCCGGGCCACCGCGCATCCAAGCGGGTTGCCGCCGTACGTGCTGCCATGCGAGCCCGGGCGGAAGAGCTCCAGGACCCGCTTCGGCCCTACCACCGCCGAGACCGGATAGAACCCGCCCGAAAGCGCCTTCCCTAGAACGTAAAGGTCCGGCTTCACCCCTTCGTGGTCGCAGGCGAACATCTTACCCGTCCGCCCGAGGCCGGTCTGGATCTCATCGGCGATGGAGATGATGTCCTCACGCCCGCAAAGCTCCAGCGCTTCACGGATATATCCGGCAGGCGGGATGTTGATGCCGGCCTCGCACTGAATCGGCTCGAAGAGGAATCCACACGTGTTCGGGGTGATCGCCTTCTTCAGCGCTTCGATGTCGCCGAATGGTACGGTGACGAACCCCGGGGTAAACGGCCCGAACCCTTTTCGGTAGCCAGCCTCCGATGAGAACCCCACGATTGTGGTGGTGCGGCCGTGGAAATTGTCACGGCAAACGATGATCTCCGCCTTGTCCGCCCCGATACCCTTCACCTCGTAACCGTACTTCCGCGCCGCCTTGATCGACGTCTCTACGGCCTCGGCACCCGTGTTCATCGGGAGCACCATCTCCATCCCGCATGCGGTTGCCAGCTCCATGCAGAAGAGGGGGAGCTGATCGTTGCGGAATGCACGCGAGGTGAGCGTCACGCGATGCGCCTGCTCCACCATTGTCTGCAGGATCCGCGGGTGCGCATGCCCCTGGTTGACCGCCGAATACGCGCTCAGGCAGTCGAGGTAACGATTGCCTTCGACGTCGTAGAGCCAGGCTCCCTCTGCCCGCTCGACGACGACTTCGAGTGGGTGATAGTTCGGAGCACCCCACTTCTCTTCGAGTTCGATGAGCTCTTGTGAGCGTGATGAAGTGGTCGGCACGATAGAACTCCTGCTCTCCGGATTCAGGGTTTGTGTGGCGGTTCAGCGGGGGGCGAGAATGAGCCTCGCCGGGACGTTCGAAGCGCAGCGTTCAAGAAGCCGCGCCTATGAACAATCTATGGGAGGAAATGCTTCCGGAACACTGCAGGCGAGGTGAAAATCGGCCCCAATGCTAAGAAACAGCCTCCATTGATGAGGTAAACCGCACTTCGAAGCGAGTGCCCGCCGCACTGCCCGTTTCGGCGAGCCGGATTCGCCCGCCCTGAAGCTCGGTGAAGGTGCGACAGATCCAGAGGCCAAGGCCGGTGCCCGTCTCCAGCCTGGTGCCTTCCCGGCGAATGCCCGCATCCCTGACGAAGAGCCGCCCCCTGAGATCTTCCGGAATTCCTATTCCGGAGTCGCTGACCGCGAAGCCGACCTCCTCCCCCTCCGAGATCGTGCCGACCCGGACGGTGCCCCCGCGCGGTGTGAACTTGATGGCGTTGCTGATAAGGTTCGCGAGCACCTGCTCGGTCTTGGAGGCGTCGAGCTGGAGCATCGGGACCGAGTTCGTCTCGATCACAAAAGCGACCCCTTTTTCCGCCGCCTGGATTGCGAAGAGATCACCCACCTTCTTCACCAACTCATCGAGCCGGACCGGCCGCAGCTTCACGTCGAGCCGGCCCGAATCGGAGAGGGCGGTGACGAGCATCGCGTTCATCAACTGAAGCTGACGCGCCGCGGCTGTGTCGATCAGGGCGAACATCTCATGCGCCTCCCTCTCCAGCCCGGAAGAGCCGAGCCCGGAGCGGCCCAACTGGCTGGCGAGTTGAATACTGGTCAGTGGAGATCGCGCATCGTGGGCAAGCGTTGCAAGGAGGTCGTTCTTCAGCTCGATGAGCGCTGCCAGCTCCGTAACGCACTCCTGCGTATTTCGCATCAGCAGGCCCGCTTCGTCGCCGCAGTCTGTTGGAAGGGCGGGAAGAGTCCGGTCGCTGAGGAACGAAGTGAGGGCTCTGGAGCTTTCGAGGACAGGTGCGAGAAGGGCGTTCTGGACGAGCAGGGTGACCGCAGTCCCACCAAGCGTCGCAATCAGCGCCACCAGGAGAAGAGGAAGTGCGGTGCTCCACGCGCTCCCCCACGCGACGTAAACGAGCAGCACGATCAACGGTACGTGCACCCCGAGGAACGCCACCATCAGAAACTTCCCCACATAGCTGCTGGGGAAGGGCCCTCGCGAGAGCGCACGATAGAGTCGGAGGGAGCGGGGCGGGGTCACGGAATCTCGGTTGGTCAGGCTACGGGTTCAGGCGGATCGTTTGGCCTGACTCGCAGCCGCCTTGAGGACCAGCGAGGCGACGTCCCTCAACCGGTGTTCGCCCTTCTGGAGCACCCTGATCGCGGTGCGGGACAGGAACTCGCGCTCCGCCCGCGTAAGGGTCTTTGCTGACAGAACTACAACGGGAATGCGCTCCAGCTGCGGGTCGGCTCGCATTGTCGCGAGAACACCGAATCCGTCCAGAACCGGCATCATCAGGTCGAGCACGACCACGTCCGGCTGCCGGCGACGCATCGAGATGAGAGCCGTCTCACCGTCAGGGGCTTCGTAAACGTTGGCCCCACCCTCGGAAAGGAACTTCGCCGCCACCCGGCGCGAGTCGACATCGTCGTCGACTACCAGGACGTTGCATGGCGGGACCTCGCGATGCTCCGTGTCGTCCTCCCGGCCCGCGCTTGCAGCGCGAAGAACAGCTTCGGTCAGCTGGTCCATTGTGAACGGCTTGGGAACGATCGAGATCCAGCCCAGATCTATCGCGCCCGTTGGCTCCATGTCCGCTGCAGGAATCCCCGGGAGAAGCAGTACCGCCGTGCTCCCCAGCTCCGGAATTTCCTGAAGGTCATGCGCCACCTGCCAGGCTGCTTCTTTGCCGCTCGAGATGTCCAGGACGACGAGCCCGGCAGCGTTGCGCGCGGCAAGTGCCGCTACTTCATCCTCATTGGTTGTGTAGAGCAGCTTCACGCTCGACGTGAGATGCCGCGCGAGTGCTGCAAGCGCCGGTTCCTCGCCACCGAAGGCCACCACCACGGCACGCACCCCCGCCGCCTCCAGTTCCAGCTCGCTTGGCGACTGAGGCGCCGCGTTCTGCATCAGCCGTCGCGCCTGCTGCTCCTCAACGTCGATCTCCCGCGGCTCGCTCCCGGCTTCCGAGCGCCTGAGCCTGAGTGTGAAGGTGGACCCCTCCCCCGGCTCGCTTCGCACTGTGACTTCGCCGCCCATCAGCCGGGCAAACCTTCGCGCGATCGCCAGGCCAAGCCCGCTCCCGCCATACGCGCGAGTCAGCTGGCCGGCCGCCTGGTAAAACTCGGCGAAGATCAGCGGCTGCACCTCGGGAGCGATTCCGATTCCCGTATCAGCAACGCTGAGCAGCACCGCCTCACCTTCGGCGTGGCAGGAGATCGTCACCGCGCCCTTTTCGGTGAACTTGATCGCGTTGCCGATGAGGTTGGTCACGATCTGACGGAGCCGCTGAAGGTCGGCGTCCACGAGCGGGCTCTTCTCAAAGCCGTCGCACGTCAGTGTCAGCCCCGCAGCCTCCACCTGCCCCTCGAGAAGCGCTGCAACCTCCTCGACTACGGCCTGGAGATCGACGGGGCGGATATCGAGCTCGAGCTTGCTGGCATCGGCACGGGAAAGGTCCAGCACGTCGTTGATGAGGTCGAGCAGATGACGGCCCCCGACTCGTATGCGGTCAAGATGGATGCGCTGCGACTCCGTCAGGTCGCCTGAGACGCCGAGATCGAGAAGGTCTGCATACCCGAGGATCGCGTTGAGCGGTGTCCTCATCTCATGCGACATCACGGCGAGGAACTGGTCCTTCGCCTTGTGGGCATCAGCCAGCTCGCTCAACCGTGACTGGAGCTCGTCGCGGAGCGTCTCGAGCTCCCAATTGCGTAGCTCCACGACCGCCCGCTTTTCCTCCAGCTCCCGCTGTACTGCGAACCGCTCCATCGCGTTCTGAATCGCGCGCACCAATCCCGGTGCGGTCAGCGTCCCTTTGACCAGGTAGTCGACCGCACCGAGGCCGAGGACTTCGAATGCCACGTCGTCATTCTCCTGGCCCGTAAGTACTGCGATCGCGACTCCGTTGTCGGCTGTAGTCGCGTGGTGCCGACGGATGAACTCGCCACCGGTGATGTCGGGGAGGTAGTAATCCAGCAGCACGAAGTCGAAGCCCCCTTCAGCGAGCTTCCTTAGACCTTCCGCTCCGGTTCCGGCCTCATGTACTTCAAATCCGGCATTCCGCTCCCGGATCAGCCGGCGGATGAGAACCCGATCGTCCTCACTATCGTCGACCAACAACACTCTACGCCGACTGCGATCAGTGATCTCTTGCATCCTCAGTTAACCATCATCCTGTATTTGGGCGGGCCTCACTGGAACCTTGGGCCAGCGGACGGTAAAGGCGGCCCCCTTTCCCTCCCCGGATTCCACCGTGATCACGCCGCCATTTCGGTCTATGAGGCGCTTGACCAATGCCAATCCGATGCCGCTTCCCGAGCCATCTTCCTCGATGGCCGTCGTCGTATAAAAGAGATTCCAGATCCGCTCCTGGTCCTCAGCTGAGATGCCGGGACCATTGTCGGCTACGCGGAGGTCGATGAACTCGCCTGCGTCGGACGAGCTTATCTCCAGTACCGGCCGGGCGCCGCGGCCGTACTTCAGCGCGTTGGCGATGAGATTCTGAAGCACCTGCCGAAGCTGCGTCTTGTTCGCCTCGATGACAGGCAGGTGGGGTGCGATATGGATGGAGGTGTCGGCGGCGACATCATGTAGGTCAACGAGCTCCCGGACCAGTGCTCCGACGTCGACTGGCTCTGTCGGGGAGCTGGACTGACCCGCCCGCGCGTATCGCAGAACACCGTCTATCATCGTGTCCATGTCAGAAGAACGGGTGATGATACGCTGCAGAAAGCCTTCGGCCTCCTTGGGCAGCGTCCCCGCGAGGTCCTGACGAAGGAACTCGGCATAGCTGCGCACATTGCGCAGTGGCGCCTTCAGGTCGTGCGATATGACGTGGGCGAACTGCTGCAAATCCCGGTTGCTTCTCGCCAGCTCGAACTGCCGGTCCTGGAGCTCTCCCAATACCCTGTCCAACCTTCGTTTCTCCTTCGAAAGCTCCCGCTGAGTAGCGTTCAGGGTCGCGTTCATCGTATGAACCTCATCGTTCAGCCGGCCGAGCCGGGGATCTTCAGTGATCTCGATCACCCAGAGGCCGCAATCCTCAGCTTCTCTGACGATGAAGAACCCGATCGGGTCTGTAAGTCCGGCGCCCAGAACCAGAACCAGCTCGCAGCGTACAGCTTCGGCCGAGCCCGCCCTCTCGCTGACTCTCCTCCACTTCCCGATCGATGAGTTGGGATCCAGCAGCTGCTCGAACTTCTGGCCTACCACCTCACCACGAAGCGCGCGCTCCAGCTTGCCATTGGAGCTGAGGACAACACCATCAGCGGTGAGACGTACAACAGCACCCGGGAGCGCCATCAGCACCGGCGGAATCCCAGCACCTTGATCGGTCACTCTCGAACCCTGGCCTGAAGCGCGCGCACCGCGTCTCGAGCATCCGATGCAGTGAGATCAGCGCCATACTCCAGCGCCAGCTCCGGTCGCTCCAGAAGTGCTCGGCCACCCATGATGATGACTGGCGGGTTCTCTGGCATGAGGGCACGAACCCCATCACTCATGACCTTCAACCGCGGGAGGTGATGAGCCATTGTCACCGACAAAGCAATGGCGACTGGTTGCTCCTTTCTGACAACTTCGACCAAGCGCTCCAGATCGACTCCTGCACCCAGATAGATCGTCTCCCACCCCTCCAGCTCCAGCAGATCGCAAAGCATCCGAAGCCCGATCTCGTGCTTCTCGACATCGGCGCATGCGGCGATGAGCGTAGGCGGGGAGCCGCCATGCGAGGTGGCGAGCTGATCGAACAGATTCGCCATGGCCGATTGGGTGATCGCCGTCGCCAGATGCTCGTCAGCAACTGAGATCTCGTTCTCCTGCCAGAGTCGCCCGATCTCCCGCAGGGCGGGCTGGAACACCTCGACGTACAGCTCGCCGGCAGACAGGCCGGCTTCCCGAGCACCCGCTACGACCTCCATCGCGTCTTTACGACTACCTCTGCGGATCGCGCCCAGGTACGCGTCGCAGGCTTTCTTGGAATCCATGTAACGTTAACTAGATGTCCCGATCGGATGGCCCGCAACAACTGCGACCGCAACCCAGAGGATGCCGCCTCAACGCCGTTCCTCCCTTATTCAGGCGACAGAATTCGTCGTCGGGACGTGCTGCTGCTTTTTTCACGCCGCCAGTCAGCTTCGCAAACATCCGAAGCTGATTGGCGCCGTCACTTTCAGTTGGGCGCCGGGTTCGACCGAAGGAGACCTTCGCCCGCAATGTGATGAGGCGGGAGCGACACGGGCAGTTTCCCGGATATCTCCGCGAGACCGAGAACCGCTTCGGCAGCAGCTCGCTGCATTCCCGCGGTCGAATTCCACGCGAGAAGGTAGGCGGGGACGTTCGGGAAATAGTCGAGGAGGTAGGGGCTGCCGAATGATATGACAACGACGGGCACCCCCAGCCCCAGGAGGCCGTCCACAAAGCCCGAGGTTGGCCCACGGATCTCCAGCGGTCCCTGGTACTCCCGGGGTACCAGGCTCGCCGAAACGATCACCAGATCCGAGAGAGTCCCGGCTCGTGTCAGATCTGCCACGGCGCTGGAATCGGTCGACTCGTCGATCGACCCCTCCTCCACCACCTTGCCCGCGATCTCCAGGTGGGTAATGAAGTTCCTCGCACTGAACTCCCTGCCGGCGGGCGTATATGTCACGTGGAGTATTCGACGAGAAGCTTCCGCGAGCGGAAGAAGCCCCGTCTGGTCGCGCGCGAGGGTAATCGCGCGGGCGGCCAAAGCGCTCGCAACCTGCCGACTTCGTGGGTCCGCTTCGCCTCCGCCAGCCTGTACAGAGAGCCCCTGATGAAGTCCCGCTTTTGCCTTGGCTTCCAGCACACGCCGGACGGAAGCGTCGATTCTCGCTGCGGAGAGACGCCCTGACTCCACGGCGGCCACGATCGAATCGATGACAGCCCTTTCGCCCGGCGGCTGGAGAAGGACGTCGGCTCCTGCCGCCAGCGCCAGAATGGAAGCCTCCGCAACAGGGTAGTTGGCGGTAATAGCCCCCATGTTCAGGGCGTCGGTAAACACCAGTCCCTGAAACCCGAGCTCCTCGCGGAGTAGTCGCGTCACCACGGCGGGGGATAGAGAGGCGGGAGGGGCGGAGAGCCCATCGATCGCCGGTACCGCGATGTGGCCGACGAGAATGCCGTCCACACCTGCTTCGACTGCGCTCCTGAAGGGGACAAGCTCGAGCGTGTCGAGACCTTCGAGCGAGGCCGATATCGTCGGCAGGCCGATGTGTGAATCCGTCTCTGTAGCGCCATGCCCGGGGAAGTGCTTCCCGACGGCAAGGAGTCCACCCTCTCGGGCTCCCCTTATCCATTCAGCGGCGAGTGCGCCAACCGCGGCGGGATCTTCCCCGAAAGACCGCGTGTTGATGATCGGGTTGCGAGAGTTCGAGTTGACGTCGAGCACCGGGCCCAGCGTCATGTGGATCCCGGCCGCGCGCGCTTCCGCTGCAGTGACTCGTCCAGCCTCACGGATAAGCTCGATTTCAGCGCCCGCGCCGAGCGCCATAGCTGGAGGCACCGCGGTTCCGCCGAGGAGACGCATTGCCGGCCCGGTCTCGAGGTCTGAGACGATGAGCAGCGGCAGTTGGGCCAGCCGCTGGAGCCGGTTCAGCATGGGCGCGAAATCCTCAGCCGGTCCTGTCGAGACGATCAACCCTCCAACCTGATCCTCCTCGATCCAGCCTCTCAGCCGCTCGAACTGCGGTGAGCCCTCCGCTATTTCCCCACCGGGAATCCACGGCAGCACGAGCTGGGCTACCTTCTGCCGCAAGTCCAGCTGGGCTATTGTGCTGGCGATCCACGCCTGAGCGGCGGGATCCGGATCGGCAACCGGTGCGGGGGGTGTCTGACGGCCCGCCCAGGCAGTGCCGTACGATCCAGCGGTGAGGATGAGGGCGGTGAATGCGTGCAAAAGGGAGCAACGACGGTACATCAAGCTAAAACGATCACTTTTGCCAGGTTTGTTGAAGCCGCAACCAGCGTAGTCTGATCCGGGCTCTGCTGCTGCTATTAGGAAGCATGCGGAACCTACTGCAAAGGTCGCGGCAGCCGACACTTCAGTATGTGGCCCCCTCGCCCCTGTATAGGAACCACGGGGAATCGAATAGGTTCCGGCCGTTGGATGGCAGCTAAGTATAGTCTCCACACTACCTTATCTCGTTCCATTACTATAGCTTACATGTCAGGTGGCGCCGTGCACGTGAGCGTACAGCCAAGGACGTTCTGAACCGCTCGATCCTACTTCTGCTCCTCGTAGCAGCGCTCGGTGGTGGTATCGCCGTGAGCTCGGTACGAGATCACGCGCCGGTGGATGAGGCGCACAGGCTTCCTGCCGCCTCGGCGAGCGGGATCCGCTTCGACACGCTCATGTTGGGCGGGTACGCAGCCGGCTCCTTCGAGCGGGCGGTCCAGGAGCTCGCCAGCACGCTAGCCCCTGCTGAGCGTACCATGGTAGGCGAGCACCTGGATCGAATATTCGACGGAGTGCTTCAGGATGAGGGTCTCGGTGGGACGGGACGTCTCCGGGTGGTGTACGAGCGGGCGCTGCGCCCGGACGGATCCACCCGCGCCATCCGGGTACTCAGCGCTGAGGTGGCTGCGCGGGGGAGACTCCACACGGCCTACTACTTCGAGCGCTCCGGTCGTCCCGGTTACTTCGACGAGGTGGGGCGCAGCCTCGGTGGCGAAACGTGGGCGGGGCCACTCGCGGAGATCAGAGTCAGCTCCGCCTTCGGCAATGAGAGAATGCACCCGATTCTCGACCGCCTTCTGCCGCACACCGGGGTCGATCTGGCCGCTCCGAGCGGAGAGGCGGTCCGGGCCACGGCCGACGGTGTCGTAGGTGACGCCGGCAACCGCGGAGGTTACGGCCTTCTGGTGGAGCTCCAGCACCCGAGCGGGTTCAGCACCCGTTACGCGCACCTTTCCCGTATAGCGGAAAGCCTTCGCCGGGGCACTCCGGTGCGGCAGGGGGATGTGCTTGGATATGTCGGGATGACCGGCCGGGCCACTGGGCCGCATCTCCATTACGAGGTCAGGCGCAATGGCCAGGCGATCAATCCGATGGCCGTGGCGGGCGATAGCCAGCTGTCGGCGCAGGTGAGCGGCGATCCCGGATGGTCGACGCAGCGGCGGGTGTTGAGCTCGCTCCTGGCGCGTGCTCCGACCCTCCTCCGCATGTAAGACTGGAGATCGGCTAAGAAGCTTTGCGGGATCGGAGTCCGACCGGTAAGTTGGCGCCTCCTCCGATCAGGGTCTAACCGTCGACAGGTTCTATAGATGGCTGGCAACACTCCGGAACGTGCAACGGGCGCTCTCGCAAGCCTGGTCTCCCAATCGGCGCTGGCCCAGGGCCCCCTCCTCGTGAGGAAGCCGATTGTCAGCATCGGCCAGGGCGCGCAGAACGATATCGCGCTGGACGACGACACGGTTTCCACACGCCACGCCCAGCTCGAGCTCGCTGCAGGCGCCTGGAAGCTCACCGACCTGAGCTCGAAGAACGGAACGTATGTCGACGGGGCCCGGCTGGAGCCAAACACGGCGACAGCAGTCCCTGACGGAGCAAGCCTTAGGATCGGCGCCGTGAAGCTTCAGTTCCAGGCCCATCCGGAAGCCGACGTGGAAGCAGCCCGCGCTGACTATACGCCGCCCAAGGTGAAGAAGCCGCTGGCGGAGCGCTCGCGCCCGAGGCTTCCTGTTTGGCTCCTTTTCCTGATCGTGATCATCATCGCGATGGTCCTGCTCCTGGTGTTGAACCTGGGGGGTGGGACGCAGGCGGTATCCGCCGATTTCAACACCCCATCATTTGAACAGCTGGAATGGTTGAACTTGTTAGCCGCGTGACCCCTGTCTGGGATGCAGTCGGGGGAACTCACATCGGCAGAAGACGGAAAGGGAATGAAGATGCCTTCCGAGTAGACTCGGATCGCGGGATCTTCATAGTCGCCGATGGAATGGGGGGACATGCGGCGGGCGAGATCGCGAGTAGTATCGCGGCGGATACCACCCTCGAGATCCTGGTGCGCGCGGTCGATGACGGGCTCCCCTTCGAAGAAGCCCTTCAGCTGGCGTTCAGGGAAGCCCATCATCGCATCGTCACCTGTTGCAGCGATGATCCTGCGACCAAAGGCATGGGTACCACCCTGACGGCGGCGCTGGTCTCGCCAGCGGGAGCGGTCACCGTCGGTCACATTGGCGACAGCCGCGCCTATCTCTTCTCCGGAAACGAGCTTGCCCAGCTCACTGTCGATCACAGCTGGGTACAGCAGGAAGTGGATGCGGGCCGCCTTGCGATGCCGGCTTCGCGAACTCACCCCTTGTCTCACATCCTGACGCGGGTGCTTTCCAGCACGGACCTGCCCGACCCCGACATCTTCACCGCCCAGCTTCAGCGGGGCGATCTTCTGCTCCTCTGCTCAGACGGCCTCTACAACATGGTAGAGCCCGAATCACTGGAGGGAATCCTGAACCTGGGCCTACCGCCGGAAGCTCTGGTGGAAAGGCTAATTGTTGCTGCCAACAAAAAAGGCGGGGTGGACAATATCACCGTTGTCGCACTCCGCCTTCCCTGAGGAAACTGCCTCCTTCAGCCCGCCGCCAGCATAGGCCTCGTCGTCGGCACCTCGGTACGGTGCGGCGGAAGGAGTATCGTGAAGGTGGTTCCTCCCTCCGAGCTGCTCACCTCGATATCGCCGCCGTGCTCCCGCGCGATCCTTCGGCAGATCGCCAGCCCGAGCCCGGTCCCCTCTTCCCTGCTCTTGGTTGTGAAGAACGGGTCGAAGATCCTGTGCTGAATTTCCGCGGGGATCGCGGGTCCGTCATTGAAGAAGTGAATCGCAAGCCATTCAACTCGGCTTGAGGGATCGGGTGCCCGCTCCGCCACGATGCGCAGCAGCGAACCGGCCGCACCGAGGGCATGCTCAGCGTTGATCAGAAGATTGACAAAGACCTGCTGCAGCTGATGAGGGTCGGCGCTGATGGAGGGTAGATCATCGGCGACGGTCAGTCGGGGAACGACGCCGCGGGTGCGCAGATGCTTGTCGCGCATCTCGAGTGTCTGCGCGAGTATCTCGCCGATCGCCACGTTTACACGCTCCGGGGCGTGTCGGCGTCCGAAGGAGAGCAGATCAGCGACGATGCGATTGCACCGCTGAACTTCCGAGACGATCCGCTCCAGGGCGATCAGCCGCTCCGGATCCCGCTCGTCCTCCAGCAGCAGCTGGGCGTACCCGTAGATCCCGCCGAGCGGATTGTTGAGGTCGTGCGCGACTCCACTGACCAGCAACCCAAGGGTGGCGAGCTTGTCGCGCTCCATCAGATGCTCGTCGAGCTGCCTCCGCTCATCCGAAAGCATCTTCACCCGCAGATGAGCCGCGAGTCTCGCCCTCAGCTCCGCGCCCAGGTACGGTTTGGTGATGTAGTCGCTGGCTCCCGCCTCGAACGCTTCCGAGACACTCGCGGGATCGCCCTTCGCGGTCACCATCAGAATCGGGAGCGCCAGCGGATCCCAGCGTTCCCGCACCCTCCGACACACCTCCAGGCCGGTCATCTCAGGGAGCATCCAGTCGAGTAGTACGACGTCGGGGGTGGGCGCCTGATCCACCATTCTCAGCGCTTCCGCACCGTCCCTCGCCAGCCTCACCTCGTAGCCCACCCTTCGCAGCAGCGTCTCCAGCAGCTCGGCCGCGATTTCATCATCCTCGGCAACGAGCACAACCGGAACTCGGCCCGGAGCGTCCGCAAAGCTGAAGGGCAGGCTCGTCATAAGATTCTGCTGGTGGACTGTATCCGTGCCTCCAGGTCGGAGGCGCTTCCGGCAAAGAGGTCGAGCATCGCGTCCTCTCGAACTTCCCGTCGTTCAGTGCTGAAGATCCTGAACATCCTCGCCGAGTGGTACAGCTGATCAGCCACTCTGGGGAGGTCGATCAGCCCTGCGTGTCCACTTTCCGGCAGTCTTGCCGTCTCCCCCGTCCGTTGCCGGAGTAAAAGATCGAGCGCCATCATACGCGGTTTCTCAGGGTAGTCGAGAAACACGCTCCCGGCAGGTAGATCCAATTCAGCGGCGATCCGCTCCTCTATCCCGCGCCGAAGCCCGGGCCGATCGTAGAACCAGCTGGCAAGCGGGAGGTGGCGAACAGCTTCACCGGGCAGCTCGACGATCCGCTTAGGCAGCCGTCGCTCTCGTAAAGCGGGGAGCCATCGCTCCGAAATCGCCCTGGCCGCCGGTGTCGAGGCTTCTTCTGCTCGGATTTGCAGGAATGAGAGGGCTCCCTCATCCGTCCGGCCCACCAGATCCGTCGACGTAGCCAGCCCGGACTCAACCGCTTCCTGTACCGCTCGCTTGTAAACCGCTGTCGCCGACCTGACCGCGTGATGCCAGTAGACGTTGCGGAACATCTGATACTTGGCGAACAGCAGGGACTCCAGCGCGGACAATCCCTTTTCGTGGATTCCTATCTCCCGCCGGCCCGTGACCGGGTCGCGCAATAGCGCCAGCGCGTGGATCAGCCGATCGACGTCGACCGTGCCGTACGGAACCCCGCAGAATTTCGCGTCGCGGTTCAGATACTCGATCTTGTCGAGATCGAGGCTTCCCGCGACGAGTCCCTGAAGAGGCGATGTGCTCTTCCCGCGAATCATTCGCTCGATTCGCTGAGCAGCATCCGGTGCCACCTCCGATAGCACCGCTGCGAGATCAGGAGATGCGAAAAAGCCGGCGGTCAGCGCCTCATGATGCTCGGTGAGATGGTCCTCATCGAGCTCCTCGAGCGCGTGCGAGAACGGATAGTGGCCGATGTCGTGGAGCAGCGCCGCGTAAGGGACGAGGCGGCAGTCGATTGGATCGACATCCTGCAGCTCGCCACGCTCGCCCAGAAGCTGGAGCGTTCGGCGCGCGAGGTGATAAACCCCCAGAGCATGGTCGAAGCGGGAATGCGTCGCGCCCGGGTAGACCAGATACGCATGCCCGAGCTGCCGGATGTGACGGAGGCGCTGGAACGCGGGAGTGTCGATGATCCGCAGCGCGACCCTGTCGACACGAATCGTGTTCCACAGCGGGTCGCGTATGACCTCGAACTCGTCACCCGTAGCTGAGCTCATGGTCTCCGGAAAGTGTTAGCAGTATAGATTGGCCCAAAGGGAGTGTCAAGCGGCTTCGACTCCGGAAGTGGTTACAGCCAATGGGTTTGGCGACGGCGGAGCGGTTCTGGATCGTCTGACCTGTGCTATCTCTCCGCTTAGCATGTCGCTTGGTTGGGACCGGGCAGATTGGCAGTGGCGATCCAGTATGCATGCTCCCTCGGCTTCGGCGTCTCAACGTGAGCTATCTCCCAGCAGCTTTCACCCGCGCCCGGATCAGCGCCCGAGCTCCCACGCGAGGTGAGAGATCTCCGGCAGGATCAGCTTCTCCCATGCGAGCTTCACCGCTGCAGGAGAACCCGGCGTGGAGATGATGACGGAATCCCGGAAGACGCCCGCGGTTGCTCGGGAGAGCATCGCGGCCGCCCCCACCTGCTCCCAGCTGAGCATCCGGAACAGCTCTCCGAAGCCGGGCAGGCTCTTCTCGATGAGCTCCGAAAGGGCATCGAAGGTGTTGTCGCGGCTGGAGATGCCCGTGCCACCATTGAAGAGGATGATGCGCGCTCTGCCGCGACCCGCAAGCTCCTCCGCCGCGGCTGTCACAAGAGACGGCTCATCATGTATGATACGGTAACCGGCGAGGGTGTGGCCCGCAGCCTCGATCTCGTTCTTCAGGTAGATGCCGTTGCGGTCGGTCTCCTCGGTTCGACTGTCGCTGACAGTGATCACAGCGATGGCGATCGGCCCGCTCCTCGCCGCTTCCTTCCTGTGCTGCTCGCTGCTGCCGCTGGACATCACCCCTCCGGTTCCGATGTTGGAGTGGAGCATAGGTCGGGCAAATCCGCTCTGCCAGTGGCAGCCGGCAACGATTTGCCCCCATTCCCGTCTCTACACCCTTCATTTCGCGACTTGGCCGGAGCAGGCTCTCAAGTCGCGCATGTGGAGTGACGAGACTGCTTGGAGAAGTGTGTCCATTTTTCCCAGCAAGCGAGCGCTCCGGCGAAATGTCTTTCGACGTGCTGATCCTGAACTCGGGTGAGTGGCTCCTTGCGGAGCAGCTCCCTGCAGAGCCGTGGCACGTCCTCATTTACCGGGATCGCCGCCAGCGCCAGAACGAGCTGCACCTCTGGCTCCCGCGGGAGAACGAGCGCCGCTCGGGTGAGTACGCCTTCAAGCGCTACTGGCTCGAGGGGGATACGAGGTGGTGCATCGAGATCCCGCCCGACCCGGACCGCCTGCGCGGCTTCTATGTCGCCGCCTCAGGCGTGGTGCGCGTTCGCTTCACGGCACTGGATGGCCTCGTGCTCTGGGCCGATTACCGCGGCTCGCAGAGGCTGGCGGATTTCACCGATTACGAGCTCCAGCGTCTAAGGTTGGGCGCCAGGGCCGGCCCTTATTCGCGTATTTAGGAGCACCTTCAGTGAAGACGATGATCAGCTCACTTGCTCCCGCGCTGCCGCGCGGCTTCATCTGCGTCGCGCTGGCATGCACTGTGGTGGGGTGCGAAACGGACACCGCGCAGCTCGTGCAGGACATCGAGGCGGCGAGGGAGGGCTGTACCGACGAAATGCTGGAAGCCGGCGCCGAAGAATGCGTCCAGATGTTCGAACGGTACATCGAGATGGGCAGCGGTGCGATCGAAACCTACATTGGGGCGATGCGGGCCTTCGACCAGGCGGTCGATCGCGGACCGACGGTTCGCTTCGACACCGCCGGGCTTGGGCACGCCATCTCGCCCGACCTCCAAAGGGGTGACTCGCCGCAGCGCGAGCTGCCTTTGTGGAATCCGGGGGGCGCCGCCGATGGAGAGCCGCTTTATACCCACCCCGATTCAATCTCATCGGAGGTATCGCAGCGTTCGCTGCACCCTGATTACATCACCGCCGGTGCGCCGCTGGTAGGCGCGGAACCCGCACCGGAGATGATCACCGAGTCCAGAAGGGATCCCGCGCCACAGCAGCAATCGCCACGACGTGGGGCGATCCTCCCGCCGGCTGAGCGGCTGAATCGACCCTGGATTGGTGACGAAGAACCGCAGCCGTCGTATAATCCGACTGAGGTACCGCGACGCGATGCGTTGAAGCCTCACCCGAGCGCCCCAAAGGTTGGAACTGGAACCGCGGAGCCACCGGAGCGCCCGCGGCTCTGACAAAACCGAAGATCACCAGGAGCCACGATGATCAACGACACGGAACTGCAAGCTCATCCCGTTCATCCTGCTCGTCGACCCATGTCGTGGCTCGCGGTCGTCGCCTTCTCGTTGGCTCTCGTCGTAGCCATTGCGGGGGCGATGGCAGGCTTCGGCACACGCTGGAACCTGTGGACCTTCCGGACCGGCTTCGGCATCCTTCGTTACGCAGCGTACGGCGGAATTGCCGTAGCGGTCATCGCGGTCGCAGCAGCACTTCATTCCCGGCCTCGATCGGGCCGTCGCGGATTCATCCTCTCCTTCATCGCGCTGCTGATTGGTCTCGTCACCTTCGGCATTCCGTGGCAGACGCGGCGCTCGGCCGCTGGTGCGCCGCCGATCCACGATATCACCACAGACACTGACAATCCCCCCTCCTTCGTAGCGGTCGTTCCTCTGCGCGCCGACGCTCCAAATCCGCCCACCTACGAGGGGGAGACGATCGCGAGCCAGCAGCGCGGCGCTTACCCAGACATCCGCCCGGTCGTTCTCGACCTGCCCCCGGACCGTGCCTTTCAGCGCGCTCTCGATGCCGCCGAAGCAATGGGTTGGGAGATCGTGGATTCGAACGCAGCTGAAGGGCGCATCGAGGCGACTGATCAAACCTTCTGGTTCGGATTCAAGGACGATGTCGTCATCCGCGTAACTCCTCTCGAGGCGCGTAGCGTTGTCGACGTTCGCTCCAAATCGCGTGTGGGTCGAGGCGACCTCAGCACCAACGCGCGGCGCATCCGAAACTATGTCGAACGCCTGAACACATGAGCCAGCAGGTGGGCCGCCTTGCCCGGATCTGGGTGAAGCGGGCGAAGGGTGGGCCGATGGATCCCGCGACCTCCGCTACTCTGATCGCCGGGAGGGGAATCGTCGGCAACTCGGACCAGGGGCGTCGGAGGCAGGTCACCCTGATCGACGGTGAGGTGTGGCGGACGCTCACGAGCCAGCTCGGGTCGGTACTGGATCCGGGCAGGCGGCGGGCGAATCTTATGCTGGAGGGGATCAGGCTCGAAAACACCCGGGGGAAGCATCTGCGCATCGGCACTTGCATCCTCCGGATCGCGGGCGAAACGAAGCCATGCGAGCAGATGGATGAAGCCCTGCCCGGACTCCAGGACCTGATGTGGCCGAACTGGGGAGGTGGGGCCTACGCGGAGATTCTCGAAGGCGGCGAGATCCGCATTGGTGACGCGGCGGGCTGGGTGGGCGAGAAGCCCCGCTCCGAACCTTCTCTGACGACAGAAGCCTCCGCGACGTAGCGGGGGCTTCTCCTTAACGTTTGCGCTTCAGGCCAGTGTCCTGGAACGAGACAGGATCTTCGATCGGCTCCAGGTGCGTGAACACGGTGCTGTTCGGGACGATCTCGCCGAGCTTCTCCTCGATCTCCTCCAGCAAATCGTGCCCCTGTTGGACCGTCCACTCTCCAGGCACGAGGATATGGAATGAGATGAATCCCCACATCCCCGCCTGTCGGGTCCGCAGCGCGTGATAGTGAGCCCCTCTGGCACGTTGGCCCTCCAGCAAGGTGATGATCTGGTGCCGCGTTTCCTCGGGTAAGGCCGTGTCGAGGAGCCCTAGCATCGAGCGGCGCACGAGAACGAAGCCGGTACGGATGATGTTGGCCGCCACGAGGATCGCGATCAGTGGGTCGAGCCACAAAGCACCCGTCGTTGCGGCGATGGCGACGCCAACGACAACTCCTGCCGAGGTCCAGACGTCCGTCATCAGGTGCCGGGCGCCTGATTCGAGCGCGATCGATCGATGCTGGCGTCCGGCACTGAGCAGCAGTCGAGCTGCCAACAGGTTGACCGCCGTCGCTCCGACGGTCACGATCAGACCTCCTCGCACCTCCTGCAGCGGGACCGGCTCGATAAGTCGCATGAGCGATGCGACGCCAATGCTGAGCGCCGCGATCAGAATCAAGGCTCCCTCGAACCCACTCGCGAAATACTCGGCTTTCGAGTGGCCATACGCATGCTCCTCGTCCGCAGGGCGGGCGGCGATGGTCAGCACCACCAGAGCTATCAGCGAGGTGATCAGATTGACCAGCGACTCCAGCGCGTCGGAAAGGATCGCGACGGAGCCCGTCACCCAATAGCCGATCCCTTTCAGCAGGATCGTCAAGACTGCCGCAGCTACTGCAATCCACGCGGCCCTGGGCAGAGTCCTCTCGGTCATGTTCGTCGTATGACGCTCCATGTGCGGCCCGGCGCGATCGGTTCTGAATGCCCCTGCTCCCGTCACTCAGACAGGCGGTCTTCGAGAAAACACTTGACGCCACCTTCGCCAGCTCCTACCGTTGCCGCTGACAACAGCAACTTCTCTTCGCCGCGTGCGGCATTGCCCCCGGAGTTCCACCGATGAAGACGGACACGGCTCCACCCCCTTCAGCGCACGCTCTCCGGGAGGACCCGCGCCTCGACCGCGACGCTGCGGAGCTGCACGCTGCGCTGTCAGAGCTGATCCGGGTCTGCCAGTTTCGTGACCGTGACAGGATCTGCTGCCATGAGCTCTCGGTGACGCAGGGTCACGCGCTGGAGGTGCTTCATGCACACGGGTCGCTCTCGATGAATGATCTGGCGGCGAAGCTCTTCCTCGACAAGAGCACGACCAGCCGCGTAGTCGACGCGCTGGAGCGGAAGGAGTACGCCGTCCGCGAAGCGCATCCTGAGGACCGCCGCGCGCTCCGGCTCTCGCTCACCCCTGCTGGTGCCCGCCTCCTCTCCAGGATCAGAGAGGACATCCTTGGCGAGGAGAAGCGGCTTCTCTCGGAGTTCGAGCCGGCCGTTCGCAAGGAGATGACTCGCCTGATCAGCAGGCTTGCTCGTGCTGCAGCTGCACGAGTCGATACCACAGGTGGAACTTGCTGCTCGATCGGCTGAGCACCTGGAACCCTTCGAGAAAATGGAAGAGGCCCGAGAGCGAATCTCGGGCCTCTTCTACTTTTGGCCAGAGTGGATCAAACGCCGGTCAGATCATTGGCCAGCCCTCGTCACTGAGCTGCCGGAGCAGATCTGCCCTTCGGTTCTCCGCCTCGGCCAAGGCTCTTACCTCAGCTGTCTCCGCGCGGCCGGCAAGGCAAACCTCGCAGTAGACGAACGGCGCGTCGGCAAGCCATCGGCGTTCCCACCTCCCGACACAGTCAGGTACCTGGTGCTCCAGCGCCACGGGGGGCTGTTCGCCATTGGCCAGGAAGCGGACCTCCAGCCTTGGCTCAAAGTGACAGGTGTAGCAGGTGAGCTTGTGCGGCAGGTCGATCAGCTTGTCGACACCGAGCGAAACCGGCCGGGCGCACCTGGGGCAAATCCCGGCAAAGCTCGATACGCGAAACCTCCCCATCCACTCCCGATAGGCGAGATACCAGCCCCCGATGAACGCAAGCGTAACCCACGGATAGTGAGGCGGGACCCAGACGAGGAGCGGAATCGACCCCCAGCATCCGACCAGCCACGCCAGCGCGCGCGCAACGCGTTGCGTCGTACGGCGATATTCGAGCTCGACTCGGGCAGGCGCAGGCTTGTGAGCCCGTAATGTGATCTGTGCAGAAGGTGTTGCTGCCGACGCTTCGCTCAACCGTGCCATGTATGCAGGGAGTCAGGCGTTTATCACAGGCTCTACACCTACGAGCTTTGTCGGAAAAGCTCCTGTTGATCAGGGGATGATCAGAATCACCTCATCGCCCTGTCTGACCCCGATCTCATACGTGGCCGGCGTTGCATTCCCGCCGATCGGATCCGTCTGAAAACGCAGCGCCGTGATACCGAAGAGGAGATTGTCTGGAATGCGAAGCACAGTCGTCGATACGCCTGTGGCCGTTCCGAGCCTGATGCGGCGGCTACCCTCCAGGACGAAGATAGTCATGTCGAGGAAGTTTCGGTTCTCGACCCGAAGGTTCGTTCGGGGAGGCGTCGACCGCAGCGGCCCATCCTGAGTGCCATTGGCGGCTCGACTGCATCCACCGAGAGTCACCAGCAGCAGAGCTGCAATGCATGCGAAACGTTTCATCGTCGTGGGTACCCGGGACCAGGTGGCGGGGGGAGCACTGTTTCCTATACTCTCCCGAGCTTGAATAAGTTCTGCGGAGGCGGGCGCTGTACTTCGCTCTGTGCCCGGAGCATCAGGTGTCTTCCAATGCTTCCGTAAGCGCCTCGTCCAACGTCGGGTCGTCTGCATCTACAGGGCCGAACCTCCGCCAGCGTAGCATTCCGTCACGATCGATCAAGAAGGTCGCAGGTACTCCGATCAGCCTGAAATCCTCACCTATGCGATTCTGCTGATCATGCCAGATCGGATAGGTGATTCCGTACTCGGATGCGAAGCTCCGTATCCTCTCCGCCTCACCCGCCCCGTCGATGCTGACCCCGATAAGCTCCAGCCCGCGCGAGCTGTGGCTTTGGTAGATGTGCTGAAGCGCTGGGATCTCATCACGACAGGGAAGGCACCACGTTGCCCAGACGTTCAGGAGGACCACCTGGCCTTTGAGCTCCTCCAGGCTGGCTTCCCCTCCAGAGAGCGTGGTGGAAGTGTAGGAAGGCATCTCCTCTCCAACCCGGGGCTCGGTGGGCGGGGCTGAGCAGCTGGAGAAGAGGCAGAGGATGAGCCCTGGAAGGATCATGGCGCGGATCATATTGGTGTGAAGAGAGCTCCGGACTGTATGGGCGAGGAGGTGAGGAGAGGCATATCGATCGCAAAAAAAAATGGCGGGCATCGCCCGCCACTCCATTCCTTCCATCTGCCCTCAGGCAGCTCCTGCCATCTCGTCCTGTTCCAGATCTCTCCGCGGCTCCGGCTCGGAAGCGAGGGCGGTGTTCCCTTTTCCGTGGGCGATGACCGGCTGACAGAACCGGCTTCCGAACCCCTTGAGCTCGGTAAGCTGCTTCTCGGTCAGCTCCGTATATCGCTCACTCATAAACTCCATCGTCTCGTCGAGCCACTGCTCCTGCTGTTCAGGCGTCGCCTTGAGGACGCCGCAGCGATGAATGTGGCCCAGCAGCTCATCTCTCGCTTGATCGAAATCGGACTTTTGATGCGTTCCCAAAGGCTCCCCCTGCTCCATCGTGAAAAAAGAAAAACCGAGCGGAACGGCTGAACTGCCATGGCTCGCCAGTGGCGTTCACGTCAGGCTCGGGCGTCTGAATCGTAGACGGCTCCATACCGTAACCTAGTTGGTAAGTTCCATTTCCGCGACCGGCCCTCGCGCCTGAAAGCCCTCAGGCAGCAAGGTAACCTGCACGTAGTTGTCGGTGTTCAAGTAGAGGTTCGCTGCTTCCCTGACTCGATCCGGCCCAAGGGAAGTCGACTCGCGCTGCGCCGTCGAGGCGATCTCGTTCAGGTCCCAATCGTACTGCCAATGGGTCAGGAGCTGATTCACCCAGTAGTGGTTGTCGCGGAGATCGGTCTCCCGCGTCCGGAACTGCATCTCCCTGACCTTGGCCAGGTCGGCCTCATTCGGTCCCTCTGTCTTCAAACGGTTGATCTCGACTAGGACAGCGCCAACTAACTCTTCGATGCGTGCCGGGTCGGCACCGAAACCAATGGAGAACTGGTATCGCTGGATGGGATCTCGCGCTGCGCTGCCGCGGACCTCAACTCCGTACGTCCCCCCCATATCCTCCCTGAGAGTCTCCCGCAGTCTGATCCGCAACACCTCGGCGAGTGACTGAAGGCTTGCGACGTTGTCGCGGCTGAAATCGATAGCGCCGTTGAAGACGAGTTGAGTGAGACCGCGCGGCTCCACGCCCTTTCTCACCACCCGCTGGACAACCCCAGCGGGGGCGCGCACCCCGAGGTCACGGCCGCTCTCCTGCCTGTTAAGGCTCGGAAGCGAGGCTAGATACTGCCGAACCAGGGGTCGGACTTCCTCGACATCGAAGTTGCCGACGAGGAAGAAGGTGAAGTCGCTCGCGTCGGCGAAACGCTCCCGATAGATCTCGAACGACCGCCGCATGTCGAGCTGGTCGAACATCGCTGCTGATGGCGGCCGCGCACGCATGTGCCCCTGCGTGAGGATGCTGCGAAGCGAATCCTGAAACGCGACGTCGGGACTCGCGGAGCGGTTCGCCAGAGAAGCGCGGGCCTGCGCCTGGTAGGCGCGGAAAGCAACCGAATCCTCTCTGGCTGCGGTGAACTTCAGGTAGACCAGCTGAAATAGCGTCTCCAGGTCACGGGGTGACGCCGCACCCGAGATCCCCTCGTACTGCTCCCCGATATCCGCTCCAACCCCGGCGACGAGTCCCGCCAGTCGCTTCCGCAGATCGTTCGAGCTCAGCTCGCCCAACCCGCCGGCCTGAACGACTGCTCCAGCCGTAAGCGCCGGGATGTAGTCCTCATCGGCAATCAGCGACGTGCCGCCGGGGCTGCGACCGGCGAAAAGCACCTCATCCTCCCGGTAATCGGTCGGCTTCAACACGACCGTGCTGCCGTTACCGAGCTCCCACACATAGGCGTCGATGCCCTCCAGATGCTGCTCCGACCGAATCTCCCCCTCCTCCGGCAGGTTCCGAACGAGCGGTGCAGCCGATATCGAGTCGAAGTAGGGCTGAACGTTCTGCTCGGAAACGAGCTTGGCTATCTGCTCGATCAGCGCCTGGTTCGGCGGGTCCAGCCCCTCTCTCTCGGGCGTGCTGACGAGAAGCACCCGGTTCGCAGTCCGCGTCCAGCTCCGAACCGCTTCGTGAACGTGCTTCAGGCCGATGCTTTCGATCGCGGCCAGATAAGCTCGGTACTCCTGCTCGCCGTCCAGGACGCTGCCGCCATATAAGAAGTAGGAGACGTAGTCAGCGGCGAAGGATGGTGAAGTAATTCGATGCCGCTCCGCGTAGCGCTGCTCCATCACCCGCACCATCTCGCGCTTCTCACGCTCCAGCTCACTGCCAGTGAAACCGTAGCGCGATGCCCTCTCAACCTCCATCAGGAGCGTCTGCAGCGCCCGCTCCACCTGATCGTCGGGCGCCCTGGCCGTGACGGCGAAGGTTGAAAGGGTCCGGACGAATCGACCCTGGAACGACGAGACGTCGAGGAATGGCGAGTTCGCCCGCTGAGTTTTTTCGTTCAGCCGGTTCACCAGCATCGCGCTCGCAAGAGACTCGGAGACCCAGTTTCTGTAGGTTCGGGTGCTGCTCCATCGCTCCGGACGGCGCTTCATGTAGACGCTGACTGAGCTCGAGACGAGCTCCGGATCGCTTGCGATGGAGATGAGGGTCTCTCGGTGCAGAGGAACGTCGTATACCCGCCGCTCCCGCGCATCCGGCTTGACCGGGAGCCGCGAGAACCGCTCACGAATCATCTCCTCCATCTCATCGACGTCGAAGTCACCGACGGCAACCACCGCCATGAGGTCGGGACGGTACCAATCGTCATAGAATCGCTTCAGCGCCGCGTGGTCAAACCGCTCCAGGGATTCGTATGTGCCAATGGGTAGCCGTTCCGCGTAGCGGCTCCGCTGTGCCAAGGTCGGGAGCTGTTGGTACTGCAAACGTGTCTGCGCACCCTGCCCCATCCGCCATTCCTCGATGACCACACCGCGCTCCTGCTCGACCTGAAGCGAATCGAAGGTGATCGCCGATGCCCATTCCTCGAGGATCTTCAGCCCCGTCTCCAGCACCTCTGCGCTGTCTGTCGGAAGCGTGAGGGTGTAGACGGTCTCGTCGAAGCTGGTATAGGCATTCACATCCGGGCCGAAGCGCATGCCGATCGACTCCAGATAGTTGACGATCTCCTGTCGCTCGAAGCTGCGGGTACCGTTGAACGCCATGTGCTCGACGAAGTGCGCCAGGCCGCGCTGATCGGCATCCTCCAGGATGCTTCCAGCGTTCACGGCCAGGCGCAGCTCGGCTCGTCCCTGCGGCTCCCCGTTGGCGCGAATGAAGTAGCTGAGCCCGTTCTCGAGCTTTCCGTGCCGCACGGCCGGGTCGGCAACGACGCCGAAAGCGATTGGCTCGGGCCGGAGCAGTGGGAGCAGCGAAGAGCATCCGCTTAGGAGCGGAAGAGCTGCGGATAGGAGGAGGAAGGATAGGCGCATTCTGGCTGACTTCGGAGAAGCGTTGGGGGATGCTTCGGTGCTGCGGTATCTCTGCTTTACCCCAGCATGCAATGTTTGTTTGGAGGTTGGACTTCAATGCAAAAAGAAGCACCGCCGAAGCTGAGCTTCGACGGTGCCTGTTCCGCCGCGGGCTGACGCGATGCTAGCGCGCCGACGCGGAAGATATCGCTTCAATCCGGCGTCAGACGCCGTTCCAGCGATCGCTTGCCCGTGTCAAACCGCGGTCAGAATTCATCTTAGACAAGAGATCACCTCCTTGATTGCTGTGAAACATCGGGCTTATCCACGGGAAAATCTGTTTAAATGGGATTTAGGTGTCAAGACCCCTAGTCGGCGATGTACGGCACCGCCAGATAGACCAACCAGCCAGGGGATGTACCTTCCTCCACACCGATTTCTGTTTCCAGGAAAATCAACCTGCCTTGCTGCTGTGCTTGTTCTAGCGTCAGATCTGCCTCCTGGGCGTCGACAATGCTGTTAACCAGATCGAACTGCCACTCCCGGAGATCTGTGACTACCACCCCCACGTACGTACCCTCCCCACACGCAGAGAAGTCGCCGGATAAGCTGGTGCAGACCAATCCATTCAGAACCAGTCCGTCAAAACCGGTCCTGATTCCTAGCTCGTCGGCCAGATCCTCCACGAGGTCATTCCCGAGATAGGGTCCATTCCAGCGCTGACTCTCCGCAGTACTGAACACTGCCGCTGGATCGACCCGCGACGCTAGTCGAGCTTCGCCAGCAAGTGGATGTGTAACGAGCTGGCTCAACCGAAGAGGATGATCGCGCGTGTCCAGCGTGAACTGCTCAATTCCCAGCCGCACATGGGAGAGATCCCGAGCCACCCGCATCGCATCCCACTTGAATGTCTGCTGCAGCACCACCGGGTAAACAACCACGACCATTATCGTGATCAGTACCAAAGCCACCACGATCTCGATCAGAGAAAAGCCCTTGGAGCATAAGCGCCGGCAGGAGCTCAACCGAGTCGATTGAACCCTTCGCTCGTGACTCGAGCGGGTGGATCTGCAGTTAGGCGCACACCCGGCTGGGCAGCTCGTCCCTTTGAAGACACTACCTGCTATTGTTCTTTGCTCTTGATTAATTTCGAAAAACGGTCGATACTTGAGCCTGTCAACCTTATACACACTGATGAGTCTCCGCAACGGATTGCGAGCACTTCACTCATCCGCCAGATAAATCGTATAATTACGGAATTGTCATGAAACGATCGGTGGCCTTGCTCCGCCGCCTGACATTCATTGCACTGGTCGGAATCGCCCAGTCGTGTGATGACCTCGGGCCGTTGTCGCCCGCGGAGGTGCAGGAGAGCTCGTCGTTGGCCCCCAGCAGCCTTTCTGCTCCGACCTTCAATCAGGTCGTGACGCCGAATCCGCTCGCTGCCTGTACGCCCGTCTCCGACATTTCAGCGGCTCACGCGAATTGGCCGCTCTGTGTCGTTAAGCGGACCGAGACTCAGACGGAGGTACGAGTCTCGTTCGAGGGTCTCCCGGTGCGGCTCCCAGTCTGTACGCCACCGGCTCAGCCACCGACAACGCCGAGCATTGCCTACACAACCTTCGACGACTGGACCCCCACTCGAAGCAGGCTTGCCCCGGTCCCTGGTTGCGCAAACACGACCAATCTTCCTGCCGGGCCAACCGCTCTTTTCTGGAGTTTCTGGAACCGTGCAGCTCTCAACACGCCCTCGGCTCGTGACATAAAGATCGCCCGTCCGGTACACACCTTTAGCCTTTACTACTCGGCAACCACCAGCATCAACCCTACGCCATTCTCTACAGTTGCTCTTCCGGGCAACGTCGTCAGGCTGCAGGGTCAGAGTGAAGCTGGGGCTCCGATCATCGACGGGACTGGTACCTCCAACTACGTCAGGACTTCGGCCACTCCTTTCGAGCGGTGGAACCAGATCGAGTTGATCTCTCCGACGATCACAGAGGTCGACAACCGGATCCAGCGTGTCGTAATCAACGGCTTTGAGGACCGGATCGCCATCGATGACATCTACCTGAAGATCATCAACTTCCGCCCGAAATCCGTTGTTTCCGGAGGACCGTACACGATCCCGCAGGGCTCACCTCTTACTCTGCAGGGTTCCGTCTCGTATGACCCGGTGGATGCCGAAGGCAAGCCTCACCCGCAGGGGGACGCCGTGGTATACCACTGGAACTTCGGCGACGGCACCGGAGTGACCTCGGCAACTGCGGATCCGGTCTACACTTATCTGAAAAAAGGCGAGTATACCGCCACACTAACAGTCACTGACCCGAACGGCCTCAGCCATTCGACGACTGTTCCAGTTTCAGTAACCAACGTCGCTCCGGCAGTCACCGCGCCTCCCTCGGCTATCGCATTGGTGAACGAGGCTGTCGTTCTTCCGGCGACGTTCGTTGATCCAGGAGCCGACGCTCCCTGGTCGTATTCGGTCGATTGGGGAGACGGCACGATTAAGTCGGGAACTGTGTCGGCGACTGGCTCCCTTCCGGAGGCGGACCTCACGCATACCTATTCCCGCCGGGGCGACTTCACGGTCACGATCGCAGTGACAGACGCCAATGGCTCCTCTGGCACCGCGAGTGTGCTAGTCGCAATCGTCAACCGCCCTCCGACCGCTGCTTTCGGCGTGGCGCCCGACGTAGCCGACGAGGGCGCAACTCTCGATTACACGGCCGCGGCTTCTGACCCGGATGGCGATGCGCTGACATACACGTGGAGCGTGGCCAAGGTCGGTTCGTCTACGGTACACACCTCGACCGGCAGCACCCTCAGCTACACCTATCTCGACGACGGGCAGTACAGCATCAACCTCACAGTCAGCGATGGTGCTTTGTCTGCTGCGGTCTCGAAGACGGTCAACATCGCCAACGTCGCTCCGACGGCAACTGCCCTCGCCCCCCCCGAAGGAATGGTCGGCGAGCCGCTGACGCTTTCGATCACCAATCCGCACGATCCATCGCCCTCGGATCTGGCCAACCTCGCGTACTCTTTCGACTGCGGCACCGGCTATTCGGCCCCCAGCTCGAGCATGACTCACTCCTGCGTTCCGACGAGTGCCGGGTCGATCGCCATGCGGGCGAAGGTCATTGATCCGAATGGAGGCTCGACCGAGTACTCGGCTACCGTCAACGTGCTTCCGGCGAACGTTGCGCCGATTGCGCACATCGCTGTCTCGGGCGCCCCTGTTGAGGGCTCGCCGCTGACGCTGAATGGACTTGGCTCCAGCGATCCGGACGGCCACTCGCTCAGCTACACCTGGACGATCGCCAACCAGGCCACTCCGAGCGTAGCGACCACAATGAGCGGGCCGACGCACTCGGTGACGTTCCCTCAGGACGGCGTCTACGTCATCACCCTTACCGTCTTCGACACAGCTCCTCGCGGAAGTCTGTCCACCTCAACTACCCAGACGGTTGCGGTTGCTAACGCAGCCCCCACAGCCTTCCTCACCGGCGGAGTTGGGGCGATCGCGGGGCAGGCAGTCTCAGTTGCTGGGGGTTTCGCTGATGTCGGCGTGAACGACGGCCCGTGGAGCTGGAGTATTGACTGGAGTCATGGCTCGCCGTCGACAGGCAGCTACACCAGCCTGAGCAACACTACCAACACCTCGCACGTCTACCCGTCGGCCGGTACCTACACAGCCCGGATCACGGTGACCGACAAGGATGGCGACACGGGTACGGCTGAGCTGGAGATCGTAGTTGCTCCGGCGAACCAGGCTCCAGTAGCCTCGATCGATGTCTCAGGTCCGACCGTCGAAGGCTCTCCGGTGACGCTCTCGGCTGCTGGCTCGAGCGATCCCGACGGCGATCCGCTCAGCTACACCTGGACGATCGCGAATGAAAACACGCCGAGTCTGGTGACGACGCTGACGGGGCTGACGCACGGCGTCGCTTTCCCGCAGAGTGGCACCTATCTCATTACGCTCACCGTCTTAGACGGGAGCCCGAAGGGCCCGCTCTCCACCGTGAGCACCCGCACGCTTACGATCGATAACTCCGCCCCGACTGCTTTCCTCACTGGGGGCGTTGGAGCGATTGCCGGACAGGCTGTCTCGGTCTCGGCCGGCTTCGCTGATGCCGGCGTCGAGGATGGCCCGTGGAGCTGGAGTATCGACTGGGGTCACGGCTTGCCGTCGACGGGCAGCTACACCAGCCTGAGCAACACTACTAGCACGTCGCACGTCTACCCGTCGGCCGGTGCCTACACAGCCCGGATCACAGTGACGGACAGGGATGGCGCTACGGGTACGGCTGAGCTGGAGATCGTAGTTGCTCCGGCGAACCAGCCTCCCATCGCGTCCTTCACGACCAGCGGCTCTACCGTCGAGGGGTCGACAATGACCCTCTCAGCTGCGAGTTCAAGTGATCCCGACGGTGACGGCCTGTCTTACGTGTGGGCGATCTTCAAGAATGGCTCTTCGGTTCCGTTCGCGGCGCTCACCGGGGTCTCACCTGACGTTCACTTCGATGATGAGGGTTCGTACGAGATCAGGCTTGTCGTGACCGACGACAATACGTTCGGTGAGCTCTCGGCGACCACTTCGCATACGGTGGTAATCTCGAATGCGGCCCCCGTTGTAAACCTTGGCACCGTCACCGGTGTGGTTGCGGATCAGCCATTCAACCTTGGTGGCAGCTTCGCTGATGCTGGTGAAGGTGACGCACCGTGGGCCTGGACGATCAACTGGGGCTCCGGCTCCCCGAGCACCGGAAGCGCTTCGACCGAGGGCGCCATCGGTGCCACCCATACGTACAGCGCCGCGGGGACGTACACCGTTCAGCTCAGCGTAACGGACAGCGATGGCGCGACCGGCCTCGCTACGATCAGCGTTGTGGTTGCACCCGCGAATCGGGCTCCGGTGGCCGCGATCGGTGTGAGCGGAACCCTCGTGGAAGGCTCCACGCTCACCCTCTCCGGGTCTGGCTCGTCCGACCCGGATGGTGACGCCCTGACCTATACCTGGACCGTCACGAACACGGCGAACTCCAGTATCGTTGCGACCTATACGGGCTTGAACCAGAACGTTCTGTTCGAGCAGAGCGGGCAGTACGCGATCACTCTGACAGTTCGTGACGACGGCCCGACGGGTGCACTTTCGACTGCGGCGTCGGAAACGATCGCGATTGGTAACTCGAACCCGGCAGCGGCTCTCGCCCCGATCGTAAGCGTTATCGCCGGGCAGCCGGTAGCGATCTCCGGCAGCTTCAGCGACGCCGGGGTGCATGACTCCCCGTGGAGCTGGAGCGTTGATTGGGGAACTGGTCCGGCGTCGGCGGGGAGCGCCGCGGTTCAGACGGCAGGGATAACAGCTTCCACCACGTACGCTGTTGCTGGCACATACGTGGTGAAATTGACGGTGACGGATAAGGATGGAGGCGTGGGCACGGCCGAGCGGACTGTTCTCGTCATGCCGGCCAACCGCGCTCCGCTGCCAGAGATCAAGGTATCTGGAACCTTGGTCGAAGGATCTACGGTCACGCTCGATGCAACTGACTCCTCGGACCCCGACGGTGAGCAGACGCTTGCCTACACCTGGACAGTGGCATCAGCCGCTCAGCCTGCGGTCGTGACGACGCTTACCGGCGCCGTCCAGACTGTGACTCTGCCGCAGAATGGCACCTACACCGTCACACTTACGGTTCAGGACAACGGACCCAATGGTGGCCTTTCGAATGCAGCTTCGACGAGCATCGTCGTGAGCAATGCGGCACCAGTGGTTTCGAGCGCCAATGTGACTGGTGCGGTGGGTGCGCCGATCTCGCTTCCGTTCTCGTTTACCGACGCCGGCTCACTCGACTCGCCGTGGACAGTGAAGGCTACGTGGGCCGCAGGTCAGGTCACTACAGCAACTGCCAACTCGACGGGTTCGTCAGCTCTGAGCTATACCTACTCCGCTGCAGGGACGTATCAGGTCGCGCTGACCGTTACGGACAAAGATGGCGCGGTTGGCAGCAAGCAGGTGACGGTCACCGTCTACGCTCCGCCAGTTGCTAAGATCACCGGAGAGGACGCCGCGGACGTTGGTGAGGCGCTGCTTCTGAGCTCCACCGGCTCGTCGCCTCACACCTCCGGGGGAGCGCTGAACTACCTCTGGAGTATCTCGGGGTCGAGCAGCACATACGCCGGCCCCACAGCCTCCTTCACCTTCCCGTCGGCGGGAACCTTCACCGTCCAGCTGAAGGTGACGGAGGCGCAGACCGGTCTGAGCGCCACCGCATCCAAGACGATTACTGTCACGGCGCCAGCGCTGGCGGGAGCTCTGATCCTACGTGAGGCGACGTTCAATGGTGGAACGCTGATTGAGGGGTCCGTTCAGATCATGACCGCGGCCAACGCCACCTTCAACGGGGGAACTGTAACGGGTGACCTGTTCATGGCGGGCATGCCGACGGTGGTGGCGAATGGCAAACCGTCGTATGCCGGCACCGTCAACGGCACTGGATCCGCCACGCCCACTGGTCACCGCGTCACACTGAATGGTAACACCAAGCTTGGGCGGGTGGTGCGCCGCACCAATCCGCTGACGATGCCGACGGTGGCGCCTCCGCCCAATCCCTCGGGGAGCAGGAATGTCAGCCTCAACAAGGCGAGCGACAGTCCGGGTAGCTTCTCTACGATCCGCGATTTGACGCTCAACGGCAGCGGCATGACGGTGGCCGTCCCGGGCGGCACGTACGGGTCGTTCACCGCGAACAGCAACAATGTGTTGGTTCTCGGAGTCGCCGGATCATCAACGCCGACGACCTATAACTTCCAGAACCTCACTCTGAACGGGTCCAGCTCCATCCGGGTTGTTGGACCGGTGGTCATCACCCTTCGAAACAAGGTGGATTTCAATGGCTCAGTCGGGGCCACTGGGCGGCCGGAGTGGTTGACCCTCCGTGTTGCCTCGGGCGGATTGACGCTGAACAGCTCGGTCGCCTTCAACGGGTATATCGTTGCTCCGAATGGAGAGGTGGTCGTGAACGGAAATTCGGTTCTGACCGGTGGAGTGACTGCTCAGTCGCTGACGATGAATGGCCGCGGCCGAATGGTTCTGCTGCCTCGGTAAGCCGGCGCTGGGAGTGATAAACGCAAAGGGGGGCCGCCTGATCTCAGGCGGCCCCCCTTCTTCATTCGGCAGTAGCCCTGAAAATCGGGGCCAAACGGCAAGTTGCGCGGGCGCCGGCGCAATACCGGGCTATCACAGGAGGTCTGGAATCTGCATCGTCCCTCGCGTCGGTTTGTAGGAAACTCACATCTCTACGAGGTAGGCAGATGCGCAAATTCATGTTCGTAGCCCTTGCTGCGGCTTTGGGCACCATTGGTTTCGCAGGTCAGGCAGAGGCCCAGCTGCGTCCCTGGGAGATCTCGATCGCGGGCGGACCAACCTTTACTACCGGCGATTTCTCGGAGGTAGCGGGAACCGGGTACCATGTTCAGGGTTCCATCGGCTTCGGAGTGCCGATGCTGCCGTTCAGTCTCCGGGCTGACGCTCTGTGGCAGGAAGTTCCGGCGGAAGTTGGGGACGAGTACTACCGGCAGATTGGTGGTCTGGTGAACGCAACGTTCGGGATCCCGCTCGTCCTGATCGAGCCGTACGGGCTGCTCGGCGCCGGTTACCTGAACACGGATTCCCCTATCTCCGACGACGATGAGTGGCGCCCTGGCATCAACGCCGGGCTTGGAGTCGAGTTCCCGTTCATGGGACTCGCGGGATTTGCAGAAGCACGCTACCTGAACCTTCTGGGCAGCAACGAGGCCAAGATGTTCCAGTCCATCCCTGTCTCTGTAGGGATTCGCTTCTAGTGGCCTGTTTACGCGAAATCGGCAGTGCCGAGACCGTCGATGCGCCCGGCTGGCAAGTGACGCCGGCGCAGGCATAGCGGGGCTCTACGGCAAGCCGGCGCCGCGCCGCCAGACGGGATGAAGCGGCGGTCGCAGGTGTCGATTCCGCGTAAACAGGCCACTAGTTCTACGGGCGGGGCGCCGATCGCCGGTTACCCGCCCCTGGCAGGACCCCCGCTCCTACATCACTCGCAAGCACATCGTGCCGCACATCCGAGCTCTCGCGTCTATCGCGTGTATTCTTCTGCTTTTCACGGCAGGCTGCGACCGCGGGGAGCCACCCGCCGAGGTTCAGCCAGTTGAAGGCGCGGCGGCGCCGATTCAGTCCGGAGGCGGGCGGGTGACGATAGAAACCGCGAGCGACACTTTCGAGCTTGGCGTCGAAGTAGCAGCGAACGAGGAGCAGCGAAGCCGCGGGTTGATGGAACGTCAAAGCCTTGCGGCTGACTCAGGGATGATCTTCCTTTTTCAGCAGCCACAGCCTCCCACGGGAGTTTTCTGGATGTTTCAAACGCGCATACCGCTGAGTATCGCCTTTGTCGGCGACGATGGCCGGATCGGGAGCATCGTGGAGATGGAGCCATGCACCAGCCAGTTCCCGCAGTGGTGCCCGAACTATGAAGCTGGAGTTCCGTTCGTCTCTGCGCTGGAGGTAAACGCCGGGTATTTTCGAGCGAACAACATTTCGGTCGGTGACCGCGTGGTACTCGAGCAGCAGTGACGCTTTCCATTGCGAACCTGCTGGCGGGGCAGCTCCATTTCATCCTGCATCTCAAGTTGACCTCGGATGCCACCGCATTCTAGGTTCAGGCGAGTCGGAAGCTGCTCGCCTATCCGGTTATTCTGCCGACTGCATCCGTTGCGTCCCGCTGGCCACATCATTCACTCCCTGCTGGAGGCTTTATGAGGATTTTCCGGTTTTTACCGGGGGCGTTTGCAGCCGTGTTGTTTGCGGCAGCGGCCTCTCCCGTCTCTGCCCAGGTCCAACCCGCGGACTCATTCGACATCGTTTCTCTCGACCCTGTGGTCGTGAACGTCCTCCGCACTCCCTTTCCGCTGACGGCCGCGCCGTTCGCGGTTGCGGTGAATGATGAGCAAGAGGTCCAGAGAGGCCGACCCGGCATCGGTCTCGAGGAAGCCTTGGGCGGAATCCCGGGAGTTCAGATCGATGATCGGTACAACTACGCCCTGGGCGATCGTCTCTCAATCAGAGGATTCGGTGCGCGCTCACAGTTCGGGATCCGAGGCGTAACCGTACTGGTTGACGGGATTCCCGCTCCTCTTCCCGATGGCACAACGAACCTGAACAACCTCGATTTCAGCTTTCTCCGCCGTGTAGAAGTCATCCGAGGTCCAGCGTCTTCCATTTACGGAAATGCCGCTGGAGGAGTTGTACACTTTGAAACGGAGCTTCCCCCCGCGGTGCCGATCTCTGAGGAAGTTGGACTAGTTGTGGGTAGCAATGGCCTGCTGCGCATGCATAGCACAACAGCTGGTCAGGCTGCGGGAGCTGCCTATACTTTGAACATTGGACGGGTGGAGTTTGAGGGTTTTCGGAAGGAGCAGCAGGAGGCAGAAAACCTTCAGGTGAACGGCTCCTTGGGCTTTCGCGGGCTGGGTGGTGATGTCCGTCTCGTAGGCTCCTGGGTGAAGTACGATGCCCTGAACCCCGGCTCCCTCAACCTAGCCATGTTAGCCGCAAACAGGGATTCCGTTTTCATCAACAACCTCACAAACGGGACGGGCGAGCGCGGCAATCAAGGGCAGCTCGGGCTGACGCTGGGGCGAGGGATCGGTTTGGGGAGACTTAACCTCGCCGTCTATGGAATCACCCGCGCAATCGAGAACCCAATCCCGGACAGAGTCGTCGATATTGAGCGCAAGGCTGCCGGAATAAGCGCTTCCCTCGCGTCCGACTCAATGCCTTCGATTTCGGGGCTTCAGTGGGTTATCGGGACGGAGCTTGACGTTCAACGGGACAATCGCAAGAACTTCGTCAATCGAAACGACCGTTCTGGTACCGGTGCAGCTCTTTTGCTGGACCAAGGTGAGAAGGTTCTGGGAACCTCAATCTTCGGGCAGCTAACCGCCACTCCGATCCCCCGTCTCGTGGCGATGGCAGGTCTCCGGTATGACGCCACCCGCTTTAGTGTCGACGACAACTTCCCAATCAGTTCCACCAACCCCGACGATTCCGGCAAGCGCACGATGAACGCTTTCAGCCCGTCGATAGGGGTGAGCTATGAAGTTCTTCAGGCGCTGTCCTTGTACGGGAACGTTGCGACCTCGTTCGAGACGCCTACGACGACGGAGCTCGCGAACGAGGAGGGTAGAGCAGGTGGTTTCAATCCGGATTTGGAGCC
>ERZ1066118.175-NODE-175-length-68148-cov-12.908346_pt1 | contig 68148 bp, 48 predicted proteins | sample MGYA00382765_ERZ1066118 | MGnify/ENA primary metagenome ERZ1066118 (study PRJEB33369, sample SAMEA5778348) | biofilm metagenome | biome: Industrial cooling water; feature: Water cooling tower basin; material: Biofilm | place: United Arab Emirates | collected...
TTTCAGAGCAGCCGCTCGTACTATCTTTGTACTCCCCCAAGGATTAGATACGCCCCCCGCGACCTGTTGCATCGAGCCGAAATTGCTAAAAACCGCATCGATGCAGGCATCAAAGCCTTAGCTGACCCGCAGATATTTACAGCTTTCCAAATTGCCAACCGCGCCATTGCAAAAGCCATCCGCCAACGGGCAACTCACGGAAAAAATATCGCTCCCGAATCATTACCTGCCCCACAATGGCGACCCTTCCAGTTGGCGTTTTTGCTGATGAACTTAGTGGGAATAGCCGATCCGATCCACAACGACAGGGAATTAGTCGATTTGCTATTCTTCCCCACAGGTGGCGGTAAAACCGAAGCTTATTTAGGACTAGCAGCCTTTACCCTCGTGTTGCGGCGACTGCGCTACCCAGGCATCGAATCCGCAGGTGTCAGCGTTCTGATGCGTTACACCCTGCGCTTACTCACCCTCGACCAACTCGGACGCGCTGCGGCGGTAATTTGCGCCCTAGAGTTGGAAAGACAGCAGGATAAAAGATTGGGAACGTGGGCGTTTGAAATCGGACTGTGGGTAGGACAGGCGGCGACTCCAAACCGCATGGGGAAAAAAGGAGACAACGACGAATACAGTGCGCGATCGCGTACCATAGCGTTCCAAAACAACGATCGCAAACCTTCCCCAATCCCTTTAGAAAATTGTCCTTGGTGCGGCACTAAATTTAATCGCAACTCATTTCAATTGTTGCCCAACCCAGACCAACCTACGGACTTACGGATCGCCTGCGTCAATCGCCGCTGTCAGTTTCGCGGCGATCGCGCTTTACCAATCGTCGCAGTAGACGAGCCAATTTATCGCCGCTTGCCTTGTTTTATCATCGCCACCGTCGATAAATTTGCCAGCTTACCTTGGGTAGGAGAAACAGGAACGTTGTTCGGGCGAGTCAATCGCTACGACAAAGATGGTTTCTACGGCTCAGTTCACCCAGGTCGCGGCAAACCCTTGAGCGGTTATCTACCGCCACCAGATTTAATTATCCAAGACGAATTGCATTTAATTTCCGGTCCTTTGGGAACGATGGTAGGGCAGTATGAAACGGCAATTGATGTTTTATGCAGCCGAGAGATTGACGGCAAACAAGTCAGACCCAAAATAGTCGCTTCTACTGCGACAGTGCGTCGTGCCAACAGACAGATTCAAGCATTGTTCGGTCGTAGCGAAGTCGATATTTTTCCCCCACCAGGACCCGACCGCCGCGACTCGTTCTTTGCCAAAACTGTTCCAGCGACCGAGAAAAATGCCCGTACTTATGTCGGGATTGCCGCCCAAGGACGCAGCTTAAAGGTAGTCTTGTTGCGTACCTACCTAGCTTTATTAGGCGCAGCCCAAAAACACTGGCTGGCGGCGGGAGGGAAGAAAAACCCCGATAACCCAGCCGACCCATACATGACGCTTTTGGGTTACTTTAACTCCTTGCGCGAACTCGGTGGTAGCCGCCGGATCGTGGAAGACGAAGTAAACTCCCGCCTCGTTCGCTACAGCCAGCGGCGGCGAGTCGGTGAAACTGCGGGTTTATTTGCCGATCGCAAAATTGACGACGAACCGGAAGAATTAACCTCCCGCGTTAGTACCAGCGAAGTTGCCCAGACAAAACAAAGGATGGAATCGACTTTCAGTTGCGATGACAAAATTGATGTCGTGCTGGCGACAAACATGATCTCCGTAGGTCTGGATATTACCCGCTTGGGATTAATGGTAGTTCTCGGTCAACCCAAGACCGCAGCCGAATACATCCAAGCCACCAGCCGTGTCGGACGAGATGAGGAACGACCAGGGTTAGTTGTGACGCTGCTCAACATTCATCGCCCCCGCGATCGCTCGCATTACGAACGCTTCTTTGCTTGGCACTCGACATTTTACCGCGCAGTTGAAGCAACTAGCGTTACTCCCTTTTCTCCCCGCGCCATCGACCGAGGGATCGCCGCCGTTACCGTCGCCCTAGCGCGTCTGGGTCATTCTGGGATGACAGCGCCACCCCGCGCCATTGAGATTATTCAACACCGCCAAGAATTAGAGTTTGTGGTGGAGACGATCGCACGGCGGGCAGAAATGCACGACAAAGAACTGGATGCATCTGAAGCCGAAGCACTGCGCCAAAAGGTGAGAAATCGAGTCAAAGACTTACTCGATGTCTGGGAGCGCATTGCAAATGGAAAAATTAGCCTCCAGTACCAGCGGGAAGTCGGCGAAGCACCACCGCTGTTATTCGATCCCCTCGACCCAGAATTAGACAACCAACCCCTAGAAGCGCGAAAGTTCAAAGTCCAGCGCAGCCTGCGCGATGTCGAACCAACAGTCAACCTGTGGATCGTTACCCCTGATGGATTAGAGGTAGAGTCGGAAAAATGAAGAAATCAAAAGGGCAAGTGCGACAAAGCCAAATTCTCTCTACTTTCGGGCCTGGGGCGATGGTGGATTTACCGGATTTTTCTGTCCTCATAGCGGGTTTAAACCACTGGCGAGGAGACAAAAGACGCATCTATGAAGATCGTCTAGCGGCTAGGGTAGCAGAGATTTTAAAAGTAAAGCATATCGCTCTATACGCGCCTCCCGTAGACGAACAAGACCCAAAAGCACCACGCACGGGAATTAACGTTTTCATGTTTCCAGCTTGGTTCTTGGCACAAGTAGAATCAACTTGGTCTGACAAAAGCGGCAAAACTTATCGTACCCGTCCCCTGCTGCCTTGGGGTAGTTTGGTCGAGGGGAAATATCTCAATCCAAACCGCAAGAAAATACCTGTTGTCCCAGTGCGGTTCGTTCAAGCCTGCGTCAAAGGGCATATCAGCGATATCGATTGGTATCGCTTCGTCCACAACGATGCCGATACTAAGTGTCGCGGTCAGCTCTGGCTCGACGAAGGCGGTTCCGGTAACGACTTCGCCGATATCTTCGGGCGTTGCGAAGCTTGCTTTGCCCGCCGTCCCCTCGCAGATGCCACAGTTCCTAACGGTAAAGTCTTGGGTCCGTGTCAAGGACATCGCCCTTGGCTGGGTAAACATGCTAAAGAACCTTACTGCATTCGCGAAAAAACTGGCAATCCCGAATACAACCGCTTATTAGTTCGTTCTGCTAGCAACGCCTATTTTTCTCAAGTTCTCAGCGTAATTTCTTTGCCCGACTTAGATGCAGCTTTGCGAGATGCAGTTAACTTAGTTTACGAAGATTTTCTCCAATATGCAGAAAGTGCGAGCGATGTCAAGAAGGAGCGCCGAAAACAAAAAGTCTCTACTGCTTTAGAAGGCTTGAGCGACGAAGCTGTATGGCAGGAAGTTCAGCGACGACAAAGCGGACAGGTAAATGAATATAAAAGTATTAAACAAGTAGAAATCGAGACATTGCTCTCCAGTCCAGTTGAGGTAGGGGCGGACGTACCGGAAGGTGACTTTTACGCGCGATCGCGGCAGTTAGATCGTCTCCAAGGAGCTTTTTCTTCCCGCATCGAACGGATCGTTTTGGTACATCGCTTGCGCGAAGTCATCGCTCAAGTTGGATTTACGCGCTTTGAAGCCGAAATGCCCGATATTGACGGGGAACTCGATATCAGCGTGCGGCGTGCCGATCTCGATCTGGAACCTACGTGGGTTCCAGCAATTGAGAATCGCGGCGAGGGTGTATTGATTGCTTTCCGTCCTGAAGCGATCGCCACATGGTTACAGCGAGATGCAGTTAAAAAGCGCGGGCGAGAACTCTCTAGGGGCTTCGATCTTTGGTGCGCTCGCAAAGGAATCGACCAGGAAAAAGTGAAATTTCCTGGATTGCCGTATATCATGTTGCACTCTCTATCGCACTTGTTAATTACGGCAGTGGCTTTAGAGTGCGGCTATGCTGCCAGTTCCATCCGCGAACGCATTTATGCGGGCGATGCTGGCTATGGCATTCTTTTGTATACGGGTTCTTCCAGCTCCGAGGGAACTTTAGGCGGACTAGTAGAAGTAGGAAAACGAATTGAATACCACTTGGAAGTCGCACTCGAACAAGGCAAGTTATGTTCTAACGATCCAGTTTGCGCCCAACACAAACCGGATAACGAGCAAGAAGAGCGTTTGCTACACGGTGCGGCTTGCCACGGTTGTCTGTTGATTGCCGAAACATCCTGCGAGCGCCGCAACGAATTTCTCGACCGTGCGTTAGTCGTCTCTACGGTTGAAGGCTTGGGAGCCGAATTTTTTCCCCAATGAGCGATCGCAACGGCTTTCTTCAACTCAGTCGTCCAGCCTTGGTGAAACTAGCAACTGCTTTAGAAACAGGCAGGCTTGCGCCTCCTTTTTCGCTCTCGGCGATCGCCAACTACGTACCAGCAGCTTTAAGTCCAGAAATCGTTGACGAACTCAACCGCTTGAGTGGGGAAGGGGTACGTGGTAAACAGATTGCTTACACTCTGCGCTTGCTAGCAGCCGAACGAGGTGCGTCTCAAGCAGTGCGCGATCGCGTTGAATTGGTATGGACTGGTCCAGAAGTCACGGGTTCCCAAAGTCGCGATACTAGCGTTGTCGTGCGCGAACTCTTCAGTACAGCTAAACATAGCGTCCTCATTTCCAGCTTTGCGATCGATCGCGGCGAAAAAGCGCGGAAATTATTTCAAGTCCTTGCCCAACGTATGGACGCTAACCCCCAACTTAAAGTACAGATGTTTCTTAACATCCAGCGTCCCCATCGCGATCGACAAGCAGAATCAATTTTATTAACTGATTTTGCTAATACCTTTCGACGGGAGATCTGGACAGGAATGCGACTACCAGAAGTTTTTCACGACCCGCGATCGCTCTTGGTGGATACTCAGCAAAAAGCTTGCCTGCACGCCAAATGCATTATTGTAGACGAGGAGCAGGTACTAATAACGTCAGCCAACTTTACAGAAGCAGCCCACGAGCGCAATGTTGAAGCGGGTGTATTACTGACCGAGCCAATGACAGCCCAAGCTTTGCGAATGCAGTTTGACGCTTTGGTATCTCAAAAAATTCTGCGCCCAATTCCTGTGATCTGATTGGTAATATCAGCCTTAGCTAAGTGACATTAATTTTCAGGTAGTGTTGCGGATTTGTGGTTGGAGAAGCTGGCTTCCGAAACTCCTCCAGCTTTTTGAGCATATCATCTGCATCGCTCATTTCTTTTCCCCCGCTCCAGGTAAATGCTCTTGCAGAAACTTCCGTTTCGCTTCCCCAAACAAATACACGACATCGCCCAAGTCATCTACTTCTCGCATTCCATTTAGCTGTCGTGCTTTGGAGTTGAGATACCACTTGGCAAACAATACGTGAATGCCGCAGCTAATCGTAAACTTATCGAGTCGTATTTCTTTGTCGAGGGCAGTCAACATCCGCAGTTCGCGATCCATTTCCCCCAGCTTCATCGACAGGTTTAAGAGTCCCCATATGCTGAAGAAAAGCCCGATAAATAAAAATATGGTAATTAGATCGGCTAACAGCTCAATCATAAATAAGGAACAGAGTCTACTGTAGGTAGTGGTTTGTCCATAAAACTACGATCTAGGTTCAGATTTTCCCTGGTACGAGTTATTGTCGTACTAGTTTTTATGTACTATGTGACAAATAGTACCACAAAGACATCGACAAGGAGGAGGCTTGTCTCCGATGATTTTGATTCGAGTTTATACAATTGATCTAGTTTTGACCGTCGAGCGAGATGTCAAGCGACTGTCTTGTTTCCTATAATCTGGTGGGCAAGTCCTCCTATCACCCCAAGCATTTCCACAAGATCGTCTCAGCAGAATTCTCCTAGCCAAGAGTTAGATTTCCAGTAACGATTAGCAGTAGTTGGAAAATTCCGGAAACACAACTATCTGTGGATTGTACTGAAATGCCTGTGTTTCTAGTCTAAAGATATTTGAGTAGGATTGCCAAAATCGTCCCCACTTCGTTCAAGAAATAACTGCGGCGATCGATCTGTATTTGGTTTCCACTCTTGTGCAAAAACTTCCAGATTTCCCCCGTCGTCACAACACCTAAAATGTCATTTTTGTCATTCTTAGCAGCGATCGCCTCTGCTACTTCCTGACGATCCGGCTTAATGTCCCAAGCTGCATCGCCTCCTTTAACATGAGCTGCGGTAAAAATATCTGCCGCGATCGTTTGGGCAATCGCAATACCCAAACCTGCTTTAATGTTTTCATTTTTGGCTGATACTACGATTACTGTGGGCGCTTGAACGAAGTACTGTTCGGGAGATTTGCTCAGGATAAAGTCAACAAAGCCAGTCAATCCGAGCGAAGGCGCAACGTTGAAATCTATCCCAGAAAACAGGCTGACTGAATTTTTCTGTCGCTTGACTTCTAGCAATACGGGAGCGATGAGGAATTCGGCTCTGGCTTTTTCAGTGTTGATGGCGCTTGCTAAGGAAGCCGTTTCTTCTAGAGTCAATCTTAATCGCTCCGTTGGGGTTAGAGAGCCAATTCCCTCAAACAAATCAATGGATTCGATAATTTGCAATTCAAAAGCGGTCTTTACTTTCTCTAATGTAAAATCGCTGTACACCATAACATTAAATCTTCATTGCTTTTACTGCTAGTTGCAAGCTATTGGAATTGGATATTGCTACGCTTTCTATTGATGGAACTAAATTGAGAGAATTTTGTATTGTTGTTGTAAAAGGACGACCTGGCACACTCTCAGATATCACATCTTATGGTCGAACGCATGTTTCTACTAGCCGCTTTGATAGCACTCGTCTACCCGCTCTATGATGGATGGCGGCAAAACAATCGGGACAGACGGCAGCACGAGGAAAAGCAGAAGTTACGTGCCAATAGGGAAAAAGATAAATATCTTTATTCACTAATTAAACGTCAAAAAGGGCGAGTGACGTTACTAGAATATGCTCTAGAATCTGGTTTCAGCGCCGAGGAAGCTAGAGCTTATCTGGAATCTAGGGCAACTGATTTTGGTGCTAGCGTCGTCGTCACCGAACAGGGTGAAACGATCTACCATTTTCCAACTGGAGAGCGGTAATGCTTGAATTTAAACATCTAGGTTGAAATCGAGCGGCTGCGAACAAAATAGTGAGGCAGAGGAAGGTACTCAATGACTGCTGAAGAGTCGGACAACTTTTACGTCCGCTTCCTAGAAAGAAAACTCGAACTGATTGACCGTCGCTTGATTGTCTCAAACACGATTGCAGGCAGTCGTCTCCTGTTGTGGCAGATCCTAGAAGGTTGGGGTGCGGCTGCGGCTGTGGCATTAGCTCCCATAGAGCGGTGGATTGAGGCACTATCTCTGGGTTTTGAAATTCCCATCACCTCAGCCACAAGTCACGTTACAGAAACTCTCGACTATCTTCAAACTCAAATTGCAGGCAGAGAGTATCATCCTGAAGACTTCATTCCCCAGTCTCGCAGTGGCGAGTACGAACACAGCCACATTCGGCAGCAGTTGACTTTTGCTTTCTGGAAAGTGACTGAATCAATTGGCGGGCAGTGCCTGGGGCGAGATTTTGTCATGCGTCTGGGTGACAATGGCTTTACCCCAGATTTGCTATTCTTTACCAGTACCGATCGCAACCAGCTCTATTCCTGGTATTTGGGTGGTCCAGCAGAATTAGTGGTGGAAGTCCTACGCTCTGGTTATGAAGATGCCGACCGCGTCGCGAAGCGAGATTACTATGCCGCAGCGGGAGTACCGGAGTATTGGATTTTTGACCCGCAGGCGCAGCAAGTTGACTTTAGGCGTTGGCACGATGGCTCGTACCAGCAACAATTCCCCGACTCGGACGGGTACTATCGTCCCAGCAGTATTCCAGGCTTAGCCTTTTGCCCGACTTTACTTTGGCGCGAAGAGGACTTCAAGCGCAGCCAAGGGGAGCGAGAAATATATATCCTCGAAACTCCTCAGCAACCCTATCCAAAGATTCAGAGCATAGACGATGGGTTGGGTTGGGGCTGCCTGCCTTTTGCGCCCACGTTACAACTAGAGCCAGCCCCGATTAGTTTCGAGCAATATATTTGTTGGTGTCCAGAGGCTAAGTTTGAGCTTTGGGATGGCAAAATTCAAATTGGCGGCGACATGGGTATTCGTAATTTAATCGGACTGCTGTTGATGACCTTTGGTTTGGCGAACGCCGTCAAAGTGCTGCCGCCCCAAGCTTGGGTTAGTGCTTTACAAGAACGAATCAGGCTGGAGCAACGGGATAACGAGCGTAAAGCAGCCTGGTGGAAGTTAGCGCGACAAGCCGCCGCGTTATTACGAGAGACTTACGGAGTCACTAGGGTAGGGGTAATTGGTGACTTGGTACGCTCCCAACCGCTTGACTATTGGTCGGAGATCGTTCTAGTTGCTTGGGACGTGCCGCAACTCAAGGAATCCGAAATCTACCTGGAATTCTGTCAGTTAAGCCAGCAGCCACAACTGCGGTTGCTCAAACCAAACGATTACATGACTGTAGAAGAAAAACAGACAGTTGCCAAAGATCTCGTTGAGATTTGATGTTAACTGTTCCAATAGCTTTTTTAACCAGAATTAAGCTAGTAGACTCAACGGAATTTTTCGGCTTTGGTTATTTTTTCACCAGATATGCGTTCGCGGAGCTAGGGGCATAATTAGCCAGAGAACGTGCGATTTTGGATTGCACATTATATTGCTACTAGCAGGCGGCAATTACCTCAATAGACCTCCTGCATGAATCAAACAGAATGTGCCAGTTCGTAATTAAGCAGACCAGCAATCAGATTCAAACGTAAACCAAACCGCTTTCTCCGATTGCGCGCTTCGTCCAGAAAAAATCCGGAAAATCTTGAAGCGACGGATTGTGTGTTCGACGCGAACACGCAGCTGAGCTAGTGCCCGATTGTGGTGCTTTTCTGCCGTTGGCAATGGCTGTTTCCTAGGTTTTTTCGTTGGTGTACAAGCACCCCTATGTAGCTTGCTCAACCCCTGATATCCTTTATCTGCTAAACACAACTGCGATGGTCTAAATGGTATCCGACTGCGCTTGAATAACTTAAAGTCATGGGTTCTGCCTTTGTCCGCTACTAGACAGACAATTTGCCCTGTTTCCCATTCCACTATCAGTTGCAACTTCAGCGTATGGCACTTGTGCTTGCCACTGTAATAGCGTTGCTGTTTTTTTTGGGGCGCTCAATCTCCATTTCACTGGCATCTATTACTAAGACTTTCCACTCATAGCTTGGTTGATATAGATGACGTTTACTTGGCAGACGAAACTTGCCGCACTTCACCAACAAGTCCTCAACTTTTTTGATGATTCGCCCTACTGTAGTCTCGTGCAGTCCCCAACTGGCAGCCATATGGAACTGAGTGCGATATTCCCGCCAATATTCCAATGTGACTAAGAGTTGGTCTTCTACACTCAGTTTGTTCTGTCCCCCACGCCGACCTTGACGCTCTAGTTCTGGTCGCAACACCTCTACCATTTCCTCAAAGGTTTCGTGGCTCACACCGCACAGGCGCTTGAACTCGACGGCGGAAAGATGTTGGATGTCGGTGTATGGCACGTTTACTCCTCCTGTTTTCCATTTCTGCCATGCTTTTATCCCATTATCCAACTCTTCTCTTGCCAACTGTCACACTGCTCTACTATTCATGCAGGAAGTCTAATATAAAGATTATAGCCCTGATATAAAACCAAGGCTATTGCTGTTAAATATAGAGTTTCAGTATATTTAGTAGGTGAGCGCCATCGCGATCGCTTCTCTAAACTGAAGCCAGTGTTAAAGATGCTTCTGACGCTTTGCCATTGTTGCAAATGGCAGAAAACAATGTTGGCATTCCCCTTGCACCCAATCAGCAGGAATTGGGAACGGTGTCTCGCAGTTGGTGCATTTGGTTAGCAAACGCAGCTGGTGGCGATCGCATTTCATTTTGTTCTTAAACTGCCACTCAATCCGATGACAGGGAATCTGGGCGTAACAAGCTCCACACAGCCTAATTGGTCTTGGCTGCATTGTGATACCTTTTGGAGGTAACATCTCTAAGAGTTTACCAAGCTGTACCTCAACCACTTGTGCTAGTGCCTCTAGTTCTTGTTGATTTGGGAATGGATTGAAGTAAAGTTTTCTCCACCTTGTTACTTTTGCACCAATTTGTGCTTCTTTACCGACTTGATAACTAGTGAGCAAATTAGCCCTTTCAAAACGACCTAAAAAGTGACTAATACTTTCTCCTGGTAATAACTCAATTATGTTTATCCAAGATTCAAAATCGTAGATTTGGTCTGGTAGCATCTAAGTTAATTTTTTGATATTTATTCTTTCTTTTAACTTGCCACTAACGAATAATCTCCTTCTATGCTCTCCAAAACTGATTTATCTATTTTATCAATACCATCTTCTAATGCTTTAACTGCCGCATCTCTAAGAATTTGATCTAATAATCTAATTTGCCCCTCAGTTTTTTCCTGCAAAAGAGTGATAATTTCCTGGTTCTCTGCTAAGTTTGAGGGTTTTGGTAGTTTCAAAATTTGCTGTTCCCAAATTTTTACAGTTTTTCTAAAGTTTACTCCTAAGAGTTTTTCAAAACTAAAGTAAGATGCAAAGCGTCCAGCCACCTGCTCGTCTTTGCTAATCAAGGTATCCAATCGGCTACTTGTACCTACTAATATCGGTACTATTTTTACCTTATCGAATAAGTCTCTAACATCTGGAAGTGCTTTAAACTGGAGCCGATGAGCTTCATCGATAATCAGTATTTCTACTTTGCATTGTTTAATTAAATACCATGCTCGTTCTCGAAGCTGATTTTCATTGCCACCTTTTACTTTAAAATTTAGAGTTTCAATAATAGTTTTAAATAGAAGCAAAGGACTGCAAGAACTGCCTCCTAACTCAATATACAGTACGGAAACAGTTGGATTCTGATTGGGTATTTTTACCGCTCTGTTTTGGTATGTATAAAAAAGAGAAGCTGTACTTTTCCCCAAGCCTGATTCTCCCACTGCCCTACCAGGTTTTCGTAATTTACGCCTTTCATCTAGCCAAGCACAAAATCTTTTGACTTGTTCAAGATTTAAAATATCTGGTTGTTTGAGACGTTCAATCTCTTGGTTGATTTCTTCACTTGTCATGATTTACAACCCTAGTTCCTCACGCAGTAGCTGGAAGTTCACTTTTTCTATTTGCTCATCTTCTTCTGCTAGATCTGTTAAAATTTTCACCCGTTCATTTTTCTTTTCTTCCTGTTTTCGTGAGAGTTCTTCTACACGTTTCTGTTCGGAGAGACGACGTTCTGCTTTAGTCTTATTTTTTTTCTTTGCTAAAAAGTTTCTGCGTCTAATCGCTTCTTCTAAAATTGAAATATTATTGATACCTTTACCATTAGTTTGAGCTTGCCTACTGGCATATTTCACTTCTTCAATTGCAAGTCTTTCAGCTTCTATACCAATAGCATAAGCACGCGCTAAAAATATTTCATTATTATTCTTTCTCCCGTACACCAACACCATAGTAATATCTCTGGGGTCGAACCTTAAAACAACTTTTTCGCCTGCGTAAGCCCCTAAATTCTCTCCTTTGTAACGAAGTCCAGAGAAATTGAGATAGCCATTGTCATACACCACTCGCTCTGTTGCCTTCATTAAGCAAATGTCAAGTTCTCTGTCGTTAAGCAAAGTAGGAGGCATTCGCAATCCTTTTTCCCAACGCTCCATCCGGCTTTGTGTTGGAGTGAAAGGGTTAGCTTGACTTCGGGCATCAGGCTTTTGGTTGTAACCATCAACAATATATCCAACAATTAGTTTCTCCAGTTCAGGAAGACTGATACAAGCTTTTTCTTCAGCACCCTCCGGACGGTCTTTGACACTTGACCCCGTGTAACCAGGCATTTCAGAAAGTAGCCCACTCATAGTTCTAAAGGGTCGTTCGACAATGCCACCTTCTGAAGGATGGCTTCGTAGGATTGGTTCAAAATTTAATTGGTTAGCAATCCATTCCACTACATGTTTTGAGCGAAAATCTTTACCACCATCTGTATAAACATATTTAGGTACACCGTAAGCACTCCACTTACATCTAAGTTCATAGTCCAAACTGTAGCGTTTTGGCAGAATGGCGTTACGTAGCGCCAAAGCCACAACTTGAGAACTTGGTGCGGCAAAACCTAAACGCAATCCCACGATACAGCGAGAGTAACAATCTACAACTGTAGTTAAAAAAGGACGACCGATTTCTTCACCATCCTCATCAACTAACATAATGTCAGCCGGAGTGTGGTCTATTTGCCAAACCTGATTGCTGTATTTAATCGATATTTCTTGACCGTCGCGAGTTTTGATGACATGCTGGGAACCATGCCAGCCAGGGCTTCGGCTAATGCTGGATCGATGCTTTTTCTCTTCCAACGGTTTGAGCCATCTTTCTACTGTTCTCGAACAGGGAGCCTTGCCGTATTTCTTCCAATAATTAAATCCTTCTGTCTTCGTCTTAGTTTCGATCAGTGTCTCGACTTTCCTGTCTAATTCTGCTCCTCTCAATCCCTGTTTCTCTAGCTTTGATATCTCCTGCTTCAGTTCGCTTTTAGCTAGCTCGTAAACTCTGGTCGCAATTTTCTCTGCTACCTGAGAACGAGTCATCCGATCGCTGCCTTTATTACCAGCTTTATAGATTTTAATAGTCAGGTTATACCAGTATTCGCTTTTTCTCGTTTGCCCTTTATCTGCTCTAGGAACCTCAGCGAAGGTGGCTAAACCGTTTTCTTGCCAAGCTTTAACTAATCGTCTCACCGTTCTTTCCGACTTTCCTAGCTTCTGAGCAGCTTCTTTCAACCTTTGTCCATAAGTTTTGCGATCGCACGGTTCACGTAAAAAGCGAATAATTTCTAATTTGAGCCTTTGCTCGCCGGAGAGCCTAAGTTCCGAATCCTCTAAAAATCTCTGATCCAAAAACTCAACCGATTTGTCTTTTTTAGCAGAATCGCCACCATCACTTACAGGTATGACATCCGCTGCTGGAGCGAGCATTTCTGCATCGTCATCACCCAATAAGTAGGTATCTTCTTCCAGCTCAAACTCGTCGTCTACATCTAAAACACTCATAGATGTAATTTTGCTTCGAGAAACTAACGTACATTTATACTACTATAAAATTGTGAAAAATTGACACTTAATTTTTCGCTCAACCAAAAATTGACATTCAATTTGTCGAAATTTTGAAGAAATGACACGTAATTTGTTGAAACAAAGCTAGGCAGATTCTTTAGTTATCAAGCACCCAAAAGTAATGCTATATTAAGGATTCTTGCTCATGTAGAAGCTTGACAGATAATTTTTCGATGTGGTCAAATAATTTGTCGCTCTACATTTACCTCAAGCTACCATCCCTGAAGCGATAGCATTCAGCTTCGGGCAACCGAAAGCTCTAATTAACCAGTAACACTTGCAAGTACAAATGCGATCGAGCTAATCAGCACCAGAATGGATAAGATAGCTCCAGCATAGTTAGGCTTAGCTGCACCGCTCAACAATCTGTCCGCTAATGGGGGATCGCCCGCCTCAGCAACGTTAGTTGCATCAAATTCATTCTCGTCATACGTCAACATTTGCCCCAGCAGATCGCCACTGCTCGTTTCACTATAGTTTGTTTCACTAGAAGCAACAGTCGCAATATCATCTGGTAGCCGATCGCAATTACCACTGGTTTGGGCTTGAGCCGTAGTTTCCGTCATTGAGTGCAACTGTTCGTCCGAGATTAACTTCAACTCTTCCTCTGGATCGAAGTTTAGTCCCAAGGCGCTGGCGATGCGATCGGGATTATTGTTCAAAGCCACCAGTAAAGGTAATAATTCGGTCAGTTCGGGTTCTAGAATCGACACAGTGGCTAAAATAAAACTGGATTTAGGGCAACGTCTGCCATTCTCGGTTCCCCAAACTTGTAGTTTGACTAGCCAAGAACGGTTTTGTTGGTAATAATGCAGCCACTTCACTTTTAAAGAATGACGTAATTGCTCAATATTCACGCGCTACTGGCTCCTAATCAAAAGATGTAGGCAGAAGTTTGTTTAATACATATGCTGCCAGATTCTGGTTAGGCACAACTCAAATCATCAACCAATTGAATTGATTCTTCATGTTCGCTATCTGCGCGATCGCATCTGCGATCGCAGCTCCTTTCAAGGTGGAGAAAACATGACTACCCCTCATAAGAAGAAACCAAGTTCAGAATTAACTAGGCAACAAAAAGCTGAAAACAAAGCTTTATCTAGCAACCGGATATTTATCAAGGATTTGATTCGCTTGCTCAAAATATTTCGGATAATCTCACAAAGATTCCGCTGAAAGCTTGCTACTTATGAGCAGATAATTTTAACAGTTTGCGGCTTAGTTGGGCTCAGGATTGGCAGTTTAATTTTGCCGAATTAATTACTTTGAATCGCAGCGCCAGCTTGGATCGTCAAGAGATGATTTTTCTGGCTCTAAGCGATCGCTAGCCATTTCAAACCCTTATGACTACCTTTTCGCGCAGATCTCAAAGCTTTGAGACGAAGCTTTGAACACTTTGGCTTTGGAGTTTTCGGACAAGTCTATTTATTTGAATCCACCCATCCACAAAAGCAGATGGCTTTTGCTTTCTACAGTAGATTTGCAAAAACCAACGATATTGCTGACCGACTAAGAGTGGCGGTGCTGTTTTCGGAAGGGATAGAAAGTATACTCCCTTGCCGTAAAAGCCGAGGTAGCGGACGGAATATCGCGATATGAGAATTTGATGAGCAAATCCTCAGCTATTTTTCACACACATCTTAGCTTTTCACATAGAGTTCCTTAGGGTTCCATCATCTTCCAACATAGATTACGAGCCACAATCAATACACTAAATCGATCGGGAACTCATTCATGACCGCACAACACTACGATGTCATTATCATTGGAACGGGTGCAGGCGGCGGCACTCTGGCGTATTGTCTCGCTCCTAGTGGTAAAAAGATTTTAATTTTGGAACGAGGCACTTTTTTACCCAGAGAGAAAGAGAACTGGAGTGCTTTAGAGGTTTATCAACGAGAGCGATATCATACCCAGGAACGCTGGTATGACACAAATGGTAAAACCTTTCGTCCTGCAACTGGCTACTGGGTGGGTGGCAATACCAAAGTCTACGGTGCAGCTTTACTACGCTTGCGAGAACGAGACTTTGAGCAGGTGGAACACAAAGATGGCATTTCGCCGGAGTGGGCGCTGAAATACCGCGACTTTGAACCCTATTACAATCGGGCAGAAGAATTGTACGACGTACACGGGCAGTCTGGCATCGACCCGACTGAACCACCACGAAGTCTGCCTTATCCCTACCCTGCGGTATGCCACGAACCTCGGATGCAAGAACTCGCCAATTTACTCATGCAGGTTGGGTTGCATCCGTTTAATCTGCCCTTGGGACTGAAACTTAATCAAGTCGATAAAAGTTTAGGGAACTGTATTCGCTGCAATACGTGTGATGGGTTTCCCTGCCTGACTAACGGCAAAGCAGATGCCGAAGTTAACTGCATCCAGCCAACTCGCAAGCGAACTAACGTCACCTTGCTGACAGCAGCCAAAGTGATGCGCCTGCATACCAGTTCTTCTGGTCGAGAAATTACTCGTGTCGAAGCTGAAATTGACGGTAAAGCTCAATTTTTTACAGGCAATATAGTTGTAGTTGCTTGCGGGGCGATTAATTCAGCAGCGTTGTTGTTGCGATCGCGAAACGATCGCCATCCTTACGGACTGGCAAACGGTTCCGGTCAGGTCGGGCGGAACCTGATGAAGCATAACTGCACGGCAATGGTACAACTGAGTAACAAACTCAATCCAGCCATTTATCAAAAAACCATTTGTATCAGTGATTTTTACTGGGGAGAGTCGAGCTTCCCTTATCCAATGGGCTTAGTGCAAAATACAGGCAACGTACTAGCAGATATGCTGCCTGCGGAAGCTCCTGCTTTACTAGCTCCCTTGCTCAAACTTCGACCTGGAGCAGAACTGAAAGCAGTTGCCGATCGCAGTGTGGGTTGGTGGTTGCAGACAGAAGATCTCCCCGACCCTAACAACCGAGTGCGAGTAGAAGGCGATCGCCTCTACCTAGACTACAAACCCAATAACATTGAAGCGGCGAGCCGACTGATTCAGCGTTGGGCAAGTGTTCTCAAGCAGGTCGTTCGAGCAGAACATTTAATTCCTTTCAGTCTTTACCCCCGCAACGCGATCCCACTACAAGCAGTAGGGCATCAATGCGGCACTTGTCGTTTTGGCGAAGATCCCACTACCTCTGTATTGGATCTCAATTGTCGCGCTCACGAAATCGATAATCTCTATGTTGTCGATGGTAGCTTTTTCCCTTCCAGCGCCGCAGTAAATCCAACATTAACGATTATTGCTAATGCTCTACGGGTGGGCGATTACTTGTTGAAATTGACGTAGGCTAATTCTGCTACAGCTAATTCTATTTGAATCTCGTAGTTCTTGGCTTAAGTGTATCTAGGTTAAATGTATTTCGGTAAAGCTCAGCCTATCTTTAGCTCAAGCAATAGTAGCGATCGCTACACTGGGTATTTTTAGGCGGAAATGGTCTGGTTTGCTAGCGATCTCTACCTAGAAGGCAAACCTTTTGCTGCCTGCTGTCGTACTCTTTTAAAGCGATCGCTGGGGCAAGCTGCCCAAATGGGTTACAAGTTTAATTTAGGAATTGAGCCAGAGTTTTTTGAATTTAGCGACACTCCTGTTTAGGAACTACAGCTGCACAGCGAGCTTTCTTTAACCGATCTTGCTTGAACTTGGAATGATATTGCTACCTAACCCACACTTTTGTAAAGCACAACCTTACAGGATAAAAACCGAAAAATTCACTTTTATGCTGTCGATTTTCAACTGAAACTGCTTGCCAGCAGGTTGTCTGTCAATGCTGCCAGATCTACGATCGCGTTGATATTCTCTACATCAACGTTGGCATCTGCTTCTCCTTTCTACCAAGTAATTCACGCTAATTTCAACAATTGATAATTTGCTCTAGACAGCTTTGAATAAAATTTTTTAAGAGCTGATTTTGTTGTTCTTTGGATAGATGATTCAGGTTCACACAAGTTTTTGACAAGTTTTGACATTAATATCTTAATTCTAATGATTTACCTCCAATTTTTGTTCACGAACTGTATAGACTTGCTATAGAACTTAGAAGATAAGATTTTGGCGAGAGAACCGAAAGATGGGGTTGAGGATACAAATCGATCGCGTAAAACCCTGGACTCAACTAAAGAACAGGGTAGTTACGTTTTGCTAAGTGCTTAATTATTTAAAGTAGTTCAACCATCTTCATATATACCAAATTTTCCACGCATTTCCATCATTCTTTTAATCTCAGCGTTACTCGTTTTGATGACCTCTTGTGCCATGCGCTTGACCTCAGGATTTGAAGATTGAAGTGCCTCCTCTGCTGCTTCAACCATTTTCATCCGCAGCATAATCATCTCATCGATGAAACGTCTCGATCTTGTCTCATTCTGACGACTAGATGGCGAGGTTTGAGCTATTTGGCGATTAAATTCGACGATTTTAGCATCGCTAGTAGTGTTAGTATCTGGATTATTTAACTGTGCAGCACTTGCGGAGGTAGTTGCTATCGCTAAGCCAATAGTTGTAAAGGCAATACTTTTTACAAGAGCATTCATGAGAGTAAGTTTCCTTTTACTGATTTTGTCATGCTGACGTTCCAGAGCTATATTGAATTCAGCACTCTGTTACAACTCTGACCTTTGAAGAATTACTTTAAAAGGATTATCTGAGAAATTGCTGAGTTTGTAATAAAAAAATTCTGAGTCAATAAAGATTTTATTTTAATTTCAGCAATAAACTAGTTAAAAGACTAAAAAATCTACTTCAAAGTCTATCCGTCTTTTCTTAAGCGTTGATGCTACTAATTTAGTAAAAATGAGATTTTGCTGAGAAAGTCATGAGAAACTTATAGCTAAATTCTCAGCTTGCTTGCTCGACGTTTTTAGGGAGATATCATGCATGTAGTCATTACTCAAGCAACAATCAACTTAAGTTGCATAGAGCAATTTTTCGTGACAAAATCGCTCGACGTGACCCAGTAGTTAGTATTTAGCCATGAGTTCGCTCGATCCTTCTACACTTGATATTGATTATGACTTGTGCCACTTATTTGAGAACTAATTGCTATCCATTCAAGGAGAATCTGTATGAGACTTGAAGGTAAAGTTGCTCTGGTAACGGGTAGCAGTCAAGGAATTGGACAGGGAATTGTGGTGCGTCTTGCTCAAGAAGGGGCAGATGTTATTATTAATTACCGATCGCACCCAGAAGGAGCCGAGGAAACCTTAGCAAAGGTACAGGCTACTGGTGGTAGGTGCTACATGGCTGGGTGCGCTAAATCTCAAGGTTACACAATTAGGGCAGATTTAGGTGATGTGAATCAGGTGCGCCAGCTAGTTGCAGAAAGCATCGAACATTTTGGCAAGCTAGATATTTTGGTAAACAATGCTGGAATTGAAAAACACGCCGCATTTTGGGAAGTCACGGAAGCTGACTACGATGCGGTAATGAATGTGAATTTGAAAGGAGTTTTCTTTGCCACTCAAGCCTTCGTGCAACACCTGCTCGAAACCAAAAGAGCTGGAAAAATTATCAATATCAGTTCGGTACATGAAGAGTTGCCATTTCCTAATTTTACAGCGTATTGTGCCAGTAAGGGTGGCATAAAAATGCTGACTCGCAATTTAGCAGTTGAATTGGGTTCGTTGGGCATCACGATTAACAATGTCGCACCAGGAGCAATAGAAACACCGATCAATACTAAACTCTTGAACGATCCCCAAAAGTTAGGTGCGCTACTGCACAATATTCCCCTCGGTCGTTTGGGACAACCGCAAGATGTTGCTTCCCTGGTTGCCTTCCTCGCATCCTCCGATGCCGATTATATTACAGGCAGCACCTTTTTTGTCGATGGTGGCTTGCTTTGGAATTATCAGGAGCAGTAAGGAGGATAGATCCATGTTAGACTCACCTCTATTTATTCCCGTCATTCTCGGTACTCCGCGTCAAGGACGGCAAAGCGAATACGTTGCCAAATTTATCGTCGAGCAACTTTCAGCAAGGAATGGTGTAGAGACTGAGTTCATTGATATTCGCGCGATCGCGATCGATACAAATGATGCTGGTGAATCGCTCAAAGACCCGCAGTTTTCAGCCACGATGCAGCGAGCAGACGGATTAATTATTGTTGCTCCAGAATACAACCACGGCTATCCAGGCTTGCTCAAGCACGTACTCGATACCTGTCTAAAAGAATACATTCACAAAGCCGTCGGGTTGTGCGGCGTTTCCGCAGGACCTTTTGGCGGTACGCGAGTCATCCAGAATCTGCTACCCGTGATGCGAGAGTTGGGGCTAGTGACGATTTTCTCCGACCTCAACTTTGCTAATGTCCAAACGCTATTTGATGAATCTGGGAATTTAATTGACAAACCGACTTACATTCGCCGTCTAGAGCGGTTTATGCAAGAGTTGATTTGGATGTCAACAGTGCTGAGATACGGACGCACGCAGGTGAGTTTGGACAAGAAGCAGGAGGAATCTGCAAAGATCCATCATGCAAATAAACCTTGTCCTGAAATGGCTGCCCGTATGGGTACTGATGTCATGGATAGCGTTCTCCAAATTAGCCAGTCTTGCGAGACGAACGCAGTAGAAGCCAGTTTTCTTGCTTAATTGTTTTTTGACTTTTGACCTCTGTACGGGCGGGTTTGCCAAACATCTCTGAATCTGACAAATATTTTCGGTGAACCCGCCCCTACAAATGCGTGACTTTTGACTTGATAAATATGAACGCTCTACGCCGCCACTATCCCGAATATTTGATGGAAGCTGCGGGACTTGGCATTTTTATGATTTCTGCCAGCGTTGTGACAGCCCTGCTAGAGCATCCAGCTTCACCACTGCGACAAGCCATTGTTGAGCCGTTATTGCGCCGTTGCATTATTGGGATAGCAATGGGATTAACCGCGATCGCTATTATCTACTCTCCTTGGGGTAAGCAATCAGGAGCGCACATAAATCCAGTTGTCACATTTACGTTTTGGCGTTTGGGCAAAATTAAGCCTTGGGATGCATTCTTCTACATCGTGGCGCAATTTGTCGGCGGGTTGTTGGGAGTGTTGTTAGTTGCAGTTGTATTGAGAGATATTATTGCAAATCCCTCCGTGAATTATATCGTAACTATTCCTGGTGCTGCTGGTGTAGGTGTTGCCTTCTGCGCCGAGCTACTAATTTCCTTTGGTGTCATGTTGCTGGTTTTGTTTGTATCCAACACCCCGAAACTAGCTCGATTTACTGGGCTGTTTGTTGGCTTACTGGTGGCAACTTACATAACGGTAGAAGCACCATTATCAGGTATGAGCATGAATCCTGCCCGTACCCTTGCCTCAGCAATAGGGGCACAGAATTGGACGGCAATTTGGGTTTATTTCACTGCCCCACTATTAGGAATGCTACTAGCAGCTGAACTGTACGTGCGCCTCAAAGGGCGTAAAGCAGTCCGGTGCGCCAAACTCCACCATCACAACAACAAACGCTGCATCTTTCGCTGCGGCTATCGGAAACAGAGAGCAGCGACCAGTGACCAGTGACCAGTGACCAGCGACCAGAAGAGAGTGACTAGTGACTAGTGGCTAGTGACTAGACTCTATTTTTAGCCACTAGCCACCAGCCACTAGCTACTTACTCTTGATCAATTACCCATTACCCATTACCAATTACCCATTACCAATAACCAATAGGAGAGAATTGATGCTTGCAAGTCTTAGACAAATTGAGAATCCCATGGTTAGAGGTGCTACGGGAGCAAGTGCTGCTTTTGCGATCGCCACAATTATTTCTGGTGCAGTCGTAGGGTTGGTAAATGTGCAAGATAAAGCTAGGTTGGGCGTGTATTCATCTCTACTCGGAACTGGTTGCGGCGCTTTGGTTGGTTTAGTTTCCGGTAGAAAGGCAACAACAAAAGAATCTACTACTCGATCGATAACTTCTAGCAACACTTGGCAGGACTGGCGCAATTTTGTTGTAGTTCGCAAAGTTAAAGAGAGCGAAGAAATTACCTCTTTCTATCTCAAACCAGAGGATAACGGTGAAATTCCTAATTTCCAACCAGGGCAATTTTTAACAATTAAACTAGATATTCCTGGACAAGCTAGACCTGTTATTCGTACTTACTCGCTCTCCGATTACTCTGAACCTTGCGAATACTATCGTCTTTCGATTAAGCGGGAGCCAGCCCCCCAAGGGTTAGCTGTCCCACCAGGGATTGCTTCTAACTTCATGCACGATCGCATCCATGAGGGAGCGATCGTTCCGGCTAAGCCGCCCACAGGTAATTTTGTTCTCAATGTCAATCAGTCTTTACCAGCCGTATTAATTAGCAATGGTGTGGGGATTACTCCCATGCTCAGTATGGTAAAAGCTTGTAGCCGTCTCAACCCCAACCGACCAATTTGGTTTTTGCATGGGGCGCGAGATGGTCGATTTCATGCATGTCGCGATGAAGTCTTGGCGATCGCTAGCCAAAATCCCAACCTGCACGTACACTTTTGCTACAGCCGTCCGCGAGCCGAAGATGGAGGACATTACCACGGTATCGGTTATATAGATGCAGCTCTAGTTAAAAGTTTAGTCCAGCAAGAGGCAGAGTATTTTCTCTGTGGTTCTCCAGCTTTTATGGAATCTATTATCGCAGGACTCAAGGAATCGGGAGTAGCTAGCAATTGCATCTTGTTTGAATCTTTCGGTAAACCAATGAAAGTCACGTCCGAGAGACAACTTTCTATTGTAAGTAGAGACAAGGGAGTTGCAGCAGAAATTGTCTTTGCTAGATCGGGCAAAACCCTAACTTGGCGCGAGGGTGAAGGAACCATTTTGGAATTTGCCGAAGCTAACGATCTCGATCCAGCCTACAGTTGTCGTGCGGGTATCTGCGGTACTTGTCAGTGCAAAATCCAAGCAGGCGAGGTGACTTATCAAGCACCACCAACAGCAGAAGTTGATGCAGGTGCGGTACTCATTTGTATTTCCAAACCTAAAACGGCGAGACTTGTCCTCGATCTTTGATCGGAAGCACTACAATCATGACTAAACAACTAACTCAAATCACCAGAGTCCTGTTGGCAGTTGGTACATTTGTCGCGCTCGCCACTACCCACATTCAAGTATACCCGCAGCCACGTCACCTGCTAGCTTCGACTGTAACCCAGCCAGCTCTGTCGGAGGTCACGACTGTAGAATCGGTAGGCATGACAGTTGCAGACATGGATCGTTCCATTGATTTCTATTCTCAAGTGCTTTCCTTCCAGAAGGTTTCGGATGTAGAAGTTTTGGGAACCCAATACGAACAATTGCAAGGATTGTTTGGCGTGCGGATGCGCGTGGTACGAATGCAGTTGGGTAGCGAATTCATCGAGCTAACCGAGTACCTGACTCCAAAAGGCAAACCATTTCCAGTTGATTCGCGCAGTCACGATCGCTGGTTTCAACATATTGCGATCGCCGTTAGCGATATGGATCAAGCCTACCAGCACTTACGTAAGTTTAAAGTACAACACGCCTCTACTGCCCCGCAACGCATTCCCGACTGGAATAAAGCAGCCGCAGGAATTCGTGCCTTCTATTTTCGCGATCCAGATGGTCATTACTTAGAGACTATCTATTTTCCCACAGGTAAAGGCGATCCAAAATGGCAAAAGCCGACAAACCAACTATTTTTAGGCATTGACCACACCGCGATCGTTGTTTCTAACACCGCAGCTAGTCTGAAATTCTATCGCGATCTCCTGGGTATGAGGCTGGCGGGAGAAAGCGAAAATTACGGTACGGAACAAGAGCATCTCAACAACGTATTTGGAGCAAGGTTGCATATTAGTGGTTTGCGATCGCGCCTTGCCTCCCCTGGAATTGAGTTTCTCGAATACCTCACTCCTAAAGATGGGCGACCTTTTCCAACGGATGCCCGTCCCAACGATTTGTTACATTGGCAAACTACACTAGTCGTGAAAGATGCAGCAGCAACAGCCCAAAAGTTGCAACAGAATCGAGCTACCTTTATTTCTCCTGGTGTTGTAACAATTCCAGGACAGAAGTTAGGCTTTAAAAAAGGGTTTTTAGTGCGAGATCCTGATGGTCACGTCATGCGGTTGGTGGAAAAATAATAGCTACAGCAAGGCTTCCTAATTTATGGCAGCAGGAACATCCGCTACAATTGGCTGATACTCCTGGCTGGAAAATGGGCGAAAGCCCTTAGACCACTGAGCTGTCATATTGCATAATAAACGAAATTGAAGTGGTGTCGGTGCTGGATTGACACGCTCAACATGTACGTGAACGAGTTGGGGATTTTGTCTCAACATCTCTAAGGCATCTTCTACTAAATATCGTGGGCAATAGCCTACAATGTGATGCTCCCTAGTACACAGTATTAAGGCATGGGGATCGTAAGGGTTTTGAAATTCATTAGCTAAGAACAGTTGTTCGCTGGTTTGAAACTGACTAATCCGTTCGATCGCGCATTCTGGAAGATATCGTAATCCATGCGCGAAAAAATGGATATGGTACAGCCCATTTGCATCTGCTTCTGGACAGGGAAAAATCTCAAATGTATCCGTCGCCTTACGCCCGCCACTACGAGCCAAGATTGCAATTGGATCGTCTTCATGCTGAGGGATATTTAGCCATTCAACATAGTTTTTGTAATCTGGGCGGGAGGGGCGCATGAGGCGATTGAAGAATAGGGGAAATAGTTCAATAGATGTATATACTTTGGTCAGCTCTGGAAATGAATGTAAAACTTGAAATCCACACTTAGCTTGAGCTGCTTGAACTCCATGAGTATAAACAAACTGATAGTATTTCCCGTCAAAAGTTAGACGACCGATAGGGAACCAAAAACGGCTCTTTGGATCTTGCCAAGCTAAAAATAATGCCTTCATCATCGAGTTTTCCACCACACTAGCAGTCTATTTTGATTGATTTCCAATATTTTCTGTGCAAATTCAATTGCAGTTGAGGATATGCGATCGCTTGGAATACGATGGAAAAGTTCTAACGTATCAGAGGTTGACACCCTTGCCAGACTGTCCAACCAGGCATGGGCTGCTTCAGGATATCGATCGGCTGCTCTACAGAATGCATCAAAAGTCTTAAGTGGTTTTCGATCTCTAACTTCAGCATACAAGCAGGATTTGCATTTTTCCACATAGGCTGTGACAGAAAACCGAGCATCTTTAGTGTTAAGTCTTGCTTTACGCCGATCGTCAAGCTCATTACGACCAAGGCAAGAGGCATGGTCGTAAGTTGGTGCTAGGTAAGTTTTTTCTTCAAAGCGGATGAGCGCCCAATTCTCATGATGTCGATCGGTGTTTCCAATCCAAGCATCCAAAAGTAAATAGCCAACAAAGGTTTCTACTGCTACTTTGATGTTATTTGGTGGAGTCCAACTCATGGGTAAATCAATCGAAGCATCTCCAATCACTTGAAAAACGTTATCAATGTTATGTTGAGAGGGATTAGTAGCATCTTTTGGATAATCTGACAATAATTGTGCAAGAACCTCATTGCCAAGTATAAGGTTGCCACCTTGAGGTACGAAGAATGGTGAAATAATGCCGCGCTCTCCATTAAATGTCGCTAGTTCATATTGAGCATGAGGTAGCTTAAGCAACTTGCACAATTCTGATGCAATTTTCTCTGACCAATCTTCACCTGTGTTTGGTCGTGCTTTTTTATATAAAAATAGCCCTCTATCTCGCTCGCGAAACCAAAACTTTTCTTTGGTTCCCATCTCTTCCGATTTCTCTGGGGCATCTGGTGGAACTTCGATAATAGGAAATTTTTCTAACACACTAATACAATTGCTTGAATACCGTGCTTTCACTTGTAACTAAACGCTCGAACTAATAAACTAATCTATCCACTATATTTTCTCAACTTCCCCTCAGCCAAGTCTTATCTTCTCAGCTCTTATTTTAAGGAAGGTTTAAGCTAACTGAAATTTAACTATAGTCAAGCTCCAATCTAATCTCTGCTTTGTCGGAGAAAGGTTTATGTCAAACAGAAAGTAGTCGCACAGTACAGGTGAGCGATCGCGCGAACGCCGCGCTCAGCATCAACATCGATCCTTAGGTGACTCCTCCACCAGAAAAACGATTCAACTCAAACAACCCAGCCGAGCATTTTTACCACTATGCCTTTCCGTTTGATGAATCAACAGCCGAGATCGCATTAGAATCGATGATTCTTAGCTGGCTTTAATTTCTATCTCAGCATGAGTTCAGAATTTTTGCTTAGCCTGTATTGGGGGCGATCGCGTTTCTACAACTCTTCAGTCAAGATCGTAAACGATGAAAAAACGATATTTTTTACAGGCTGGTGCAGCAGTAGTTGGTACGGTATGGCTGTCGCGTTCCCTACCTAGGAGATCGAATGATATGGCAACGGCAAATAATCAGTTTGAAATTAGCAAAACTGAGGCAGAGTGGCGCAAAACACTAACACCGGAACAGTTTCGCGTTTTGCGTCAACATGGAACCGAACGGGCTAGAACTAGTCCCTTAGATCGGCAATATAGTAAAGGCATGTATGTTTGTGCTGGTTGCGACCTACCGCTATTTACATCGGAGACTAAATTTGACAGCGGTACTGGCTGGCCCAGCTTTTTCACTCCGATTAAGGGGGCGATCGGCACAACTATCGATCGGTCATTCTTTATGACTAGGGTTGAAGTGCATTGTCGGCGCTGTGGCGGACATTTAGGTCATGTGTTTGATGATGGTCCCAAACCAACTGGTAAGCGTTACTGCATGAATGGTGTGGCGATGAAGTTTATTTCTTCTGATGGAGCAGACAGTTAAAAGTCAAAAAGCCTCATATTTATAGGGGATATCGATTCCGATCTATTTCTCATTCCTTTTTCAGAACTACTTTAGGGCAAAAACCAAGAATCTAGTGAGCTAATTCATCGTGTCTACTTATACCAATTCTCCGTAGAGATGCACTAAATTCGACCCCCCTGTAGTCCCAGGGCTGTTTTATTGTCAGGGTAAAAAAATTAAACTCAAATCTAGAGTTTGCAGAGCATCAGCCATGAACCTGATTGAACGCTTGAAACAAGTACCAGAGTTTCGTGCAGCCCGTGGTCAACGACATGCGCTGTGGCTAGTGCTGCTGCTAATTATTCTGGGAGCAATGATGGGTTACTGGGGGTATCGACCCTTAGCCGAATTTGTCGAGACCTATGGTGAACAGTTGCGCCGCAAGTTAAATCTGCCACAGGATACCAAGCTACCGTCCTATTCCACGTTTCGACGAGTCATGCAGCAACTAGATTTTCAGGCTTTAGCCACCGCCTTTAATGACTGGGCACAAACCTACAGTGAGTTAGAGCCTGGGGAATGGCTGGCAATGGATGGTAAAAGTATTAGAAGTAGTGTCAGCGACTACAGCCAAGCTGAGCAGAACTTTGTCAGTCTGGTGTCGCTGTTTTCTCATCAACGCGGCGTAGTACAAGCAGTGATGCCAATGGAGAACAAACTTATCAGCGAACAAGAAGTGGTACGTCTGTTATTGGCAGCAGTGGAACCTAGAGGTGTGGGGGTAACGCTAGATGCATTGCACACTCAAAAAAACACTTGAACAGATTATCAGGCAGCACAATGATTACCTAGTGTGTGTCAAAACTAATCAAAGACGATTGGATGAATGGATTGAACAACTGTGGCTCACCAGTGTGCCGTGTAGTATCTGCCAAGACCTTGAACAAAGTCATGGACGAATCGTCTCTCGTCGCATTTGTGTGTTTGACGACTTGGGAGAATTTGCTCAAGAATGGGTAGGACTGCAACGATGCATGAGCATAGAACGTCAAGGGATGCGAGACGGTCAGGCGTTTGCCGAACGCCAATACTACATTAGTAGTGTGGCAACGACAGCAACCGAGTTTGGGGCGATAATTCGCGGGCATTGGACTATAGAGAACCAACTACACTGGGTCAAAGATGTCACCTTCAATGAAGACCATGCACCCCAAAGGGGGAAATTTGCCGCTGCCAACTGGTCGATAGTACGCAATTTCTTTATCACCATTGCCCGTTGTTTAGGCTTCACCTCTATTGCTAGGGCAAAGCGCCAGTTGGCAAATCAGTTGGACATAATTTTTCCTCCCCTACAATGAAACAACCCTGCCTTCCGTCCCCCCTTAGTAAGGGGGGACGCCGAAGGCGGGGGTAGAAATAATGCAGCTTCACACAGAAACGGTATTAGATGTTTTTTAGCTAAAAAGGAAACTTATTATGACAACCTTAACTCAAGAAGAAATCAGGTTAGCAGCAGCCTTGAAACACAAAGCTCATTGGCGTAGGTGGGGACCCTATTTGAGCGATCGCCAATGGGGTACAGTTCGCGAAGATTATAGCTCTTACGGTACTGCCTGGGACTATTTTACTCACGACCAAGCGCGATCTCGTGCTTACCGCTGGGGTGAAGATGGGATTGCTGGTATTTCCGATAATCATCAAAGATTGTGCTTTGCGATCGCGCTTTGGAATGGCGAAGATCCGATTCTCAAAGAAAGGCTTTTTGGGTTAACAGGTAGTGAAGGGAATCACGGGGAAGATGTCAAAGAATATTACTTTTATCTTGATAATACCCCAACTCATTCTTACATGAAAACACTCTATAAATATCCGCATCAAGCATTTCCTTACGCTCAATTACTAGAAGAGAATCAACGCAGAAACCGCAACAATCCAGAATTTGAACTAATGGATACTGGCGTATTCAATGAAAATCGTTACTTTGATGTATTCATCGAATATGCCAAGCATTCTGCTGAAGAGATTTTAATTAAGATTCAAGTAGTTAATCGGGGATTAGAAGCGAAAACACTACATATTCTACCAACACTCTGGTTTCGCAACACCTGGTCTTGGACTAAAGATGAGAGCAAGCCGATTCTACAAAAGCTTGAATCTGGTAATGGTTTGAGTGTTATTAGTGCTTTTCACCCCACTTTGGGAAAAAGATATTTGTATTGTCAGGGGGAAACGGAACTTTTATTCACAGAAAATGAAACGAATAACGAACGGTTATTTAATTTTTCTAATGCTTCTGCTTACTTAAAAGATGGCATTAACGACTACATCGTACAAGGTAGAAAAGGGGCAGTAAATCCAGAATTCTTCGGCACTAAAGCTGCGGCTCATTATTTATTAACTATCGGTGCAGGCGAAACTCAAATTATTAAATTGCGACTTAGCAATCTTTCTCTTAGCCCCCCTTCTCAAGGGGGGTTGGGGGGATCTGATTGCCCCCTTTCTCAAGGGGGGTTGGGGGGATCTCCATTTGATACATTCGATGCCACATTTTCCACCCGCCAGCGAGAAGCCGATGAATTTTATCAGCGCATCACTCCTTTCCCACTAAGCGAAGATATGCTTAACGTGCAACGACAGGCATTTGCGGGAATGCTTTGGAGCAAGCAATACTACCACTATGTTATAGAAGATTGGCTCAAGGGCGATCCGGCTGCACCTCCACCGCCACCCGATCGCAAAAGAGCTAGAAATCACGAATGGTTTCACCTTTACAGCGACGATATTCTTTCCATGCCCGATAAGTGGGAATATCCTTGGTTTGCGGCTTGGGATCTTGCCTTTCACGCCATTCCTTTAGCAACAATCGATCCAGATTTTGCCAAGTATCAATTAGACGTGATGACGCGGGAATGGTATATGCATCCGAACGGGCAAATTCCTGCTTATGAATGGGCATTTGGAGATGTGAATCCACCCGTACATGCTTGGGCGACTTGGCGCGTTTACAAGCTCGAACAAAAGATTTACGGGCGCAGCGATCGCCTCTTTTTAGAGCGAGTATTTCAAAAGTTGATGCTCAATTTTACTTGGTGGGTAAACCGTAAAGATGTGGAAGGCAGAAATGTCTTTCAAGGAGGATTTTTAGGGTTAGACAATATAGGAGTATTCGATCGCAGTGCCGTTCTACCTACGGGCGGACATATCGATCAATCTGATGGTACGAGTTGGATGGGGATGTATTGCTTGAATATGCTAACAATCGCCCTAGAATTAGCACAAACTAATTCTGTATACGAGGATATTGCTACCAAGTTTTTCGAGCATTTCCTGTATATCGCTGATGCGATGAACCACATTGGCGAAATGGAAGCATCTCTCTGGGATGAGGCAGATGGATTTTATTACGATGTCTTACATTTGCCTAGCGATCGGCAGATTGCCTTAAAAGTGCGGAGTCTTGTAGGACTTATTCCTTTATTTGCAGTAGAAACAATCGAACCAGAAACGCTACAACAAATTCCAGGCTTTAAAAAGCGAGTAGAATGGTTTATTCAAAATCGCCCCGACCTTACTCAGAATATTGCTTGCATGAAATCTGAGGGAGTAGGAGAGCGAAGATTACTAGCAATTGTCTACCGCGACAAGCTACGGCGAATTCTCCAAAAAATGCTAGATGAAACTGAATTTTTGGGAGATTATGGTATTCGGGCAATTTCTCGCTATCATGCCGAACATCCATACATTTTTGATGTTAATGGCGCTCGATTTCGAGTCGATTACGAACCCGCTGAATCTAGTAGCGGTTTGTTTGGTGGTAATTCTAATTGGCGGGGTCCCGTTTGGTTTCCAGTAAATTTCTTGCTGATCGAATCCCTACAAAAGTTTTATTCCTATCTAGGAGACGATTTTAAAGTTGAATGTCCCACAGGTTCCGGTCAAATGATGACTTTGTGGGAAGTTGCTGCGGAATTATCCCAAAGGTTAATGCGGATTTTCCTGAGAAATCCGTCTGGCGATCGCCCCGTATATGGCGGAACCCAAAAGTTTCAAACCGATCCGCACTGGCAAGATTTGATTTTGTTCTACGAATACTTCCACGGCGATAATGGTGCGGGAATTGGTGCTAGTCATCAAACTGGCTGGACGGGTTTAGTTGCACAGCTAATCGGGCAGTTTGGCGAGTATGAAGGGCAGGATAAAGCGCCCTGCACTCCTGCTGGCAAGGCGATCGGATAACTTCTGTGTAGATATGAGTTACGACAATCAATTTCGTGAAAAAATTACTCAGGTAAGCATTACCATGATTTTTCTACTCGGATTGGATAGCTTGGCAATATGAGTCAGTTGGGAGAAGATGCTAATGGCTCCTCATCAGCAACAAAACATATTCTGATTAGGAGTAAGACGGTGACAGCACATATTCTTCTGGTTGAAGATGAAGTCAAACTAGCTCGATTCTTGGAATTGGAACTCAGCAGCGAAGGCTATCGCGTCAGCGTGGCACATGATGGAATCGCCGGACTGACGCTGGCGCGAGAGTCAAATTTCGATCTAGCAATTTTGGATTGGATGCTACCAGGATTAACAGGAGTGGAACTGTGCCGTCGCCTGCGTATCACTGGCAACAAGATCCCCGTGATTTTATTAACGGCAAGAGATGAGGTGGGCGATCGCGTCACTGGATTAGATGCTGGTGCTGATGACTACGTAGTTAAACCATTCAGCATTGAGGAATTACTCGCTAGAATTCGCGCCCATCTGCGCCGTAATAACGAACCAGACTTAGATTTAATGCAATTTGAGGATTTAAGCTTGAATCGTCGGACTCGCGAAGTGTTGCGCGGTCAGCGGGCAATCGAGTTAACTGTGAAAGAATTCGATTTGCTAGATTACCTACTGAGTCATCCGCGACAAGTATTTACCAGAGACCAAATTCTCGAAAAAGTTTGGGGATATGACTTTGTAGGCGATTCCAACGTGATTGAAGTTTACATTCGCTACCTGCGCCTGAAACTGGAAGAAAACAACGAAAAGCGTTTGCTCCATACCGTGCGTGGCGTAGGCTATGTCTTGCGAGAGTAATCTACCTCTCCCACTCTTCTGTAGGGCATGACCGTTTTTTCGCTTTGCTCAACTACTTGTGCCATTGCTAAAAGTTCAAGTAATTTATTTCCTTTTAAAATCAATCATACTCTGCCGATAAGCATCTGGTAAGCCAATATCAAAACACTTACCTTTAACTATATAGCCTGTCATTCCCTCTTCTTGGCGCAAACTATCGAGACAAGATGTTAATTGAAATTCACCCTGCTCGCGCAAGTTTTTATTGATATTTTCTTCTAAGTAATCAAAAATTTTGGCAGTAAGAACGTATAAACCAAATACGCCCAGAAACTCATCTGTTAGCATTCCTGCTACCCGTAAATTTTGCCGAGCGTATTCTATTGTAGGTTTTTCGTAAATTTGCGTTACAGACAAAATAGAATTGTTTTCTTGCCACGTCCCTGTAATACAGCCAGCTTTTTGAATAATTGCTGCTGGCATAACTGTTAGTCCAATAATACTTTGATGATTAAATTGGTGATAAATATCTACAATTTGCTTAGCACAAGATTTTTCAATATCTGATGCATAAATATGGTCGCCCAGCATTAATAAAAATGGCTCATTTTGCACCCAATCTTTAGCACAGAAGACGGCATGACCGTAACCTGCTTGTTCTGCTTGAGTCAGGATAACAATTTTTTTTCCTAGTTCCTGAAGATATTGACTGTATTCTTGGTTTTGTGGAGATAACTTCTGAAAAAGTTCCGGTTTGGGTGAAGTTTTGAAAAAATCTTCAAATAAAGTGCGATCGCCTGGTTGTACTACGATGCCAATTTCTTCTATACCCGCGCTGACGGCTTCTTCCACAATTGCCAGAATTGCAGGTTTAGCCCTACCATCGCGATCGATAATCGGAAAAAACTCTTTTTTAATCGCTTTGGTAGCAGGAAATAACCGAGTCCCAAATCCGGCGGCGGGAATAACTGCTTTTCTAACTCGATCTATTGACATAGCGGCATATCTTAGCAACCGTTGGGGAAATCTCTTCTATCGTAGTCGCCAAGTAAATTGAGATCGGGATACGAAAACAATTTCCCAGCAACTCGATTCTAATTTACCTTGACTTTAAAGCGAATGAAACCATAAGATCTCGGTGGTATTCCTGGCGGAGTTGCACTAGAGAGCGTGTCGTCTGCGTCATTTGTTTTGACAACATTGACCACAATTGCCCCATTTGTATTAGCAGCTGCACCAGAAGCGATCGCATTACCACTGGCATCGAATTTTTGGCACATGCTAGGAGTGCTAGGATCGCTGGGAGAATAGTAGCGTCCGCGATCGCCATCATTGATATTCGTCAAATATTTGAGATATTGGTTGGCATCTGGCTGCGAGGGATTATCTGGTGGATTGGGCAGAGTGACTTGGCTGGAGGGGTAGAGAACTAAGAAAATTCCCGTATCTTCTGGTAAAGCCCCTGCTTCCATTGGATGGGGGGAAGCATTGTTATACCCAGTTGTCACAAACGTTTGGTGTTCTGGAATAATATCGCAAATAGCTACACTCGTTGCAGCATTCTCACTTTCGAGAAAGTAAATCGTGTATTCTACTTCTTCTCCTGGTTTGACAAAACCGCCATCGATTCGCCCTCGCAAGTAGACATCAAGCGGTACAGCCCAATTCACATCCTCATTGAGATCGCCATTATTATTCGGATCGGTAGCAGAACCATCAAACCCAGAAACAGAAATGCCATCAATGGCAGTGATACGCTTGACTAGCGATAGATGAGGACTGCCAGTGACGGCAAGATTACCGCTGAATTCTGAAGTACTGCCACTTGGGGCGCTGGTGCAGAGGTCTACACAGGTGGCAGTAGCAGTGAGTTTGTCAGCGGTTGTGATTGCGTTTGGCAGACTGCTCAACGGAATCGAAAATTCAAATCGGTTCGTAGTATCGCTACCTTGGTTGAGACCATTTAACGGACTAGTGTAAGTACCAGTAGTCAGATCGGCATCGTCTGACGAATCTTCAATCAACGTCACCAAATATTCTTGCCCTTCACCAAAACCTGAAGGATCGGGTTGTTTGACAAAAAATTCGATTTTTGAGCCAGGGCGGGCAAAGCCTTTAACCACTAAGTTGCCACCTGAAAGCTTGGCGCTCTCTAGAATTGGAAAGTTAAATAAAGCATTTGCACCCGTATCGACATCACCACTGTCATTGGGTGTTACGCCATTACCCTCGCTACCACCACCCAAATCGATACCAAGTCCACCGTTGTTATAGATCGAGTTTTCAGTTATTTGGTTGCCCGTTCCCGCAGCAACAACAATACCATCACCTTGATTGTTTTTAATCGTATTTTGACCAATGAGATTGTTGCTTCCTAGGCGAATACCAATTCCAGCATCCTGAGTGTCATCAGGAGTGCCATTATTCACAATCTGGTTGCTACTCAGGTTGTTGTTGTTGTTTGTGGCAGTATGTAGCTCAATACCGTAACCTGGGTTGTTGATGATGATATTCTCAGTCACGAAATTATTACTAGCACCAACCAGTTCGACCCCATCAGCAAGAGAGTCAGCCACACCGTTATTGCGGATGATATTAGAATCAACGTGAACGCTAGCAGCACTATTTTGAAACTTTACGCCTGAGTTGTCGTTGCTGAAAATAGTGCTATTTTCTAGCCGCGAGTTATTTGCCCCCACACCATTGAAATAGACTCCCGCACCTGTCGTACCTGCACCGTTAGCACCAGTAATACCAATATTCTTAATAAAAGTATAGCTAGCTTGCACTTCTAGCCCTGGGCCTGCGGCGACATTGAGGACTATTTCCGGTCCAGTTGTGTCGTTAAATATAGGTGCGTTAGTGTCCCCAGTGAGAGCAGTTTGGCTTCTGGCATTAATACTGGTACGGTTAGCGTTAGTACTACCAGATGCATTCGCGATCGCAGGTAGGGCAGTGACTAAATTAATGGTTGCTACACCACCGCTAAACTGGTTGGGCAACCCTGCCCGTAAGCCTAGATGAACTGCACCATCCGAAATCATGAAAATACTCTCTTCCCTGCCAGAAAGCACTCCTACTTGAGCCAGACTCGTATTTTGCAGGGCATTACTGTTGATAATAAACTGGCGCAAGCTGCCCTGACCGGAATCTCTCGTGCTAACTATGGTGTCAAAGTTAAAGCCGAAGTCTATACCTGTAATATTACTAGTACCAGCATTGACTTGTGCGATCGATTGAGCGATAGTAGTAGCGGTGGTAAGTGCGGCTAAGGTCGTACTACCGTTACCAGCATCAACTAATGTTGGGTTTTCTCCACCCACCCGATCTGTAACCGCAGTTGCGGTTCCTGTAGTGGCATTGGTACGATAAGTCTGTACCGGAATTAAAGTGCCTCCCGAACTAGGACGGGTAGAGGTTATAGTACTGTTGACCACGCGCACCGTGTAGTTTGCATTTGCTGGCTGAGTGGTAAACGTATATGCACCACTAGTATCGGTAGTAGTAGAAGTAATGAAACCACCTGCGGCATTGTATAACTCTAACCCGCACGTTGGGGCGGCGGATCGTGCCTGTAGCGAAGCCAGAGGATGTAGCTGAATTATTAGCAGTCGTATAGTCGCGTCCTGCATTACCACCGTAGTTGACATCTTCAAAGACCGTACCAGAAATCGATACACTTTGATTCAAAGTTACACTAGCGCGATCGTCTTCAGTCACGTTATTGTTATTGGGCGTGGAATCGGGATCGGTTTGTTCGCTGGCATTGACTTCAGCAATATTAGTGATGGCATTAGTAGTGTTTACTGTCGCCACAATCTGAAGCGTTGCAGTAGCACCTTTAGGAATTGTCCCTATATCCCAAATACCCGTACTAGAAGTGTAAAATCCGCCGTTGTAATCGCTGGCATTGAGATAAGTAGGAGTAGTACTGCCGAAAGTGACAGAGGCGCTAGAGGAGACGTAGGTTAGTCCCGCAGGTAAGAGATCTTTAACCTTGACAGTTGTAGCATTATCAGATCCATCATTTTTAACGTTAATAGTAAAAGTAACGTTCTCACCTAAATTAGGTAGCGATTTGTTGACTGTCTTAGTTAAACTTAAATCTGCTGTAGTAGCAGGAGTCACATTAATATCAATATCAGATGCAGGTGGAATTTTGTAAGTTGTATTGTAGTGATAACTACTACCGGATTTATCATACACTAAACTAGAAACGCCAATTGTTTGACTTTGAGTACTGATAATTTTTACTTTGTATTTTGTAGTAAAGTCGTCGCCAACTTTTCCCCCCGTATAGCCATCTGGTATACTCGTGTTATCGCAAGTTGAATAAAAACTAGAGCTAGGATTTGCATCCCAACCGCAAGCATCACCATAAATAGAATTATTAGTTGCGCCAGAGGGTTGCGTGTAAGTGGTACTAACTTTGATAACTTGAAAAACAGTATTGGGAAAGTTAGTAGCAAACACTAACTGCTCGTAACCTCCAGTAGCAGTTTTACCAGTAACCGTATAATCTACAATATCTCCTGATTGTACGTTAGTTGTACCTGTAAAAGTCAAGACTTCATTACGGTTCTGCTCGACTAATTCTTCAACATACAAATGGCGAGGTTGGGGAGTGGTAATTGTTGCTAGTTGAGTGCCGCTTAAATCTTTGCCAGTTGCTTCAATATAATATTCTCTATACTTTTCATAAGCAAATGTAGTGCGCTGAATTTCAACGTTGAAATAAAAATCCGTACAATAAGATGGCGTTGTACCAGTATTGCCAATATTGTGAAATGTTGAACCACTACCACCAGCGGGTAAATAATTAATATTCAGAGTATTCAGCCCAAGAATAGAAATATAAGCACTACCCGTTCCCGAACCAAGGTTAATCTTTGCTTGAACATCTTTAGCAGCAGATGTACCGAGATTGCAAACCCTTGCGCCAATATTATAAACATTAGGTCTTTCAATAGTAGGTTTATTACTATCTAGACCTATTATGTTCCAAGAAATTGGCTTTATTTGTAAGTTAGGAGTGGCATTTACTTTCAGGGGATAACATAAGAGTAATCCAACAATAGTTAAAGTAATTGGAGCAATATTTTTTATAAATGCCAATCTATTTATCATAATTGCAAAACTATTTCATAAGTTCATAAAATTAGAGCGATCGCGCGATTTTATGAGCGGCAAATCAATTTTTGAGCTAATCTCAGAAAGCTGTTGAGAATTAACTTAAAAAATTCAACTTTGGTACGATAACTATTACGAGATACCAGAACTAATTTTGCATCAAAAATACGATTGTAGTGACTTATAAATAGAGTAAAAAAATGAAAGTTGCGATACCGAGGAGCCAAATTGCAGATCGATCGCGATCCACCAAACTAATTTAATATCTTTAACAGCACATCTTAGTTGTAAGGTTGCAAGCATTGTGACTTTTAGGCAAATAGAACTAACAAGCAATCTTATGAGTTAGAATGCCTAGGTCGTTTCAAGTATCCTTCAGTACAGCAATGCCTATGTAGGATATACCTACATAGGCAAAATTGTGTATGGATGTATTCCAAAATTCTGCATTCGCTCTAGAACTGTGTATATTTAGAAGCGATCGCCTGTCGTAAACTTTGCTGCTACACTTTTCTCATTGCACCTTAGCCCGAAAACGAACGAACCCGTATGAACTGGCTGGCGTACCTGCACCAGTAGCATTAGGTAAGCTACCTAAATTAACTACAATTGCCCCATTGGTATTACTACCTTGACAATTAATATTAGGGTAAACAGTACTCGGCTCAACTCCTGGAAAAAAATACGTTGCGGCATCTCCATCACTGATATTTGTTAACGATTGAATCGTCCCGTTATATTGCCAGAGAATACCTCTATCTGCTGGCAAACCCATGCTATTAGCAGTGTAACCACTGTTGAAGGTATCAGCGACAAAATTGGTATTAGCAGGAATGCGATCGCAAAAAGTTGTATTGTTTGCTATATTAGCGCCATCTGAAAGAAAATAAATTGTATATTCAATTGTATCTCCAGGCTTGATAGTATCAGAAACTTTTCCTTTTAAATAGTTGGGCGACCATCTAACATTACTATTATCATTTAGATCGGTAGTAGTTGTAGGGTCAATAACATTAGTAAAAATTGTTGTATTAATAGCTGTAATTCGTTTAACTAAGCGCAGTCGTGGTGCTATGCGAGTAATAGTTGGATCGTCTGCTGTAGAAGTATCTGGATCGTTGCTATTAAGATTAGGAAAGTTACTGCCAGAAACAAGTGCATGGTTAGAAACTTGAGTGATACCATTAGGTAAAGGATCGTTGACCTGAATGCGAAACTTTACTGTAGTAGTTTCCGAGGCAGCCAAACTTCCCCCTGTTGTAGCATTCGCTCCTGTCCCTAAACGAAAAATCAGCTCGGAGCCGTTGACTTCTGCTTGGTCATCTGCTGCCCCATCAGTTAGAGTTATGGTGTTAGTGCCTGTAGTAACTTTCAGACTACCAGCAATGTAAGTCGTGTTTGCTGGAATCGCATCTATTAACACTACACTATTGATTGCTATGTTCGTGCTAGGGTTAGTCACAACAATTCCATACTCCAAAATGTCCCCTGGAGTCACAGCTTGATTTGCCAGAGGCATTGTACCTCCAGAACCATCACTGTCAACAACTAGCACGTCCGTTTTGGTTACAATAGGAGAAGTACCAAATATAAAAGTATCAGTAACAGTATTGGTGTGATAATCGCCAGCAGTTGTATTTGGATCTGTTACATCCAATGGAGTTTTAGCGGTAACTGAATTCGATAAGTCTCCAAAATTAGAAACAGTACCCGTGATGGTAAAAGTTGCTACTGCATCTTTATTCAGCGTTAATGTTGTATTAAGATTATTACCCGAACCACTCGGCGCACCACAAGCATTGGTAAGACTACCAGCAGCATTATTAGTAATCGCACACGTCCAATTCACATTAGTGATAATGGCAGGAATGTTATCAGTAACAGCAATATCGCTGGTATCGCTGGGACCTTTGTTGGTTACGGTAACTGTATAAGTAATTTGGTTGCCAACCGCAGCATTGGGAAAACTATGTGTTTTCGTTACTTGCAAGTCAGCTTCTCGGAGGATAATTCCACCACTCTCAACTGAGACAGAGGTAGATGGCACACTCGTCCAAGTATCAATTCCCTTATGGTTCCCATAACCGTTAGTATAACTAAGTCCATACTTATGCTCTCCCAATGTACTATCAACTCCACCCAAAGCATTAAGAGGAACGGGTTGGCTACCGACAACAGTTAAACTTGAATGGCCATCATTGTAGTAAACAATTCTGCAACCTGCTAAAGGATTGTCTGAGTCACAATTTAGTCGCTCAATCTTAATGCCATTTAAGTTACTTTCGGCATCTAGATAGGGAAAATGAACTTCACCAATATTAGCTGTTACTGACATTTTGGCACTATAGCCAGAGCTGTTAGCTGATACAGGGTTTCCTTGCCCATCCTTACCATCCCACACGCGGCTATTAGCTCCAACTACAGCAGCTCCAGATAAGATAATATCGTTGGGATCTTCTATATTATCATTGTCGAAGTCTAGAAAAATTCGGTAACTACCAGTTACTCCGACATTAAATTTGAAGATACCACCTAAAGGAGAAGTACCCGCTTTACCAGGAGTATTTGCTTCTTTACCGATAAATGAAAAGTTAGTAGGTGCAGAGGGAGGAGCAGCTTCAGGTGAGTTCAGCCAGGTCGAACCATTTGGTGAGGAATAGTTCCCATATGGTAGTTGTGAACTAAGTCGATTGAAGAAGATTTTATTAGTTCCACTTAAAGAACTATCAACTGCATCTGTACTTTTGAAAGTATCATCATCATTCAACTGAATGGATCTATATAACGCAGGACCATTGGCTCCGCTAGTAAAGCCTTTTTTATTAGACAAAAGAATGAATGCATAAGGATCTAACCCGTTGAAGTCTACTGAATATAAAAAACCATCAACAGTTTTAATATAGACAGCAGAACTGAGCGATCGCCCACCACTCCCCATGTTCAAAGCCAAATAGTTAGCAAAAACTCGTCCTGGAATAGCTTGACCTCCTTGAGCAATCGGCTTGTCGGTCACAGTCACATCCCACGCTGCAACAAAAGTGTCACTCGCTCCTGGAGCAGCCCAATCAGCGCCAGCAGTTCTTGGATTTGGGTTAGTCAGCGTTCCTGTAGAATTGGGGCTGACAAAATCTATTTCCCAAATTCCATCTGCTTGAGTGCTTGTGACTGTACAGGGAATATAGCCACCTGAGAAAGGACCTTTCGTTTCTTCGGTACGATTGTTAATTTTACCTGCATTATTACAAGTGCCTGAAGTAGTATTAGCAGCAGCAGTTGGAAAGCGATAATTGATAGTACCTTTATTACCTGTTATTGTACCGTTAACACCCGCAGCACTAGAGCCAAGATTGATTGTTTCTCCGTTCTTAACAAAAACTTTAATCGTAGTTTTACGCTGAATTCCCGCAGTTTTACTTGAATTAGCGGAGTTGAGAGAATATTCTAAAAAAGGTCTATCTCCACCACTACTAGTCAAATTTATACTACCTTCAGCTTGAGCTGGTCGAGTCCAGCAACCGAGAATACATAAAATGAAAGCAAAGCTACCAATTAATTGCTTTTGGTAGTGGTTTGAAGTTGCAATTCTCTCAGATTCTAGAAAACAAATTTTTTCGATTAACTGTTTAAATAAAAGTTTCATAATTACACCAGCTTTTGTCTTCAATGCAATAGCTGCGAGCAGACTATAGCCGCTAGCTTGAAATTACTGGAATTACTAGAATGTAGATGTATTGCGATCGCTGTTTCATCAAACTTTTGTTTGCCAAACTTTAGAGTACCCAGAATCGAAAACAACTTAACTTCTGCCATAACTACTCACCTCGCAAACGTACTGGGATTGAAGACATCCGATCTAGCTGTGACTGAATTTGAGTTGATTTCTCCTCATCTTCTAAAACGGGAGTAGGAGAGATCGCCTCTGAATTTGCTTGCGGCGGAGTCAAGCTACTTTCGCCCCCCTTTTTAAGGGGGGTTGGGGGGATCTTTCTAGATGGCTCAGATGAGCGTTTCGCTACAGGTTGCACTTTAGATTTTGGTAGTGCAGGCAAAGGCTTTTGCAAGCCAAAACCATCAAACAATTCATTCAATTTCACGGTTAAACCAAAATAAGCCCCGCCAGCAGAACGAGAACCGCTAAAATCGTCATCGTTCACATGACCAAAAGCGTACCCTGCCGATAACCGCAGATTTGGTGTCAGGTAGTAGCCTGCTTCAGCGACAAAACCTGTCTCGCTACGATTTTCTGAAGGTTGATTAATCCACCGCGCCTCACCGACCAAATCGATTCTATCGTTCAAGCGATAAGTTGCTCGTAATTGTGCCAAATTGACCGTACTAGAATTAACTAAATCTTCTGCTAAGTAAGACGTGCTGTGGCGAATCGCATACTTGCCGTAAAGTTCCCAGCGCCAGTCAGGAGCATAAATAGTTTCTAGAGCAAAAGTATGGTCTTTGGAACCCGTACCGCTGCCGAGTAAAATCGTATCGGGAATCGTTGAGGGATTTTTGCGATATTCGTAACGTAACAAAGCATTAAATTTATCGTTCTTGGGGTCGCGATATGCTAGACCCACTTTTAAATTAGCTGTATCTCCCAACCCTGAGAGTCTTTGGTTAGACGCATTAGCCTGTTGGTAGCGCACCAAACCCGTCAGTGCTGGAGAAATTTTCCCCGTTACATCGGCAGAGATAACCGTATTAGAACCACCAGAAGAATTCCGATGCTCGTAGCGGGTGCTAGCTTTAAAGTCAGAGCTAGGCGTGTATGCTAAGCCAATATGGTAATTATCGCCTGAGTCAACGCCAATCGAAGAGGCACTTTGCCCCGCTGTAAAAGGTTGCGCGAACTGCTTGCCCGCTCCAGTCCGGTTGAAGAAACTACCAAATACATGTTCGTATCCTAAGTCCAGCTTTAATCCAGGGGCAATTGTCAGACCTTGTTTTATCCCGATCGCGCCCTGTGTCGTCATGCCGTCACCCCCATTTAAAATGGAGTAACGCCCATTTAGCACGGTATCTGAACCAAATTTGCGTTCGCCAATAAAATCGAGACTGGTAATTGAGTTACCATCATTTTGACCGCCAGTATAAAACTGCTGTGCCAAGCGAATGCTCAGATCCGGTGCGACTTTCCAATCTAATCCTAAAATTGTCCGGTCTGGATAAACAGCATCTTCTTCGTTAGAAAGAGTCAGTTCATTTTGGGCTAAAAAGGTCAGGGTGTCTGTTAAAGGCAGCTGGAGACGCGATCGCAATTGGTCTGATGTACTATTTAAAGCATTCGGTTCGATCCGGTCTTCCCGATGTCGATGCACCCAATCTACTGTGACGTTGGCTTCACCAATTTGCTGTTGCACTCCGGCTGTAATCGTCGTCAGCGAGTTATCGACGTTACTACCTGGAACCGCCTCAGTACGGGGCGAAAATAAATCGGTAAAATTATCTAATGGTTGAGGTGCTACACCACGATTATCTTCATGGTCATACTGCAACCGGACATTAGTTTTTGCAGCAACCTGTCCTGTAACCTGTGCCCCATAACGAGTTTGCCCTGGTACAAAGCTAGTTGTAGCATTGTTACTAAAGCCTGTATCGGTAGAGCGAAAATAAGCCCGACCCTGAATTCCTTTGGTAATTTCTCCCTCTGCTTCTAGTCGATAAGCCGAACCGCTAACTTCTCCCATCATCTCGGAATCATTTTGAGAATGGGCGTATTCAGCAATCAAATGTATTTTGTCACTTATAGCAATTTGCGCGTCCGCACCGTAAAGTTCAAACTCGCGAATGCCGTGGTCTTCTTTTAAGTATGTTGCACCGATCCAACTTTCATAATTAAGTTGTCGCGAGATGTTGTACTGGACTCTGCCACCGTAGATGCGATTGTCTTTTTCTTGGCTCTCATACTGATAGGTAGCAATCACTCGCTGCACCAAAACTTGTCCGTTGTCATCTACACCCGTGCGAAAAATTGGCTCGCGAAACAACAACGTACCGCGATCGTAGTCGATATCGTAGTCCGTACCCCGAACGAGTTGTTGCCGTGCCAACACCGTGCCAGGGCGATTTAGTTCTTCTACTTCAATCGAGATGTTTTCACTTCCAGGTACGAGCAAGCGCCGCGAGAGGAAATAAAAACCGCTCGTACCATCGGGAGGAATAGTGTCCCGCTGGAAACCTTCGACGTTATCGCCATAAAATAGCGAGAGTTGAAAATCTCCTAGATTGTAATTTGCTTTGAATCCGTGCAGGTTACGAGACGTAGCAGTATATTCTTGTGACGAGCGAGCGAACTCTTTTGTATCGTAGTCGCCCCACATCACATAGTCAGGTTCAGCCCCAGGAATAGATGTCGATCGCTCGAAGCGCAGATACAAACTATCTTGAGAAGGGGTAACAGCCTCAACTTTAGAACTATCGCCGTAGACGGGATAATTGCGATCGCAGACTTGGTAATCTCGAAACAGACCAGAAGTCCCGTCGCATTTTTGGTTCAAAGTGCGATCGCTGTTATACGCTCCCGTAAACAACCATTCACCAATTTTTCCCGTGGCAAAAACAGCTGTATGAAAACTCAGTTCGGTACGGTTGTCTTCGTCGGGGGGCAAAAAGTCGCGAAAACTCTTGTAAAAATCAGTACCTCTAGCACCCAAGCGCAAGTCAATTACACCTGTAACCAAACTAGAACGCAGATTAGTTTCAAATTGAAATTGGGTAAATGCTTCTAATTCAAAAGCTTCAGCGCGAATTCTGACTGTTTGAGCTTGTAGTCCAGAACGCAGCTGGGCTGTAAATTCTCCTTTGCGTGCCAGTACTTGAAATCCTTCGCGATCGGGCTTAGCATCCGTACCGACAAACTCCCCAGCACTAGCTGCAAGAGTCACGATCGCATCTTCGTTGGCGCGATTGCCTTTGTCATCGAGTAACTGCCCCTGAATCGTAGCTGTCGAACGTCCATCGGCGGGAATTCGCGACTCTTGAGTTTGGACGGTTATTTGCTTGGTATTACCGCGCACGTATACTTTAATTGCCGTCGATTCTCCCGCGCGATCGCCAGTCTTAATTTTAACTGTGAGATTATTTTCTCCCTGATGCAGTGGTACGCCATACCATGTCTGCGTTACTGAATTCGTCGTGTTGTTTGTCTCTGTACCACCAATTAAGGATGAATCGACTAATTCGCCATTCACTGACAGTTCCACGGCAATATTTAAGGGATACTGCACAGTCACCGTAGTAGCTGGCACATCCAATACTTCATTCGCTCGCGGTGAGAAAAATTTTAGATCGCTTGAGGTTGGGGTGGAAGTTATTTGAAGATCGGTATTTTCCGCATTTGGCGGTTGACCTTGTTCCCGCAATGCCACCAAATAGTTAGCATACTTCTGTTCAGCCTCAGATTGCGGTAGATTCTGGGATGGAGCGTTAGTATTTTCAATAGTATTTTCGATCGCATCTGGTGGCGCTTCTGGCAAAGAGAGCAATGCTACTTCAGAATCAGGAAAATCTGTGACTGTCTGTTCTCGATCTAAGGCGATCGGTAATGCCACTACATCGTTACCGAAATCTGGTGTAGATACTGTTGCTGTTTGAGGCAAGAGGAATGCCACCAGCAATTGTTGCAACTGTTGGTCTGTTTCTGAAGCTGGTGTTGCAACTGTTTCGATTGGCAATGCTGCTACGTAAGTGCCAAATTCCTGCATATTCTCCGCAGGTACAGATGGTTCAGGTGGGGCAAGTAATGCCGCGATATAATCGTGCCAGCGTTGTTCGATCGCCGATGGCTGTACTTGCTTCGGTTCGATTGGTAATGCTGCTACGTAAGTGCCAAACTCCGTTCGAGTTGGTAGTGTTTCAGTTTTAGCAGTTTTAGGTAGGATGAACAAACCGATCGCGTTAACTGTAGTCATTACCAGGAAGGCACTGAAAAATCGCGTTCTCCAGCTCATTTAGGCTTGACCTCCTCAACCACGGGCGTGACGGCAAAATTCATCCTTGCCATTCCACCTGGTTCTAAATGCACTAAACGAGATTGACTGTTACGCTCGATAAAACGGCGGTTAGTAGCCAAGGTGTAGCCAGGGACGCTACTGAGGTCTAACACTCCGGTGCGATAACCAGAAATAACGTTAGCAACGGAGAATAGCCCTCCAAGATCGGTAGTAATACGGTTGCCGTCATCCATGAAAATTACAGCATTGGGAACTCCTGGTTCTCCTGGCTGCTGTTCGCCGTCAAAGTTTTTATCTACAAACACCCGTCCGATCAGCGTGCCGCAATCTGATAAGATGCCTGGATCGATCCGCAGCCTGTGAATGGTAGGACCATCTTTTACTGTTTGGTTGTTGTCTGTGCGCTGTCCGGTTACGTTTGCTAAGTTTTCACCCGTACCGCGAACTGCATCAGCCGTAAGAACTACGGCATAAGCTATACTCAAAACTTGTTCGTTGGTAGCGTTACTCGGTAGTTCTATTCCTTCTACACGTAAAGAGATCGTCCTGCCATCGTGACTAGATGACATTGCCACTGAAGTTTTGCCTAACTCTGCGCGCACGGATTTGGGTAGAAAGGTAAAGCCGAGAGGTAAGGTATCGGTGACAACGATATTTCTCAACGGACTACTGCTGAGATTTTTGACTGAGAGACGATAGATAACTGTATCTCCAGGCTGAGCTGTGGCGCGATCGCCTGTTTTTACCACTTGTACTTCTTGGGCTTGACAGACGCTGGTATTTAAATCCAAAACGGCTAAAACTAGCCCGATCCGTTCGGCATTTTCAATATCAATAGTGCCGTTAACAGACGTGCGATTATCGGTAGCACTAATTGGTTTGCCATCTAAAGAGGTAGCGGTATAAGCAACAACTTGCTCGTCTCGTTCTCCAATCGTCAGCCTGATGCGGCGTTCGTCATAAATTGATTTATCGGGGGGACGAATTAATAAGATATAAGTTTTACCGCGATCTAATTGACCGCGTTGAGGATCGAGCAAGAAATTATAAGTACCTTCTCTGCCATTAGTCAGGAAAAAAGGATTGCTATTTTCTGTATTTGGTTCTAGCCCTCTAGGGATATTATTATTAGAAATATCAGGAAATTCTGTACGAGTCAGAGCTACAGCTTCTGCAATTTCCGTTCCTGTCGAATCTTGAGAATTTGCTTCGTACAAACCAATACTAAATCCTGTATAATCTGGCAAGGTTTCACCAGCGCAACCAGTCACTTTTCCTAAAGGATCGATCAAACCTGCTGCAACTGAGGTAGAAATTTGATTAGTTATAGTTTGAATTGATTGGTTCTTATCTGATTTATCGTTAGTAAACTCATAACTATAAGTTGCTTGATTAGTAATTTGAACTGCTACCCCTGCTTGAATAAGACCAGTTAGTAAAGTTTGTAAGACAGCTCCAGCTAAAAGAGCTGTTGCTATTGGTCGCAACCAATAATTAAAAAACCGATTTGGAGGTTGCATTTGCTTTCGACTAATTATTTTTTCGCTCGTAGTTAGAGAACGAACTGATATTGAGTTAGGTCGCGTGTGTTAGCGATCGCTTGTCTTTAAGAGGATATCGAGCAGTATTGTTCTAACCTAGTAGAGTTTTTAGATCCCACCTGCCCCCTCTTTAAGGGGGGTTCCAACTTTTAAGTTTCCTCTTATTAAGAAGAGATACAATCTCTTAAAGTCCCCCTTTTTAATGGAAGATACCAACTTTCAAAGTCCCCCTTTTTAAGGGGGATTTAGGGGGATCGATGCTCATTTACAAATTTCGACTTCCGCGCAAACGCGACTGCCGACTTCATTTCACCTTGACTTGATAAGCCGCACTCAGCATTTTGCTAGAGTCAACTGCTTGTTCAAATTTCCAACGAATATGAGTGTAAAGTTCTGCTGGTGCTGGCTGAATTTTAACTTTACCATCAGCCATTTTGACTTTTACAATTGGTTTTGCGACAAAACTCTTGCCACGATCGATGCTGTAGGTAACTGCAACCCCAGGATGGTTGACATTGACAGAGTTCAAAACATATGTTGTTTGTTTGGGAATCGGTTGAGTTAAGACGAGATTTTTGACTGGGCGATCGCCACTGTTAGCACCACGGACGGTATAACGAATTACGTCCCCTGGAAAAACCGTCACTTTACCTTGCATTGCTTGCCAAGATACTTTTGGTTTGCCCTGTGCGTCTTTCTGCATAACTTGCTTTTCTGCCAGCAGATTTAGCTGTACGGGGCGTTGAGTTTGAATGTTTTGAACTACTGCGCTTGGATGCTGTTCGGCAGCAGAATTCACGATTCGATCGCCCAGAGGTGCAGACAACAATACTGCGGCAGCTACGCCAATCATTGACAAATGTTTCATTGTGACAGTCTCCTGATGATTCAATTCCATCAATTAATTTGCCCATTCAAGGCATGTCTCTAACAGAGAGGTAGGGATACTGTAAAATCCGATCCCATACCCCTCAGCCGAGGTTAATAGTGCTACTTCACTAAACGCTGGAACTTGAATGTTCCTGTGCTGCTCGGAGCTAAACTACCGATAAAGTTGACATAACCAGTATTTGTCAGAGCTTCAGGTACGCCAGTACCAGGTGTTGTCGTGTTAATTACACTGTTGTAGAAGCTGACAGTTCCCAGCGTCACCTCTGCCTTAGTCATGACATGAGATGTGTTGGCAGCCCAGTTACCATTTGTACCTAAACCATCTTCAAAGATTTTCAGGTTACTAGCATTCAATAGCTGGCTACCGCTACCACCAGCAGAGGCAGGAGTTGAGATATTTTCGTAAGAGATCCGATACTCAATTGTCCAACCTGGTTGAGGTCTGGCAGGGTTTTTGGTAAACTTATCTGAATCTGCGATCGCCACACCATCTTTATCTACGCCGATCGGAGTACCAGATGCATCCAAAATCCGTGCTTCTTTCGTCAGCTTTACAAAGCCCGTGTATACGCGATCGATCTTCAAGTTGAAGACACCTTCAGCTGTGAGATTACCTGTATTCCGGTCAAACTCGTTGTCATTGTCTTCATCCACAAATGCCACAACTGCTACTGGATAGGCTGCATTTTGAGCCGCGCCATCGCCAAGATTGACTGTTACTGTGTAGTTAAGGCTTGTATTACCGCCGAGCGTAGAGATTCTGACTGGCGTATCAGTGGTGGTAAAGGTAGTACCATTCCAGGTATAAGTTGCAGATTGCGCCCCTGCACCCGTGCCATAGTCGATTTTGACAGTTGTACCAACTGGTAAGGTTGTATTCTCACCGTAACCAGTATTGCGATCGTTCTGGTCGCCAGCAACATCATTCGCTACTAAATCGGCTTGTGCGGCAGGAATTGGTTTCAGCACTACGTTGTTAATCCCGCCAGAGTTGGGATTTCTTACCGTATTGTTGAAAGGAAGAGCAGGAGTCTCAATATCCGTAAGTGAGGCATCAGGATCTTTACCTGCTGGTAGCGCGATCGACTGGTTTACGAAGTCAGTTTGAATAGATGTCGTTCCTGGAGTGACTCCTGGACCTGTTGCCCCTGGAACTCCTCCAGGTCCGTTCAATATATTACCAACTTCGGTAATCGAAATTAAGTTAACCTCACCGTCTTGACCTTGACCCTGGTTGCTGCTGGAGTTGTTAGTGGTCTGGCTACTGGGGTCTGAACCGTAGGTAGCAAGGGCTATACCATCATCTACAGCAGGATCGAAACCGCCTGCGCTATTTGAGTGAGGACTTGTACCGTCACTATTGAAGTTGTTGGGCTGTTGGTCGCCGGATTCATCGTAGATGATGCGGGCAGGATCGCTATCTCCCTGAGTGTGACCGAAGACTTGAGCAATGTTGAGAATATTACCGCCAGTAAAGCTTGCAACTGTCCTTACCTGGAATTGGAAGCCATTTGGATCGGCAAGTGTAGAACTTCCAGCTGCCATTGTGCCAGTCCGAACAATACCAACCCGCTTCACCGCATTAGCCGCATTCTGATCCGCAGGTGCGGTTGTTGTCCAAGTGGCATTGATGGCAGTAGCATCAGCTGCATTAGGATCGCTGTTGCTGTAAACTACAGTCCAGCCTGACGGCGGTGTTGGTAGATAATCAGAGTCAAGTACTGTATTCTCAGGAATGACATCGGAAACTAGAATCACTGGGTTAGCAATGCCCACGATTGGGGCAGTCAGATTGGTTCCCTCTAAAATACCTGGAGAGACGGTAGAGCCAGCAGGAGCAGAAGATTCAACGCGCAAGTCTAAGCGATATCGGATCTGGTCGTCATTGACTGCTGAGGTATTAGGAGTGTGGAGAGAGCGAGTCTTGAGTACAGTTGCTAGGGCGCGAGTAGTTACTGCTGTGGCTAAATTTCTAGACTGGAATGCCGCTGCTTCCCGTTCCCCGTTGGCAGGAAGACCGCTCGTATTACCGCTTTCTGTTATGTCAGAAGTACGAACGTCGTCATCTTTGTCAGCAGCAGCACCACTACCATCACCTGTGTTTGGAATGTTCTGGCGATTCTGTTCTATAGGTATGGGAGTTGTGTTGTCTAGAGTATTACCGAATTGCACGCTAATCGGTTGAGTGGCAACGGTTTCTGAAACTGTGACCGGAACTTTTACTAAGATATTCTTGGTAGCATCAATCGCACCAGTGAAAGTACCAACGTAACCTCCTGCATTGTTGATGGCAGTGACGAATGCAGGGTCATTGGTTTTAACCCCATCATCAGGAACGGCAACTGGGTTAGTCAGCGTGTATCCGTTAATCTCATAAATATAAACATGTCCAGCGTGAGTACTGTCAGGAGCGGCAATGGTTGCAATCTGACCACCTACAATGCGATCGGCATTCAGTTTAGTCTTACCTGGAATGTAGATAGCAGTGGTGTCGTTACCAACGTTTGTAATTGTAAACTTGAAGTCTAAGATATCTCCGGTAGATACACTACCTAAGTTTCTGTCATCGACTCCAGAGCCAGCAACAGTGATACCTGCAACTTCTGCTACGATGATGCTGACTTCGTTAGAAGTTGCATTTAAAGTTGTGCTTGTGTTGTTGGGATCTTGATAAGTAGCAGTTGCTTTGTTTTGGATCGAAGTGCCAGCACCCGTAAGTGGGTCAGTCGGTACAGTCTGCGCCAGAATAGGTGCAGTCATATTAAAAGCGCCGCCCATCATGAGGGCAGCTACGAGCAGTTGACGATAGAGACGTTTTGTTTGAGTTTTCATAATTCCGCTAGTTGAAATCTTCAATAACTAACCACTGTCGGGTTAGTCTCACACCGTTAGACAAATGGACATAATTTTGTGACTGAGGGCTTTTGGATCAAAATGCTAAAAACCCTAATTTGAAAGCTGTAACAAAATAAAAGTTATCGAGAAATCTCCTTCTTTGATTAAGCAGCTAATCTCTCTTGAGATAGATGTCGATTTGTTGGATTCACTACAAAATAATCCTGGCTGAGATAGTCTTGAACTACCTGAAGACAAATACGGAACTTATTTTCAACATAGATACTTCAATCGCCTCTGAAGTACATGGAAATGCACTCAGATAATGGCTTAAATTCAGTGGAATTACTGACAGTTTTGATTCGATGTCTGCGTAGTGATGCAAATTGAACGATCGCTCGCCACTAGTTCTCGATTCCTACTGAGATTTACTCTGCATACATCTCCGCGATCGCACTATCATCAATAAGTATTTCTCTTCGATTACGTATTATATTGGAGTCTTAAGTTTTTTATCGCAAAAGTGAATTTCAAAATCAGCTTTTATATCGGTAAGAATACATAAGTTGGCATAAGTTTTGTTAGAATCGCAAGGTAATTTTTACTATTTTTTAAGTTTTTCTAAGTTCGTTCTTTTTCTTCACAAATTCTTTAATAAAAAACACAAAGATTCAGGTATTTCTACCGAACTAAATCGATACATTACAAAGCCATGATAATTTTTAACAAAACTTTTATATTTCTCGCCGTAGCATGTTACTTGCACCTCCCTCCTTGAGTCACTCGGTCACAATCGTAATTCCATGCTTGAACGAAGAAGGCAATTTGGAAAAACTATTCCACACGCTCGATCGAGCTTTTGAATCTTTAGGCTTCACTTTACCAGTACTTTTAATTGACGATGGCAGTACAGATAGTACGCCGCAAATTTTGGCGCACTTATGCAATCAGTACTCTTATTTAAAAACGATCCGACATCCTCAAAAGCGGGGCGTAACAGGAGTTTGGAAAACTGCGATCGCTCACGTCAATACAGAATGGATCTTCTGGGGACAAGCCGATCTAGAGTCTGATTTTCAAACTGACTTACCCTTATTATTAGAAGCTTGCACGCTCGGAGTTGATGGCGTTGCTGGATGGAGACAGCAGCGTGGCGATGGTAAAGTCATGGCTTCTAAATTTGCTAACCTTGCATGTCGGATGTCATTCGGTTTAAAGATCCACGATATGAACTGGATCAAACTCGTGCGCCGCGACATTCTCACTAGAGTTCCATTTGACGTTGTTACCCATCGCTACCTTTTGGCAATCTTAGCAGGTTGGGGCTATAACATTACAGAGGTTCCTACCCCTTGGCATCCTAGATTTTCTGGTCAAAGTAAATTTGGGCGCGGACGGTTGGTGACTTCAGCAATGAACTTTTCTCGAACTTGGTGGTGGTTCCATGTTGAAAATCGCTTGCTCTTACCTTTTCAATATATTCCGGCAATGTTCAAAGCAGTTGATGTTGGGTTTCGTGCTGGTAAAGAAGCGTTCGATCTGCAAGTTAACCGCGATCGCGTAGCGAGTAATTCTTAATTTATGTAGAGACGTTACGTGTAACGTCTCTACAATTCCTCTTCATTCCTGTACAGGCGGGTTTAACCGAAAGATTATTTGCTCTAGTACAGGTAGATTCAAAAACCCGCCCCTACCGACTTCCCTCTCCTCATGAACAAACATATTTTAGTTATTAGTTCGGTATACCCTCAAAATGCCGAGGGCAATCATGGAGCCTTCGTGCGAGAAGCGATTTTACGCTGTCAATCTCAAGAAACTACATTCTCAGTTTTTGCTCCAGCTTACGAAGGTAGTAAAAGCTACATGCTGGAGGGAGTGAAAGTTCATCGCTTTCGTTATTGTTTCAAGCGGTTTGAAAATCTCGTCCGAGATGGAGCGCCAACTAAGTTGCAAAAACAGCCGCTTTATTTACTAGCTGCGGCTCTTTACATTATCTTGGGAACAATTCAGCTATTTTGGGTATGTTGTAATGAAAAACCAGCCCTACTTCACGTTCACTGGGCTTTTCCACATGGATTGATGGCATTCCCTGCTAGTAAGATTCTGGGCATTCCGATGGTATTCAGTTTTCACGGAGCCGAACTTCTATTAGCAAATAAATTCCGCTTTGTCTCGACAATTCTGCGCTGGCTCACACCCCAGGCAAAAAACGTCACCGCCAATTCTTCGTTCACATTAGGATTGGTTCGCAAAATTTATTCTGGTGCAGTCACCGTCATTCCCTACGGTTTGACGATTGAAGCGAAACCGCCCAAACAACGCCTAGAAGGGGAGATTCCGCAGTTACTTTTTGTCGGTAGACTGGACGAACGTAAGGGATTGCGATATCTTTTAGAAGCTTTGACACTGATTATAAAACAGCAGCCCGTGCGCTTGCGGGTGATTGGTAAGGGCATCCTAGAAACAGAGATTAAATCTCAATGCCATGCTCTAGGTTTAGATAAAGCGATCGACTTCCTCGGTTTTGTCAGTAAAGAAGAATTAGCAGATGCTTATGCTTCCTGCGATATCTTTGTTCTACCTGCCATTGTGGATAGTAAAGGCGATACCGAAGGCTTAGGGATTGTAATGATAGAAGCCTTAGCCCACGAAAAACCCGTCATTGCTAGTGCAGTGGGTGGAATTGGCGATGTCATCCGTTCGGGAGTCACTGGTCTGTTAGTACCCCAAAAAGACCCCGACGCACTCGCAGCAGCAATCTTGAAAGTATTGGCTGAACCGCATCTAGCTCAACAGTTAGGACGGCAAGGCTTACAAGATGTTCGGGTTCGGTTTGGCTGGTCGCGGATCGTTCCTCTGTGGCAAGAGGTCTTCAGCTCCGCCTTAGCTAATACTACGCCGACGCTCTCTCAAACAGTGAAATTATGATTCGTTCTCATACATTATTTTCTCGTGCTGTATTGTCAGCTTTAGTAGCAGCACCACTAGGGATTATGGCAGTTCTGGCGATCGCCATCCTCGTACCAGCCACCAAAAATCCAGAGTCAAAAATCTACGCTTCTGGAATTGGTTATCCGGCAATGCAACGATTAGCTAATAAACCGATCTCCGTTCAAACTGCACCAGTGATGCAGAAATCTTTAGAGGATAATGTTGCTGCTCCTGGGGAATCGGTGGCACTGCATCAAGTTGAAGTGCGTGCTTTAGTTTCAGGTGCGATCGAGAAAGTATTTGTAGAAGAAGGGCAAAGAGTCCGTCGTGGCGAACCACTGTTTCAAATCCAGCAAGCACCTTATCAAGATGCAGTAGCATCGGCTCGTAGTAACGTAGCAATTTCTGAAGTGACGTTGAAGGCGCTGCAAAAGTCCGTTCCAGAACAATTACTAGCACTTGAAGATAATGTCGCTAAGGCAAAGCAAAGGCTGGAGTTGGGAAGAAACAAAACGCAACAAATTCAAAATCTAGTGGATGCCGAGCTGCAAGACAATATTATCAATGCTAAACAAAGACTGGCGATCGCCAATGCCAAACTAAAACAAATTCATGCCCTCGCCGCTGAGGGGGCTGTATCCAAATTTCAGCTCTACGACAGCCAAGACAATCTCATCAACCGTCAAAAGGAGCTAATCTCTGCCAAACGAGGAGCTTTTGACACCCAACTCAGGTTGTACAGCAACCAAGATTTCCTCACAAATCTAGAAAATCGACTTTTTTCTGCTCAACAAAAGCTAGCTGTAACTCAAAGCGATGCAGAGCGGCAAATTACTAATACTCGCTTGAAGCTAGAACAGGACAAAATTGCTTTGCAAGATGCCCAGAGAAATTTAAATAACACCGTAGTTTATGCCACAACTGATGGATTAGTCAGTCAGGTGAATATCGAGCGTGGCGAATTAGCAGGGGCGCGGGGTCAAAAGTCTTACATGACTCTGACTCAGGATATTGTCTTTAAAGCTTTTGTCGATCAAACTCGTCTTAATTCAATTTCAGTGGGCGATCGCGCTACCGTTCGCTTAGTTGCCTACCCTGGACGCAGCTACCAAGGTAAGGTAATTCGCGTCAATCCTACAGTAGAAACTGAAACTGGCAGTGTTGGTAAAGTTGGTATTTCTCAAAAATACACCTATTCAGTTTGGTTAGCCGTAGCAGGACTGCAAATGGCTCCTGGCTTGCAAGGGTACGTCCAGTTCGAGCAGGGTAAGCAGGGTTTATTCATTCCTGAAAGCGCCGTGACTCATCTTTCTGGCGGCGAAGGGATGGTGATGGTAGCGGAGGATGGCAAAGCTGTTGTGAAGCGCGTCAAGCTAGGCAGAATCTTTGATAACCAGCGTGAAGTCTTAGCAGGTTTGAGGGATAGCGAACAAGTTATCCCCTCTCCCAGAGCCTTACAACCAGGCGATCGCTTAGAGGCACGAAGCGCCAGGGAGTAGGGAGTAGGGAATAGGGGAAGAATTTCATCTCTTGCCTCTTACCACTACTCACTACGAATCGACTCACTGCTCACTCAACAATTATGCTACTAACTCAAAAAAATTGGCGCTGGATAAATTGGATCGGTCGCGAGCGGTTGGTACTGCTAACGGGATCTTTGGCATTGGCGTTGGGTGCAATACTTCCTTGGTATCGTCTTCCTGCATCGACTTTGGAAATATTTCATACAAGTCTGGCGATCGCCAATATTGGCAGAGCGATCGCTGCCTTGTTTGCAATTCTCGGTTTTGTCGTTACGTTTAAATTCAATCCCCTATGTAGAGACGCTACATGTAACGTCTCTACCAACATATATAACACCTCTACCAATGTCTCTAAATTTCAAAATCGCTTTAGGATTGCTGTTTGGAGCGGATTAGTTGGAGTTTTACTATTTCCTTATTTTGTCACAACTTGGTGTCCTACTGTTACTTTTGTTGCAGCTGCTTACTATAACCAAAATGCCAGAGTATCGCAGCATATAGAAAAGAATTTTTCTCAAGTGCAATCTCAGTGGAAACAACAAATTACTCTAAGTCGAGCTGCTCCCAATCGCTCCATATTTGACTTCTCTATTAGCAACAGTCGATTTTTCCAAATTCCGACTTGGGATCAGTTAGTGATTGAAGGTTTAGGCTACAGCAATAACTTTCTTGGCTTTATTGGTAAAGGTTGGGCATTAACAGTTATTGGTTGTTTATTTTGCTTGGCAGCTTTTTACTTAAGTTTAGATAACCTCGATTTTAGAATCTTTTTGATAGATGCAAGTAGGGTTTTTCCTTTAATTTGTTTAGTTTCTGGAATTTTATACTCTGCTTTAGTATTACCCAATATTGTCAACCATCAACTCGATACGATGTATGCAAAAGGGCAATACGATCGCGTTGTCACGACAAGCCAGACTTTAGCAAATTGGTATCCACCACTACAAGGAGATACGCGATTTATTCAGCGTACAACAGCCGCAGGATATTATGGTGAAGCACCAAATTCAGGGTTACTTTATTTTTCTAGAGGCGTAGAACGATATCGTCGCGGCGATTTGCTCCAAGCAGAAGAGTTGTTTCGCCGTGCTTTAGAATTGCAACCCAATAACTTTTTAGCACGAGGCTATTTAGCCACACTTGTAATTAACCAAGGCGTGGATTATTTTAACAATCGCACGTCAGCAGCAAAACGCGCTCCAGGGGTAGCAGCCGATCGCTTCGAGCAGGCATTGCAGATATTTCCAGGACATATCGAAGCACTTTACAACTTAATGTTGGCGCGAGTTGTGATGGGAGAATTTGACAAATCAGCTCAAGTAGCTCAACAAATTATCGAGATGCAGAAATATTTCCAGTCGCCTAGTTTGGCTTTACTCGGTCAAGCATATCTGCATTCTGCATGGAACAGCTACCAGCAAAACGAAATCGGGCAAGCTTGGCAACAATACCGTCAAGCGATCGATAAGAGTGCTTGGGGAGATGGCGAAAAGGGTGGAGGAGAGGAATAATGAAACGATGCGATCGCTGGTTAACATTTGCCCTTGTCATCATTCTCGGCTCGATGATGGGTTTGTTAGGCTTTTCGTTATGGGATAAACCACCCGTACCTGTAGAACAAATCGCTTGGTCGCCCACCGTGCAATGGATCGGCGTACGCGAACCGAGTTATCGTCTTTACAGTCGTCGCACATTTTACCTCCCCGCCGCCCCAGAAGCGGCATGGTTGCGGTTGAGTGCCGACCATGACTTCATGCTCTACGTCAACGGACGGATGGTGGCAAGGGAAGTTAGCACGCTGAATAACTCCTTGGGCTTGGGCAGTCGTCTCACCACTGGATTTCAGAATATTAACGACAGCAGCCGCTATCGTGTCAAAACAGGCGTGAATTACATGCTGGGCAATAGCAGAGATTGGAAACTGACAGCTTATGTAGATTTAACTGCTTACCTCAGCCCAGGTAAAAATGCGATCGCGGTAGAAGTACAAAAAGGGCAGCAAAATCCGCGTGTCGTTGTGGAAGGGTCAGTTTATCCGACTGCTAACTCTACACCTATCGACCTCTCAACCGGAGCCACACCCTGGCAAGCTGCTACAATCCCCTACATTCGGCAGGGAATGCAATGGTACGAACTAGATTATCCCGCCGAAGATTGGCTGGAAGCGAAGGCGTTAGGAACCTTAAGGGAAGCAACTTATAGCCGCCTGAGCCAAAATTTATTCGATCGCTCTCTCCAAGGCTATTGGATTGCAGGTACAGAAAGCAAGTTGGGAGAGATGTGGCTCAGAGGTAATTGGCAAGTTCCCCGCCACCATCAAAGAGCCTCGATCAGGCTTTCGGGAGATGGGGAGTATGCCTTATTAATTAACGGGTTGTTAGTCAGAACTTACGCAGCGGGCGATCGCAATAAGCTCTCCATGTACGATGTGACTAACTTTCTCCACCCTGGTAACAATACCTTAGCAGTCAGGTTAGCTCGTCCCCTCGATCCGAGTTGGATGCCCAGAAAACAGAACAGTTCTCCTAGTTTCTGGCTGGATGGTTGGGTAGAATCAGATGGAGCAATAACAGCGGCGATCGCCACAGATAATAGTTGGAGTGACGTAACCAATCCTACAACAGGCTGGGATCTAGGTGTAGGTAAAGCAAAACCTGCGATCGCGCTACGTCCCCCCGTGCCGCAAGAATTCAATCGCAGTTACGAAGGCGATGCTTATCTGCTTAACTATCCTAATTACCTGTGGCATCAAATCCTTTGGCAATTAGCAGGTGTAGCTTGCTCTTTCTTTTTAGCTTGGATTTTGGGTACTTGTTACCAAGTAGGACTAGCGATCCCTCCTTCGCCCCCGTTTTTAAAGGGGATTGAACAGCCTTTTTCCCCCACCCCAAGAGAAATTGTAGTAGCCGACCAACCAATGCCCCCCTTGTTAAGGGGGGTTGGGGGGATCGACAACAACCCCGACGAGCAGCTGCCCCCCTTGTTAAGGGGGGTTGGGGGGATCGACAACCTCAGCATCGGAACAGGGCTACTATTTCCAGGGACGTTATTTCTGCTTGGCATTGGCTTACTTAAACACCGCTTTGCCGAAACCGAACCAGGACTGCTATTTGCCCAATTAGAAAGTACACCCCTAATCTGTTTAGGATTTGTCGCAGTTATATTACTCACACTACTAGGTAGCAAAATTTGGCAGCGTTCTTTAGTTGAAAGTCGTTCCGTTACAGAAATATTACCGCATTACAGTTTGTGGTTTCTGCTCGGTTTAGTAGCTTTTATCTGCTGGGGGCTTTTGGCAGGAACTTATCTTTTATCGCCGAGAATAGCCCTATTTTTCTTAGGTTCTGTGCCTGTAGGAATTTTCACTGTGGTATCAAAGCCGTGGCGTTGGAATTTGAGAGAACGTTTTCAACCTATATATCAAACATTTCCGATTTGGGGACCGAAGTTAGCTTTGGTGGCGATCGTTGGTATCGGTTTTGCTCTTAGAGTCTACAAGCTAGATTTTACTGCCGTTGATTCTGATGAAAACACTTCTTGGGATGCCACAAAAGGCATCTTACGCACGGGTGCGCCCATACCCACTTCTAATATTTGGTATACGCGGGGTCCTTTCTATCACTACTTACTGGCGCTGTGGCTGCGATTGATAGGAGATTCTGCTGTTAATGCTCGCTTGCTATCAGTAATTTGGGGTACGGCAATCTTAGTGCTGTTCTTTATTTTTACACGCAAAGTTACCGGAAAAACTTGGCTTGCCTTAATTGCAACAGCAATCTTAGCGATCGATCCTTCAGATATTTGGTATTCTCGTTTTATTCGATTTTATCAAGTTTTACAATTCACTAGTTTGTTAGCTTTTTGGTCTTTTTTTAAAGGTTTTGTCGATCGCGAGGGTAAGGTTTATCAATATATCTTTTTTGTAGCTGTTACCGCTACTCTATTAACTCAAGAGGTCAGTTTAACTCTACTTCCTTGTTTTGTTATTGGGTTTATCTGGTTTTATCGACCGTTTCGACTGAGTGAAGATTGGCACTTAATAGCTTGCAGCTTGCTAACAGGAACGATTTATGCTTTCAATATTTTATTTTTCACAATTAAATGCCTAACACCTTTAGTCGCCTTATCTAACAGTACTGATTCTTATTTGAAGTTTCAGCTATTCAATATCACGGGTTTTATGTCACTGGTGTTTGTGGGGCCAGGACGAATGTATACAATTTATAGTTTTTTCTTTGGACTAGGTTTTATCTATTGTCTTAAACGTCGAGACAGCAAATTAATTTATTTATTTAGCGTTGTTTTATTAAATGTTATTTTGCCCACTTGTTTAGTTTATCAAACAGCTTCGCGCTACACCTATGCAACTCATCCCTTATTTATACTTTTATCAGTTTATAGTGCTGTCTGCGTGACTGAAAGTTTAGGTAGAAAAATTGAATCTATCCTACAAGGGGCGTTGCCGTTAAAAAAAATTGCTCTTATTTGTATCAGTTTGCTATTAATTAGCAATCTAGAAATCGGCAGAATTTTTGCTGGTTATCAAGATGCGATCGCCAGGCACAATCCCCAAGTATTTGAATACGTCCGCAACCATCAACAACCAGGCGATATAGTAATTGCTAACTTACCCGCTACTGCTGCGGTAGGTTTAGGCAAATTAGATTACTATCTACCCCCAGGTTTTACTATTGCTTTCGATCGCGTTTATTTACGAGATGGAAGATTGATCGATCGCTGGGCTGGAGGCGTATCAATTACGAATTTAGACCAGATGAGTCATATTTTAGCTAAAGCTAATCGAGTTTGGATTCAGTTAGACGATCGCCGTCGTCCAAGAAATACAGATTTGGCACAGTTACACGATTATTTTTTCACATTAGGTCAACCAGTTTTCAACACATACGGCGTGCAATTAAGACTATGGCAGAAAGAGGATGGAACCCTGCCACAAGTACCAAATCAAGGTAAAGATTTAGGGGTGTATTGAAGTTTTTCATTTGTCATTTGTAAATATTTAATTTCGAGTCTCAACTTTTGACTTTTGACTTCTTTATTGCCAATTACCAATTACCAATTACCAATTATAATGAACATTAAACCAATAGTTATTGTCAAAACAATTGTTAGCGTTGGGTTGTTAGCTTTAGTATTGACTCGAATAGAGTTTAACCAAGTTTGGGAGCAATTTCAGCTTTTATCTCCGTCTTTTATTATCTTTGCTTTGTTGTTTTATACAGGTTGTCAATGGCTAAGTTGCTGGCGCTGGCGAGTTGTTTTATGGGCTAGCGGACATTCTGCACCTATGAGTAGTTTACTCAGCAGTTATTTTGCTGGGATGTTTCTCAATATTTTTCTCCCTGGTGCTTTGGGTGGCGATGTTTATCGAGTTTATCGAGTGGCAAAATCGACTGAAGATTCAGAGGTGGCGCTAGTCTCTGTATTTTTAGAAAGATTTACCGGATTGGCTGCATTATCTGCGCTTGCTCTTATTGGTTTACCTCCTGCTTTTAAGTTGATCGGACGATGGGATATTATTCTTTTGTTTGCAGCTTGTGTAGGGTCTTTGGTGGGGGCAGTTTTACTCATTTCCAGCCCAAAGTTATTAATGTTAGCTGAACCTTGGTTGATTAAGTTGCGGCTTGGGAAAGTAGTGGCTCGTTTTAGCAAAATTCAAATTCTTTTACGTCAATTTGCTCAGCATCGTCAGGCGTTAGCTTTATCGATGGGATTATCATTTCTACTTCAGCTAGCTATAGTTTATTATCACTATATCATCGCTCAGCAATTAAAAATTTCTGTTTCTTATTTGGAACTACTAGTGTTTATTCCAATTATTGTAGTTGTAACTCTATTGCCTATTTCTTTAGGTGGAATTGGATTGAAGGAAGGGCTATGGGTGTATCTTTTTAGTCGGATTGGGCTTGGTTCGGAACAAGCTTTGTTGCTATCTCTAACAATTACAGTTTTAGGTTGGATTTTGAGTTTACCTGGAGCTGTTATTTTATTATTTGATTCTACTGGGTGGCGACAAGTGCGAGAGGGAAAGAGTAGTTAAGTTTTTGGCATGGCGTTTTGACATGAAAATTTTCAATTGCAGATGGGAACGCAGGCGAATGCAACGTTATGTCAGAAATTTATTGAAAGCTCGACGCATAGTAATTACAGTAGTGTTACTCTCTATTTTTATAGGAGAAGAAATCGCGATCGCCAACGTAAACAATCCTCCTCGTCAACAGAATAGACGTGCTAATTTTCAGATTAACTCAGAGGTGGGGCGAGAAAAACAGTCACCAATTGCACGAGATCGGCTTACAGATTACGAATGCGAGTCGTCTGAATTAATTACTAGTCTTCTCTATCGCCGTCTGAATAGTTTTTCAGATTTGATGTCTCCTACTGGTGCTAATGGTGCTAATGTTGACTGGGAAAAAAATCAAACTGATGAATGGTATATTGAAGTTCAACGCTATGGCGAAGGGTTGATAATTGGTGGCTTGATTAAAAATGATGAGAAAGCCATTGCAGCAGGGTTCAAAATGTTTGACTGGGGATTTGCCCGTCAGTCAGATGATGGCGGTTTTGCAGGTACGGACGATCCGTTTCACAGTACTGCTTTTTTCGTCCAAGCTGTGGCACATTCTCTGCTAGCGATCCAACAGTCTCCGCAAGCTAGCAAGTATGCTGACAAGGTAGCACACTACAAGCCATTGGTACATCGTGCTGCCCGTTGGATGATTTCACCTGAAGTTTGGCAAAAAGGAATCAAACACGATAAACCTTACACCCATCGCCGTTATTTAGATGCTGCGGCTTTGGGATTGACAGGTAAACTTACAGGCGATCGCAAACTGATAGACTATGCTCGTCAACTGATTTCTGATGGCTTGACTTTACAGCGTCCAGATGGGGTTAACCCAGAAAAGGGAGGACATGACAGCAGTTACCAAATGGTAGGTGTAGTATACGCCCAACGCTGGGTGACGTATTTTCCCGAAGATGATCTGACACCAAAAGTAGAGACTATGGTTGAAAAAGCTTTGGCTTGGGTAGAGAAAAGGGTTTTGGTAACGGGGGAAATTAGTACTGAGGGAAATACTCGTAGTGCTGGACAAGAAAGCGGACGGGCGGGTGTTATCAAAAAGATAGACTATAAAACGGCTATTCGCGGGTTTGCTTACTGGGCGGCTGTGACGCAAAATTCTAAATGGGGTGCGATCGCCCAAAAAATTGCTAAATTTTATTATTAATTATGGCGATCGGTTGATTGCAAATCCTATCAGGGCGGGTCTATAGAGTTACTCATATGTGTAAAGATTTTTGGTAAAATCGCTCCTACAATACATATAATAATATGGCTATTGTCTGACTAAAAATTGTATGAGGGCGGGTTTATAAAGTTCCTCATGTGTGTAAAGATTTTTGGTAAACCCGCCCCTACAGTAATATGGCTATTGGCGATTAATCTGAATTAATTCGGTCAAAATACTATCTAAACTTCCGTTAACTTGAATGCGATCGATCTTTTCAGCGATTCGTTCTAATACCTCTAATTCCTTCAAACACAAGGCGACGGGGTTATCTTCCATCACTTTTGCAGTATTTAACATACTACGGGTAGCTGCGGTTTCTTCTCTGCGTCTAACTACATTTGCTTGAGCAGCTTTTTCTGCTTCTACTACCTTGCTCAGAATTGTCTTAATCTCGCCTGGTAAAATTATATCTTTTACTCCAACAGAATCGACTTCAATTCCATAGTCTGCGGTTTTGCTACGAATGTATTCAGCAACACTGCGATCGACCGCACCTTTATTTTCTAATAGTGCATCTAAAGTTTGTTCGCCAACTGCTGCACGTAAAGCAAACTGAAGCTCTTTGTACAAGAAACTAGAAATATCTGACAAGCCGTTTTTTGCTCTTAGTGGATCTTGGATGCGAAAACCAGCAGTTAAATTCAAGCGCAGAGGAACTTTATCTTTCGAGAGGATATCTTGACCGGATACCTCAATATTTTGCAAACGCAAGTCAATGACTTCGGTTTGAAAGGAGCGTCCAAATAGCCACCAAGCATGTATTCCTGGCTCTAGTAACGCTTGAAACTCTTGATTTACATATAATATACCAACGTGCTGTGCAGGTACTTCACGAATATGCAAACTGTTGTGGCTCAACAATAAAACTTCTTTGGAACCTGCTAGCAATTCTGCTGCTAAATTAGGTGGTAACTTAGCATCATTACTAACATCGATAATTTCTACTTCAATACCTTGCCAAAATAACTTGCGGCTTGTTGGTGGCAAAATAGCAATCACTTTGCCTAAATAACGGACAATTGCTACTTGTTGGTTTTGTAATTGAACGATTTCACAGTAGGCTGAGACAAACTCAGGATGCTTTTCAATCAATACATCTTCCAAGGGAAAGTCTGGGTTAGGTACGATCCGGCTGAGAGTTCTGACTGCAACATCTCGATTTACAGTCCAAAAAGCATGTTCTCCTTGTTCCAAAGGTCGCACAAAGTTGTTTTGGACGTATAGCAAGCCAATTTCAGATTCAGAGATTTGAAATTTTTTCAGTCCGTTTAAGGCAATTCCGCGTACTTGTTGGACAAACTCGGCAGGTAATTCCAAACTTTCTTCTAAATTGAAGATATGAGATTCTACCTCAATAAAACCACGCCAAAAAACGCGAAGTTGATTTGGTGCGACGCTTAGCCAGTTTTGACCGCAGCGTACTAAAGCAACTTGATTAAATGTTGTTCTAACAATTAATAGATGTTCTTGTAGTTCGGCTTCGTGGGTTCTGAGCAATAATTCTAAATTTTCAATCTTGGCTTCTGGCTGGTTCAAGTCATAGGTTTTTACTTGCCAATGGCGACCAAAATAAGTATAAGTCCCTGGCTGCAAAATCTTTTTGAAATCGCTGCGGTGATATAAAATTCCAAGTTCGTTAGGCTTGATGTAAAAGGTTTTCCACATAGAAATTTGAATCGATAATTTGGGCAACTGTACCCGCCGGAGAAGATTAGATAAGAACATTCGTCTTTTTGGCAGCTTTAGCTACTAACCAGGAGCTTACAACCCTTAGCAAGATAATCTCAGTATACTACATATAATACAAAAATATTTTTTACTCTGCCAGTACAGGGGTTAACAATCTTGGTGCGGGCAAAAGATTCTCCAAAACTGGATTAAGATTGCTGTAACTTTTCCAGAACTACCCGAAGGCGATCCCGCAAAAGTCAACAACGCTCAAATATGCCGTTCGTTTTACCAGTTCCATGGTCTACGTAGAGAAACGGATTTGGCAAACGAAGGAACATACTCAAATTAGAGAGAATTGCGTTTGCGCTGGCTCCTTGACTGCGAACAAACACCTGCACGACAGAGTAAGTCATGAATCAAACGTTTTCAACCGTTCTCAGCACTGGGAAAAACCCACTACTAACTGCTTCTAGCGAAGCCGCCTTGTCCCTAACAAGGTGTCCGTAACCCTGGACGAGGGGATTTTGGGCGAAAGTACAGGAATCGAACCTGCTACCAATCGGCGATACACCGATTGCTCTACCAAATGAGCTAACTTTCAGGGGGTTTGATACAGGATTTGAACCTGCGACAACCCGCATACAGCAGGCGCTCTTCCAACTGAGCTAATCAAACGGCGAAATAGCTAAAGTACTTTGCGGTATACGCTGATACTATGAGTTAGCGCACCAGTCGGGTATGCAAAACCCGTACTACAGCTTTGTAACTTTATGACTACCTCGGTATAAATTTAACACAACAACCACGGTTAGCAAGTGAGAAATTACTCAAGTTGTATATTTTATTCACAACTTAGAAGCGATCGCATTTCTGTTTAATGCGTTCTACTGATGCTAGAAATTCTGCACCTCTGCTAGGGTTAACCATTGCTACATAGTTGGCAAACCCAGTAATCGCAGCAATTAAATCGGTTGAATTACCCCATGTTTTACCTGACAAACCTTCTCGTTCAATTTGATATAAAGTAGCTCGAAAAGCTTTCAATGTTTTTCGAGATAAGTTTAATTGCAGATTTACCACAATACCCGTAACTACCTGTTGTACAGATTTGCCTAAAATTTGAATTTTATCAGGATTAATTGTAAAGCCTTCTTGAGTAATAATCAATCCACTTTCATAAATTAATTTATCTACTTTACATACTGCTCCAGAACAAGAAAATGTTAGGTCGTCGGCATAACGTGTATAACGAAATCCAAGATTATTGGCAAGTTTAGTTAAATCCGCATCGAGGCGATCGCAAACCAAATTTGAAATAGCAGGACTTGTTGGCGCACCTTGAGGTAAGTAACGTTTTTCTATATTCTCATAGCTAATTTTACCAATATCATTTATTTTCGCGATCGTACAAATTAACCCGAAAATTGTTGCCGCAGTTTCAGAATAACCAAAACCATGAAATAATTCTTTGACACGTTTATATAAAATTGATTGAAAAAAGTTTTGTAAATCGAGTTTTACTATTACATCTGCACCTACATGAGGTATGGCATTGGTAACAATAGAGCGATTCCGACAAAAACCATGAGCTGCATCATGAACTTCTATGTGTTCTAAAATATTTTTTAATATCCATTTTTGAGCAGCTTTTAGATCGGGTATTGGTGCAGAAATTGTTCTTGCTCCGTCGTTTTTTTTGAGAATTTGGCAGCGGAAGTAATGGGGACTGAAAGATGCGGGATACTTGTCAGCCAAAAAACGCAGCTTTTCGAGGTTGATTCTCATAGCTAATGCTATTTCTTCATCGGTATTGCATTCAGGTAATCCTCTTTTTCTTAACTGTTCGAGATTACTTGCGGCGAAGGGTGAAAGACTAGCTTGATGTTGAATATTCATAATTGTTACTTTACCAGGTGGCTGTAGCCTTGAGATGTATTACTCAAGAGGCTAAACACCAAATGTAATCTCTTCATTCCACATATGTATACTAGGTTAGGTTGATGCATATAATGACTCCTGCGTAACTATGTCCGATCGCTATTATACTCGTGCAGATGTTATTTTACTTGACATTGAAGGAACTACGACACCGATTGATTATGTTTTCGGCGTGTTATTTCCCTTTGCTAAAAAGCAGGTGGGATCGTTTCTACAAACTCACGATCGCAAAAGTGACGTACAAGCAGATCTAGAGCGATTGCGACAAGAGTATGCAGCCGACGTTGCTCAGGGATTAACTGTACCTGAATGGGGGGTAGGTAACTCGGCAACCGCTGCCGTACCTTATATTCATTACTTAATTGAAACCGATCGCAAATCTACCGGACTTAAATCGTTACAAGGGAAAATTTGGGAAAGCGGTTATCGCGATGGAATGCTGCGATCGCAACTTTTTCCCGATGTTAAACCTGCATTTGAACGTTGGACTCGCGAGGGTAAGCGATTGTATATCTTTTCGTCAGGTAGCGTTCAAGCACAACAATTGCTATTTCAGTATTCTGAAGTTGGCGATTTAACTCAGTTTTTGAGCGGTTATTTTGATACTGAAACTGGCTCGAAAAAAGAAGCAGAGAGTTATCGCAAGATTGCCCTGGCGATTGGCGTATTACCAACACAAATTCTTTTTATTTCAGATGTAACGGCAGAACTAAAAGCAGCTAAGGCAGCGGGAATGCAAACGCTCTTTTCGCTGCGATCGGGCAATCGGACATCCGATTCGGAGGGTTTTCCCGTTATTAGCAGTTTTGAGAATATTTGAGCCTTAGTTAGAGTGATGCGATCGCTTAATTAAAGCTCGTTCCCCACTCAGCAAAACAATGCCTAGCGTGACGATCCCAATACCTAAAATTTGAATTGTATTTAAGGTTTCGTGAATTATGAACCAAGCAACTAACGCCGTTAATGCTGGGCTACTAGAACCAATTATCGAGGCAGCGGTTGCACCGATCGCGCGAATACCAATATTATTCAAAATGTGTCCCAGGAAACTAACTAATCCTGAAAATATTCCGCCAATCCATAGAGGAGTCCAAGCAAGATTGGTATAGGGAAGTTGCCAAAATAGCAAGCTCATGCCAGAAAACAGCAGTGTGGTGGCAAAACTGATCCAGGTAAAGGGAACTGGATGAAGTTTTTCAAAACATTTTTGAGCAATTACTGTATAAAGAGCATAGACAACTCCAGAACCGATACTGGCGAGAGTGCCGATCGCAATTGCGTAACTATTCTGAGTAGGCGTGGATTGAGGAATGGTCAAGGCACTACCTACTAAAATGATGCCCATGACTATCCAACGAAATAAAGTCGGGCGATCGCCAAAAAACTGCCAAGCTAATAGCGCCGTGAATATGGGATAGGTGAAAAATAGCGTCATGGCGATGCCAGTTGGAATTAACCCAATGGCAACGTAGAGCGAGGCAACATAGACAAACATCAATACTCCACAGCCAAATGCCTGCATCAAAACATCGCGGCGATCGCGGTTAAATAAGCTGAGTAATTCTTTTAAAGCGGATGGATACAGTTTGGGTGCGAGAAATGCCATGAGTGGAACCACCAACAGCATTCGCATAAACATCAGCAGAAACGAATTAGGCAAATCGGGTTTAACGTATCCACCCAGAAGAAACAAACCGAGAACGAGATGCTCTGAAAATAGCACTCGAACGGTAATGTTATGAAACGATAAGACAAAAGAAGATAGAAGAACTATCAGAATACCCAGCACAGTCAAAAAGCGCGATCGACTTCCCGATCTTACTGTTGAATCTACGAAACTAGCAGGGTTGGCGATTGAGGTTGAAGGCTAGATGCATGACTATCAGTGTCTTCTCCTAGCTGAGCGCCAATTGCTCCACCGACAATGGAACCAAAAACTGCCCCTGTTGGACCCAAAACTACCTTTCCCGCAACTGCGCCAAAAATTTGCCCAGTAGTTTCGCCGATTTTTTCACTTACTCTCTTTTGCAGGGTTTGAGCAATTTGCTCTGCTGTTAGCCCAGATCCCTGAGTATTAGCTAACAGAGCAAGCTGGTCAACATGATGAACGGTTTCAGCGCCAATTTGAGCGCCAATAATGCTACCAACAAAAACGCCAATCTGACCGCCTAAAATAGCGCCTACGGGTCCAATCACAATCGCTCCCGCCGTAGCGCCGACAGCGCCGCCAAACATATCTCCCGCCACGCCGCCAACCAAGGCTGCACCAAATTTTCTAAGCTGTGTTTGAGCTGTGTCGGGCTGGAAATCGGTGAGACTGATGCTATCTGGTGTATTTGTACCTAAATCTATCTGCAAACTGCTTGCTTGCTCGATCGCAGCTAGCAACTCTACAGGTGGGGTGGGAATACTAGGAAACTGAGTTGCCTCATAAGTAATAGTCAAACACCCTGCCGTAGTATTTACTCTGACGCTTTCAATAAATACTAAAGATTGAATTTGTTGCTCCAATTGAGCGTAAGCTGCGTCATCGATTGGTTGGAGTAGGCGCAATCGCAACCGTCCCGTCACTGCATGGGCGATCGCACTCCTTACTCTACCTACAGCATTCTCTTTAGCAACATCTAACTCAACAGTAAGGGACATATATTATATCTTCCCTAAGATAGATTTGTATATTGTTTATTTGGTTATTAGTTATTGGTCATTGGTCATTTGTGTTTTCACTACTCACTACTCACTACTCACTACTCACTACTCACTATTTAAAACTGATACACTGAGAGTATAAATTAAATCGCGTTCTCATCCTCGCTCAGTTTCGAGGTGAGTGGCAATGAAAGCTAAAATTCTCGCACTGACTGCATTACTAACAATCTGTACCGCAGCACCCGCCAAAGCCGAAACTGATGTAGATTTTGGCGTAACAATTGGCGATCGCGCTGGAATTGTTGTCGTTCCCTCCCGATGGCGCGACAGTGAATATTATCCACGTTCCAGACGTAATTGGCATCGCCGTTCGCGCTATCGACTTTATCGTCCCGATTGGTATGGGTACGATCGCTTCTACGATCCATACAGATCCGGTGGTTGGAGACACCACCGCCGTCACAGACACGGACGATACTACCATCCACGCCGTAATTCCGTGCAAATTAGAATTGGTTTTTAAGTAATATTTTTTAAGTAATGTTTTTTTAATTTTTTAAATGGTATTTGTAGGGTGCGTTATCAACGCACCCTACATCTTGATTAACGACTTCCCGTTGGCTGGGGAGTAGTTGGTTGATCCGCTTGTAGCGGTTCTGGGGTTGAAGTTTGTACGGACTCTTCGGAGAACTTCGTCCACTCGGTATGGAAGAAGCCTTCCTTATCGATGCGTTCGTAAGTATGAGCGCCAAAATAGTCGCGTTGAGCTTGCGTCAGGTTTTGGGGCAAGCGATCGCGCCGATAGCTGTCAAAATAATCTAACGACGCACTAAACGCAGGTACGGGAATGCCGAGTT